>Ga0265780_10000905_pt1 | contig 43796 bp, 31 predicted proteins | sample P1T30metagenome_FD_192432 | JGI IMG/M metagenome (GOLD analysis project Ga0265780, IMG submission 192432) | Plant litter microbial communities from East Loma Ridge, Irvine, California - P1 T30 | ecosystem: Environmental > Terrestrial > Plant litter > Unclassified | place: USA: California...
GGCTTGAGCAGGCTCTCGCCGTGCTGGGTCGGCACCATGCCGCGCGCGCCGCGCACCAGCAGCGGGTCGCCGGTCAGTTCGCGCAGCTTGCGCAGCGAGGCCGAGATCGAGGGCTGCGGCTGGTTCAGTTTCAGCGCCACGCGCGAGACGTTCTTCTCGACCAGCAGCAGGTAGAGGATGCGGATCAGGTGCAGGTCGAGATTGCGGGGCAGGGCGGACATGGGCGAGCCTATGCGCTGGGCGCTTGCGCTGTGTATATGAGCAGGGATATGTCGAATATACGCTAGTTTTCATGTTGCAGAAATGGAAATCAGCGTATCGTCGGTGCATCGCCCGCAACTCGGCCAATCCCATAGGAAGCCCATGTTCGACCCCGGATACCTGGCGCCATATGTGCTCGAGTGGTGCAACCTGCTGCTGCGCTGGCTGCACATCATCACCGGCATCGCCTGGATCGGCGCGTCGTTCTATTTCGTCTGGCTCGACAACACCATCAAGCCGCCGGCCCCCGGGTCCGACCTCGCACGCAAAGGCGTGGCGGGCGAGCTGTGGGCGGTGCACGGCGGCGGCTTCTACCACCCGCAGAAGTACCTGGTGGCGCCGCCCGAACTGCCCGCGGAGCTGCACTGGTTCAAGTGGGAGGCGTATTCCACCTGGCTGTCGGGCTTCGCCCTGCTGGTGGTCGTCTACTATATGAATGCACGGGCGATGATGGTCGACCGCGGTGTGGCCGATCTCTCGAGCTGGCAGGCGATCGGCGTCGGCGTCGGCAGCCTGGTGGTCGGCTGGATCGTCTACGACCTGTTGTGCCGTTCGGCGCTGGTGCAGCGCCAGCTGCTCTTCGGCGCCGTGATCTGGCTGTTCCTGGTCGCCAGCAGCTGGGTGCTCACCCACCTGCTCAGCGGCCGCGCGGCCTACCTGCACGTGGGCGCCATGATCGGCACCATGATGGTGGCGAACGTGGCGATGCTGATCATCCCCGGCCAGCGCAAGATGGTGAACGCGATGCTGGCCGGGCACAGGCCCGATCCCATCCACGGCGTCAGGGCCAAGCAGCGCAGTGTCCACAATAACTACTTCACGCTGCCGGTGCTGTTCATCATGATCAGCAACCACTATGCGATGACCTACAACCACCCGCATGCCTGGGCGGTGCTCGGCGCGATCATGCTGGCCGGCGTGCTGATCCGCCATTTCTTCAACCTGCGCCACCGGGGCCTCACCGCGTGGCGGTATCCGGCGGCGGGCGTGGCCCTGTTGCTGGCGCTGGCCGTCGTGCTGGCGCCGAAACCGGTGAGTATCGATCCGGCGGCGAGCGCCGGCCAGGACGCCGCGGCCCGCTTCGCCCAGGTGCGCGCGATCATGGACCAGCGCTGCGTGGCCTGCCACGCGCAGCAGCCGACCCAGCCCGGCTTCGCGCAGGCGCCGGGCGGCGTGATGCTGCACACGCCCGAACTCGTCGAGCGGCACGCGGCGCGCATCTACCAGCAGACGGTGCAGCTCAAGGCCATGCCGTTGGCGAACCTCACCCACATGACCGACGCCGAACGCGCCCAGGTGGGCGCCTGGTTCGAGGCCGGCGCCAAGCCTGGAAACACGCCATGAACGACGCACTGCTCCAATGGATCGACGCCCACTTCGACGCGCAGGTCGCGTTCCTGCAAGAGGTGGTGCGGATCCCGACCGATACGCCGCCGGGGAATAACGCGCCGCATGCGCTGCGCGTGGCGGACATGCTGGAGGGCGCCGGCTGGGCGGTCGAGCGGCATGCGGTGCCTGACGACGAGGTGCGTGCGCACGGCCTGGAGAGCATCACCAACCTGATCGTGCGCCGCCGGTATGGCGCCGGCGGACCCACGCTGGCGCTGAACGCGCATGGCGACGTGGTGCCGCCGGGCGAAGGGTGGACCAGGCCGCCGTATGGCGCGGTGATCGAGGACGGCTACCTGTACGGGCGCGCGGCGGCGGTGTCCAAGAGCGACTTCGCCACCTATGTGTTCGCGCTGCGCGCACTCGAGGCGCTCGGGGCGCCGCTGCATGGCGCGGTCGAGCTGCACTTCACCTACGACGAGGAAGTCGGCGGGCTGCTGGGACCGGGCTGGCTGCTGGAGCGGGGACTGACCAGGCCCGATTACGTGATCGCCGCCGGCTTCGGCTACGCCATCATCACCGCCCACAACGCCTGCCTGCAGCAGGAAGTGACGGTGCACGGCAAGGCGGGACACGGCGCCATGCCCGAGACGGCGGTCGACGCGCTGCAGGCGGCCACGCGGGTGCTGAACGCGATCTATGCCGAACTGCCGGCGTTGAAGGCCATCCGCAGCAGCGTGCCGGGCATCGGCTCGCCGACCATGATCGTCGGCCGCATCGAAGGCGGCACCAATACCAATGTGGTGCCGGGCAAGGTGGTGCTGCGCCTGGACCGGCGCATGATTCCCGAGGAAGATCCGGTGGCGGTCGAGGCGCAGGTGCGCCGCGTGATCGAGGACGCGGTGCGCGACTGTCCGGGCATCCGGCTCGAGACCAGGCGGCTGCTGCTGTCGCAGGCGCTGCGTCCGTTGCCGCAGGCGGCGCCGCTGGTGGAGAGCCTGCAGCGGCACGCGCGCGCGATCATGGGCGAGGAAATCGCGGCGCAGGGCACGCCGCTGTATGCGGATGCGCGCCTGTATGGCGAGCGGGGCATCCCGGCGGTGCTGTATGGCGCGGGGCCGCGCACGATCGAGGAATCGAACGCCAAGAAGGCCGACGAGCGCTTGCTGCTGGAGGACTTGAAGAAAGCGACCAAGGTCGTGGCCCTGACGCTGCTCGACTTCCTCGGCCCGCGTCCCTGAAACGCGTTTCGCCCTGCTGCCGATATCGATTAGCGATTACTGATTAACGATTAACGATACCGAAATCAATAGGGATCGTTGCCCCCAAAACGTCGTTCCCGCCCTCGCCGGGCGCCTTGGCGGGAACCCAAGTCCTGTGCGCAGCCACGTCGCTTGACGCTTGTCGCGTGGCGGCAAACCGGGATTCCCGCCAAGGCGCCTGGCCAGGGCGGGAACGACGCGCTGCGATACCGATAAGTATCCCGATTACTTCTGCTTGAGCGAGCGCTCGAACAGCTGGTAGATCCGGCGATACTGGTCATACCACGCCTCCGGCTGCACATAGCCGTGGCGTTCCAGCGGATAGCTCGCCAGTTCCCAGTGATCCTTCTTCATCTCGATCAGGCGCTGCGCCATGCGCACCGAGTCCTGGTAGAACACGTTATCGTCGATCATGCCGTGCGAGATGAGCAGGTGGCCCTTCAGGTTCTGCGCGTACTCGATCGGCGACGACTTCTTGTAGGCCTCCGGATCGATGTCCGGGGTGTTCAGGATGTTGGCGGTGTACTCGTGGTTGTAGGTGGTCCAGTCGGTCACGGGACGCAGTGCGGCGCCGGCCTTGAAGGTGTCCGGTGCGCGCATCAGCGCCATGAACGTCATGAAGCCGCCGTAGCTGCCGCCGTAGATGCCGATATTGGCGGCGTCGCCCTGCTGCTGGCCGACCAGGTACTTGACGCCGTCGAGGTAGTCGTCCAGTTCAGGGTGGCCCATCTGGCGGTAGATCGCGGTGCGCCACTTGCTGCCGTAGCCCTTCGAGGCGCGGTAGTCCATGTCGAGCACGATGTAGCCGTTCTGGACCAGCAGGTTGTGGAACATCTGCTCGCGGAAGTAGTTCGGATAGCGCTTGCTGACGTTCTGCAGGTAGCCGGCGCCGTGTACGAACATCACCACCGGGTACTTCTTGCCCGGCTCGAGCTGGGCCGGACGATACAGCTTGGCCCAGACCGGATCGCCGCCGGCGCTGGACGGCACCGCCACGTACTGCGGCGCGATCCATTCGCGCGCCTTGAACTCCGGCGTGCGGGTGTCGGTCAGCCGGGTCGCGGCGCCGCCGTTCAGGCCCGACAGCGGCACGGTCGCGATCTGCACCGGGGTGTAGCTGGACGACCAGTGCACCAGCAGCTTTTTCGCATCGGGCGACAGGCTGAAACGCTCGACGCCGTCGAGCTGCGTCACTTCGCGCACGTCGCCGCCACGGGCGTTGACGGCGCAGACTTCGTAGTCGCCCGGGGTCTCGCGGTTGCACAGCATGTAGGCCGTGCTGCCGTCGTAGTTCCAGCGCACGTCGCTGGCTTCCCACTTGCCCGAAGTGAGCTCGCGTGGCGCGGCGTCGCCCTCCTTGGTGTACAGGTGCGAGTAGCCGCTTTCCTCCGACAGGTACCACAGCGTGCGGTTGTCAGGCAGCCAGCCGAATTCGGCGTTGTCGTAGTTGACCCAGGCGCCGTCGGTCAGGCGGTGCAGTGGCTTGAGCCTGGCGGCCGGCAGGTCGACGCTGGCGATCCAGCGGTCCTTGTTGTCGACCGAGCGCAGCATGACGGCGACGGCCGCGCCATTGGCGGTCCAGCCGATCGCGTTGCGCCCGCCCGAAACCACCAGCGGACGGTTGCCCTTCAGCGGGTCTTTCTTGGCGGCGGCGCGCAGCTCGGCCAAGGGGTCGACGTTGATGCCCGGCAGCGTGTCGAACGCGATGTCCTGCACCTTGCCGGTGCGCAGGTCGACCAGCTTGAGTGCTTGCGCGACCGGCATATTGCGGCCCACGCGGGTGCGCACGTCTTCGGTTTCCTCGTAGCCCGATTCGTTCACGTAGCGCGGCATCTTGCCGGCGCGGCCCTTGTCGGCGCTCTTCGGCGCCGTGACCACCAGCAGCCAGCGCCCGTCCGGCGACAGCGAGCTGCCCTCGATCGTGACCTTGTCGCCCAGGTAGACAGGGTTCGGGGCGATCGAGGCGTCCGCGCGGCGCAGTTCGTCGGCGCGCGCGCGCAGGGCGTCGCGGTCATCCTTCTGGCGCTTGAGGTGCCCGATCAGGCGCAGTTCGGTCGCGCGGTAGGGATCTTCCTCGGGTGCGTTCGGGTCCTTGGCGGCGCGCAGCAGCGCGGCCGGGCCGGTCACCCTGGTCGACCGGTCCCACATATACCAGTCGCTGCCGATGCGGTACTGGACGCCCGCTTCGCTTGCCGTGTACTGGGCGCCGCTGATGCGGGTCGCGCCGCGCGTGATCTGCACCAGCTGGCCGGATTTCAGGTCGCGCTCGAACAGGTCGTTGTTGCGGATGACCAGCATGCGCGTGTTGTTGCGGTTGTAGACCACGTCGGCGCTGTCGACCTTGGCCAGCTCGGCGTCACCGACCAGCTGCGTCCGTCCGGCGCCGACCTGGAACACGTCGCGCACCGGCGAGCCGGTGCGTTTCTGCTTGTAGAACACCTGCTTGCTGTCCCAGCTGAACCAGGCGTCTTCCACCGGGGTGCCGATCCAGTCGGGGTTGCTCATGGCCTGGTCGAGGGTGATGGGGGTCGATGCCGCTGCGGGCAGCGCGATCAGCGCAGCGAAGGATGCCGCAAATAGGGAAAGTGCAGGTGGTCGCATGATGGGTGTCGTGAGTGAAGAAATGGCTTTCTCGCCAGAAATGCGACTGCATTCTAGCGCAGGCTTTTGCCGCGACACGCAAAATGGGTAGAGTTTTTTTGTCGTAAATACAAGTGCCGGCGGTACGTCAGTACGGCCGGCACAGGGGAGGGATGAGCTGCTGCGGGTGTGTTGCGCCGCAATGGTGCACGAAGCGCGTGCACCCGAACCGTCGTTACACGGCCTTGTACGGACCCTTTGGCGGACGTGGCAGGAACATGGCGACACGGGCTGCCACGGCGACGACGGCCAGGGCGATGGTCAGGTATTCGAATGGGTGCATGATCAACCCCGCACTGCTGGAGCGTAGCCGCCGTGGGCGACGTACAGTTCTTGCGAGAAGCTGCGGATGGCCGAGACGGCTGCCGCAAGGAAGGTGAGACGTTGGATGGCTGCAGTCATGATTTTTCCCCTGAGTTAAATACTTCGATGTTGCGTTGCAGTATAGGAGGGAGAGGGTCATAAACAAACTTTAGATTTGTGATTCCCGCGATTCACGATATGAATGATTATAAAATTGCTCTCGGGAAAGATATTCGTTGAGCGCATATCTGGTAAGACAGCGATCGCATAAGAAGGGCGCATGCGATCGGCGGTTGCGCCGGGTGGTGCGAATCTTGCATATCGCCATGACATGAATTCACTGCACACTGCCTCTCCTCACCTGCGCATCGTCGTCGTGTTTTCCGCAACAATGCCCGGCGCCGACCCCGATGCGGCCCTGGCGGCGCAAGCCCGGCGCAGCACCGCGCTGCGCATCGGCCTGCTCGAGTCCGGCTACGACCTGGTGGCGTCGCTGCCGGCCGACGTGTTCCTGCCCGAGCGGATCGCCCAGCTGCAGCCCGACCTGATCATCGCCGACAGCGAGTCCGACGCGCGCGACGTGCTCGAGCACGTGGTCATCGCCACGCGCGACGCGCGCCGGCCGATCGTGCTGTTTACCGAGGACGATGCGCCGGCCAGCATGCACGCAGCGCTCGATGCGGGAGTGTCGGCCTATATCGTGGCCGGGCTGCAGGCCGAGCGGGTGAAGCCGGTGCTGGACGTGGCGCTGGCGCGCTTCCGGCGCGAGCAGAAGCTGCTCGACGAATTGAGCGACACGCGCCAGAAGCTGGCCGACCGCAAGGTGCTCGACCGCGCCAAGGGCCTGCTGATGTCGCGCTACGCGCTGACCGAGGAGCAGGCCTACCAGCGGCTGCGCTCGCTGGCGATGAACAAGAACATGAAACTGGCCGAGGTCGCGCAGCGCCTGGTCGACGTGGAAGACCTGCTGGGCTGATCCGCGCTACCCATCGAGAACAATCAAGGACACATATGACATTGGCAGGCAAGGGCGCCTGGATCGCCGGCACCGACCGCCCCGAGATCGAGACCATCCGCGTCGGCTTCATGCCGCTGGCCGACTGCGCGCCGCTGGTGATGGCGTCGGTGCTGGGTTTCGACGAACAGTACGGGGTGCGCTTCCAGCTCAGCCGCGAGATGTCCTGGACCGGCATGCGCGACCGCCTGCTCGGCCAGCAGCTCGACGCGGCCCACGCGCTGTACGGCATGCTGTATGGCCTGCAGAACGGCATCGGCACCCAGCAGTGCGATATGGCGGTGCTGATGAACCTGCACCAGAATGGCCAGAACATCACGCTGTCGCGGCGGCTGTCGGCGGCGGCCGCGGACCCGGCGCTGTTGCGCCGCGTGATCCGGGACGAAGGGCGACGGCTGACGCTGGCCCACACCTTCCCGACCGGGAACCACGCCATGCTCCTGTATTACTGGCTGGCGGCGCACGGGGTCGATCCGCTGCGCGACTGCCAGGCGCTGACGGTGCCGCCCGGGCAGATGGCGGCCAGCCTGGCGGCCGGCCATATGGATGGCTTCTGCGCCGGCGAGCCATGGGGCCAGCGCGCGCTGCGCGACGGCGCCGGCATGCAGGCCGCGTCGAGCGAGCAGGTATGGCCGAACCATCCGGGCAAGGCGCTCGGCACGCGCGCCGACTTCGCCACCACCCATCCGAATGCCTGCCGCGCCATGATTGCGGCCTTGCTGGAGGCCGCGCGCTGGCTGGATGCGGCGCGCGCCAACCGCGAAGCCGCGGCCGAGGTGCTGGCCAGTCCGGCCTATGTCAACGCCAGCCGCGAGACGCTGCAGTACTGCCTGGCCGGGCGCCAGCTGGAGCAGCCACGCGCAGACGGCGGCTGGCGCGGCCACAACGGCCTGCGCTTCTACGCCGACGGCGAAGTCAACTTTCCGTGGCTGTCGGACGGCATGTGGTTCATGACCCAGCACCGGCGCTGGGGCCTGCTGCGCGAGGACCCCGACTACCTGGCGCTGGCGCGCCAGGTCAACCGCATCGACCTCTATCGCGAGGCCGCCGAACGCACCGGGACGGCGCTGCCCACGGCGACGATGCGTAGCGCGGTCCTGATCGACGGCCGGGTGTGGGACGGCAGCGACCCGCGTGCGTATGTCGCGGGTTTTACGCGCCCTTGATGTTGAACGCGGTGCATGCCGCTGCATCATTCCGGGGCGCCGTGCACCGCGATGCGGCACGAGCGTCCGTGCATCCGGGGCGCTGCCCTTGAAGCGCCGGTGGCACGCCTCTTGCTCATATCGTTGACAGGATCAATGGCGATTCTCTTCAGTTAACAGGTCGGCCCAACGCGGGGCCGGCACCAGGACAACGGCGTCCGCAGCTACTGCACCAGGCAGTAGCGCGGACGCCTTTTTGTTTTTTAAAGGGAAGCGATATGGCCAGCAAAGCGGACAGCATCAAGCTCTTTTCATTCCACGGCGCGCCCATGCGCGCCTTCCACCTGACCTGGGTGGCCTTCTTCATCTGTTTCTTCGCCTGGTTCGCCTGCGCGCCCCTGATGCCGGTCATCAAGGGCGAGTTCGGCCTGTCGATGGAACAGATCGCGAACATCAATATCGCCGCCGTCGCGATCACCATCTTCGTGCGCCTGCTGGTCGGCCCGCTGTGCGACCGCTACGGTCCGCGCAAGACGTACACGGGCCTGCTGCTGCTCGGATCGATCCCCGTGCTGGGCGTGGCGCTGGCGCAGAGCTATGAAGCCTTCCTGCTGGCCCGCCTCGGGATCGGCGCGGTCGGCGCCAGCTTCGTGATCACCCAGTACCACACGTCGGTCATGTTCGGCCCGAAGGTGGTCGGCACCGCCAACGCGGCCGCCGCCGGCTGGGGCAATGCCGGCGGCGGCGCGGCGCAGGCGCTGATGCCGCTGCTGCTCACCGCGATCGTGATGCTGGGCGTGAGCCAGTCGCTGAGCTGGCGGCTGGCGCTGGTGGTGCCGGGCGTGATGATGATCGTCATGGCCTTCTTCTACTGGCGCTACACCCAGGATTGCCCGGCCGGCAACTACGACGACCTGCGCAAGCTGGGGCAGATGCCGGAAGGCGGCGGCAAGGGCGGCTGGGCCAGTTTCGTGGAGGGCTGCCGCAACCACCGCGCCTGGCTGCTGTTCGTGACCTATGGCGCCTGCTTCGGCATCGAGATCTTCATCCACAACATCGCCGCCGTGTACTACGTCGAGCACTTCGAGCTGGGCCTGGCGCAGGCCGGCATGGCGGCGGCCAGCTTCGGCCTGCTGGCGCTGTTCGCGCGCGCCCTGGGCGGCTGGTTGTCGGACCGCGCGGCCCGTGGCGGAAACCTGAACCGGCGCGTGACCACGCTGTTCGTGCTGATGATCGGCGAAGGCCTCGGCCTGCTGTGGTTCGCCCAGGCCGATGGCCTCGTGTTCGCCGTGCTCGCGATGCTGGTGTTCGGCCTGTTCACCCACATGGCCTGCGGCGCCACCTATGCGCTGGTGCCGTTCGTCGCACCGAAGGCCTTGGGCGGCGTGGCCGGCATCGTCGGCGCCGGCGGCAATGTCGGCGCGGTGGCGGCCGGTTTCCTGATGAAGGGTACGGGCGACGTCAGGCAGACGCTCACCATCCTCGGCGCCCTGGTGCTGGTCGCCAGCCTGTGCGCCATCGCGGCCCGTTTCACCGCCCCGGCCATCGCCGCCGCCCCGGCCCCCGCCCCGGCCCCGGCCCCGGCCGCCGCAGCCTGAGAAGGAGCAGCATCATGCATATCGTCGTCATCGGCCACGGAATGGTGGGCCACAAATTCCTCGAGACGCTGGCCGCCAGCGGCCGGCCGGACCTGCGCGTGACGGTGCTGGGCGAGGAGCCGCGCGCGGCCTACGACCGCGTGCACCTGTCCGACTTCTTCGCCGGGAAGTCGGCGCACGACCTGTCGCTGGTGGCGCCCGGCTTCTTCGAGCGCGCGGATATGGCGCTGCGCCTGAATGCGAAGGTGGTCGGGATCGACCGCCTGGCGCAGAATGTCGCGCTGGCCGATGGTTCGACCGTGGCCTACGACCGCCTGGTGCTGGCGACCGGTTCGTATCCGTTCGTGCCGCCGGTGCCCGGCGCCGACCGCAAGGACTGTTTCGTGTATCGCACCATCGAAGACCTGGAAGCCATGCAGGAGGCCGCGCTCCGTGGCATTGGTGCCGGTTCGCGTTCGGGCGTGGTGATCGGCGGCGGCCTGCTGGGTCTCGAATGCGCCAAGGCGCTGCGCGACCTGGGGCTCAACGCCCACGTGGTCGAATTCGCGCCGCGCCTGATGGCGGTGCAGGTCGACGATCCCGGCGCGCGCGTGCTGCGCACCCGCATCGAGGAACTGGGCGTCGGCGTCCATACCGGCAAGCACACGCTGGCGATCGTCGATGGCGAGGCCACCACCCACCGCATGCAGTTCGCGGACGGCACCCACCTGGACACCGACATCATCGTGTTCTCGGCCGGTATCCGGCCGCGCGACGAGCTGGCGCGCGCCTCCGGCCTGGACATCGGCGCGCGCGGCGGCGTCGTGATCGACGAGCGCTGCCTGACGTCCGACCCGCACATCTACGCCATCGGCGAATGCGCGCTCTGGAACGGCCAGCTGTTTGGCCTGGTCGCGCCGGGCTACGATATGGCGCGCACCGCGGCGCGCCACCTGCTGGGGGCCGAATGCGGCTTCGCCGGCGCCGACATGAGCACCAAGCTCAAACTGATGGGCGTGGACGTGGCCAGTATCGGCGACGCCCACGGCGCCACACCGGGCAGCCGCAGCTACCAGTTCCTCGATGAACGCCGCCAGACCTACCGCAAGATCGTCGTCTCGAGCTGCGGCAAGTACCTGCTGGGCGGCGTGCTGGTCGGCGACGCCGCGTCCTACGGCGCGCTGCTGCAGACGATGCTCAACAGGATCGAGCTGCCGGAAGCGCCGGAATACCTGATCCTGCCGGAAGGCGCCGGCAGTACGCGGCCGGCGCTGGGCGTCGACAGGCTGCCCGCCACGGCCCAGGTCTGCTCGTGCAACGATATCTCCAAGGGGACGCTGTGCGCAGCGGTGGCCGGCGGCGCTACCACGCTCGGCGCCCTGAAAAGCTGCACCTCGGCCGGCACCGCCTGCGGCGGCTGCGTGCCGCTGGTGACGCAGGTGCTGAACGCCGAGCTCACAAGGCTGGGCGTGGCCGTCAATAACCACCTGTGCGAACACTTCGCGTATTCGCGCCAGGAGCTGTACCACCTGGTGCGGGTCGAAGGGATCAAGGATTTCGGCGCACTGCTGGCGCGCCATGGCAAGGGGCTCGGTTGCGACGTCTGCAAGCCGACCGCGGCCAACATCCTGGCCTCGGTCTGGAACGACTTCGTGCTCGCACCGAAGCATGCCAGCCTGCAGGACTCGAACGACTACTTCCTGGGCAACATCCAGAAGGACGGCACGTATTCCGTGGTGCCGCGCATGCCGGGCGGCGAAGTCAGCGCCGACGGCCTGATCGCGGTCGGCATGGTCGCCAAGAAGTACGGCCTGTACACCAAGATCACCGGTGGCCAGCGGGTCGACCTGTTCGGCGCCCGTGTGGACCAGCTGCCCGCCATCTGGGAAGAGCTGATCGCGGCCGGCTTCGAATCCGGCCACGCCTACGGCAAGTCGCTGCGCACCGTGAAATCGTGCGTCGGCTCGACCTGGTGCCGCTACGGTGTGGGCGACAGCGTGGGCTTCGCGATCGCGCTGGAGAACCGCTACAAGGGCCTGCGGGCGCCCCACAAGATCAAGTTCGGCGTCTCGGGCTGCACGCGCGAATGCGCCGAAGCCCAGGGCAAGGACATCGGGCTGATCGCGACCGACAAGGGCTGGAACCTGTACGTGTGCGGCAACGGCGGCATGAAGCCGCGCCACGCCGAGCTGATCGCCTCGAACCTTTCCGAGGCCGACGTGGTGCGGCTGGTGGACCGCTTCCTGATGTTCTACGTGCGCACCGCCGAACGCCTGCAGCGCACCAGCACCTGGCGCGAAAACCTCGAAGGCGGCCTGGAATACCTGAAGGCGGTGGTGGTCGAGGACAGCCTCGGCATCGCGCACGAGCTCGAGGCGCAGATGCAGCATGTGGTGGACACCTATGCCTGCGAGTGGAAGGAAGCGGTCACCAATCCGGACGTGCGCCGCCGCTTCCGCCACTTCGTCAACAGCGCCCAGATCGATGCGAATATCGTGTTCGTTCCCGAACGCGGCCAGGTGCGTCCGGCCACGCCCGACGAACGCCGCCGCACCATCCCGATCGCCACCATCGCCTGAAGGAGTATCGCCATGCACCGTGATCCCGACCTGGATAGCTGGACCGCGATCTGCCTGTTGTCCGAGATCGTGCCCGACACCGGCGTGTGCGCTCTGCTGAAAGGGCGCCAGGTGGCCGTGTTCCGCGTCGGCGCCGAGCAGCCGCGCGTGTTTGCCATCGATAACTACGACCCGAATTCGCAGGCCGCCGTGCTCTCGCGCGGCCTGGTGGGCAGCATCGGCGCCCGCATCGTGGTGGCCTCGCCGATCTACAAGCAGCACTTCGACCTGGAAAGCGGCGAATGCCTGGAAGCGCCGGCGCAGTCGGTGGCCAGCTACCCCGCGCGGATCGATGGCGGACAGGTGTGGGTCGCCGCATGAAGCCGACCGTGAAGCCCGCGCTGGTCGTGGTCGGCAACGGCATGGCGGGCATGCGCACCGTCGAGGAACTGCTCGCGCTCGCGCCCGACCGGTACGACATCACGGTGTTCGGCCTTGAACCGCGCGTGAACTACAACCGCATCATGCTCTCGCCGGTGCTGGCGGGCGAGAAGACGTTCGACGAGATCCTGCTGCATCCGCGCAGCTGGTATGACCAGCACGGGATCACGCTGCACACGGGTGACCCGGTGGTCGCGATCGACCGCAAGCGGCGCATCGTGCGCTCGCGCTCGGGCCGCCAGGCCGCCTACGACCGCCTGCTGCTGGCGACCGGGTCGCAGCCCTTCATCGTGCCGGTGCCGGGCTCCGACCTGGCGGGCGTGGTGGGCTTTCGCGACCTGGACGACGTCGAGGCGATGCTGCGGGCGGCGCGCGCCGGTGGCCATGCGGTGGTGATCGGCGGCGGCCTGCTGGGGCTCGAAGCAGCCAATGGCCTGCTGCGGCGCGGGATGGATGTCACGGTCGTGCACATCGCCGCGAGCCTGCTCAACCAGCAGCTCGATGGCGCCGCGTCGCTGCTGCTGAAAGCCGCGCTGGAAGGGCGCGGCCTGCATGTCCGCCTTGGCGCCCAAACCGAGCGCCTGCTCGGCGAGGGCAAGGTCGACGGCGTGCGCTTCATGGACGGCAGCGAACTGCCGGCCGACCTGGTCGTGATGGCGGCCGGCGTGCGGCCCAATGTCGCGCTGGCGCGCGCCGCCGGCCTGCACGTCGAACGCGCCATCGTGGTCGACGACACCCTGCAAAGCTACGATCCGCGCGTGTACGCGGTGGGCGAATGCGTCCAGCACCGCCAGGCCACCTTCGGCCTGGTGGCGCCGGCCTGGGAGCAGGCGCGCGTGTGCGCCGCCCACCTGGCCGGGCTGGGCCACCGCCGCTATGTACAGCAGGCTACCGCCACCAGACTGAAAGTCACCGGGATCGACCTGTACTCGGCCGGCGACATCGCCGGCGGGCCCGGCACCGACGACCTGGTGCTGCGCGACCGCCGCGCCGGCGTCTACAAGCGCCTGGTCCTGTCGGGCAACCGCGTCACCGGCGCCGTGCTGTATGGCGACGTGGCCGACGGCCCCTGGTATTTCGACCTGATCCAGCGCGGCGCCGACGTCTCGATGCTGCGCGACCGCCTGTTGTTCGGGCCGGCGCTGTGCGAAGCGCAGGCCGCATAGAAGAGAGCTCGTATGTCGATCATGCCGATACCGCTGCAGCCGGTCCGCACCACCTGTCCTTACTGCGGCGTCGGTTGCGGGGTCAAGGCCACCTCGCTGCCGGACGGCGGCGCGCTGATCGAAGGCGACCCGGAGCATGCGGCCAACCGCGGCCGCCTGTGCGTCAAGGGGTCGGCGCTGGGAGAAACGCTGGGACTGGACGGCCGCCTGCTGTATCCGGCGCTGCGCCGTGACGGCGCGATGGTGCGCGCCGGCTGGGACGAGGCGCTGGACACGGTCGCCCGGGGTTTCGCGCGCATCATCGCCGAGCACGGGCCGGATGCGGTGGCGCTGTACGTCTCGGGCCAGATCCTGACCGAAGACTACTATGTCGCCAACAAGTTCATGAAGGGGTATGTCGGCAGCGCGAACATCGACACCAACTCGCGCCTGTGCATGTCGTCGGCGGTGGCCGGCCACAAGCGCGCTTTCGGCGAAGACGTGGTGCCGGGCTGCTACGAGGACTTTGCGCTGGCCGATGTCATCGTGCTGGTCGGCTCGAATGCCGCCTGGTGCCATCCGACGCTGTTCCAGCGCATCGTCAAGATCAGGGAGGCGCGTCCCGCACTGCGGATCGTGGTGCTCGATCCGCGCCGCACCGCCACCTGCGAACTGGCCGACCTGCACCTGCCGCTGGCACCCGGCAGCGATGTCCACCTGTTCAACGGCCTGCTGGCCCACCTGGCGCGCGCCGGCGCCATCGACGACGCCTACGTGGCGGCGCATACCCACGGCCTGGACGCCGCGCTGGCGGTGGCCGATTGCGGCGGCGACGTGGACGACGTGGCGCGCGCCTGCGGGCTCGAACCGCACCAGCTGCGCGCGTTCTACGATCTGTTTACGCACACCGACAAGGTCGTCACCGCGTTCTCGATGGGCGTGAACCAGTCGTCCAGCGGCACCGACAAGGTCAACGCCATCATCAACTGTCACCTGGCGACGGGCCGCATCGGCCGTCCCGGCATGGGCCCGTTCTCGCTGACCGGCCAGCCCAACGCCATGGGCGGGCGCGAAGTCGGCGGCCTGGCCAATATGCTGGCGGCCCACCTGGACCTCGACAACGCCGGGCAGCGCGAGGCGGTGCGCAGCTTCTGGGACGCGCCACGCATCGCCGACAAGCCGGGCCTGAAGGCGGTCGACCTGTTCCGCGCGGTGGAGCAGGGCGCGGTGAAGGCGGTGTGGATCATGGCCACCAATCCGGTGGTCAGCATGCCGGACGCCGACCAGGTGCGGCGGGCCCTGGCGGCCTGCGAGCTGGTGGTGGTGTCGGACGTGGTGGCCGGCCTGGATATAAGCCAGTATGCGCATGTGGCGCTGCCGGCCCTGGCCTGGGGCGAGAAGGACGGCACGGTGACCAATTCCGAGCGCTGCATCTCGCGCCAGCGCGCCTTCCTGCCGGCGCCGGGCGAAGCGCGCGCCGACTGGCAGGCGCTGTGCGAGGTAGCGCGGCGCATGGGCTTCGCCGGCTTCGACTACGCGGATGCGCATGCGATCTTCGACGAGCATGCGCGCCTTTCGGTGTGGCAGAATGACGCGGACGGCTACCGGCGCGCCTTCCGCCTGGACCCGCTGGTCGGCATGGACCGCGCCGCCTACGATGCGCTGCAGCCGGTGCAATGGCCGCTGCGCGCGGCCGGCGAGGGCACGCCGCGCCTGTTCGGCGATGGCGTGTTCTCGCACCCGGACGGCAAGGCGCGCTTCATCGCGACCGAGCCGCGCCTGCCGGTGCATGCGCCCTGCGCCGAATTCCCGCTGGTGCTCAACACGGGCCGCCTGCGCGACCAGTGGCATACGATGACGCGCACCGGCAAGTCGCCGCGCCTGGCCGGGCATGCGCCGGAGCCCTGCATCGACCTGCACCCGCACGATGCGCTGCTGGCCGGCGTGCGCGAAGGCGAGCTGGCGCGCGTCAGCTCGCGCTGGGGAGCGATGGTGGCGCGGGTGGCGCATGGGGGCGGCATCGCGCGCGGCGCGGTGTTCGTGCCGATCCACTGGAACGGCCAGACCGCATCCGATGCGCGGGTCGGGGCGCTGGTCAATCCGGAAGTCGACCCGCTGTCGGGCGAGCCGGAGTTCAAGCATACGCCGGTGCGAGTCGAGCCGTTCGGGGTGGCGTGGTATGGCTTCCTCCTCAGCCGGCGCGAACTCGGCCTGGAACGGGTTGCGTACTGGACCCGCGTGCGCGGCAGCGGGTTCGTGCGTTACGAGCTGGGTGGGCGCGAGCCGCTGACGCCGGAGGCGGCGCGCGCGCTGCTCGGCGGCAATGAAGAGGCCGACTGGATCGAATTCCAGGACGAGTCGGAAGGCACGCTGCGCGTGGCGCTGCTGGTTGATGGACGGCTGGAGGCCTGCCTGTTCGTGGCGCGCCGGCCCGACCTGCCGGCGCGCAGCTGGCTCGGGGGATTGTTCGCACAGGCCGCGCTGGGCCCGCGCGAGCGCGCCACGTTGCTGGCCGGCCGTGCGCCGCAGGCGGGGCCTGATCCGGGGCCGATCGTGTGCTCGTGCTTCGGCGTCGGCCGCACGACGATCTGCGCGGCGATCGAACGGCAGGAATTGACCTCGGTGGCGCAGGTCACTGCCTGCCTGCGCGCGGGCGGCAATTGCGGGTCGTGTGTGCCTGAGATTAACAGCTTGCTGCAGCGTGCATTGCGCGTGGCCTAGGGCCGGCGCGCCTGCCCGAGCGGCTGCGCCGCCGACCGCCGACCCTCTACCGCCGCGTTACGACGCCCCGTCGCGGCACTCCGGATGCAAGCCGCGCGACCTCACCGCCGGCGCCTCGACCCCGAACAGCGGCAGCTCGAGATACGGCCGTTCGGTGGCCGCCACCGCCAGCACGTAGGCCTGCCGCTCGAGCCGGTGCTGCAACTCGACCTGGGCCACGAATGCCGGCGCCAGCACGCGCTGCGCCTTGCGCTTGCCAAGGTCGAGATAGCCGAAGCGCATGGTGGCCGACTGCACGACATCGCCCGGCAAGCGGTCCTTGGATTTGCCCAGCACGCTGGCCAGGCGCTCGGCCAGCTGGCGCGCCGCCAGTTCTTCGGCGATGACCGGGACGGTGTCGAGCACCTCGGCCTCGCTCTGGCGGATGCGCAGCGACAGTGCGTCGACCGCGCCGTCGCCCGCCAGGCGCAGCGCGACGGCGGCCGCCCCCAGCACCGGGATGCCGCCCACCGCATGGCGCCAGGCGCCGGTGGCGCGCACCAGCAATGGGTTCGACAGCCGTTGTTCGCGGTCGCTGCCGCGCGCCTTGGTCTGCCATAGCCGCTCGAAGGCGAGGCTGCCACGCTCGCCGACCCAGGCGTTCAGGTCGAGGCGCTGGGCGGCCTGCTCCAGCTGGCGCACCAGCCCCAGCGATTCTTCGAGCCGCTCGTACGGCGCCTGGAACGGCGCCAGCCCCGATACATACTGCAGGGCGCCGGAGGCGTGGAAGACCACGGCGCGCGCGCCGTCCGGCAGATATGCCACGCTGCGTTCGCCGCAGTCAGTCAGGTTGGCGCGGTCGTGGCGGCAGATGTCGGCTTCGTGCAGGGCGGTCAGGAAGCGGTTCATGCCGGCGCGCGCATCGTCGCGGGTGAGCGCCGTGAGCGCGACGATGTCGGCGCGGGCCGGGAGCTGGGGGGCGCCGGACTGCATCAGGGTATCGATCAGGAATTGCTGGTTCATGGTTCAGCCCTCCGTCCATTGCCACAAGAGACATGCCTGCTGCGCCGGCGCCAGGTCGGGGCCCACGCTGCCGTGGCCCCACAGGTGGTCGCGGTTCAGCGCGCAGAGATCCCAGCGAATATTGCCGCCGTTCCAGGTGGCGGCATCGCCGACGCACACCGTGACCGGATGGTTGTCGACCCACCAGTCGGAGACGCCGTCGTGCCAGGCGCTGGAGACGGTGTCGCCGTCGGTCAGGTTGTCGCCCACGTCTTCGCCGCACTCGTCGGTGGTGACGCCGTCGTACATGCTTCCCCACGCCCCGCAATAGATGTGCAGGCGCGCGAAGATATTCCACAGGCCGGTCACGGCATCGAGGTTGACGGTGTCGCACGAATAGGCCATGACCCATTCGCTGTTGAAGTCCTCGCCCAGCTGCCAGCGGTCGGAATAGGTGCGCCATTCGGTGCGCGCGATGTCGTACAGCAGGCGCGCGCGGCCATCGGGCTCGGAGCCGCCGTGGGTCTCGATCCAGAACAGGTCGACGTCGTCGACCCATTGACGGTCGCTGCCGCCGCGGTCGACATCGCGGATATCGGTTTCCCACGCATCCGTGTTCGACCAGTAGAAGGCGCGCGCGTGGCCGGATGAACGCAGTGCCTTGTCGAAGCCATTGCTGCGGTTGAAGGTGTAGGTGAGGTCTCCCGCCGTGCTCACGCCGGCGGCGCGCGCATGGTTGAAGTAGCGGATTGCTTCCACGCCGAACCTTGCCATGAGGTTCTCCTTTCGTATCGGAAAAGCCAGGCCGCCGCTCCGGGTGGGACGGCGTGCTGGCTAGCGATACCTTAGGCGTCGCGCGTGGCGCGGGCTCTGCCCTGGATCAGGACTGAGGGCGGTTGGATATCCGCGTGGATAGAAGCGCCCGAAGGGCTTGCGACAGGTCGACACCGGCGGCCTGTCGTGTTTCCTACGATCTTTTGTAATGCCGTGCGCCCGCAGCGCGAAGCGAGCTGGGAGGCCTGCCGGGAGGCCGACTGCAAAGCCGGCTGCAAAGCCGGCTAGCCCAGGCGTGTTCAGCGCAGGGTGCGCGCGAAGAACTCGTCGGTGCGGCTGTTGGCCAGCGTCGCGTCGTCGTGGTCGTAGTGGCTGCCGCCGGGGCGTGCGAAGGCATGGTCGCGGCCCGGGTAGACGTGGACCTCGGCATCGGCCTTGCCTTCCAGCGCGGCCTTGATCTGCGCCTGCGCGTCGGGACCGATGTACTCGTCGGCGCCGGCCAGGTGGTAGAGCAGGGGAGCACCGATGTGCTTGGCTTCCGCCAGGTACTGGTCGGTGCCGCCGCCATAGTAGGCGGCGAAGGCGTCGCCGTCGGTGCGGGCCGCCGCCAGGTAGGTCATCAGGCCGCCCATGCAATAGCCGGTGACGCCGACCTTGCCGCTGGCGCCTTCCATCGTGCGCGCGGCGCTGATGGTGGCGGCGATGTCGCGCACGCCGTGGTCGAAGTCATAGCCCTGATACAGCGCGAACGCCTTGGCGACGTCGGCTTCGCTGGCTTCCGACAGTTGCACGCCTGGATCGGCGCGCCAGAACAGGTCCGGGGCGACGGCGATATAGCCTTTGGCGGCGTAGTTGTCGGCGATGCTGCGGATGCCGGCGTTCACGCCGAAGATTTCTTGCAGCACGATGATGACAGGATAGGTGCCGACGACGTCGGGACGCGCGACGTAGCAGTCGAAGCTGCCTTCGCCGGTGGTGACGGTGAGTTTTTCGGACATGGGATTTCCTCGGGTTGAAAGTTGCTTTGCCAGCCGGCCGGGGTGGAGGTGCGCCGGCTGCGCCTTCGCATGATAAGGCATTCGCGAAAAGGTAACAGGCGGGCCCGCCGCACGGCAGCATACCTGAAACGGCGGGCATGCACTTCTGCCGGAAGGGTGTGCAAAACGGCTGACGGATCACGCTACGCGGTATGGGGTGTAAATGATAAGCGCTGATGGATAAACCGGATATTTCTTATATTCGATTTATTTAGAGAAACGCCGCGTGCCGCACATCGTTCACGATTGAGAATGCGCAGGTCCGGTGCGGGAGCCCTTCCTTAATATAGGGCGAACGGAAAGACGCCATGTTATTTAAAAGCGCGCTAAATAATGAATCAATTGGCTTTGGGATATTGGTGGCGGCTAATTTTTAACCGCTGAAAAACCCGATGGTCATTGTTGCCGAGACCGCCCATGAAAATGACCGAGCCATTAAAGCCGCTGTCAGCCCCGGTAAGCCTGTCCGGAGCCGACGCCGTGCTGACGCACCACGCCCCCGGGTCGTTCAGGGCCCGCAACCTGCGCATCAGCCTCAAGCAATGGAAAATGTTTCATGCGGTGATTGATTTCGATGGTTTTTTTGGCGCCGCCGATAATCTGCACGTGACCCAGTCGACAGTCAGCCATGCGGTCGCCAAACTGCAGGAGCAACTCGGTATTCCCTTGCTCGAATTAAAAGGCCGCAAGGCGCAGATTACCGAAGAAGGCAAGATTCTTCTCGATAAATCCCGCGATCTGGTGAGGACGGCGGTCGAGCTCGAGGAGCTTGCCGACAACCTCACGCATGGCTGGGGCCACGAAATCCGCCTGGCAATGGACCCCGGCTTTCCGCCCGATGTGCTGATGCAGGCGCTGCGCAGCACGGCGTCGTTTCCCCGCAAGGTTCGCCTGAACGTGAAAGACCTGACGCCCGACCAGGCGCGCCAGGCCCTGCACGATCACGAAGTGGAGCTGGCCATCAGCACCCAGCTGGCGTTCGGGTTCGCCGGCCGGCCATTGATCGAGATCGAGCACATCGCGGTCGCGCATCCGGACAACCCCCTGTTTTCGTTAAAGCGCGACATCACCGCCGACGATCTCAAGACCCAATCGCGCATTGCGCTGTCCGGCCTCGCTCACCATGGCGCGGCGGAGTCCGCCAGCTGGCTGCCGCGTCACCCGCGGCCCTGGCATGTCAGCAGTCTCGACCGCGCGATCAGCGTCCTGCGCCACGGCATGGGCTATGCCTGGCTGCCCAGATATCAGGTGCAGCAATGGATTGACGGTCATCAGATCCGTAGCCTGCCGCTGGCGGGCGGCAGCCACAAGACCCCGCTGTACCTGATGTCCGGACCGGCCGTGACGGCCGACTCCGCCGCCAGGCGGCTTGCCGATGCGCTCCACGCCTGCAGCGAGCGCTTCTCCTGAGCGCCGCCGGCGCTTACCGGTATTCCCATGATCCATGGCCGATGACCCATGAACCATGACTCATGACCCATGGCGAGACGCGATTCCAATCGGGCCAACGACGATGAAACACTATCTGCAGCAAGTGCGCAAACGGGGCCGGGGCGACGAGCAGCCGTCGGCAGTCATGTTCCAGTACCGGGAAATACTGCGCAACCGCTGGCTGATCGCCAGCGTGGCGCTTCTCGTCGCCCTGCTGGCCTGCACCTATGCCATGACCGTCAAGCCGGTCTACGAAGCCAACCTGCTGCTGCAGATCAAGCGCAACGCGCCGCCCAGCGGCGATTTCCAGCTCGATATCCCGGCCGCCACCGAGATCGAGATCCTGCGTTCGCGCTCGATCCTGTCGCGGGTGGTGGACGCCCTGCAGCTCGACATCACGGTCGAGCCGCGCCTGTTTCCCGTGCTGGGCGCCTTCGTGGCGGCGCGCAATCCTGCCTTGTCCGATCCCGGCCTGTTCGGCTACGGTGGCTATGTATGGGGCAGCGAACGCATCCGGGTGGCGGCGTTCACTGTTCCTGACGCCTTGCTGGGCCAGCCTTTCGTGCTGACCGTCACGGGCAAGGATGCGTTCACGCTGAGCCACGCGGCGACGGGCATCCGGCTGCAGGGCAGGGCGGCGCGCGTGGTGCGCGCCGACACCGGCTTCGGTCCCCTCGAAATCCACGTAATGGACATCCTCGCGCGGCCGGGTGCGCGCTTCTCGCTGCGCAAGAGCCCGCAGTTCCAGGTCGTGGAACAGTTGCAGAAGGCGATCGTCATCTCGGAGCGCGGGCGGCAGTCGAACGTGATCGGCGTGTCGCTGCGCGGTTCGAGGCCGGAGCGGGTGAGCGGCATCCTCAACGAGGTCGGCCGCCAGTACCTGCGCCAGCAGCACGCGCAAAAAACCATCGAGACCCGGAACCAGCTGCAGTTCTACGACCAGCAGGTGGCCGAGTCGCGGCGCCGCATGCACGAACTGGACGCCCGCCTGAACCAGTTGCTGCGCCTGCACGGTTCGTCCGACCTGGGCGAAGAAGCGCGGATACTCGCGCAGCAATCGGTGGCGCTGCAGGCCGAGCTGGCCGCCAAAGCGCAGAAGCAGATCGAGCTTTCCAGCCGCCTGGCGGAGCGCCATCCCGAGATGCTCGTCGTCAGCCGCCATATCCAGGGAATACGGCGCGACCTCAACGATATCGAGAACAGGCGCAAGGTGCTCGTCAGCGCGCAGCAGGAAATCCTCGCCGTGAATCGCGACAAGCAGATCAATAGCGACATGAATATCGAGCTGCTCAATACGCGGCAAAAACTCGACACGCTGATGCTGTCCAATCACGTGAACATCCGCGTGGTCGACCGTGCCGAGACCCCGGTGCAGTCGGTAACACTCCCGCTGCCGGTCATGGTTGCCCTGTCGTGCATGCTGGCCCTGGTCATGGGACTGGGCGCATCGGTGCTGAAGAACGCCATCGCCGGCCGCCAACAGCGGGTGCGCGCCCCGGGCAGCGTGCGCCGCCTGTCGATCGGTCCGGGCATGTCCGGCGGCCAGGCCGAGGACAAGGCGCCGACGAAAGCCGTCGAGCATTGATTAGCGTGAGCGCTTCCCGCTGCAGCAGATGAAACTGCCGCATTCCGTCAGCCGATAGGCGAAGGCGCGATTGTTGCGGGGAACGGCTGCGCTTTCCAGTTCCGCAACAAATGCCCGCAACAGGCATTCGCGCAAGTTGCGCATGCCTCGACCGCGCGTGGGCGGCATATCTGTCCTGGCGCCTGGTGCATTCCGCCAGCCCGAATCCAGTGATCGGAGCACTCTCCCGAAACCTTTCGGCGAAGTAAATGCCCGTCGCTTATTCGGTCAGTTTTTCCCCCTCGAAACCCATTATAAAAACCCATGTGATGCGGGCGGTTCTGCTGCGAAGGATCGATTTTTCCAACCTGATGATGAAATCCGGCTTGCTAAAGTAGAGCCAATAACGGGTGAAAGAATGTGCGGCGCTCGGGCTTCGCGTCCAGGCGATCAGCGCTGATGATGCAATGTCGACGATTTGTCGCGCACGTGAATGCCGGGCCGTCTTATTGCCAAAGTGGAGCATGCCATGTCGGATGAAACAATGGGTTCTCTGGGGTTTGAATTGGCATTGCCCGAGGTATTTTCTTCGCACTTGCTCGAAACGTTTGTATTGGCATTGGCGGTCAGCCTGCTGGTGTGCGCACTCAATATCGCGACCGAGCGCTGGCATGGGCGTTTTTCCTTCGATGCCGACGTCAAGGGCGTCCAGAAAGTCCACAAGCACGTGGTGTCGCGCACGGGGGGCATCGCCCTGTTGCTGGGCATACTGGCGGTGCCCGTGCTCGGGACTTTCGAGCTCGGCCCGCGCGCGTCCGGCCTGGAAAGCAAGGTCCTCATGTTCAAGCTGTTGCTGGCGGCGGCGCCCGCCTTCCTCGCCGGCATCATCGAAGACCTGACCAAGCGGGTCTCCGTCCGCACCCGCCTGTGCGCGGTCTTTGCCAGCGCGGTGCTCGCTGCCTGGCTGCTCGGCGCCCACCTGCCGCGCCTCGATACCTGGCTGCTCGACGGCGCGCTCGGCTGGCTGCCGGTATCGCTGGCCATCACCGCCTTCGCCGTCGTGGGCGTCACCAACTCCATCAATATCGTCGACGGCTTCCACGGCGTGGCCGGCAGCACCGTCGTCGTCGTGCTGGCGGGCGCCGGCTACCTGTCATGGCGCTGCGGCGACCTGCTGGTCGCGCAGCTTGCCCTGGCCGGCATCGGCGCCACGATCGGCTTCCTGCTGCTGAACTATCCGACCGGACGCCTGTTCATGGGCGACGGCGGCGCTTATTTCATCGGCTTCTGGGCGGCCGAGATCGCGGTGCTGACCATCGTCCGCAACCCCGCCATCAACGCCTGGCAGATCCTTGCCATCTATGCCTATCCGGTGATCGAAGTGCTGTTCAGCATGTACCGGCGCAAGATCCTGCGCAGCGCCCATGTCGGCGCACCGGACCGCCTGCACCTGCACTCGTTGTTCTACCGGCGAATTGCCTGCATCAACATCAGTACCGCCAAGTACACCTGGAGCCGCAACGCGGGCGTCGCCTGCTTCGTCACCGCATGGCTGGCCAGCGCCACCGTCGTCGCCATCCTGTTCGGCAACTCCGTCCCCGCGGCCATTGCCCTGGTGGGGCTGCAGATACTGCTGTACGTCGCCGTCTACATGCGGCTGGTCCGCGGTCACTGGGGGCGCTGCCGCAACCCTGCCGTGATCCTGGGCCTGCGGCCGCAGCCGAGAGACAGGACGATCTGACCGATGGCCAGCACGGTGGCCAATGGGTTTCCCACGCGATGCCATTCCATTGCTGATTAAAACAGGACATATTTCATGAGCAATTTTGAACAGATTCAGTCAGACCTGCGCACGCATCCAAGGACGTGGCTGGTAACAGGTTGTGCCGGCTTCATCGGTTCCAGCCTGCTCGAAGCCCTGTTGAAGCTGGACCAGGCCGTCATCGGCCTGGACAATCTGTCGACCGGGCACCAGCGCAACCTCGACGAGGTGCGCGGCCTCGTCGACGATGAGCAATGGCGGCGTTTCAGCTTCACGCGCGGGGATATCCGCGACCGCGACACCTGTGCGCGCGCGATGGCGGGTGTCGACCACGTGCTGCACCAGGCCGCGCTGGGGTCGGTGCCGCGGTCGATCGCCGATCCGGCCTGCACCAACGATTCGAATGTCGGCGGTTTCCTGAATATCCTGGTTGCCGCCAGGGATGCGCAGGTCAAGTCCTTCGTGTACGCGGCATCGAGCTCGAGCTATGGCGACCATCCCGCCTTGCCCAAAGTGGAGCACACCATCGGCCGGCCGCTCTCTCCTTATGCCGTGAGCAAGTACGTCAACGAACTGTATGCCGAGGTGTTCTTGCGTTGCTATGGCTTCAGGACGGTGGGCCTGCGTTACTTCAATGTGTTCGGCCGGCGCCAGGATCCCGACGGCGCCTATGCCGCGGTCATCCCCAGGTGGGTGGCCACGATGATCGCCGGCGGCCAGGTCGTCATCAATGGCGACGGCGCCACGAGCCGCGATTTCTGCCATGTCGATAATGCCGTCCAGGCCAATCTGCTGGCCGCCCTGACGCCCGCGGCTGGCGGCATCTACAACGTCGCCGTCAACGACGCCACGACGCTGAACCAATTGTTTGCCTGCCTCAAGGAACTGCTCGCGGCGCATGGAGTCGACGCGGTCCCCGAGCCGGCCTATGCCGCTTCGCGCAATGGCGATGTACGGCACTCGCAGGCCGATGTGGGCAAGGCGATGCGCGAACTCGGCTACGTTCCGACCCACCGCATCCGGGAAGGACTCGCCGCCGCCATTCCCTGGTATCTGGCACGCAGCGCCGAAGGCGCCGCGCCTGCAAGCAATGCCGAGGGCGCAGGCAAGACGGAGGGCGCCGTGCGCGCGGTGAGCATCGACAGCGGGGAACGCACCGACAGTACGGAGCACGCCGACAGTAGGGAGCACACCGACAGTGCGAAGCGCGCCGACAGTAGGGAGCGCGCCGACAGTGCGGAGCGCAGCGACAGTGCAGAGCGCGGCGACAGTGCAGAGCTCACCGACAGTGCGATGCGCACTGGCAGCGGGGAGCGCACCGAAAGTGCCGAGAGCACCGACAGCAGGGGGAGCAGCGGCGGCTGGGATAGCACCGGCAGCGGGGAGAGCACCGACAGCTGGGAGAGCGCACAGCGCGCCCCGTCGGCCGCTCCCGCCGTGCCGGTTCGCCCGCCGCCCCGGTCCAGCCCTGCCGCCGTCGGCGCACCGCACACCCATCTGGTCTAGTCCAGGGGTACGGCATGACGATGTCGACGACGGCAGGCGAGGTGCGCGCGTGAATTTTTTGAATGCGCTGGGCACACGGTTCAGGATGGCCGATCCGCAGCACGCCGCGATCTTTCGCGGCATGCTGACGGTGGCGCTGTTCACCATGCTCGGCAAGCTGATGAGCGCCGCCAAAGAAATGGCCGTGGCCTACCGCTATGGCCTGGCAGCCGAGGTCGACGCCTACCAGTTTCTCTTCAACCTCGTGGCCTGGCCGGTGGGCGTCTGGACCAGCGTCCTGACCGCGGTGCTGGTGCCCCTGGCGGCGCGCGTGCGGGCGCGCGACAACGCCGCGCTGCCGCGGTTCCGTGCCGAGCTGCTCGGTTTCGCGCTGCTGCTGGGGTGCGTGCTGGCCGTGGCCGGCGGCATGGGCATCCACGCCATGCTGGCGCTGGGCATGAGCGGGTTGCCGCCGACCTCGCTGCCGCTGGCCAGGTCGGCGCTTCCCGGCCTGATCCTGCTTCTCCCGCTGGGCCTGCTCGTGGCCCTCCAGTCGGCCTGGATGCTGGCGGCACGCCGCCACGTCAACACGCTGCTCGAATGCGTGCCGCCGCTATTCATCGCCACCGCCATTCTGGCCGTCCCCGGCGGCGGCCTCGGTCCGCTGGTATGGGGAACCGTGGTTGGCGGCATGGCCCACCTGTTGTCCCTGATGCTGCCGATGGCGCGCCGGGGCCAGCTCGAGGCTCCTGCATTCACCCGTGACTCCGCGCAATGGCAATGGTTCTGGAAAGGCTTCGGCATCATGCTCGGCGGCCAGGCGCTGCTGAGCTTTACCGTCATCATCGATCAGTTCTATGCGGTCGGCCTGGGCACGGGCGCGATTGCCACGCTGGCGTATGCGAACCGCGTCCTGTCGTTGATCCTGGGCCTGGCCGCCATCGCGGTCGCGCGCGCGACGCTGCCCGTGTTTTCCGAATCGGCGTCGGCTGGTGCCGGCAGCGTGCATGGCGTCGCCATCCACTGGGCGCGCCTCATGTTCGGGGCCGGTATTGTCGTGATGCTGGTGAGCCATGCCATGGCGCCCTGGGCCATCAGGCTGCTGTTCGAACGCGGCGAATTCCTTCCCGGCGACGCGCGGGTCGTGGCCGAGGCGCTGCGCTATGGACTGCCGCAGCTGCCTTTTTATTTTTCAGCGATGGTGCTGGTCAGTTATGCGCTCAGCCAACGGCGCTACGGCCTGATCTTCTGGTCGGGCGTCATTGGCTGCGCGGGGAAAATTATCGGCAACCTTATTTTGGTGCCAATTCTTGGGGTGAATGGCATAGCGCTGGCGGCGACTGTCGTCTACGCCGCCAACGCACTCTTCTTCGCCTTATCGCTAAGAACGGGCGCCGGCGTGCGGAAAGAAGCCCATGGCGATGCACGGTAAGACCAAGCACGGCGCGAGCAGGCGGCGTGGCGAACCCCGCAACGGCAAGCGGCACCGTTCGCCCTTGTCTCGCACACCGGGCAAACCAGGCACACCAGGCACACCAGGTACACCAGGCACAGCAGGCAAACCAGGCACACCAGGCACACCAGGCGCGACTCGCACCTGCCGCGACAGGCTCCAGGGCGCAGCCTGTGACGGGCTTCTGCACGGCACATTCCAATCAGGTTTTCCGATGGAGCGGGTCAATTGAACATCCTGTTATTCATGAACAGCCTGGCGGGCGGCGGTGCAGAAAGGGCCGCGGCGACGCTCGCCAATTTCTGGGACGCAAAAGGATGGGACGTCGTTCTGCTGACGCTTGCCCCGATCGATGACGATTTCTATCCTTTGAATCCCGGAATCAAGAGAATCTCGCTCGATCTCGCCTGCGACAGCGACCACGTCTGGACTGCCTTGTTGCAGAACATTCGCCGGGTGAGCGCATTGCGCCGCATTCTGATTGCCTGCCGGCCCCGTATCGCGCTTGCAATGATGAGTACCCCGAACGTGCTGCTGGCGCTGGCCAGCCTCGGAGTCGCCGGGGTATCGCCGCTCGGCTCGGAGCGTTGCTATCCACCCGATGCGCCGATCGGGCGCGTCTGGCATTGCTTGCGCCGCATCATGTATGGGCGCTTGTCGGCCGTCGTCGCCCTGACCCATGAATGCGCGCAATGGATCGGCACGCATACCGGCGCCAGGCGTGTCGAGGTGATCCCGAACGCCATCGCCCATCCCTTGCCCGACAATCTCCCCCGCATCCCTCCGCCGTCCCTGTGTTCGCCGGGGCGCAAGGTATTGCTGGCCGTCGGCCGCCTCGACCCGGTGAAGAATCTCGGGCTGCTGGTGCGTGCATTCGCGCAGATCGCGCACCGCTTGCCCGAATGGGATCTCGTCATTCTCGGGGAAGGACCACAGCGCCCGGTGCTCGAAGCGGCGATCCGCAGCAAGCTGCTGACGCAGCGCATCCTGCTGCCCGGGATCGCCGGCAATGTGGGCGACTGGTATGCGCGCGCCAGCCTGTTCGCGCTGACCTCGCGCTCCGAAGGATTCCCCAATGTCCTGGCCGAGGCGCTCGCCCACGGCGTGCCCGCCGTCAGCGTCGACTGCGACACCGGCCCGCGCGACATCGTCCGGCACGCTATCGACGGCTTCCTGGTGCCGCCCGACGACTGCGACGCCCTGGCCGGGGCGCTGGAGCGGGTCATGCAAGACAAGGCCTTGCGGACGCGGCTGGCGCGCGAGGCGGGCGACGCCGCACGGCGTTTCTCTGTCGACAGGATCGCCGCCAAATGGGAATCCCTGTTCCGCCAGGTGTGCGCGTACGATCCGCGCAAGCAGGGGGGCCGCGAGGCGGCCCCACCAGGCAGGGCCGGGCCATGAACACCGGCATGACCGTGCAGCCTGGTGCACGCACGCCGGCGCCGTCCGCGCCGCTCCATCCATACGGCCGCTGGCTGGCCGGCTATCAGGGTGTGCTGATCGCCGGCGCGCTGGCCGCGATCTATACGAACCTGCCCATCTACCTGTACGTGCTGGATGCCAGCCTGCTGCCGAAGTTCATCTATTTCGGCATCGTGGCCATGATTCTTCCACTGATGCTGGTGCGCTACCGCGAACTGGGCACCTACCTGGCGTCGCCTTTCGCCGTGTGGGCCGGCTTGCTGCTCGCGCTGAACCTGATCCACCTCAGCAGCTTTCCCGAGCACATCACGCTCGCAGGGATCGAACTGATCGATACCCACGGCGAGGCCCGGCGTTCCCTGATCAGCACGCGGGTCCAGTACATCGTGTTCGCACTGTTCCTGGGATTCGCGGTGCATGCGAGCGCGCTGCGCGCCTGTCTCGCGGTACTGGTCGTCGTGGCCATCCTGGTGCCGTGCGCCGTGATGCTCGACTTCGCCAGTCCCGGGCTGCTCTATCCGCTCGATACCAGCGGCGCGGTGTTCGGCCGCGCCGGCGCCATGTTCGTCAATCCGAACCTGGCCGGCGAGGCCATCCTGTTGTCCTTCCTGCTGGCTTGCGCCGTGCTCGGTCCCGCCTGGCGGGTGCCGCTATTCCTGCTTGCGGGAGCGGGGGTCCTCGTGACATTGTCGCGCGCGGCGATCATTGCCTGGATCCTCATTCTGCTGATTCTCGTGTACCGAAAAGCGCTGCCGACATCGGCGCTCGGCGCCACTGCCATCGCCCTGGGCATGGTGCTGCTGTATCTCGGCAGTTTCGAATCGTACCTGCACTCGCGCCAGGAGTTCGATGACGCCTCGAACAATATTCTGTCGCGACTCAACTTCTTTTCGAGTTATTCGTTCGATGATGACAGCTCGGAAGAACGCGCGAGCGTGATAGCGGCCAGTTGGGAAGTATTTCTACAAAACCCTGTTTTTGGTGCGGGCGCTGGCGCAACGCATTTCTGGTCGCACCGGGGCAGCACGCATAACCAGTTGCTGCTGCTCGCTGCCGAATATGGCCTGTTGGGGATATTCCTATGGGCCTGGTTATTGCGCATGCTGTGGAAAGGCCTGTTTTTCGAAGACAGGGGGCTGCAATATGCGACGGCGTTCATGTTCGCCTTCATGTCGCTGTTCACCCACCAGATGTTCGATTCCTCTTCTTACTGGCTGGCCACGTTCGCCATGGTCTCCAGTGTCCACGGTGCGGGCCACGCGCGCCGCGCCGGCAAGCCGGTCTATCGCTACAAACGACAGGAAATGCTCACATGAACAAGCGTACCCGCTGCGTCATCCTGCTTCGCCCCTCCCGTGGGCGCTTTGCCGACGCGTCGGCCCTGGCGCCGGCGCGCCACGCGAGGCCGACGCTCGCACGCCTTCGTACGCCCGCGTCGCTTTTCGCAGCCGTGCGCGGTGCATCCACGCCGCTTTCCCCAGCCGCGCACTGTGCATCCGCGTCGCTTTCCACAGCCGCGCACCGTGCATCTTCGCCGCTTTCTGCAGCCGCGCACCGTGCATCTTCGCCGCTTTCCCCAGCGGTGCGCTGTACGGCGGCAGTGTGCAGCGGGAGGGCCGCCTGATCCGGTCCGGCACGGCGTGGCGGTTGCGCTCCAGGAATCCTGGCGCGACACCTGCGCCGCCGGAGCCCTTTGCTTCTCCTGGCTTGCATGACGCATGATGACTTCCTCGAAATTTGTCATATCGCTCGACTTCGAGCTGTTCTGGGGTGTCTGCGACACGCAGACCCTGGGCGGCTACGGTCGCAATGTGCTGGGTGAATGGCAGGCCGTGCCGCGCCTGCTCGCGCTGTTCGGTCGCCACCGGCTGCGGGTCACCTGGGCCACGGTCGGGATGATCATGTGCCGCGATTACCGCCACTGGCGCGAAACGCGTCCGGCGCTGCTTCCCGGCTACACGCGCGCCGCGATCTCGCCGTACGCCATGGACGGCCTGGTCCAGCGGCATCCCGAGCTGTTCTTCGCCAGGACGCTGGTGGAGCAGATCCTGGCCGCGCCGGGACAGGAGCTGGCGACCCACACCTATGGCCATTTCTACTGCAACGAGGCAGGCGCCACGCCGGCGCAGTTCGCGTCCGACCTGGCGTGCGCCCAGGACATGGCGGCCGATCTGGGCGGCAGGCTGCGCAGCCTGGTCTTGCCACGCAACCAGATCGTCGACTGCTTTCTGCCGGTCCTGCCGGCCGCGGGGATCCAGGTCTACCGCGGCAATGCCGAGCACTGGCTGTACCGGAGCGGCGATGCGGTGCCCGGCGGGATCGCCGGCCGCACCGCCCGCTTCGCCGACGCCTGCCTGCCGCTGAGCGGCCAGCGCACCGTGCGCGCGCGCGCGCAGGACGGACTGGTCAATGTGCCTGGAAGCCTGTTCCTGTACCCATGGTCGGGCCGCCAGCGCGCGTTGCTGCCGCTGCGCCTGCGCCGTCTGAAGCAGGGCATGACCGCGGCCGCCCGGGCCGGGGGCATCTTCCACCTGTGGTGGCATCCCCATAACTTCGGCCTCGACCTCGAACAGAACATCGCCCTGCTGGACAGCGTGCTGCGGCATTACCGCACGCTGGCCGACCGCTACGGCATGCAGACGCATTGCATGGCCGATTTCGCCCCCGCAGCTGACCTGGCGCACCCGGTGCACGCGGCGCGGTCCGGCGCCCCGGCCCAGCCTGGCGCCCCGGCGCCGGCGCCTGGACCGGCTGCGGCCGTCGTGCATCCGGTCGCCGGAGATCCCCGATGACACGCCATGTCTTGCATGTGATCACCGGCCTGGCGGTCGGCGGCGCCGAGATGGCTCTGTACCGCTTGATCCTCGAGTTCCGCGGCAGCGGCTACAGCCATACGGTGGTCGTGCTTACGCCCGGCGGCAGCATGTACGCGCGCTTCGTCGCCTCCGGCATCAAGCTGATCGTGCTCGACGTACGGCGCGCGCCGCTGTCCGACCTGCTGCGGCTGTATCGCCTGATCCGCACGCTGCGCCCCGACATCGTCCAGACCTGGCTTTACCACGCCGATTTCCTGGGCGGCCTGGCCGCGCGCATGGCCGGCAACCGCAACGTCATCTGGGGCATCCGCACCACCGACGTCGATGGCGGCTGCGCCCGCACCACGTCGTACATCCGCCAGCTGTGCGCCTCGCTGTCGCGCTGGGTGCCCGCCGCCATCGTGTGCGTGGCCGAGGCGGCGCGCCGCTCGCACTCGCGGCTGGGCTACGACGCGAGCCGCATGGTGGTGGTGGGAAATGGCTTCGATCTCGAGGCGCTCACGTCTGGCCACCAGGGGCGCGCGGCGATCCGGGGCAAGTACGGCTTCCAGGCCGACGACATCGTGCTCGGCACGCTTGGCCGCTTCAACCTCGACAAGGATCACGCCAGCTTCGTCAACGCCGCCGGCCAGCTCGCCGCGCGCCATCCGCGCCTGCGCTTCCTGATGGTCGGCAAGGACCTCGACGCAGGCAACGATGAACTGATGCGCTGGGTCTCCACCACCGGCCATGCCGCGCGCTTCGTCCTGCTGGGCGAACGGTCCGACGTCGCCGCCTGCCTGGCCGCGATGGACATCTTCTGCCTGTCGTCGCGCACCGAGGCCTTCCCGAACGTGGTGGGCGAGGCGATGGCGATGGGGTTGCCGTGCGTGGCCACCGATGTCGGCGACGTCGCCGTGCTGATGGCCGACACCGGCGTGCTGGTGCCGAAGGCCGACCCGGACGCGCTGGCGCGCGGCGTGGCGGGCCTGATGGCGCTGGCCGCCGAAGACCGCGAACGCCTGGGCCAGAAGGCGAGGGAGCGCATCGGCGCGCTGTTCACGATGGACTGCATGCGCGAACGCTTCGAACAAATCTATGAACACGTCATCACGAAAGGGGAACGCCGATGTGCGGACTGACCGGATTTCTGGGAGCAGCCCCGAACCAGCCGCAGGATGCGAGCCTGGTCCTGCTGCGGCGCATGAGCGATGCGTTGCGCCACCGCGGGCCGGACGACAGCGGCGCCTGGTGCGACGCCGCGCACGGCATTGCGCTCGGCCACCGCCGGCTGTCGATCCTCGACCTGTCGCCGGCCGGCCACCAGCCGATGCGCTCGGCCGCCGGCCGCTACCTGATCGTCTTCAACGGCGAGATCTACAACCACCTGGTCCTGCGCGAAGCGCTCGACGCCGCCCACCTGGGCGCCGGCTGGCGCGGCCATTCGGACACCGAAACCCTGCTCGCGGGTTTCGATGCCTGGGGCATCCAGGCCACGCTCGAGCGCGCGGTCGGCATGTTTGCCTTCGCGGTCTGGGACCGCGAGACAGCCACCCTGACGCTCGGGCGCGACCGCATCGGCGAAAAGCCCCTGTACTACGGCTGGCAGGGGCAGGGCGCCAGCCGTGTGTTCCTGTTCGGCTCCGAGCTCAAGGCGCTGCGCGCCCACCCGGCCTTCGAGCACGAGATCGACCGCGACGCCCTGTGCCTGCAACTGCGCCACAGCTACATACCGGCGCCGTACTCGATCTACTGCGGCATCGCCAAGCTGGCGCCGGGCTGCCTGGCCAGCGTGTCGGCGCGGCGCCCCGCGCCCGAGGTCACGAGCTACTGGCCGGGAGCGCGCCGGCTGGCGGCGGCGGCGGCCACGCCGTTCGCCGGCACGCCGGGCGAGGCGGTCGACGCTCTGGAAACGCTGCTCAGGCAGGCCGTCGGCGTCCAGATGATCGCCGACGTGCCGCTGGGCGCCTTCCTGTCCGGCGGGGTCGATTCGTCGACCGTGGTGGCGCTGATGCAGGCCCAGTCCGCGCGCCCGGTCAAGACCTTCTCGATCGGCTTCCACGAACAGGGCTTCGACGAGGCGCGCTACGCGAAGGCCGTCGCGCGCCACCTGGGCACCGACCACACCGAACTGTATGTGACGGCGGAACAGGCGCAGGCGCTCATTCCCCGCCTGCCGTCGCTGTACGACGAGCCATTCTCCGACTCATCCCAGCTGCCCACCTTCCTGGTGTCCCAGCTGGCGCGCCGCCACGTCACCGTCGCGCTGTCGGGCGACGCTGGTGACGAACTGTTCTGCGGCTATACACGCTACCAGTTCGCAGCCAGGCTGTGGCGCAGCATCGACATGGCGCCACGGTCCCTGCGCCGGCTCGCTGCACGCGGCATCAGCGCGATTCCGGTCAACGCCTGGAATGGCGCTGCGCGCAGCCTGGCGCGGTATCTGCCTCGCGCGCTGCCACACGCGCTGCGCGTCGCGAACCCGGGCGACAAGCTGCACAAAGGCGCTGAGGTCATGTCCTGCAACACACTCGACGACCTCTACCTGGGACTGGTGTCGCACTGGGACGATCCGGCCGCGCTGGTGCGCGGCGCGGTGGAGCCGCCAACGCTGCTGCAGGGCCGCACGCCGGCGCTGCCGGGCCTGGATGGCATCCAGCGCATGATGGCGCTCGACCTGCTCACTTACTTGCCGGACGACATCCTGGTCAAGGTCGACCGGGCGGCGATGGGCGTGTCGCTGGAGGCCCGGGTTCCCTTCCTCGACCACCGCGTCGTCGAGTTCGCCTGGACCCTGCCGCAATCGCTCAAGCTGCGCGATGGCGTGTCCAAGTGGGCCTTGCGGCAAGTGCTGTACCGGCATGTCCCGCAAGCGCTGATCGAACGGCCCAAGATGGGCTTTGGCGTGCCCATCGGCAGCTGGCTGCGCGGCCCCTTGCGCGACTGGTCCGAGCACCTGCTGTCCGAAGCGCGGCTGCGGCGCGAGGGCTTTTTCGATCCCGTCATGCTGCGGAGCAAATGGCAAGAGCATCTTTCCGGTCAGCGCAACTGGCAGTACCACCTGTGGGATGTGTTGATGTTCCAGTCGTGGCTCGAACAACAGGCGCAGGCCGGCGATGGCGCCGGCGTGTCGGCGCACGAGGCGATGTCGAAATGAGGAACCAGCAAATGAACAAGAAGATCGTGATATCGGTGAACAGTGCCTGGAATATCCACAATTTTCGTGCGGGACTGGTCAAGGCCCTGATACGGCAGGGCTATGACGTCATGGTCATGGCGCCAGAAGATGGTTACGCGCGGCGGCTGGCGACACTCGGTTGCCGTTTCAAGCTGCTGCCGATGGACAGCAATGGCACCAGCCCCAGCCGCGACCTGTCGTTGCTGGTCAAGTATTGGCGGGTGCTGCAATCGGTGCGCCCGCTGGCCTTCCTCGGTTACACGATCAAGCCGAACGTGTATGGCTCGATCGCGGCGCACGGCCTCGATATCCCGGTCATCAACAATATCGCCGGCCTCGGCGCGACCTTCATCCACCGTTCGATCCTCACCTGCCTGGTCAGGCGGCTGTACCGCATCTCGCTGCGCAAATCGCACCGGGTGTTCTTCCAGAATGCCGACGACCGCAATCTCTTCGTCGAGGCGGGGCTGGCCCGGCCCGCGGCGGTCGATGTCTTGCCCGGCTCGGGCATCGACCTGCAGCACTTCCGGCCGGCGCCGCTGGCGCCGCTGGAGGGGCGCCGGTTTCGCTTCCTGCTGGTGTCGCGCATGCTCAAGGATAAGGGAATCGAAGAATATGCCGCGGCCGCGCAGATGGTGCGCCAGCACCTGCCCGGCGCCGAATTCCAGTTGCTGGGACCGGTCGACGCCAGGAACCCGAACGCGGTTGCGCTGGCTCGCATCCGGCACTGGGAAGAAAGCGGCCTGATCCAATACCTGCGCGAAGTCGACGACGTGCGGCCCCATGTGGCGAATGCCGACTGCATCGTGCTGCCGTCCTACCGCGAGGGCGTGCCGCATTCGCTGCTCGAGGCAGCGGCGATGGCGCGGCCGATCATCGCCACCGACGTCGCCGGCTGCAAGGACGTGGTCCAGCACGGCGCCAACGGCTTGCTGTGCCAACCCAGGAGCGCCGCCGACCTGGCCGACAAGATGGTGCAGATGCTGCGCCTGCCGCAGGAACAGCGCCTGGCGATGGGCGCGCTGGGACGGCGCAAGGTGATCTCGGTATTCGACGAGAATATCGTCATCGGCAAGTACCTGAACGCGATCGGCCAGCTCGAACCGCTGGGCAAGGGCCGCGCCGTGCAGAAGATCAAGACGACGGCCCGGGTGTGATGGCGATGAGCACCATGCCCATCGTGCTGGCAGGCCGCGCGGCGCTGGAGCACGCCACCCCGGCAGGCTTCCAGGCGCAGTGGCGGGCCCTGTACGATAGCTGCCCCTGGGCCACGGCCTGCCAGCATCCCGATTTCGTGCTGCCCTGGTATGCACTGTACGGGGCGCGCTACCTGGCCGTGCTCGTCGTCGAGACGCGCGGAGATGGTTCGCTGGCCGGGTTGTTGCCGCTGGCCCTGGAGGGTAGCCGGCGCCTGTGCGGGGCAGGGGACCAGCAGGCGGAATACCAGGGCTGGTTGCAGGCGCCAGGCGCCGATCCGGGATTCATCGTGCGCGCCGTGCGCGTGCTGCGGGCCAGGTACGTGCATGCCGACCTGGGCCTCAAGTACCTGCCTGCCGGCATCGCCCTGGACGGTGTCGACGCGACAGGTGAGCTGGGCGGCAACTGCGTATGGCGCCGCCACCGCCGGCCGCTGATGCGCACCGAGGCCGGCGCCATGGACCGCCAGCGCAGCAAGAAAAACCACCGCCAGAATGTCAACCGCCTGAACCGTTCGGGCCAGGTGCGGTTCGAGCGCATCACCGACCACGCACAGTTCGTGCAGGTGCTTGGCGCCATTTGCCGCCAGTACGATTTCAGGCAGGCGGCGCTGTATCGCGCCATGCCGTTCGCGAACGATGCGGCCAAGCGGCTGTTCTGTCTCGCGCTGCACCGCCGGGGCTTGCTGCACGTAACGATCCTGACCGTTGGCGGCGACCTCGCCGCCGCCCACCTTGGCCTGCTGAGCGCGGGTCGCGCCGTGCACCTGGGCGTGAACACCCACGATCCGGCCCGGGCCGCTCACTCGCCGGGCAACCTGCTGCTGGCCATGCTGGGCGTCCATTTGGCCGAAGAAGGCACGCCCTGGCTCGACCTGACTCCGGGCGGCGACGGCTACAAGGAGTCGTTCGCCAGCGAACACGATACGGTGCTCGAACTCGTCCTGTACGCGAATGCGGCAAGGCGCTGGCGCGCGCAGCTGCTGCGGGGCATTGCGGCCTTCGCCAGGGCGCGCCTGCGCCAGGCCGGCGTCGACGCCACCGGCCTGCGCGCCTGGCGCATGCAGTTGCGCGAGCGGCCCTGGAGCCCTGTGCGGCGCTGGCTGAACCGGCTGCGGCCGGCTTCGCGGCCAGGCCTGCTGCGGTATGCTGGCACGCGGCCGCCCGGCGCCGACGGCATGCTGGTGTCGAAGAACCGCCTGGAAGACATCCTGCGCTTCGATGCCGGAGCCTCGCCGGCGCGCTACAGCGCCTTCCTCGACACCGTGATGAAACGCATGGAGCGCGCCCAGCATCTGTATACCTTCATACAGGACGGCACCCTGGCGCTGTCTTGCTGGGCGCGCACGCAGGCGGCCTCCGAGGCGCCATCCGCGGGCGCCGCTGCAGGCGAGGGAGTGGTCCTGTCCGACCTGTATGTGCATCGCCGCTACCAGGGCAGTGCGCTGGTCGAGGGCTTCGTGCGCCAGCTGCTGCACGAGCTGGCGATCCAGCCGCCGGGCGAAATACTCTACCGCGGCGTCGCGAGCGCGTCATCGAGGGCGGCGCTCGCGCGCTGCGGATTCGTGGACGCGGCGGCGTCCGGTAGCCAGGCTGCCCACGGCCTGGCATGTCGATAGGAGACAGCATGCGCATGAACGAATCGGTGCACCACCGCGATAACGCCATCGCCTGCTATATCGGCGAGATCCCCGCCTTTGTCAGGCAGGCCCTGGCCGACTCCTATCAAACGCTGCATGCCTCCTTGCCGTTCTTCGAGGTGTTCCGCTCGACCGACCATGTCAACTGCTATGTGGCCGAACGTGGCGCCCAGGCGCGCACCATCCTGCTGTTTCACTGCCATGGCCGGCAGGTCGAGGTGCTCAACGAGATGATCGAGATCGACCCCGCCGAGATCCATCGCTTCGCCGATTACATCTTCGGCTATTTCAGGCAGGTCGACGTCATCGGCTTCAAGGCGGTCAAGACGCCGCGCCAGCCAGCCGGGTTTCCGGTGCAGCGCTACCACTCGAAGGACACGTATGTGATCGCGCTTCCCGCCACGTCCACGGCATATCTCGAGAGCCTCGGGAAATCCACGCGCGCCGGCATTCGCCAGGGGCTCAACGGACTGGCGCGCCACTTTCCGACGTTCACATCGCACTTTTTCGTCGACCGCGAGATCGATGAAAACCATCTGCGCGCCATCCTGGCGCTGAGCGAGAACAGGATCAACACCAGGGATGCGCGCTTTGTCCATGACGTCGAGCGCATCATCCGCCTGGCGAGGATCTGCGGCTTCGTCAGCCTGTTCACGATCGACGGCCGCATCTGCGCCGGCTCGGTGAATTACCGGGTGGGGTCCAACTACTTCGGCGACGTCACCGCCTACGACCCGCACTATGAAAAACAGGGCATGGGCAGGCTGTGCGTGTACCTGACGATCAGCGAGAGCATCGCCAGGGGCGGCAACAAATTCTATCTGGGCGGCGGCGCATTCGATTTCAAGCAGAGGCTGCTCGGCGTTCCCCTCGCCATGGATGCCTTGCGCATTTATCGTTCGCCGCTGGCGGTCGTCGCCAATGCCGATGTGGCGATCGCCACCGCCGCCGCGGCGGCGGTGGCCTGGTGCAAGCAGGGGCTGCGGCGCAACAAACAGGCGGCCTGGGCCAGATGGTGCCTGGGCGCCTTCTATTTTTTCCGGAACAAGCTGGTGAAGTGAATGACGAGCCTGCCCGGCATGGCGCGACAGCGGCGCAGGCTGCTGGTGCGCGCGGCAAGCCTGGGCGTGGCGGGCCTGCTGCCGCCGGCGCTGGACGACGCGCCGGGGGAGCGTTACCGGCGCGGCGCTGCGGCAGGCATTGGCGGCGGCGTGGTGCCGCCAACCACCGTCAGCCTGGCCGACTACGGCGGCGCGCCGGGCGCCGGGGCGGCGCGGCTGGTCGAGGCCTTCCAGCGGGCCTTTGCGGCCCTGGCCAGGGCCGATGGCGGGACCTTGCTGGTGCCGGCCGGCGTCTACGACTTCGGCCGCCAGCGCCACGCCGCCACCATCATCCTGTGCCGGGGCCTGCACGATATCGCCATCTCGGCCTATGGCGCCATGTTCATGGCAACGACGACCGCGAACGTCATGCCCACGCTGTTCTATTTCTTCAATTTTCGCAATATCACCATCGCCGGGGCGAGTTTCACCGACCCCGGCTTCAGTCCCTGGATCGATTGGCGCGGCATGCATTGCGTGGGCCTGCAGGCCGATCGGGCCAGCAGCGGGTTTGCGCTGGTGGATTGCTTCGCCGAGCGGGTGGTGAGCGTGCTGGCCTCGCACAACCACGTCGGCAGCCGCCACTACCTGTCGAATATCCGCGTGCAGGCCGAGGTGCATCACGCCTATTACGGGGTCGGCGCCAGTTTCCTGCGCGAGAACATCGGCGTCGAACTGGATTGCCACAATGTGCGGCGCGCCTTCATCGCTTCTTCAATCCGGAATGCCGATATCGTGATCCGGGCCGACAGCACGGCGGCCTGGCCCGGCAGCAATGGCCTGGTGGCGCTGATCGCGCCGGGCGCGAGCATGGGCGACGTCGAGAATGTACGCGTCCACGTGGATCTGGCGGGTGCGGGCCGCTATGCCGGCGTCGTGCATTTCTATCACCAGGGGCCGGAGGCCAGGGGGCGGATGCGCCATATCGACGCCACCGTCAACCTCTACAACGTCGATTCGGCCGCCAGCCTGTTCCTGTTCGATCACGAAGTCGACCGCATCGAGCCCACCACGGCGCGCACCTGGGACCAGATCGCGCTGCGCGGCGCCATCGTCGGGCGCTTCGCCGGACGCATCGTCTCGAATCCCTCCCGCGCCATGTCTCCCGGCACGGTCTACCTGGACTACAACCTTGCGCAGCGGCAAGACCCGACCCGGCTTGGCGCGGGCTTTCGCATCCGCCCCGCGCCGCAGCGCGGCAACCGCTCCTGACACCGATACCAGCCCATCATGCGCTTGCTGATCTATATCCACTCCCTCGAAAACGGCGGCGCCGAGCGCGTGGTCGCCAACCTGGCCAACCACTGGGCGTCGCTCGGCTGGCAGGTCACGGTGGTCACGGTGGCGCCGCGCACGCGCGATTTCTATGCCCTCGACCGGGCGGTGCGGCGCATCTGCCTGGACCTGACGGGGACGCGCCGCAACGTGCTGGCAGGCTTGTGGCGCACCGCTAGGCGCGCGCTGGCGCTGCGCCGCGTGCTGCGCGAGGTCCGTCCAGAGGTCGCGCTGTCGGCCATGCACACCTGCAACGTGATCCTGGCGCTGGCGGCGCGCGGCGTGCCGGGGCTGCGCGCTTTCGGATCCGAGCATAACTTCCCGCCCAAGGCGCCCATGGGCGTGATCTGGGAAACGCTGCGGCGCCACGCGTATGGCCACCTGACGGCGGTGGTGGCGCTGACCCGGGAGTGCGCCGCCTGGCTGGCCCGGCATTCGCACGCGCGCGCCATCCCGGTGATTCCAAACCCGGTCGGCTGGCCGTTGGCGCGCAACGAACCGCGCATCGCGCCGATGGCGACCTGCGCGCCCGGCCGCCGCATCCTGCTCGGGGTTGGTCGCCTGAGTGTCGAGAAGAATTTCTCGACCCTGGTCGATGTGTTCTCCCGGCTGGCGCCGCAGCACCCTGATTGGGATCTCGTGATTCTCGGCGAAGGACCGCTGCGGGTCGAATTGGCGGCCAGGGTGGAGTCGGCGTGCCTTGAGCGCCGCGTTTTTCTCCCCGGTAGCGTGGGGAATATGGGCGACTGGTATGCGCGGGCGGCGCTGTATGCGATGAGTTCGGACTTCGAGGGTTTTCCGAATACGCTGGTGGAAGCCATGGCGTATGGCTTGCCGGCAGTGAGCTTCGATTGCGATACCGGTCCGAGGGATATTATCCGCCACGCCATCGATGGATTCCTGATCGCGCCTGGCGATTGCCAGGGCATGGCGGCGGCGCTGGACCGGCTGATGTCGGACGACGCACTGCGCACCGCATTCGCCGGCCGCGCGATCGAGGCGCGCGAGCGATTCTCGATGCACAAAATCGCGCGCATGTGGGAAACCCTGTTTCTCGATTCACGCACAGCGCAGGCCGCGGACACCATTTCGGGCTGAGCGATTCAGCTTCGCTTCTCTCATTGCCAGTTGTCGACCGGCTTGGCGCGGTCGGCACTGCCGCGCCCGGTATCTTCTCGCTCAATGAGTCATTCCTTCAGAAATTCACCCATCCATGGTGACGTAATCGCCACGGTCGTTAATCCATTGAAATGGAAAGCAGCATTCTTTCAATATTTCAGTTTTCATAAAGAAAAATATTTTGGGAACTATTTGAAGGATCTGCCCTCAAACGTGTTCGCTGCTGGGTTGACGACGGGTTCTATGACAAAAATCAAACTGAGGCAGCTATTTTTGTTATGTAAAAACGCGGGTTGTTACTGTGCTGAATTTATTTGCCGGACAAACCATTTTTTCATGTCAGCGCTGAAGAAACACTAATTAGTGCTTTGGGGAAATTTAAGGGACGCTATGATAAGACATTCTTTGCAATAGTTAGAGAAACAACTTAATGGGATTCAATTCGTGATCTTGCATCACGTGGTGGACCGATGCTGTCGTCGACGCATCGCCAATCATCCACCTGGGCGCTCAGTCAGCGCCATCCCTGCCACCGCTGATTGATCAGACATTCAGCTGGTTTTAATTCCCGCAATTCCCGCGGTTATCCCTGCCACTGATAACAAGTGGCGGTTGGATGTTCACGCACTTTTTTTCTGCGGATATTCCCTGCCACTTGCGCCGCAAGGGGCGGCTGGATTGTCACGCCTTTGGTTTTCAGTTTTTTGTAAAGCGATCTTTCTAATGTCACACGCTCAAAAATTTGCCGCTCCTCTCGTCCGTCGTCCAATCAGCATGATGCTGCTATGCGCGGGCCTCGTTTCCAGCCCTCTGATGGTCACCGCGGCGCACGCGCAGACCATCTCGAACCCCGCCGCCGGCTCCACAGCGGGCAGCGACAGCAGGAATGTGTACTTCAAGATTCCTCATAGCGGCACGCCGACCTGGGTGCGCGTCTTCATCGATACGGATGGACTGGTATCGAGCGGCTATTCGTTCAACGGCGTCGGCGCCGGCTACCTCATCGAGAGCGGCCGCCTCTATCGTTACAGCGGCAGCAATGGCAGCTGGTCGTGGACCTTCGTGAAAACGCTGGCGACCACCAGCGCCAGAGGCGCAACGTCGATCACCGTGGCGCGCGCCGATCTCGGCTCGCCGGCCGGCATCAACGCCGTGACCCAGACCGACCCACCGGCACGCATCTCGCCCGTGATCCGCCTGTCGCTGGTCAATCCGGCGCCGGCGCCGACGCCAACGCCGACGCCAACGCCAACGCCGACGCCGACCCCGACGCCAACGCCGACGCCAACGCCAACGCCAACGCCAACGCCAACGCCAACGCCAACGCCAACGCCGACGCCGACGCCGACCCCAACGCCGACCCCAACGCCGACGCCAACGCCAACGCCGACGCCGGCCGGTCCAACCGTCCCCGTCAGCTACACCGCCAGCAACGCCGTCATCGCCAACCCCGAACGCGGCTTCTATCGCCACGTCGGTTGCGAGACCCCGCTCAGCCAGTCGCAGCTGACGAGCTTCCGCACCTCGGGTGGCGAGTCGCTCATGTTGTGCGTGTTCTACCTGCGTAACTTCGTCAATTCGCCGATCAACCAGACCACGCTGAACCTGTTCCAGTCGCAAATGGACACCGTGCGCCGCGCCGGCCTGAAAGCGATCGTGCGCTTCGCCTACAATGACAACAACTCGCCGGTCGACGCCACGCCCGCCATGGTCAATACCCACCTGACCCAGCTGGCTCCCTATCTCGCGGCCAACAAGGACGTGATTACGGTCGTGCAGGCCGGCCTGATCGGTGCGTGGGGCGAGTGGGGCAATACCAATAACTATGGCGACAGCTACAATATGTCTGCCAAGAATATCGCCGACCGCAAATCGGTCGTCGACAAGCTGCTGCAAGTGGTGCCGGCCGAACGCCAGGTGCAGCTGCGCATGCCGCTGTTCAAGACCAAGCTGTACACGCCGACCGCGCTGACCGCGAGCGAAGCCCATAACGGCTCGGCCAAGGCGCGCCTGGGACACCACAACGATTGCTTCCTGTCGAACTCGTCCGACTATGGCACCTATATCAATCCGTCGGTCGAGTACCCTTACCTGCAGGCCGAGACCAATTATGTGGCTTCCGGCGGCGAAACCTGCGCCTACTCGGCGCCGCGCAGCGATTGCCCATCGGCCATCGCAGAGATGACGCGTTTCCATTGGTCCTACCTGAACCTGGACTACAACGTGTCGGTGCTGGACAAGTGGCGCAGCCAGGGTTGCTTCACGCAGGTCGACCAGAAGCTGGGCTACCGCTTCGTCCTGCGTAGCGGTAACTTCTCGAGCACGGCAAAGCCGGGCGGCGGCTTTGCCGTCAACCTGCAGCTGCAGAACCAGGGTTGGGCGGCGCCATTCAATGCCCGTAACGTGGAGCTGGTGTTCCGCAACACGGCCAACGGCTCGCTGTACCGCGTCAAGCTGGCGACCGATCCGCGTCTCTGGCTCGCGAACCAGACGATCACGATCAACCAGAACGTGACCCTGCCGGCGAACATGCCGCGCGGTTCGTACGCGGTGCTGCTGCACCTGGCGGATCCTGCCGCGTCGCTGCACGATCGTCCGGAATACGCGATCCAGCTGGCCAACACCAATATGTGGGAAGCCAACACCGGCTTCAACCACCTGCAGCACACGGTTGGCGTCGCGCCGTAAGGGCCTATAGGCCGCCATCAGGCTTGAACAGGCCGCCGGGCCAGCGCCCGGCGGCCATGCATCAGGGCCCACCATGGGAAAAGCCAGACCGGCATTGCGCCGGTCTGGCTTTTTTTTTATGGCGCTGTCATCGTTATCTGTAGATGAGGAATGAACTGCCGAGCTGGTTCGAGGTCCAACCCCGGTCATCCTCTACAGGGAACGGATCATGAAAGCGCCCAGGTTTTCCAGGCTGTTCACCCAACTCGCGCTGTTGAACCAGCATCAGCGGCAAGCGGTGCTCTCCGCCCTGCATCCTGCAGCCGGGCTCGACCGCATAGTCTCCCGCATCGATGAAATACGTTCGCGCACGCGCCGCTGCCCCAGGTGCGCCTGCGAACAATGCTACCGGCACGGGCATGCTAACGACTTGCAGCGCTTTCGCTGCAGCGCCTGCGGGCGCACCTTCAACGACCTCACCGGCACGCCGCTGGCGCGGCTGCGGCTCAAGGGCAAGTGG
>Ga0265780_10000906_pt1 | contig 43773 bp, 35 predicted proteins | sample P1T30metagenome_FD_192432 | JGI IMG/M metagenome (GOLD analysis project Ga0265780, IMG submission 192432) | Plant litter microbial communities from East Loma Ridge, Irvine, California - P1 T30 | ecosystem: Environmental > Terrestrial > Plant litter > Unclassified | place: USA: California...
TCTCGGCCCAATATCTCCATCGCCGTCCCTCGCTCTCGCTCAGGACGTCCATAACGACGTCCTTATGGACGTCTCTTACGCGCTCACACCACATCCCGGCAGGCGGCCTCAATCGGTCGGTTACGCTCGCTCGCCCATCATCGGAACGGCTTGGTCTCGCCGGAAGGAAGAAGTCGGCTTCCCGAAGATTGATTGCAGTCTTTCTGACCGTCGTAACCCAATTTTGATTGCAAGCGGCGGCAACACTTCGTTAGCCTTTAAGGTCTGCTAAGCCGAGGTGCGATTGACGGCGCAGGATCAAAGAAGGCGCCTCCGCGAGAGTGCGACTCCTTTTCCGTCGCGCAGATCGCGTTCCGACTGGTTGCTCGATGCCGCTTCCCACCGGAGTTAAGATGACATGATGCTCCGCTCAGCCTCTATGGCCGCGCTCCTCGTATCAACCATGATCATCGGAGTTGCCGCAGCGTCGCCCATGCCACCTGAACTCAAGGCGGGATCACACATCGTGAACATCGGCGAGGTCAGCCTGCATTATGTGGTCCGTGGCCATGGCCCCATAGCCTTCGTGGAGGCACCGGGCTGGGGCAGCACTTCCGAATACCTTCGTAACACGCTGCGGCCGCTCGAGCGCAGCGCGACGCTCGTCTATATCGACCCGCGCGGCAGCGGGGGATCATCGCGGCCGGCGAACCGTCGCCGCATGTCGCAGCTCATTATGGCGGATGATCTCGACGCGCTCCGCATCAAGCTAGGCCTGAAAACGATCAACCTGTTCGGCCACTCCGACAGCGGCACAATCGTCGTGGCGTATGCGGAACATCATGCGAGCCACTTGAGCAAAGCGGTGATCGTTGACGGATGGGTGACGGGCGATCCCGACGCACGTCGGACGCGGTCGACTATGATCGATCTGTGGAAGCTCGATCCGCGTTACGCGGGAGCGATCCACCAGCTTCAGAACATGCCCAACGTATCCACGATGTCAGACAAAACCATGGCGGAGGCGCTGGCAAGGACGGTGCCGATCTTTTTCTCTGATCCCGATCGGTACGTTCCCATCCTCAACGCCGCGCAAGGAAAGACACATCTGTCGGCTTGGGCAAACAGCGCCGAAGAAGACGCCGATATGGAGAAGGACGAGAACCAGCTTGCCCTCGATCATACGATTACGTCGAAACTGCTCATCATCAACGGCACTGCTGACGTAATGTGTCCCTATCCGGCGGTCCAGCATTTGCACGAAGCGGTGCCGGGTTCACAGCTGTCGCTCTACGTAAACTCCGGCCACTTTCCGTGGATCGAGCAGCCTAACCGTTTCTTTACGGAAGTCGGACATTTCCTAGGCAGCCCCTCGTAACGCCGCCGTCGGGTAAACGCTGCGATCATGTTACCGACGTGATAAAAGACCGGTGGGTGGTAATGGCGCTGCAACGCTGCATCGTGACACAGACTCCGAAAGGGGTTCTGACGCATGGAACTGTCGACTTCAGAAGCCTGGAATGAATCCGCGCCTGTTGCCAGCGGCCTACGCTTCGGTGCGCGGACGTGTTGGGAGCCTTAGCGATGCTTCGAGTCTTTCCGACCGACATCAGCCACATCGAGTTGTCCAGCGCCAGGCACGACATGCGGTCGCCATAATCGAACCCGCGTTGACTGGCTGACGTGCCGACATCGAGCCGCTAGCCGAGGGCTTTAGATGGGCGTCCGTCGAAGGACGATGGCGCCTCCGCCAACCAGCCGTCTCGATGCGGGGGGCACGCGCCGCATTATCCCCTAGCATTTGATATTGAATGGACGAAACCACCATGACCTTCCCGAAGAAGACCTTTGAAATCGACGGTTCCACAATGAGCGTGGTGGACGTGGGTTCAGGCCCCGCAGTGCTGCTCGCGCACGGCTGGCTCTGCGATGCGTCAATGTGGGACGCGCAGATCAGGGCGCTCGCCAGCCGCTACCGCGTGATCGTCCCAGAGATGTGGGGCCACGGCGAGTCCGCAGCCATGCCGAATACCGCCGAAGTGATGCGCGATCTGGCGCGGCAGCATTGTAATCTTCTTGATCAGCTGGAGGTAGAGAAGGCCGCGATCATCGGGCTCTCTCTGGGCGGCATGTGGGGTGCCGAACTCGCCCTGATCGCGCCGGCTCGCGTGTCGTCGCTGGCGCTGCTGGCCACATCTCTGGCGGCCGAGCCACCAAACTCGCGCGCCGAGTTCTTGGCGGGGGTGGAAGATATGGCGGACCGCGGCGCCGTTTCGTCCGATTTGGCCGATGCGCTGGTGTCGCTTCTCTACTCAGCGGATTTCTCCGCGGCGGAGCCTGCGGTTGTCGCGGCGCATCGCGCGCGGCTGACCGCGTGGGAGCCCGAACGCATCGCCGACAGCGTAGCGCCGATTGGCCGCATTATCTTCAATCGGCGCGACGCGCTTGCGGATCTGCAGGGTCTGTCGATGCCGGTATTGACGATCGCAGGCGCCGAAGATCGCGCGCTGCCGAAGGCCCGTGTCGAGCAGATGGCGGAACGGATCGGCAGCGCGTTTACGGAAGTGCCTGGAGCAGGGCATATGCTGACATACGAAGCACCTGCCTTCCTGAACGAAGCACTGTTGGCCTTCCTCGCTTCGGCGCCCTGACTACAACACGCGCGGCACCGCGATTGACGTTAACGGCTATGACACAGCAGCCAGAGACGCCGCGCGCTTCGGCATCGGGCCGTCCGTCGTCGGGTATGATTATCGAACGCGACGACGCCGATCGCCAGCGCGGAACATGAAGGCTTTGGGTACAAAACTGGAAAACACGATGCCTCACCTCAACCGACGCGAGATCCTCAAGCATGCGGCCCTGCTGAGCGCCGCCTCACTGGGGGCGGGCGGGCTACGTGCGGCGCCCGCACCAAAAGAAGACGGCGTGAGGTGGATCCGCTTGCGCAACGGCCACCGGGTATGGACGCAGCGGATCGGTCGGGGGCCGAAGAAGGTGTTGCTGCTACATGGCGGCCCTGGTTTGTCGCACGATTACATGCAGTGCTTCGCCGATTATTTGCCTCAAGCCGGTTATGAGCTGTATTTTTACGACCAGCTTGGTTGCGGACGTTCCGACAAGCCTGCCGACACCAGCCTGTGGACGCTGCCACGCTATCTCGACGAAGTGGAGGAAGTGCGCACCGGACTCGGACTCGATCACATGATCCTCGCCGGGCATAGCTGGGGCGGTATCCTCGGGATCGAATATAGCTTGCGCCATCCCGATCGGCTGAACGGCTTCGTGTTGTCGGACATGACGGCGAGCTTCGCTGATTATGGCGCCTACACGCGACATTTACGCGATCAATTGCCGGAGCCAGTAAGGGCGCGGCTGGCGGCGCTGGAACAGGCTGGCCAGCAGAACGGCGAGGAATATGGCGCGATCATCCAGCGGGAGCTTTATGCCCGCTATATCTGCCGCTCCGATCCGTTGCCCGAGCCGGTGCAGCGGAGCCTCGCCGGCATCAACCCTGTCATATACAACGAGATGCAGGGGCCGGACGAATTCACGCTGACCGGCAATCTGCGCGACTGGGATCGGTGGGCAGACTTGCCCCGTATCCATACGCCCACATTGGTGATGGGCGCGCGCTACGACGAAATGAATCCCGACAGCATCCGCCGCGAAGCGCAACTGATCCCCAACTCCTCGCTCTTCATCAGCGAAAGAGGCAGTCATCTGGCCATGTGGGATGACCAGAAAGCCTATTTCGAAGCCGTGTTGCGCTTCCTCCAAAGCCTCGACGTGCTGTAGTTCATCCCGCTGCGGCGCGCGGGCGAAATCCGTGCGCCGGCTGGAGGCCGGAGCTCGTTCAGGGCAAGCGATAGCTCGGCTAATGTTACGGGTGTCGCCATGTTCCGGTGTCGTCAGGCGCGAATTGGACATAACGTCCGGCGCCGGACCTCACGACACCCGGCGCGCCTCGCTCCGTCCCACGCGTGAGTCCGCCTTGAAATGGGCGTGGCGCCCCAAGATTCCGCGTCGCCCTCCATCAACCATGCCCTAGTGAGACCCACCCGAAATGAAATCCACCCTGCACGAAATTACGCTCGAAGGTTCGACCATGAACGTCGTTGTTGCCGGCACTGGCCCGACGATCCTGCTCGGCCACAGCTACCTGTTCGACGCCGCGATGTGGGCGCCGCAGCTTGAGGCGCTCAGCGCGCATTATCATGTGGTCGCGCCCGAGATGTGGGGACACGGCGCTTCGGGCAAGATGCCGACGAACACGCAAGACATCGCCGGGCTCGCCCGTCAGCATCTGATGCTGCTGGACCAGCTGAACATCGAGAGATGCGCTGTGATCGGACTGTCGCTGGGCGGCATGTGGGGGGCGGAACTGGCGCTGATGGCGCCCGAGCGGATCAGCGCGCTGGTCCTGATGGACACGTCGCTCGCCGCCGAACCGGACATTTCACGCGAGGCATATTTCAGCATGCTCACGGCAGTCGAGCAGACGGGCGTCATCCCACCGCCTGTACTTGCCACCGCATTGGAAATGTTTTTCTCGTCGGCTGTTGATGCGCTGCACCGTGACGAGCTTACGACACGCTTACGCACCTGGAACTCCGCCCGGCTGATCGACAGCGTCGTGCCGCTGGGCCGGATGACATTCGGCCGGCGGGAGGCGCTTGCCGATTTGGGCAAGCTGACCATGCCGACGCTTGTCGCGACGGGCGCTGATGACAAGGCCCGTCCAGTAGCCGAAGGGCGCGCGATGGCGGAACAGATCGGCTGCCGCTTCAGTCTGATCCCCGACGCCGGCCACATCGCCAACCTGGAAGCCCCCGACTACGTGACCGAGATGCTCTTCGACTTCCTGGCTGAAGCATCCATCTGATCGCGACCGACCGGGGGAGTGGCACCCCCTCACCCCGGTCGGTACAAGCGCGAGATGGCGGCGCCGCGCGCAGTCGCTAGTGTCGATATTCGGCGAACGCATCCATGAGCGTGTTGCGCCACCAGGCATGTGCCGGATCATGATGAAAGCGGGGATGCCACCACATGTAGGCCTCGGCGTTCGCCAGCTCGAGGGGTACATGCACGACTTTGTGACCGAACCGCCGCATCCCGCGCTCTGCCATTGAGGCCGGCACCGTCGCGATCATATCCGAGCTTGTCACGAACATCCCTGCTGCTGAAAAATTGGGAACCGTGACGGCGATCCGCCTGCTCCGGCCGATCGCGCGCAACGCCATGTCGACGATACCTTCCTCCAATCCGGCGGTGCTGACCAGAACGTGCGGGAATGCGAGAAAATCCTCGAGCGTCCAGTCCTTCTGGCCGCCCAGGGGATGATCGGAGGCCACGACGCTGACGAGTGGTTCCGACATGATCCGCGTGCGCATGAGTTCGTCGTCAAGCGCCAGTCGTCCTTCCATCTCCGCACCGGCGAGCACCAGATCCAGCCGTCCGCTCGCCAGCTCCGCCTGAAGGCCGGGACGAACGCCGCCGATTCGGAAGTCGAGCTGCGGCCACAGGTGCCGGGCAGTGCCGATCAGTTGCGGCATGGCGGTAATCAGCGGCAGATCCGAACACACCATCCAAAAGGTCCGCCGGCCTGTTTGTGGATCAAACTGCACTTTCTGGTTGAGCACGCTTGCAAGCGCGCCAAGCCCAGACTGAAGCGCAGGTCGCAGGGCCTGCGCGAGCGGGGTCGGCTGCAAGCTGCCGCCGACGCGCACGAAGAGCGGATCGGAGAAGCGCAACCGAAGCGCCCGCAGCGAATGGCTGACGGCCGAAGGACTGACATCGAGGCGGCCGGCAGCATGCTTGACGCTGCCGGTTTCGAGTAGGGCATTCAGCACCCGAAGAAGCCTCAGGTCAAACTCGTTCAACGTGCCACCTCATGTAACGCACCTGGCCCGCGCCGCGCAGATCCTGGCCCGGCGCGCGGAACATATGGTCGCTCGCGCGCCCTTGGGAAACCCGGCAGCGAACATGGCCTGTCGTACACCCGCCTACTTTTCACGATCCTCCTCGGCATGCAGTTCGGCGAGCGGGCTGACGAGGTAGCTGATGATCCGCCACGAGCTGATGCGGATGTCGCTGGTCGTGGTCAGCCTCGATGACAGCCGAACCATATCGCGTTCGATCGCGGCGGTTGTACGGTTGTACGATCCGCGTGAGATAATAGGCGCCACCGCGATTGTTCTGGATGGCATCGCGGCTGAGCGACAGGATGCCCCTCTGCGCCGTGTCATAGCGGGTGTAGGGAACGCTTCCAGCTTCCCCGCCGCTGCTGCCCGCGCTGGACGAAGCTCGCATCCTTGTTGAGCACCCGCGCCTCCACTTGGTTCTCGCGCCCATCCGTTTCATCGCATCCGCAAAACAATACCTGCCTATGCGGACGTTCTTTGCAGCCGATCGCGTTCCGTTACTGCCCGGAAAGATGATGGCCGCCGAACAATCCGAACAACCCGCCCGTATTCCGGTGGCATGCGGACGCATGCTGAAGCGTAGACCAGCGGCCACCGACTTGGCCCTCGATCTGGCCACGATAGCGGCGGATCGGAAGCGCACCATAGTAACCATAGGTCACGTCGCAATTGCCGGCGTAAATTCGCGCGACACAGGCGCCGAGCGAAAGCATCCCGAGATCCTGCCAGCGCTGATCGGCAAACCGGCGGCACAGCGCTACCTTGATCATGCCCGCCTCGCCTGCCGTGCTCCGACCGGCGGCAACCGTCGCCCTCTGCGCAACCGGCGTCGCGCGCGGGCCGGGCTGCGCCTTGGCCGACGAAGTCGGCGCTAACGCCGCTGCAGCCGGATCGACGCGGACCCAGGCCGCCTGCGTCAGCCAGCCATGCCGCGCCGCCTGCCAGCGGAACGCCTTGTAGAAGTAGCCCGCCGGCTCGATCGGTCGGCCCGACGTCATCCCAAGATCGAGCGGCGTGTCGGATTGCACGAGCAGGAACCCCACCGGGCCCTGTTCCGACAGGCACAAGCCAAAGCGGTAGCTGCCATCGCCGTGATCCTGGAAGAAGTCCGAATGGAGGCGTACCTGCTGCTCGAACTCGCCCCGACTGCCGGCGATCTGCACGATCGCGCCAGAGGGGAGCATGCCCAGCAGCGCGAACTCGCGCCGCTTGCCTTGCGACCAGCTTATCTCCGGCCGCGCGCGCGGTCCGGTGGGGCACCCGGGCGTCTGTGGCGCCAGCGCCAACACGGTGCTCGTTGCGGTCAGCGTTGCGGGAATACCGTGCAACGCAATATCGAGGGGCCGCGCCACCGCGGTCATGTCGCACCCGGCCGGCGGCATCGACAGCACGGCCGAGGTATCGATGCGCGCGGGGTGCAGCCCCTGCGCCGTGAACGATGCCTGCGCCTGACCGGCAAGTGCCGGAACATTGCCGGACGCGCCGTTCAGCACCGCGACGGCGCCCGCGCGCACGTCCGTTGTCGAAACCCAACTGCACGGCAGCGCGACAAGCGCAGCCTGCACTGGGGGCAATGCCGCGTGCGCGATCGCGGTATGATGCTTTGCGATGGGCGGCGACACTGCAGGCGGCACATGCATCGGCCGAAGCACCGCGACGCCACTTGCTAGAGCGCCTACGCCCAGCCCCACGAGCGCCAGGGCGCGCAGTGGTCGACGCTTGCGCGTCGACGTACCGAGCGGCAGCTTGGCGGCGACCGGCACTGCCTGCGGCGGAACCGGCGCTGCGATAAAGGTGGTCGGGCTCGGCGCGAACGAGGCCCCTGACGGCATCGCCGATGGCGCGCCATCGGTGTCGATGCCGTTAAGCGCCTCCAGCACCGCGGACATCGAGCGCAGTCGCGCGGCCGGATCCGGCACCAGCATTTGCGCCAGCACCGGGGCCAGTTCAGGCGGCACCATGTCGAGCGGTGGCACACTGCGGCGATATTCCACCGCACCCGACAAGGTCGCACCCATATCCGATGGGCGGCCACTGGCGAAGGCGCGCAGTACCAGCGCTGTGCTGTAAACGTCAGTCCACGGACCGATCTCGCGCCCGTGTTCACCGAATTGTTCGGGCGCGACGTAGCCGAGCTTGCCCGCAAAGCCGGCGCCGATCACGGTTTCCGCCGCGACATCCAAACTTTTGGCGATGCCGAAGTCGATGATGCGCGCCTTACCAAGCGAACCACCTGGCAGCAGGATGTTGTCGGGGGACACGTCCCGGTGCACGACGCCGAGCTGGTGGGCGGCATCCAGCCCGCCCGCTAGCCGACGCGCCAACCGCAGCACGCGCGACAGGCTTGGCCGCGTGCCGTCGAGGTGCTCGGACAGCGCCTCGCCATCCACGAAATCGGTGACGATGTACAACAGGTCGAGCTGAGGCTCGCGCGCAAGCACACGATAATGGACGATCGCGGGATGCGACAATTGCGTCAGCACGCGCGCCTCCTTGCGGAACAGCGCGGCGATCTTGGGGTCGCTGGCGAGATGCCGCCGGATCGCCTTGATCGCCACGCGGTCGTCGGTTTCGACGTTCACGCCTTCGTACACGTCCCCCATTCCGCCGCGCGCGAGAAAGCGGTCGACCCGATAGATGCCATTGAGCAGATCGCCCGGTTCGATCCCGCCATCGGACCGACGTACGCTGGTCACGCCGGTCGGCAGCGACACGTCTTCGGCGGCGATAATCGTCGCCGGGTCCGGCGCGCCATCCGCGGCATCGGCCGGTGGCGCTTCGTTCGGATCGTTCATTCCGCCGCCTCGGCCGGCACCGGCGCAGCGACGCCGTCGCCGTCGAAGCGATAGGCGAAGCGCGAATCCGCCACGCCGACGGCGATGGTCGAGGTCGTCTCGCCACCCAACTGCCGCTCCAGCAGCGCGGTCGACAGGTCGGGCAATAGCGTGTTGGTGAGGATCGCGTCGACCATCCGGCCGCCGGACGAGACTTCGAGACAGCGCGAGGCGATCAGTTCCACGGCGTCGGCGTCATAGGCCAGGCGGATTGCGTGATTCTCCGCCACGCGCGCCACCACGCGATCGAGTTGCAGTCCGATGATGCTGCGCAGCATCGCCGCCGAGAGCGGCAGATAAGGCAGCGCGATCAGCCGCCCGAGCAGCGCGGCCGGGAAGACCTTGAGAAGTTCGGTCTGGAGCACGCCGGCCAGCGCCTCCGGTTCGGGCGCGAGATCGGCATCCTCGCACAGCGACACGATCAGATCGGTGCCGATGTTCGAGGTGAGCAGGATCATCGTATTGCGGAAGTCGATGAACCGCCCCTCCGCATCCTCCATATAACCCTTGTCGAAGACTTGGAAGAACATCTCGTGCACATCGGGATGCGCTTTCTCGATCTCGTCGAGCAGCACCACCGAATAAGGCCGTCGCCGCACAGCCTCGGTCAGGACGCCGCCGCGCCCGTAGCCAACATAGCCGGCCGGTGCGCCCTTGAGGGTGGAGACAGAATGCGCCTCCTGAAACTCGCTCATGTTGATGGTGATGAGGCTGTCGCTGCCGGAATACAGCAACTCGGCGAGAACGTGCGCGGTCTCGGTCTTGCCGACGCCAGAGGGGCCAGCGAGCAGGAACACGCCGACTGGCTTGCCCGGGTTGTCAAGCTTCGCCCGGCTGGTGCGGATGCGTCGTGCGATCGCGTCCATCGCATGGTCCTGTCCGATCACGCGTGCCTTCAACCGCGTCTCGATCGCCAGCGTGCCGGCGAGTTCGTCGCGGACCATGCGACCCACCGGAATGCCCGTCCAGTCGCCCACGACCGCCGCGACCGTGGCGGCATCGACCTCGCCGAAGATCATCGGGTCGTCGCCTTGCAGCACACTCGCCGCGTCGATCGCCGCGTCCAGTGCGGCTTCCGCCTCCATACCACCTTCGGCGATCAGCGCGGCGCGCGCCTCGCTCACCGCAGCGACGGCAGCCCGCTCGGCCTCCCAACGCGCTTCCAGCACAGCCAGTCCGCTGCGCGCGCTTACGAGCGCCGCATCGACGTCAGCGACGCGGTCGGTACGGTCGTAGCGGCCCTGCGCCTCGCGTTCGGCGATGGCGCGTTCGGTTTCGAGCAGTTCGACACGGCGGCGCGCATCCTCCACCATCGCCGGTGCGGCGTGGCGCGATACCGCGACGCGCGCGGCGGCGGTGTCGAGCAGGCTCACAGCCTTGTCGGGCAGTTGCCGTGCCGGCACATAGCGTTGCGACAGCCGCACCGCCGCCTCGATTGCCTCGTCTAGCACCACGACTTGATGATGCGCCTCCATCACTCCGGTGAGGGAACGCAGCATGGCGATCGCGCGGTGGGTGTCGGGCTCGCCAATCGCCACCGGCTGGAAGCGACGCGTGAGCGCGGGATCGTTCTCGAAATACTGGCGGTACTCCGCCCAGGTCGTCGCGGCGATGGTGCGCAGCCGCCCTCGCGCTAACGCCGGCTTGAGCAGGTTGGCGGCATCACCCGTACCGGCTGCGCCGCCCGCGCCGATCAGCGTATGAGCCTCGTCGATGAACAGCACGATCGGGCGGGTCGAACGCTCCACCTCGTCGATGATCTGGCGCAGGCGCTTCTCGAACTCGCCCTTCACGCTCGCGCCGGCCTGAAGCAGCCCGATATCGAGCGCGTGGATCGAGACGTCGGCGAGCGGCGGCGGTACGTCGCCATCGGCGATCCGCCGAGCGAGCCCCTCGACCACCGCCGTCTTGCCGACACCAGCCTCACCGGTGAGGATCGGGTTGTTCTGGCGGCGGCGCAGCAGGATATCGATCATCTGCCGGATTTCGGCGTCGCGACCGATGATGCGGTCGATCGCGCCGCTGCGCGCGCGGACGGTCAGATCCACGGCGTAGAGCGCCAGCGCGCTGTCGCTGCCGGACGAAGTTGGCGCGACAGGACCATCTCCACCTACGGAGTCGATCGCGCTCGTGGTTTCGGCGGAAGCGGCGGTGATCGCCGTGAAATCGGCGGCCAGCCGATCCGCGTCGATCTTGCGCCACTCGCTCGACATGCCGTGCGCCATGCGACGCAATCCGCTCGTCTTCAACATTGCGAAGATCAGATGACCGGTGCGGATCTGCCGATCGCCGAACAGCAATGAGGCATAAAGCCAGCCGCGCTCGATCAACTCCTCAATCTGCGGCGCGAAGTCGGACACGGCGGTGGCGCCGCGAGGCAACTGGTCGAGCGCGGCGATCAGATCGGCCGAGAGCCGCGCGTCATCGAGCGCAAATGCGGCGCGGATCGCCGCCAGATCATTCTGGCCGTCGCGCACCATGATGTGCAACCAATGCGCCAGTTCGACATAAGGATTGCCGCGTTGGCGGCACAGCCCCGTCGCGGTCTCGATCGCCTTGCGCGCGCTAGGATGAAGGCGCCCGAACAGGGCCGAGCGACTGATCTCGGTCACGATATTTCCTCCTTGTTATGATGGCCGGCGATGCGGCGCGCGCTGGATCCGAGCCGCGCATCGGCGCACGCGCCTTCGCCGCGCGGCTTGCCCGTCCAGGCGGACCAGCCGATCCGCATGCCGCCGCCGAGCCGGATCGGCGTGACGGCAGGCGCCGGCAGTTCCAGTTCCACCTCCCATTCGAGATGCGGCGGTGCGAACGACTCAAGCGCGGCGGCCACTAGCGCGAAGCGCTGACCGCCGGGAAGGAACGCGGCATAGGTGCGTGCATCCGGCATCGTCAGCACCACGCGAAATGCGTCCTGCGCCGTTTGCACTCGGCCGCCCGCGACGATGTCCTGCCCCAGCCCGGCGAAGCGCTGTCCAAGCCCGGTCCGATCCTCGGGTTCAACGTCGCGCCAGCGCGCGATGTTCTCGACGATCCTTGCCGGGACGCGCAGCAGATCGCAAAGCGCGTCGGCGATCGCGGTCGCGCTGCGCGGTGAGATGTAAAGCGCCGCGTATCGCAACCGTGCGCGGGCGGGGAACGGGGAGTCGACGCTCGCTCCCTCCTCCGCGCCCGTCAACGCGGCAATGCGGTCCCCGAAATGGTCGTCATCGGGCCGGTCGACGCTCGCCGCCGGATTGGCGGCGCTCCAGGCGCGGTAGAAGAATTGCAGCATGCGCGCTGCGGCGAGATCCAGGAAATCGCCGAACGGCTGCTCCTTCGCGTACCGGCGCTCATACGCGGCGAACTCCGTCAGGTGCAGGGGCAGCGGCCCCATCGGGCCGGTTAGACCGAGCCAATACCCTTCGATGCGCGGCCGCGCGCCATCCAGCGTGATCGCGCTCAACGATGCGGCCGGAAACGCCATCATCGGCGTCTGGGCGAGCGTCACCACATCGTCGGACGGCAGCTTGGACTGGCCGATGCGCGGCAGGCCGTGCGCACGGGCCTCAGCCGCGCGCAGCAGCGCAAGCGGGGCGAGTCGATCGACGTGCGGCGCGGCGCGCGCTAGCAGGCTCAAATGGTCGGACGCTGGCCGAGACGTGCGGGCCATTGCGCAAATCCTCCCCGCTGAACGCTGTCGAATGCCGTTTCAATAAAGCTGTTGACGGCGGCGAACTCCGACAGGAACCGGTCGAGCACCGCGCTGAACAGAAACGCCCGCCCGTTCTCGAAGCCGCCTTCGTCGAGCGTAATGTGCAGCCGCTGCCCGCGCAGGATCGCAGCCGAGCCGCCACCGGGCGCGCGCCGCGAGATCGGCATCGCGCGGATCGCGCGAATGCCGTCGACTTGGCGGCGCAATCCGGGATCGTCGATCTGACCGTATAGCGCGAGGTGCCGCCGCAACAGCGAGGCGTCGCCATCCGGCAAGCCTGCGAAAGCAGTGAAATTGGGGATGAGGTGGCCGATGACTTGCCATGCGGCATCGCCGAGCGCGAGCGGCGGGCGCGGGCGGGTGGGCGCGCGCAGCACCATCGTGGCGCGGACCGGAAACCCTTCCTCAAGCCGCAGCGTTTCCTCGCCGGTGCGCATCCGCATCGGCAGTTCACGATTGGTCACCAACGCCCGCACCGACAGTTCACGGATTTCCTCAAGGCGATCGGCGCGGCCGGGCGCGCTGATGCTGATCCAAGTCTCGGTGCCGATATAATCACCGCGCGCGCGCGCGCGCTGCTCCCGCGTGGAAAGCCGCCGCGGGCGCAGCCTGCTCACGTAGAAGAGCGCATCGTCCCAATCGTGCAGCAGGCCGGCGAAATCGTAGAGCGGCACGACCGGCTGGTGCTGGGTCGCCTCATGCCCATGGGCGCGCACGTCGAGAATTCGGTACATTTCGTAATCGAGCGGGCGCGTCCGATCTGGGATGATCTGGCGTTCGTGCGTGAACGCATCCATCGCCACCCGGTCGAGCTGCTTTTCAAACAGATTAATCGCTGGCGTCGCAAACAACCGCACGTTGCTCGAGGATACCGCCCGTGCGAGTGCATCGGAGGACTGGCCGAACAGGATGACCACGTCGCACGCATCGTGGCCGGCGCACGCGGCGAATGCGTCGGCAAGCCCGTCCAGCCCGACAAAGAGGAAGCGCTCCGGGCAGGCAAAATATTCGCCGAGCAAACGATAGCCGCGTTGGGAGCGCTTGTCGCCGGGCAGCAGCCCCTGATCTTCGGCGAAGCCATGCGGCACCGGCACCGGCAGGCGCTTGCCCCCGCCGGCATCGTCGGTCGATCCCGCCGGGCGCGCCACCACAGCCACGGCGTCGCCGATCATCTGCCGATACACTTCGCCTGGCGTCGTGCCGGCACCATCGAGGTAAAGCGGCACACGGCCCGGGCGGAGCGTCTCCAGCTTTGCTCCACCAGTTGCGGCGAAGCGAAGCCGCAACCCGGCTTCTATCGGCGCGCCGCGATGACCAGCGATGAACGGCGCGACTTCGGAGCGGCCCGGCAGATACTCCGCTTCGACCAGTCGCAGCGGCCACAAGGTCACGGCATGGCCGGTGCGGAAGGTGACGGGCGTCTGGTCACGATCGGCCGCGGTGCCGCGCATGATCGTATGGCGCGGCACGGCTACGCCGTCGGCCAGCGCAGCGTCGCCCTCGCGCGGCTCGAACGCCACAATGCACATCGACGGCGTGGGGGCGAGATAATGCGGCTGGACCGCGCTCAACAGATGTTGCGTGAAATCGCCGAACTGGTCCTGCAACTTGAGTTGCACGCGCGCGCCGAGAAAGGCGACGCCCTCCAGTAACCGCTCGACATGCGGGTCGGCATCGCCGACTGCGTCAAGGCCGAGCCGCCCCGCCACGGAGGGATGCTCCGCTGCGAACTCCTGCGCGGTCTGGCGCAGGTAGATCAGTTCGTCGTTGTAAGCCTGAAGCAGCCGGGGGTCCATCACGCGCTCCAGAGCTCCACCGCGCCGGTGTCGATCTCGACATCGCTGCGAAACACGACCGGCAGCGCGCGCGCCGCAGTCGTCAGGTCGCCGCGAATAACGAAACCGATCCGGTGTGGGCGTTCGCGGTCCGGTTCGGGCTGCACGTCTAGACTGGCCCGCGCGACCCGAGGCTCGAACGCGGCGATCGATTGCCGCATCTCCCGTGCTCGCGCTTGCACGCCCGCGCGCGCCAGCAACCGCCCGGTCAGGTCGCCCAAGCCATAGTTGAGCGTAGACGTCGCCACCTCGGGGACCGCCGAGAGATCCTGCACGGCGGCGAGGTTGGTCGTGTTGAGCAGCCAGTTCAATTCGCGCAGCACGGTGGCGCGCAACGCGGCTTCGTTGAAGCGCTCGATCCGCGGCACGGAATAATATCGCAGCGAAGCCCGGTCGATCGCGCTCACCTCTTCTGAGTCCGAACGCAGCCCATCAAGCTCGAGATCGGCGACGAGCTTGTCGAACAAGGTCGGGTTGGCGCGGGTCGGCGTCACGGCCGGACGAACGCGATGCGACGGAACGATAGGATGCCGACGTCGTCGCCCGCGTCAGTCGTCCACATGCGTTGGCCGGCACCGTGCACCGCATAGGGCGTCTCGCGCCACTCGGTTCGCCGCGCCAGCCGTAGATCGGCGTCCGCCTCGCGCTCCACATCCGGATAGCGGACCGGCAGCATCGCGGCGAGCGCCCCCCCTTCGCGGAAGCGGATTTCCGCTGGCAGCCACACCAGGTCGCGCAGATCGACTGGGCCCGCTGTGACGATCTCCTCGACGGCCGAGAACGGGATCAGACCCCACCGCCTGGCGACGATCGCCTCGAGCGTCGGGCCGAACCGCATGTCGCCGTCGAAAAGCGCCCCGAACGGCCGGCCGTCGATCGTGCCGGAGATTGGCGGGCAGCGATCGAAAGCATCGGAGCGCAACTGCACACCCCTCGCGATGTCGCCTGCCGCTTCGGCCTCGATCGCCGCAACCAGATCGGACGCCCAGCCATGCGGATCGACCAGCAGGGACGCTTTGCCGCGTCCGGCGAAACAAGCCGCACGTGCGCCTTCTCCGGCGATCGTCTGGCCATAGGCGGTCGCCAGCATCTGCGCCTCGGGCGACAGTTGCGCCAGCGCCCGCACTTGCGCGTGCGCCTTTTCCCATTGCCCATCCACGCACAGCATTTGAAACAGGAACATGCGCGATTGCTGGTCCGCAGGCTGGGCGCGAACCGTCGCGATCAGGCTGCTGAGTGTCTCGGGAATATCCACGAGCGATTTGATTGACTCGTTCAGGAACGGCGGCGGCGCGATGGTCAAGATAACTCTCCCAGATGCAAAAAGTGGTCGTGATCTAGATGCATCTAGTGCAACGCCATCGCTGCCTTGATTTTCTCACGAAGCTCATAAGCACCGCCGATCAAACCGCCATGTGTTTTGGCTTCTTCTATATAACTTATCTTAAGTCTTTTAGTGAGATCTGAGCCCTTGACCTTCGACCCGTCCTTCTGAAATGCCACTACAATGTCGCGGCAGCTGCCCACCCATTCAGAGATGATGAAGCCTGGATTGACGAGCCCGGAAACCTTAAAGCTACCGTCGACATCGATGACCTTCATATCCTGGCCGAACTTGACCAGCGATCCGCTTCCGAAGGCGTCGTTATGATCCAGCGACCATTTGGCCATTTTTAGTGCCAGCGCGATGGTTGCTTCCGACCCGCGCAATAGGTTTAGGCCGGTATTTTCCACGCGCCATGCCATGTCGGTGCGGAGGCTAACCACCAGTTCCCTGCCGCGTTCTGCATAGGCAACAAGCCACAGGATGGAAATCTTCCCACGGAAGCCATGCTGCGCACGCGATATGCCGCCGCCGATTTCCGACCCAATGATCTGCTCGACGCGCGCTTCGGCCGCTGCCAGCTTGGCAACGTCGTCCGGCGCGACGCTATGCGCGAGTTGCTCATTTTGCACGAGCGCCTCGATCAGCAACCGGGCAAGACTGTTGGCTTCGACGAGGAGATGCGCCAGCTTCTGCTCGTACCGCTTCATCGCTAGGTCAAAACGCGCGACCGACGGACCAGCGCACATGCCGGCAGCCGACATCGCCGGACCGGCGCCCAGGGCGTTCGCAATCGTGCCGGCAGCGTTCTTGCCGAACGCGGCAGTCTTCTTCCACCCGTGCGGCTGAAGCTCCGCCATACCGCCGCCCGGGGAAGGCGTGGTTTGCGACGGGAAGGTGCCGGCATTTATCGCAACCGCGCGCTTGATGCCGGGCGCGGGCGGAAGGCGATCGAGCGCGGATAATTGCGACATGTAATATTGGTCAATGGCGCGCGCTTCGGCGAGAACGGCAGCCTCCGCCTCGACCACGTTGCGCCACGCGGCCTGCAACACTCCGAGCAAATCGGAGATACTCGACCACAACGCGAACACCGCCGGAATGGATGCCGCGCCGAACGTCGGCACGGACGCCGCCATACCCGCCGATGCGGAACCGACCGAAAGCAGGCTTTTGAGTATCGCTGCGCTCTGATCGCGCCGGCTTTTGCGCCACAGTGCGAAGATCGGCGCTTGACGATTATAGACCTCGTCCACCCACTCGGCGGCGAGATTCGTCGCTTCCTGCAACGGTACGGCTACGGCAGAGGCTGTCCCGTTCGCCCGATACACCCGGGCGAGTCTGGGCGCGATATCGGTTACCATCTTTTTGCCGACAAATTCTATGATTGCGGTCTCAAGCAGCGGGTTCTTCAGGACGGTTTGGTACTTGTCGGCGTCCAGCGTCACGCTCAGAGCGACCTCCTGCGGAAGCTGCGCCTGTTCCCCGGCAGACCGCAATAGCGACGCCAGCGTCCCATGAAAGACGGTGAGGGTGTCCGGCTTGGATGACGAGGATGGAAGAAAGGGCACAGGCCGGCCTCGCACACTGGAGGAGCGCCGCGTCGGTGGGCGCCGACGCAGCGAAACACAGGATCAGGCAGCTTCGTTCTTGCGGATATCCCAGTTGAACGGCGTGTCGCCGCCGCCACTGCCGCTTACGCTTTGCGGCTTGTAGTCGACTTTCACCTTTTCGAAGTTGAGCGTGACGTTCTCGGTGGTACGCTCATCGCCTTGGCTACCGCCGTGCTGAACGCCGCTGATGAACACCTGCGACATGGTGATGGTGAGGTATTCCAGCGGCTTGTCGCCACCCACCTTGCGCGCGGTGAGCGTGGCCGTGCTGAAGTGCTTGCCCTTCGAACAGTTGGACAGGATCGTCGTCGTCGCGAGGTCGATGTACTTGGTCACGGTAAGGTCATGGAAGTTGGCCTTGCCGGTGCCCGCACCCCCGCCCATGTGCGCGGAGCCCTGGTTGGTGACGCCCCAGTGCCACCCGAGAACGTCGATTTCGCTCTCGTGGCCAGAGGCGATCGCCTCGCCATTGCAGCCATCCAGCTTCAGGAATATTTCTACGGCCATGATCTAACTCCGTCTTGAAAATCGCAAGTAAAGGCGTTCAGCTGTTGCCCTTGGGAAGGCGAGAAACCATGCTGAGGCTGACGTCCATGCCTTCGAGCTGGTAGTGAGGCACCATGCGGAACAGTCCACGATAGTAACCGGGATTTTCCGGATCGGGGATCACCTCGACTGAAGCCTGCTTCAGCGGCTTCCTTGCTTTGGTCTTCTCATCCGAATGTTCGGGTTGAAGATCGACATACTGCATGATCCAGCTCTGAAGATCGCGGCTGAGTTGCGGCGCCTCGCGCGTGCCGCCGACCCAGTCGCGCACCATGCACTTGAGGTAATGCGCGAAGCGGCAGCTTGCGAAGATATAGGGCAGGCGTGCCGATAGATTGGCATTCGCGGTCGCATCCGCATCCTCATAGGCTTTAGGCTCGTGCAGAGTCTGCGCGCCGATGAAAGTCGCCTGGTCGGTATTCTTGCGATGCACCAGCGCCATCAGCCCAGCCTTCGAAAGCTCAGCCTCGCGCCGATCGGAAATGGCGATCTCGGTCGGGCACTTAGCGTCCAGCCCGCCCTCGTCGGTGGGGAACAGAGCGGTCGGCAGATCCTCGACCGTTCCGCCCGATTCCACGCCGCGGATGCGGGTACACCAGCCATAGGTCTTGAACGCCTCGGTGATCCGCACCGCGAGCGCGTAGGATGCGTTGAGCCACAGATACTTGTCGTGCTCGCCGTTCACATCCTCTTCGAACGCGAAATTGGGAACCGGATCGGTTTCGGCGCCGTACAGCGGCCGGCCGAGGAAACGCGGCAGCGTCAACGCCATGTACCGGCTGTCGTTCGAGGCACGGAAAGCGCGCCATGCCATATAGTCGGTCGCATCGAACTGCTTGGCGATGTCGCGCGGGTTGGAAAGCTGACGCCAGCTATCCATGCCGATCAGGTGCGGACTGGCCGCGGCGATGAACGGCGCGTGCGCAGCCGCGCCAATCTTGGCGAGGCCCTTCATGATCTCGATATCAGGGCCGCTGTGATCGAAATGATAGTCGCACACGATCGCGCCATATGGCTGGCCGCCGAGTTGGCCGAACTCAGCCTCATACAGCTTTTTGAACAGCGGACTCTGGTCCCATCCGGCGTCGCGGTGCTGCCGCAACTGCCGCCGCGTCTCCTCCTTCGAAATGTTGAGCACGCGGATCTTGAGATCCTTGCCGGTCGAGGTGTTGTTGACGAGGTAGGCGACCCCGCGCCACGCTGACTCCAACGTCTGGAATTCGGGATGGTGGATGATCGCGTTTATCTGCTCGGTGAGCTTGCGATCGATGGCGGCCTTCAGCGCGTCGACGGTCAGATACACGTCCTCGCCGATCACGCTGGCGTCTTCCAGCGCCTGCTGAGCGAGCGTCTTAACCGCCTGTTCGATGCGCGCTTGCTTGGCATCTGTATTCGGCTTGAACTCCTTGTTGAGGAGCATCGCGAAATCGTTCGTTTCGACGGTGGCGGCGGGTTCCGTCGTCGCGCCCTGCTGCACAGCTTCCTGAGCCATCAATCTGTCCTTCTGGAGATTTCGGGTACGGCAAAAGCGCCGGCTACTGCGCGTCGGCGGCCGGGTGCGGCGCGGGCGACCCGGCGAGCGAGCGCATCAATTCGGGATCACGCAAGACGCTGTCGAGCAAATCCTGCGCGCCAGCCTTGCCGTCCATGTAGAGCATCAGGTCGTTGAGCTGCTCGCGCGCCTCGAGCAGCTTAGCCAGCGCCGGCACGTTGCGAGCGACCTGGCCGGGGTTGAAATCCTCCATCGATGAGAAGGTCAGATCGATCCCGAGCCGCCCCACCCCGCTCAGCGTGTTTTCGACCGCGAAGGCGACGCGCGGCGCGATCCGCTCCATCCGTTCCTCGAGATTATCCATGTCGAACTCTACGAAGTCGCGATCGGCATGCGGCTTCTTCTCGACCAGCGACTTGCCCGACAGATCCGACATCACGCCCATCACGAACGGGATTTCGATCTTTTGGCGCGAGCCATACGTCTCCACCTCGTATTCGATATGGACTCGGGGTGCCCGATTCTCCTTGATGAAGCGCTGTCCGCCTTTTGCCGATACCATTACGACCTCGTTCGCATGAAGCGCTGGACACGAACACAGGCGCTGTCCAGCCGATGACAATCAAAGTCGATCTCCCCGGCTTCAACAGTATTACATCAAAACCGCTTCAGGTTACCGCCGCAACATAACAGCCGCAATCGCGATGACCTGCAACATTGCATTCTGAAATCTTCTAATTTCATTTGAAACACTTATCGGTTGGGCAGGAATGATCGACTGACGTATCTTCAAGACCATAATGTCCGACCGAAAAAGGGGCTTGTCCGCCCGCATCATAGCGTCCTTCGACGCCGTTCTACCGCGCAGCCGAAGCCGCGCGTCACGGTCGTTCGCGCGGTTCCAGCAGCGTGCGCACCTCCGGCACGGCGCCAGGCGCAATATCGCCCAGTACGTCGAGGAAGCTGTAATCGACCCAAGCCTGCGCCCGTGTCAGCAGCAGCGGAACCGGGCTGCACGGTTCGTGGATACGGTAGTAATCGACAATGAGGGTCAGTGCGCGACGAACCTCATCCCGATTGCGCACGCCCGTGAACGTGGCGCTGGCGGGTTGTGCGGCAGCGCGGCCCTCATCATCGGGCGTGTCGTTTTCGATCTGGCCGGTAGCGGCGATCGCTGGCGGCGCGAACGTGTGGATCGCCGCGCGAACCGCGCCCAGCGCTTCGTACAACGCTGCGAAGTTCGTGCCGCTCTCGTTGCCGGCCTGGGCGACCAGAACCACGTCGGTACGGCGAACTGCGGCCTCGACCGCGTCGAGTCGTGGGACGAGCGCGCGCAGTTCAGCCTCGCCACCATCCGCAAGCGCGGCGCGGAAAGCGCCATAGCCATCCTCGCCCTCACCGCCGCGCGCGAAGCGCTGAAGGTCGTTGCCGTTGAAGCTGCCGTGCCGGGGGTGGGCGAACATCGGCGCCGCCTGCAGCGGGCCGACACATTCCCGGAAGTTGGCCAAAGTGTCGCAGGCGCCCTTGCGGCCCTGGAAGCCATATTCCTCAAGCTGCGGATGCACGCCGGGCCAAAACCGCTCGACCAAGCCGGCGAGATAGTCGAACCCCGCCTCCATCCAGTCGAAGCGCCCGGCGCGAGCACCAGCGCGTGCCAGATAAACGGCCAGCCAGACATCCTTGGTGCGCTTGCCCTGTTCCACGATGGCGTTGACGATCGGGCGCCAATCGATCGCTGCGACCTCTTCGGCCATACCCGATGCATCGATGGAAACGGGCGTGTCGAACGCCGTTTCGATGGCGTGGCGTTGCGGATCATAGGCGAGGTCGGGCCCCGTTCCGGCATCGCCCTCGAGCGGGACGAGCAGTGCCTCGATATCAATCGTCATGATGAACCGTCCTTGCCTGCTCCAGGCCCGGCGGCGGACCCGGCATCTGCCGCCCGCCTATGCGGCGGGCGGGGGCGTGACAATCGGCAGAATGGTCACATCCGTAACGTGACAAGGAACGCGGCATGAAGCGGCAGGCGGAAATCACCATCGATCTGGGCACTACGACCAAGCTGGTCCGCTTCACGGCCAGCGAACGTATGGGCGAGGTGTTCACGATCGAGGCGGAGATCATCACCGACGAGCGGCTCGATATGCTGCCACATCTCGGCACCGCCGCCAAAATCGAGGTTTTCGAACAGGAAGCGTCGGTTCGGTTCTTCCACGGCGTGCTGGTCGAGGCGCATTATCTCGCCGGTGAGGATCAGGGCTTCCACTACACGCTGGTGCTGCGGCCTTGGCTGCACCTGCTCGGGCACAATCGCGCTTACCGCATCTTCGAGGATCGCACCGCCGTCGATATCGTACGCGAGGTCCTGGAGGACTATAGCGGGCAGATCGACTACAGCCGCCTGAGCGGCCGCTACCTGCCCATCCCATATTGCACGCAATATCGCGAGAGCGATCTCAATTTCGTGCTGCGCCTGCTTGAGCGCGAGGGCATCTACTTCTTCTTCCGCCATGAAGCCGGTTCGCACGTCCTGGTGCTGTGCGACAGTCCGGCTGCGCATCAACCTTCCCCCGGACGCGATATCGTGAAGCTGCGCCCGGATGTCTCGGGCCGCGGCGGGCTTGCGGAGGCGCTATGGTCCTGGCGCGAGCATGCAGCGACGGGCGGCGAGACGCGCGTCGTGCTGCAAAGTTTCGATTATGAGACCACCCGCACCCGCACCGGCCGCATCGCGGGCGACGCCCGCACCCGAGCCGACCGGCAGGAAATCCACGAATTCACCGGCGATTTCGTTGATGAGGCGCTCGGGCAGCACTGGGCGCAGGTGAAGCTGGAGGCGGCGCGCGCGCGCCAGCGCTACTATACCGGCGAAGGTGACATGATCGGGCTCGCCTGTGGCGGGCGCTTCACGCTCGATTCGGACGATGCTTTCGATCGTGGGCAGACCTTCGTCATTACCGCGCTTCATTATGACGTATGGGCGGAACCGTATCGCACCGGCAATGCTGAGGAGGCGCGCCGCATTGTACTAGAAGCGGTGACGGCGGAGACCACTTTCCGCGCCTCGATCGTGACGCCGATGCCGGTCGCCGGGCCGGAGACCGCGGTCGTGATGGTCGGCGGAGCCGATGACAGCCATGCAGATCCGCTGGGACGGGTGCGGGTGCGCTTCCTGTGGGGAGACGGCGGTCCTCCGGAGAAGGCGCGATCCTGCTGGCTGCGTGTATCGCACCCATCCGCCGGTGCCGGCTTCGGCCATGTGACGCTGCCGCGCACCGATCAGGAGGTGATCGTCGACTTCCTGGGCAGCAACCCGGATCGCCCGATCATCACCGGCCGGGTTTATAATTCGGAGCATCGCCACGCTTATGCGCTGCCGCAGAACCGCACCCGCTCGCTCTACCGTTCGCATACCATCGGCGCGATCGGCAGCTATTTCGGGGCTGAATCGACCCCGGCCGGGCCGGGCTTCAACGAGATGCGGTTCGAGGACAAGGGCGGTTCGGAGGAAATCTACGTCCGCGCCCAACGGAATCGGCTTGCCGAAGTGCTGCTTGACGACGAGGCACGCATCCGCCGGGATCGCAAGACCCGCGTCGGCCGCAATCGCGACACCGCAGTCCACGGCAATGAGGTGACAACAGTCGAAACCGGGGACTACAAGCTCACAGTCGATATGGGACGCGCGACGATCCAGGCGATGCAGAGCATCACGTTGCAGGTCGGACTCAACAAACTCGTTATCGACGAAGTCGGTATCCGACTCACGAGCGGTCAGAGCGCCATCGAGATGACGCCCATCGACATCATGACCCGCGGCGTGACGCTAGTAAGCGAAGGCGAGGCTATGAATGTCATGAATGGCGCGGTGGTGACGGTCGAGGGCGATGCGCTCACGACGGTCGGCCCGATCGCAGTAGTGGTGGGCGCAGTCGTGCCGCCGATAGCATGACGGGAGACATCCTATCCCGCTCTGTCGGGCTGGTCCCGGCAGCCAATTGGCCCCTGACTGTATGGACGCAAGCGCGCCAGGTGACGAGACTGCTGGACTGGCCAGTGATGGCAGGCGACGAGGCTCCGCCCGATGCTTTCTTCGCCGCTCTGCGCGTGGCTCAGCGCGAGGTGGAGGCTGCGCAGTTTCTCGGCGTGTCGCTGCCGCGCTATGAAGCGGTGGCATGGGCGGCGCGAGTGCTTGCGGCATATCCCGATTCGGATCGAGCCAACGTAGAGGCGATGCGCGCGGTACACCGTTGGCTGCTCGAACCGTCTGACGCGCTGCGCCGCGCATCGCTGGTCACCACCTACCCGATACGCGGCGCAACCCCCGCAAGGCTATGCGCGACGGCAGTTTTCCTGTCGGGCGGGTCGACGATGCCCGCCGGCGCGACACCGATGCCCGCGCCGCGCCATACGACCGGCATGCTTGCCGCCGCAGCAGTACTAGCTGCAACGTTGAAGTCCGACCGCCCCGCCACCGACCTCGCTGAGGCGCTTGATCTCGGCGCCGCGATCGCCGCACAAGCCACGGAGCCGCTCTGAATGACGCTGATCCTGTCAATTCCTGGCCGTACCAGGCTCGACAATGGCGAGCCGGCGGAACTGCGCCTCGATCACCACGGGGCGGTGATTGGGCGATCCGCTCACGCGGACTGGTCGTTGCCCGACGGCAAGAATCACATATCCTCTCGGCATTGCGAGATCAGCTATCGTGACGGCACCTATCTGCTCGCCGATCGGAGCACCAACGGCACGTTCGTCAACGGTTCGCGCGAACGGCTGGGCACGCTCCACCCGATCCGCGACGGTGATCGCATCACCATCGGCAGCTACGAACTGCTCGTCAGTCTGCCGGACCAGCGCGCCGAGCCAGCGGCGCGATCGGCCGCGGACACCGAGTCCGATCCTGCCAGGAACGATTGGGATAGCCCAGGCACCGCTGACGCGGATCTCGCGTGGGGCACGGCCGCGGTCGTCGCACCGCTACCGTCAGGCGATCTGCTCTCCGGTACGGACTATGAGTGGACGGAGCCCGCGCCGGCGCTTGACGTGTCGCCGTGGGCGAGCGCGCCGCGCGAGGCGGCGCCGCCGTCTGCCGTGGACATCTGGGGCCAGCTTGCGCGCGACAACGATATTGCCTGGGCGCACGGGGGGTTCGGCCCGGTTGGAGTGGTAATGAGCGCCTGGAGCGCGCCGGCGCTCGCCAAGCCGTCACCCGACGCGAGCGACATGACGCAGACGCCGCAACCGTCTGTGGATGCCGCACCAGTCGCGCCGGCTGTCGCACCCGATGGCTGGGCGGCGTTCGCGCAAGGAGCAGGGCTGTCGCCGGACATAGTGCGTTCGGCTGCGCCCACGTTGCTGGCGGCGGCGGGCGCTGCCCTGCGACAAATGGTGGGCGGGCTGGTGCTGATGGTGGAAGCCCGCGCCCGCGCCAAGGCTCAGCTCGGCGTGGAAGGCACCAGCCTTGAACTCAACGGCAACAATCCCCTCAAGTTCATCCGCTCGCCCGAACGCGCGCTCCTGCAATTACTCGAGCCGCCGCAGTCCGGCTTTATGCCGGCCGGTCACGCGATCGAGGATGCGTTCCAGGATCTGCAAGCGCACCAGATGGCGACGCTCGCCGCGATGCGCGGTGCACTTGGCGATACGCTGTCGCGTTTTTCCCCCGCCGCGATCCGGGAGCGCCAGCAGGCACGCACGCGGTGGCAGCGCTGGATCGGCGGCGCGCGCGAGGCCGCTTTGTGGCGCGCTTACGAGCAGGAGTTCGAAGGGGTGATCCGCGGCGCGGACGAGGCGTTCATGGACGTGTTCGCCAAGGAATTTCGCGGCGCGTACGAACACCACGTGGCAGAACTGAAGAAGCGCGCGCGGGGCTGATCCGTCACGCCTCCACCAGCGTGGTCGCGTCGCAGCCGAGCACGACCAGCGTCACATTGTCCGGCGCGCCGCGACTGAGCACGAGATCGAGGAGGCCGGTTGCGGCGCGTTCGGGCGTTTCGCGGCCGAGCCAGCGCGCGATCTCGACGTCGGCGACGGGCCGCGTCAACCCGTCGCTGCACAGCAGGAAGATGTCGTCCGCCCGCACGTCGACCTCGACATGGTCGAGCATCACCGCGTCCCGTACCCCGATCGCCCGGGTCAGCACATGTCCCATCGGATGGCTCGCCGCCTCCGCCGGGGTAATGAGACCGGCAGCAACAAGCTGCTCCACCTGCGAATGATCGCGCGTCAGCCGGTCCAGTGACCCCGCGCGATACCGGTAGATGCGACTGTCACCGGCCCATACGACCGCTCCACGCCCGCCGCGCACCAGCAGTGCCGCCACGGTCGAGCCGATCGACGCACCATCAGCGCGCGCCGCCGCGATCAGCTGCTGATTGGCGCGTTCGATCGCGGCGGTGAGTTCCGCGCCCGCTTGGTGGAGATCCTCAGCGTGAACGCTCTCGGCAACGGACGCGACAATCTGCGCCGACGCCCATTCGCCGCGTGCATGGCCGCCCATCCCGTCGGCGACGAGCCACAAGCCCTGTTCAGGGTGCGCCAGCCATGCGTCCTGATTGACCGTGCGGACACAGCCGGTGTGGCTGGCGACGCCCTGCTCGTATCTCAGCATGGCAACCTCTTGTTCAAACCAACGCTCCGGCAACGCGCCGCACGGTCATGCGTCATCGATCCACCACCGATCACAAACGAGCCGGACAATGGAACGAAAACGGGCCGCCGCGCCCGAACGGATCGGTTGCGGACGGCAGATTGATATCCAAAGAAGCGGTCTGTGCGCCGTCACCGAAAGTGGCGCGCAGGCGCGCCGGCCCGGCATTCCGCACGCGCGCCACATCCAGCAGACGGAACAGCGCCCAGGGGCCGAGCGTCTCGATTCGCTTCACTTCCCGCTTACCGGCAAACAGCACGACGTGCGCGGCGGGAAGGCTGGTCGGCGTCCAGATCGCCGGCGCCTGTTCGGTCGCGCCCGCCTCGAAGCGGTGGGTGGCGCCGCCAGTGGAGAACTCGACCGCGGTGATCCCGCCGGTCATGCCGGAGGACACGATCGCCAGCGACACGCCGCCGGTCGCAAGATCACGGATCACCGCCGCACGCTCGAACTGAGCGGCGCTGTCGGGGCGGAGCCCAGTGGCCACCGGATCGCCGCTGCGCCACCGCCACGGAGACCGCCCGGTATCGAGCAGCGGCTGGAGATGGTCGCGCACCATCGCATCGAGCGCGCCGCCCGCACCGAACACACGTTGCAGATCGGCGGCAGCGAGATCGGTCGTGGCGCCCCGGTCGAAGGGATAGCGGCCGCGGATGGTGTTGAGACAATCAGACGCCACCGCGCCATATTGGGCGTCGATGGCGATGCGCGCGGTGTGGACGGCGGCACCCTGGCCAGTCCGCGCCGCGCCGCCGACGAACCCCTGCAGTTGCGGGGGCGCGACCACCCCCGCCGTCGAAAGTTCGCCGAGCGCGGTGGCAAGCTGGCCCTGCACCGCGCCGCCGGTCAGGGCGGCTCCCGCCGTGCCGGCGGCGGCGCTTGCGGCTGCGGCCTGGCGCACTGCCTTCACCAGGTCATCGACGGGCGCAGCGCCCCCGCCCGCGCCGGCGAAATCGTCGAGCTGCCGGAAATGGTCGCGGATCATGCCGCCCGCATCGCCGACGGTTGCGGGACCGCTCGCCAGCGCGGTGTTGCGACGAACCTCCTGCAACAGCACCTTCAATGGCGAGGGATCGCGTGTGAAGGCACCCAATGCGGCGCGGCTGGAAAAATAATCGGCCGGCTGCACCATCGCCAGCATCCCGTCCCACGCGGCGATGTAATCGCGTGCATAGCTTTGCGCGACGGCCGCGCGGACCTGCGGCAGTTGCGCGCGGATCGACTGTTTGGCCGCGTCCGGCCCAAGCACCCAGAGATCGCGATCGAGTTCGGCCTGAACGCTCGCCATGCCTTGCTGATACCCGTGCAGGTAGCCATCGCGGGTGAAGAACCACGGGATCGTTGCCGCAAGCAGCGCATCACCGCCTCGAAACGCCTGCGCATCGCCGCTGGCGAGCAGATCGGCGACGTGCCAATCCGCGCGACCGGACGCTGCGGCGCGTTCACGCAACACGGCGTAGGCGCGATCCGACAAAGACAGCGTCTGCACCGCCGCGCGGGTGGATGCGATCAGTCTGCCATCGAGCGGCGCGTGCCCGCCTGCCCACACCTGCCCGATATCGGGATCGGCGAGCAACGCATCGAGGTGGCGTGCCAGCCGTGCCCGCACGTCTTCGCGGTCGGGCCCCGCGAGCGATGCGTCGTGCCAATCCTGCAACACCCAGGCGCGCACCGCCTGGCGATCGAGCGGACCATAGCCGCCCAGCATCAGATACGTCTTGAGCGGTTCATAAAGTTGCTGCGGGCTCTGCGCGTCCGATCGCAGAACCTGTTCAAGCCGCAGCAGGATGCGCGGCAGCATGACGCGTTGCAACGCCTGCTGGTAGGATTGGCGCCCGGCATCGGCCAGTCCGGCCTGATAGAGACCGAGACGCATCCGCAGCGGCGGCGTGCGCGCGCCCGCCGCGAACCCGCGCGGCAGCGCGCGCAGCCGATCGAGCAGCGGCAGCGCCTGTTCGAGATCGGGGTCGCTCGCACGCACCTCCTGAAGATCGATGCCGGCAGCCTGCGCCTGTATGCTCGCCAGTTGCGCATCTTTCGAGAGCCCGTCCTGGAAATCGCGGTTGGCGACGAACGATCCGGTCAGCGCGGCGGAGGCGGCGAGCCCGACGACAGCGACGCCAGCATAGGCAATCGCCGTGGTGCGCCGCGCGCGACGACGCGCAGCGACATCCAGCCGCCCCAGCCCCGCCTCTGGGAACATCACGTCGGTGAGTAGCCGATTGAGAAAGAACGCGCGCGCGCTACGATCCGAGACGGGCGCCTGCGGCTCGTCGTATACCTCCGCCATCACACTCAGCACGCGATCGAGCGCGACGCCCTGCTGCACACCGCTTGTCAGATACAATCCGCGCAAGATGTGCGGCTGCACCGAATCGGCGACAAACGCGCCATCGGCCAACCGGGCGACGCGGCCACGCAGCTCGGCCAATTGCGCCGGGAAACCGAGCAGCAGGCTGCGGCGGCGCGCGTCCGCTTCGTCGTGCAGGCGGCGCGGCAGACGCGCCCACATCGCCGCCGTCATGCGATCGAATGCCGCCAGGATCGCGCCTTGATCGACCGGTGCGCCGAGATCGAGCGTATCGCCCAACACCGCGCGTCGCCCTTGAGCATCGAGATCGGCAAAGAACTCGACGAAACCGGACAGGAGGTCAGCCTTGGTGAGCAAGAAATAGAGCGGCACCGATATGCCCAGCATGCGCCGTAGCTCGGCGAGACGGCGGCGAATCGTGGCGGCGTGTGCGTCGAGCTGGGCAAGATCGCTGGTCATCAGCGTGTCGGTGGACAGCGCGACGATGACGCCATTGATCGGCTGGCGCGGCCGATAGCGGCGGAGCAGCTTCAGGAACTGCTCCCAGCCGGCGACGTTAGCGGCATCGCCCGCATCCTGCGTGGTGTAGCGCCCGGCGGTATCGATCAGCACTGCCTCGTCGGCAAACCAGAAATCGAGGTCGCGCGTCACACCGGTGCCGCCGATAGCCGTGTCCGACCAGGGGAAGCGCAACCCAGAGTTGCGCAGCGCGGTGGTCTTGCCGGTGCCGGACGGGCCAATGATCGCGTACCACGGCCGGCTGTAGAGATAATCACGTTGCCCGTCCGCAGCGATCTTGAGCCGCATGAGCGCATCGCGCATCCGCGCGGTGAGCGCGCGCGCTTCGCTCTCGCCCGAGTCGAGCGGGCCGTCATAGCGGGTCAGCTCGCCAGCGATCGCCTGCGACGCGCGGCGCGCCCGCCACACACGCCAGCCCGCCGCACCGGCGAAGCCGATCAGCACGAGCGCGAGCAACAGTGCACGCAGCCACAAGGCGCGCAACACCGGGAACAGCGTCGGCAGCCCGATCGCGAAGATCAGCGCGAGAATCGATGCGGCTGTGCCGGCGACGGCCCACCAGTTGCGGGTCAGACGGTCCATGTCACTGCTCGTTTCGGGGGATGACGATTTCGACGCGGCGGTTGGTCGCCTTGCCGGCCGCCGTGTCGTTGGAGGTGAGCGGGCGGCTTGAGCCGAACCCTTGCGCACTCACCCGCTCGGGCTGGCTCAACCCGGCGCGCAGAATCGTCGCCACCGTTTCGGCACGCGCCGTCGAGAGCGCCATATTGTCCGGGAAGGTAAGGCTATGGACCTGATCGCTGTCGGCATGGCCTTCGACACGAACCGGCCCGGCCTCGCTTTGCAGCGCATGGGCAATCCGTTCGAAGATGGCGGCGCGACCGGGTTCGAGCGCGTCCGAGCCTGAGCGGAACAGCGCACCGACCGTGGTGCGCACGCGCAGAGTGTTCGCATCCTCCTCCACGGTGACGAGACGTTGCGCGATCTCGTCGTGCAGGAATTGTGTGACACGTTGCTGCTGGGCGTCGGTGGTGACGGGCGGTGGCTGCGCAGCGCGCGACAGGCGCAGCGGTTGTTCCGGGTTAATCGCCAACACCGCGCGCGTCGCCGACTGCCCGGTCTCGATCAGCACGATCCGGTAAGCGAGCAGCATCAGCAGGATCAGTCCGAGCACGACCGCCGCTGCCAGGGTCAGCGGCGTCCACGCCCCATAGGCCGGCGGTGCTTTGGGGCTGCCGCGCCAGTGCGGCACGAGATCGGCGTCCGACTGCCCACGCGATTGCGGCAGGGCCGCGAAGCTGCTGTTGAGAATCGCGCGCAGTTTGTTGCGGCCGTCCGGGCTGACGCGGTGCCGCCCCTCGAAACCAACCGCGAGACAGGCGTGGTATAGCTCGAGCAATTCAGCGTGCTGCGCCGGCCGCGAGAGCATATCCTCGAGCAAGGACCAGAAGCGGTCGCCGCCGATGTTCTCGCCGAACGCGCGCACCACCATGCTTCGCCGCGCCCATTCGGCGCCGCTGCGACCGCCGCTTGCCGGCAGGTTCTGCGCTATGTCGTCGATCGTCGCATATACCGCATAGCGGGCGCGGCGGCGCGTTTCCGCATCATAGCCGCCGGCGGCGAGGCCTTCGTCGAAGCGAGTCGCTGCGGCCGTGGCGCGTTGATGCAGTCGCGGCAGATCGATCGTGACTCGCCCTGAACGCACCGCCGCGATCAGCGCGAGCAGCGGCGCCGCGCCGATCATCATCACGCTGCCCACTGGCGCGCCGGCTGCCGGCCGGGGCACGTCGTCGGCATCGCTGTCATACCCGGTCGGCATCGCCTGACGCACGGGAGAGCGGCTGGCCTCCCGTCGCTCAGAGGCACCGGGATCGGGGATGAACACGGTCTGCTCGCCGGCGGGCGCATCTGGCTGGTCGCTCATCGGACCGCCTTCTTGACGCACCAGAGTTCGAGACGAAGCTCCGGCCACTCACCCGCCACATGAAGACCAAGCGCGGGCGCATTGGCGAACTCTGCCCAGTCGGCGACTGAACGATCGAGCTCGAAATAGACGAATCCGGGCAAAGCGCGGATCTGCGGTGGCGGCGTCGGGATGTGCTGGAGCGGAACGCCGCTCAGCGCCGAATCGACGATCTGCCGCATATTCTGCACGGTCCCGATCTTCGCGACGGAAGGAAAGCGTGCACGCAGATCCTCAAGCGGCATGCGCGCGCTCACCGCCAGGTAGAAATAACCGCTCTGGTACAAGGCAGGGTCGGTAATGCGCGAGGTATAGGCCCCCGGCCCCGCACGTTGGAGCGGCAACTGGATTGCGGCGCGGTCGTACACGGCTGACAGCGCCGTCTGGATCGTCTCGACTACCGGCTCGAACACCGCTTGCAGCCGGACATGATCGTAGCTCGGCAGGGCTGGCGGACGCCGGTCCTCGCGCGTCAACGTGGCGAGATCCCCGGCCACGCCGAGCAGTATCTCGTACAATCGTTCGGGATGGACCACCGGCAACGCGCGCAGATGCTGTAACCGCTGCTGGTAGCGGTTGAGCGCCTGAAGCAGCAGGAACGTCGCGAAACTCTCCGATCCGCCTTCGGTGTTCTGCACCGCCCGGATCGCCAGTTCGTCGATGCGCTGACCCATCCGCCCGATGATGTCGGCGAGCCAGCCGGTCAGCCGCGTGTTCGAGCGAATGGCGAGTGCGGGCGGAATGTAGCGATCGTCGAACACCACGCCCGCCGTCGTCACTTCCCGTACGCGCGCGAGGCCGAGCGTCACGCGGCCGTAGGTCTGCTCGCGCGTCACGCCGAAGCGCAGATTGGGCCGGGCGATCTCGACGGCTTCACGCGTTCGCTCCTCGGCGAAGGCATCGGCGACTTCGACCTCGTCGACTAGGAACCGCGCCGCCTCGGCGCCAGGTTCGGCCGTCATCCGAAACTCCACCGCGCCCGGCTGATAGGCGGGTAGCGTCAGATGGATCACCACGTCGCGCGCGTCGGGCGGCAGTTCGATCGGCGACGGCGGCGGCAGCGTGTCGGGGATCGCGAACGGCGTGCCGTCGGGCATCACGCCGACCAGCCGCTCGACCGCGAACGTGCCTAGCGCTGCGAGACCGGCGTTGATCTTCAACTCAGTCAGTCCCCAAACGAAGGACTGCCCGGCCTCAATGCGGGCGCCGATCAGGCGATCGATGTGCCGGTCCTGCTGCTGAAGATGTTGCTGGCGAAGGAAAAGCCCCTCGCGCCATGCCACGCGCGCTTCCGCCGTCATGCGTCAAGCATCCGATGTCCTGTCCGGCTATCCGTCGGCCTCGATCAAGGAGGCGATGCAGCCCGGCTACTGCGCGACGATTTCGCATCCATGTCAGCGCCTTGCCGGATCGCTACAGCGGTAACGTCCGCTCGTGTTCAGGCGGGCTCGAGCGCCGTCGCGCCGGGGCTGTGCAAGGCGAGCTTCAGCGCGGCGGCGAGTTCCCCCTCGCGCAGCGGCCACGCGATCACGCGGAAAACGTCGGGCAGCGTGCCAGGCGCGCTCGACACAACGATCGGAATTGCAGACGGCCGCGTGGCAAAAGCCTGGCACAAAGCGGCGAGGACCGCGCGGTCGGGTTGCACCAGCAACACGGCATCCGCAGCCCCGCGCAGGCAAGTCTGGAGAATGACGGCGGCATCGGTCATTTCAGCCAGAGGATGCGCTTCGTAGCCAAGAATGGCGAGCTGTTCCTCAAGCAAGGGAAGCGTAGCAGCGCCCGCCCCCACCAAGATACGCTCGCCCCGCCCTTGGAGCGAGGGAAGGAGCGTCGGCGTCAGTTCGATCCGGTCTGGCCGCAGCACCGGCAGCCAGACCGTGAAAGAGCTACCGCCGCCGGGTTCGCTGACCACGTCGATCGTGCCTTGGCGATCCTGCACCACCTCCCACGCTGTCGACAGACCAAGACCTGTGCCGCTCGGTCGGGTAGTGTAGAACGGCTGAAAGATCTGCGCGAGTTGATCGGCGCTCATGCCCGAGCCTTCGTCCGTGATTGAGACGAGCACATAATGCCCCTGCTCCAGCGCGCCGTGACTGGTCGGCAACGTATGATCGAAGGCGTGAACTTCGACGCAGACTTCGATCACACCACCGTCCGGCATGGCGTGGGCGGCGTTGGCTCCTATGTTCAATAGAACCTGCTGAAGCTGCGCCGCGCTGCCCTCGATCAGCGCTTCCGGGATCGGCGCTCGCACGGTGATGGTATATTTATCCGGCAACGTCGCGCGTAACAGCCGGATCGCTTCGCGCGCGAGATCGGCGATGACGATAACGTCCCGTTCGTGCGCGCGGCGGCCGAAGCCCAGAACCTGCTCGGCGAGTTGCTGCGCGCGATTGACCGCGGACTCGATCTCCTCAAGATTGCGTCGCACCGCCGATCCCGGCCGTGTGCGGGTCAGCGCCAGTTCGCTGAAACCGGCGATCGCCCCCATGATATTGTTGAAATTATGGGCGATGCCGCTCGCCATAGCCCCGACCGTCTCCATCCGTCGGGCGCGGGCGAGCGTCCGTTCGAGGCTCAGGCGATCGCCCTCCAGCCGTTCGCGCTCGACTGCCTGGAGGATCGCGGCCAACGCCACGCGCAGCCCCGCCACGACATAGGGCCGCAATTCGAACGGACCATCGTTGCGTCGAAAGCCGAGGATCGCGGGCCTCGGTTCGGTCGTGCGCAGCAGCATGGCGCACGCCTGCGGATCGTCGACATGGTTGCCGCCGATGTTCGGGATCGGGTTGATCTGTTCGATCAGATCGTCGCGCCACAAGCCGTGGTCGAGCTGTTCCAGCAGGATCGACCAGCCAGGGCGCGCATTGCCTCCGCCCGGCCATTCGAACGTCCGCTCGATCGGATCACCGATCACCAGAAAACCCCGGTTGGCTCCGGCGTGCGACGCCAGTTCCTGTATCGAGCGCTTGATTCTTTCTTGCAGCGACAGCGTCATGGGATCGAGCAGGATGCTCGCGACCGTAGCGCTCAATCGCTCGTTCTCGGCCTGGTGTATCGCGGTCCGCGCACGCAGGCGCATCAGCAGCATATACGCCACCGCTATCAACAGGGTCAGCGTCGACGAGATTGCCAGCGCGATCAACTGGTACAGACGTCGGCTCGCATCCAGCCCCTGATGCACGGCGATACCGCGGCGGACCGATCCGATCAGCCCGTCGCTGTTCAAGGTCTTCAACTGGACCAGCAGCCGGTCCACCTCCGGCAAGACTTCCACCAGCAACCGCGCCTGATCGGCGAACTCGCTTCTTTCCGGCCGCGCCATCTCGCCCGGACCGGACACCAGTAAGCGCAGCCGCTGGCGCGTCGCCTCGGGAACACCGTCGCCGGTATGCAGCGTGAGGCGCATCAGTTCGATTGCCAGCCGCTCCACCCGGCCGTCGCCCGCGCGCAGCGTCTCGCTCGTCTCGGCGAAGCGCGTCAGCGCGTTCTGCACCAACGCGTTATCAGTCTTGAATTCTTCCACCACGTCTTCGCGCGCGTGGATACGATCGGCCAGTGCCTGGGTCTTGCGCGACAGATCGCTCTGCGGGCGGGTCAGCTCGACCACTTCGTCTACAGCCATAGAAGCGGCCAAGGCATTGTGGGTGACCGAGTCATAGTTTCTGAACAGCCCGGCACGGGCGCTCAGCACGTCTCGCTCGACCGAGCGGTCAGCCAGTGCCAGCCTGTCGAGCGCCTGCATCGCGCGATTTGGCCAGGATCGATCGACGCCATAGGCATGGAATTGCGCGGCCATCAGAACCGCTGTCGCGATCGCTGTGCAGAGCATTGCCACCCGAAGCGGCGCGAGCCACTTCAAGGCTGCAGCCTCACCGTCGGCTGTTTGAGCGCGCGGTTGCGATAGTTGCCGGTCAACGTTCGCAGGAAGGCGGCGATGTCCGTCGCGTCGCGCGTGCTGAGCAGAACGTCGAGCTGCGCGCGTCCCATCGTGCGTACCGCGACAGGCAGCTCCAGCGCGCGACCGTCGTGGAAGTACGGCGCGGTCACAGCAACATTGCGCAGGCTCGGCACGCGCAGCAACTGCGGCTTGTCAGTCGTGTCCTGGTGGAAAATGCCATGGCGTTCGAGAAGATTGCCGCCGACGTTGATGCCTTGGTGGCACGATGCGCAGCCGACCGCCTTGAAGCGGGCATAGCCATGCTTCTCCTGCGCCGTAAGCGCTTCGGCATCGCCCCTCAACCACCGGTCGAAGCGCGCGTCAGGCGTGACCAGCGTCGCCATGAACGCGATCAGCGCGTCCGTAACCGCCGCTTCGTCGGGACCGCGCCTGTACGCCGCACGAAATTGGGCGCTTACGGCAGGGTCGGCCCGCAGTTTGCGCAGGCCCGGTTCGATGGACCGGCCCATAAGCCTGCCCAGCGCGAAGGTGCGTGCGATCAGCGCAGCGGTGGTGCGCGGCCGCCCCTCCCAGTTCCGCCGGAAGTTGAATTCGGCGTTGAAGACGGTCGGCGTGTTGTATGACGACGCTGTCCCATCGTCGCCTCGATCCACCCGGTTGCCGGTTGCCCCGCTGGTGTCGAGATCATGACAGGACGCGCAACTCAGCCGGCCATGTTCGGACAGGCGCGGATCGCTGAACAATTGCGCGCCCAGACGGGTGCGGATCGACTCTGGCGGTGCGGTGCGCGGCAACGGGCTGATCGGCTCGTCGCGGCCGAAATCATCCGCATCCTCGCTTTGCGACGGCTGCTCCGCCACGTCTGTGCGCGTACCGGCATGCCCCACCGTCACCGCGGCAAAGATGAGCGCGACCGATGCCGCGCAAAGCGCCAGGACCGGGGTGATGCGGTGCATCGGCGCTAAATCAGCTGCACATCGGCGTCGAAGATATAGCCGACGCCGCGCTCGGTTCGGATCAGTTGCGGATTGCTCGCGTCGATCTCGAGCTTGCGGCGCAAGCGCAGAATCTGCACGTCGATGCTGCGGTCGTAAACGTCTTCGTGCACGCGCGTCGCCTGAAGAAGATGCTCGCGCGAGAGCGGCCGGCGCGGCGCGGTGACGAACGCGCTCAACAGCGCGAACTCACCCTTGGTGATCGTGATCGTCTCGCCGGTGGGCGAGGTGAGTTGACGCGCGCGCTGATCGAACTGCCAGCCGAGGAAAGCGTAGCGCTGTTCCTCCCGGCGCACGGGGTGCAGCGTATCCATCGAGCGGCGGCGCAGCAGGGCGCGCGAGCGGGCGAGCAGCTCGCGCAAGCTGAATGGCTTGGTGATGTAGTCGTCCGCGCCCAGTTCGAGGCCGATGATACGGTCAATCTCTTCGCGGCGGTGGCCAGTGATGAGGATGACTGGCACGACGCTGCGCGTCCGCAGATTACGCAGCAAATCCAGCCCGTCATCAGTTCCGAGATGGAGGTCTAGGATGATGAGATCTGGCTCGCGCGCCGCGATCGCGCGGAACATCGCCTGCCCGTTGCTGGCGAGGATCGCACGCATGTTATGCCCGTTGATGCACTCCGCGATGAGCCGCTGCATCGCGGGATCGTCGTCGACGATGAGGATCCGCGGGGCCTTTCTGATCAGGGTGTCGTTGCTGACGTCGATCATGCCCATGAGGTTGGCTCCGTGATCATGCAAAAAGGGACAGGCGCGGCTGCGTCCGGCTTAAGCGAAGGGATAAGGATGAAGCTCATTTGCCGACAGCCCAGCAGACGTGGCTGGCGCGGTTCGCAGCATAATTACGGAACCCGCAGGCGCACGACGTGGTGGGACATGCGTCCATCCGCCATATGTTACAAAGTGTTGCATCGGTTTCTTCGCTAGGCGCTGCCGCAAAGAACCGCGAGATGGCTTGAACTCATCTCCCTGTGAGCGGGATTCAGCTTGAGGGCTTACCGAAACATCCGCGGGACACGTCATGCGCGACGCCACATGCCGGCTTCGTGTCGGAAACGCGCGTGCATGCGATTGACCGTACCGCACCAACGAGCCGCCGCTCGGCCGCGATGAGAGACGCGCAGCCGCACGGCCGCCCCCGGGGCACGTGAATGATCGAGGAAGAGCCCCGTGTTGAACTGGCATGCTGACCCTCCTTGGTCGTCGAGGTTAAGACGACGCCTTGCCAGCTTTATTCCATTTGAAATCAAAAAGTTTGCGGGGATGAACATCGCACGCGAGCCCCATCGGCGAGAAACCCGGTTGGAAGCAGCAGGTACGGCTCTGACTCTCCACCGATCTTGCCGTATCGAGCCGCCGAGCGTCGCACCCGGACAACTGGGAACGGCTTGACAGAGAAGTCGGGCGGCGTGCGGGCGGCGCCCGCACTTCACCTCAAAAAACGACCGGACAATAGCGGTAGCCGAGACCCTGCCCGCCGGTCGCGATCGTGAACGACGTGGCGTTCGACACCGTCACGATTTGCCGTTCACTGATGCGCGGACCTGACCCGACGCCGGCGTCGATGCAGGATTGCGTCACGCTGTAGCGTCGCCCCTGGCGCAACAGTACATGCGTCAAGCACGCATGACTATGTGGATCGCCGATGCCGCCGCCATCATATGTCCGTATCGCCGCATTCGGCGCGCCCTTACATGAAGTGCCCTCCTGGACGTAGATGCCGTGCGTCAGCGGATAAACGCCGCCGACCTTGGCGGCAGCTGGCACTGCCGACGCGAGCAGTGGCGTGAACGCAAGCGCGCCGAGAGATTGTACGAGCTTCACGTTGGCTTCCTTGTGCATTCGCCGCGATACGCGCCGTTCGGGGCCGGTTGTTGCACAGCACCGCCGCCGACGCTTTTGTCTTAACCGATCACGAAATTGGTGTCGGTCTCGGCGCCGATCGTCGCGACGCGCGCCATCGCCGCGTCGGGCGCCAGCGTGGCGAACGGCTCCTGCCGATCCGCCTGCTCGACTGCGTCGAAAAACCTCCCGTGCGCGGCGACCGAAATACTTAGCAAACGCGCCGTCTCATCGCCACGATTGTTGAAGGTGTGTCTCGCCTGCGAGCGGGCGATGACAACATCGCCCGCGACACATTGCCACACGTCGTTTTCCGAAGCGAATTCTACGGTTCCGCTCAAAATGTAAAAGGCCTCGGGATAGCTGTGCGTGTGAAGCGGCACGCCCGTTCCCGGCTCGAGCACCTGCTCAAACATACAGAACTTGCCTTCGGTTTGCTCGCCTCGCACCTTCCACGTCAGATCAGCTCCGGCAACTGCGAAATGGCCACCTTCACCCTTAGCCACGCGCACCAAATTAGCCTTACGATCGTCGCTCATACGGTTCTTGTTCCTGTCAGATGAGTCACGGCGCAGCGTCCGGCATCCTGTCCACAGCCGGCGTCAGCCCTTTCCCGCTCAGGTATCCGTCAGTGAATCACGTCGCAAGGATCGAAAAATTACAATTGTAAACATTATGTCGGAACTAAGCACCTAGTTGCCGCCTCACGGCTGCGTTTGAAATTTTTGGCTGCCGAGCTTCCATCGCACTTCGTCTTCGATGCCCCTGCACCCCCAAACGTGGAAGGCAAATGCTGTCGCTGGTCGCGCGCGCATAACTTGGTCGATCAGGAAGCTGAGGTAAACTTCGCTGCCGATAAACTTATTCCGGTTTCGCACCAACACCAGGTTAGGCGTCCAGCCGGAGCTGGCACGCATATTACGACTTAGATCCCAATAATCCTCGCTGGCGGTCGAATCTCCGTTCGTCCAATGCGATCCAACAACCTTCCCCAGCGCGAGGTCATTTGCCAGAAAAGTGCTCCGGCGCGTTTCTGTCATGTGCCGCTGGTTGGCTCGCATCGATTGGCCAAAAAAGCGAACGGGTCCACCCATCATCGTTAGGGCGCTACCCCCATTTACGCCGTAGTGGAGAGTGACGTTGCTCGGAACGATAAACGTCTTGCCGTTAATCTGCGCCGAGTGTGCCATCACCACATAGTCCGTGGTGTTGTTGGTGGGGCTTTCGAAAAGCCAGCAATGCTGGCCTAATGCCACCATGTTTTCGGGTCTGTTCGCCATCGCACCGCCTCCGTACAAGCCGCCATTGCAGCTTGCTAACGGAGTGATGGTAAGGCGCGTTCGTCACGGGATTGATACCAAGCATCAAAGACGGACTACAGCTGACATACAACGAGTAGTAACATCATCGCTTTCGGCCGCAGCGGGAACCCCCTACGTCACGGACTGCAGGATGTGCAGGCCCTCCGCCTCGTACCACCACCTGAGCGTGCGGGGGCAGACTCCCTCGCAGCGTTTAATGTGACAGGGTTAGCGACACCGAAGTGCCGCTGTTTCGGCCGCTGAGAGCCCGATTCACAAGTTTTTCAAGCGTAGCAGGATCTTGCGGTTGGTCGGGTGAGCATGCGAATGGACACAGCCAGCGCCCAAGCGGTTGATGAGGAGACAAGCGCTTCTTAATCCTTTGCCAAGCCCCGGCATCGTCCGAGCCATGCAAATGTGCGCTCGCCGACCAATCGCCGTGACAGAATCCCGACGCTTTTGCGGCATCAGATCGCCTGATGATCTCGATAGTCCAGCCGCCATCGCAGGCGATCGCGTCGCGCAGTTTCTGCCTGACATAGCCACCACCGGCGAAGGCATGGCGCAGCCGCGGGAAGCGTCGGCGGATCGCCATGAGCACATCGACGGTCCAGTCCCGGTCCTGAATATCGGCTGCATGCACGAGAATGAGAACCAGGAACCGCGCGTATCGGTGGGGATGTGTCGCGTGCGACCCTTGATCTTCTTGCCAGCGTCATAGCCGCCAACACCGCCGCTTTCGGTGCTTTTCACCGACTGGCTATCGATGATACCGGCGCTGGCGAACCGGCCTTTGAACTCGATCTTCATTACGGCCGCCAATGAGGCCGGGGAGCGGCTGGGAGACCGGGCGCAGAGGCGCGGTTGTTTAGAATGTCCGACGCAAATCGGACTGCGCTGCCCGCGGTTGAGGGGAAAACGTCATTTTCTGGATCCGTGCCATAACCATGCAGCCCAAGCCCGTCGAAGTCTTCTTTTCCCAAAACCGCCGGCATTTGCGCTCCCAAACGACTCGGCTGCTTCATTTGATTTATCTTGCTCTGAATTGTTTCTTTAACACCTACTGGCCATTGCGAGTTGAAATAGACGTGAAATCCGCACAGCGTAAGATCTCCGAAGATCGCGGAGAGGCGAACGCGCTGGACAATCTTCTTACCCCCAGCCGGAGTGAACATTATCAGGTTCGGGTCGTACTCAGGGAAAGGATTGTTCAACTCAGTTCCGTGATTGACGACGGGATGTCCACCGCAACGCTGGTTAATTTGTCGACGAATCATCATCTGATACGCGCTTAATACGCCCGCGTTCACGCTTTCATTGACGATCGTAACCTTCTTTATCGAGAATCCTGAAGATGAATGATGGGGGCAGATCGCGAAGATGTCGTAGTCTGCAGTCACCGGAATGATGGTGTGCCCGGTATCGCTTGGGTAGCCGATTACTATCACATTCTGGAAGTTGCCAAGGGCGTTTTCTACCTGCACGCGATATCTGTCCAAGGTCGGCTGTGGCACCAGCTTGAAGGATTTGCTGACACCGCGTGCACCCGTTGCCACAAACGGCTCGCCAGCCATGTTGATCCCGGGCACGTGTTTAGCACGCAAATACTCTATTCGGTTTCGCGGCAGATCCAGGGGCACGCTACCGACATTGGGATTAGCCAAGGATTGCAGAACGGCAAGGTTGTTTCTCTGCTCCTTCACGGGATCGCCGGCAACCTTGCTCAGGCTGCTATCCGCGCAGATGAAGCCCGCCATCGGCCCCCAGTCGGAACTCTTGGCGTGTATGTCGAGTGCTTTGGTCTTAAAGCCGTTCTCGATAAGACCTGTGGCATCAGGGTTGACTGGGCGCACAAATATGAAGGTCTTGTTTTCGCGAGCGATGCCGGCGATTGCCGCTTGGTGCGCAGTCGTGATGCCGCAGCTTTCCATCGTAAGGGCCATGGGCCACCTCCGTTACCAATGTGCTTCCCGTAACAGCGAAGGCTGTCATGCGCGAAAAAAGGAGCTTCCAAAAACACGGGATGGCTTCAGGCGTAACGAGACAACAAGAACGGCTAAGCGACAGCCTCTCCGCTACGCATATGCGCTCCAGCCGACCGGCCGCACGCCGGTGAGGCGGCGGATGGTGTCCGCCGATTCCTTGATGAACGTCTTTTCCTGCTCGCGCGACATATCGTGTTATGCCGACCAGTTGGTGCCGTGTGCGCCCGGCTCATGGCCGCATCGGACGATCTCACGCGCCAGCTCGGGTTGATTCTCGATCGCCTTGCTGATCATGAACGACGTGACCTTGATGCCGTGCTTGTCGAACAGATCGAGCGCGCGAGGATACCCTCGTTCACACCGTAACCGAAGAAAGCGTTGGTCACCTGATCGCGGTAGCGGGGCTTGATCGGCGCGGGCACCGCACAGCCAGCGCCAGAGGTCGGCTGCCCGCCGCCCTCAAACATCAAGGAGATGCTGATCTCCAGCCGCGCGCCATTCGGCCAGAAGGAGCCCGGCTTGCCGGACACCATCGGAGTGACGCGGTCGCCGCCCCGCGCCGCCACTGCGGCAGGCGCCATTGCCGCCAGCGTGCCGGTCGCCGCGACGCTAGCGAAGGTACGGCGGGGTCAGTTCAAGGTTTTCCATTTTCGACATGATGATGTCTCCTCGCGAATGTGATCGCGACACGCTAATGTCCAGAGGCTTCCGACCGACGTCGTCAATGGGGTCGGACGGACGTTTCCGATCCGCTGCCGACCGCCCAAGGCCTGGGCGGTCGGCTCGTGCGTTCAGATCTGGGTCAGTCCGCCGTCGACGAACAGTTCCGCACCATTGATGAAGCTCGCATCGTCTGACGCGAGGAACAGCGCCGCCTTCGCGATCTCTTCCGGCTTGCCGACCCGTCCGACCGGGACTTGGGTGGCGAGGAAGTCCTTGATGCCCTGCGCCTGCTCGCCGCCGCCGAACACATCAGTCAGCCCGATCGTCTCGGTCGGCCCCGGGCTGACCACGTTCACGCGGATGCGACGGTCCTTGAGGTCGAGGATCCAGCTACGCGCCAGGTTGCGCACCGCGGCCTTGCTTGCCCCATAGACGCTGAACGCGGACGTGCCCGACGAGCCGGCGTTAGAACTGGTGAGAACGATCGAAGCACCATCCTTCAGCAGCGGCAGCACCTTTTGCACGGTGAAGATTGTCCCCTTCACGTTCGTGTCGAACGTCCGCTGATAATGCTCTTCGGTGATCGCGCCGAGCGGAAGCATGTCGCCGCCACCGGCATTTGCGAAAAGGACGTCGATCTGCGCGTGCTGCTGTTGGACGGCGTCATAGACCCGGTCGATGTCGGCGAGTTGGGACATGTCGGCACGCACGCCGGCCACCCGGCCGCCGATCTGTTTCACGGCGGCGTCCAGCACCTCCTGACGCCGCCCGGTGATGAACACTGCAGCGCCTTCCGCGACGAACGCCTTGGCGGCGGCAAGACCGATGCCGCTGTCCCGCCCGTGACGACGACCACCTTGTTGTTAAACCGATTCGTCATTGTATGTCTCTTGCAAGGTAAGGGCGAAGCGCCGCTGCCCCTTCTAGATGCGGCCGATACGATGCTGCGTGTAGTCGGCGATTTCGGCACGTAGCGTTCCGCGACGAGAACGATGGTGCGCGCCGACGTGAACGATCTGGCCTATTTCGCCGAGGTGGTGAGCCATGGCGGCTTTGCCGCGGCGGGCCGGCCGCTTCGTGCGCCGAAGTCCAAGCTCAGTCGACGCGCCGCTGGCCTTGAGGAGCGGCTCGGGCTGCGTTTGATCGAGCGCTCCAGTCGGCGCTTTCGAGTGACCGAAACCAGCCAGGCGTTCTACGAGCGCTGCCGCGCCATGCTGTCGAGGCTGAGCAGGCCGAAGCACTGGTGATGCAGGCGTAGGCCGAACCGCACGGCCGCATCCGGTTTAGCTGCCCAACCGGCATGATCGCACCGCTGTCTGACCTGTTTACGTCGTTCAGCGCACAATATCCAAAGATCCGGCTGCAACTCGTCGCCACGGATCGCGCGCTCGATCTCATCGAGGAACCTATCGACGTTGCGCTACGTGTGCGGACTGAACTGACCACAGGCGCGGAGCTGACGATCCGGTCGCTAGGGCAGTGCATGCGCATCCTGGTTGCCAGTCCGCAGTTCGCAAGCCGCGTCGCCTCCGTGGAGCAGCTCGCGACCCTGCCGGTCTTGTTGATGAATGACGAACACGATGCCGGAAATTGGGATCTGGAAGCCGAAGACGGCCGAAAACAAACGGTCCGAGTCGAGCCGCGCATGGGTTGCGCGCAGATGGATCAGCTCCCCAGCGCTGCCTTGACTGGGCTGGGTGTCGCGCTTTTGCCTGGTCGCGTTTGCCGCTCCGAGCTGCATTCCGGAAAGCTCGTGCGCGTGCTGCCGGCTTCGCATGCGCAGATCGGGATCGTTCACCTGGTTTTTACGACCAGGCGAGGTCTACTGCCGGCCGTGCGTCCGCTGATCGACCATCTCGCACAACATTTTCCACCCACGATTGCGGCTGTCGAAGCGCGATCGACGGCGTCTTGAGGTGAGGCGCGCTGCGCATAGAATGCCTCCGTCAGCCGTCGCTTCTACGAGCGATACGCTGGATAATCGGTGTAACCACATTCATCGCCGCCGTAGAAGGTGGCGGGATCGGCTTCGGCCAGCGGCGTACCCATTTTGAAGCGCTCGACCAGATCAGGATTGGCGATGAAGGGCCTTCCGAATGCGACGAGATCGGCGCGTCCCTCGCGCATTGCCGCGTCGGCCATAACGAAGTCATAGCCGTTATTGACCATATACGCCCCGCGAAACGCTTTGCGGAGCGCGTCGAAGTCGAAGCCCGGCACCACGTCACGCGCGCCCCCGGTCGCGCCCTCGATCACGTGCAGATACGCTAGGCCGAAACGGTTCAGCCCCTCAACGGCATGGCGGAATAGCGGGGCGGGATCGCTGTCGCGAGCGTCGTTGACCGGAGTGACCGGGGATAGCCGCAATCCCGTGCGCGCCACCCCGATCGCGTCCGCC
>Ga0265780_10000908_pt1 | contig 43726 bp, 51 predicted proteins | sample P1T30metagenome_FD_192432 | JGI IMG/M metagenome (GOLD analysis project Ga0265780, IMG submission 192432) | Plant litter microbial communities from East Loma Ridge, Irvine, California - P1 T30 | ecosystem: Environmental > Terrestrial > Plant litter > Unclassified | place: USA: California...
TTAAGAAGTCAGTCATTTCGGTATATAACTTTTTATTAACTTTCAAGAAATACATCAAGCATCTTTGGTGAAGTGGTTATCATACTTGCCTTCCATTCCAACTGTAAGCAAGTGGCTCGGGTTCGATTCCCGGAAGATGCACAATTCTTTTTTGGGACCTTTTTGTGCCTTTTTGCATCTTTTTTGTCCAAAAATCAACGCGATGAGGGCAAGCACGCCCCGTTCTCGACAACATCAATTTCACACATGCACGTTAGACCGTCCCGCAGCATTTGATCTTGCATAGCTCATATGTGTCTCACATCTTGCACATTTACCCTCTTTTTGCCATTGCCTCGACCTAGCGAAAGATACACAGACTGCGGGGTCACCTCTATCGCAATCAGTCTAAAGCTGGCTCCTCCGACCATGCAGAAATCTTGATCTGTCGTCTCCTCCACATTTGATTCGATGTGCGGCCCCGCATGATCCTGTGCGATAAGCGCATCCGTCCCAGTGCGGAGGCTCCGAGCCCGCCGCCACGGGTTCTTGATGACTGGACTCTTTCAGGATGTTTCTTTCTGGCTGATCTCTGAAGATCGATTGCAACATGACAGCGTTCTCCTAACGTCTGACCAGCCTTGCAAAATGTCGCCGGCGGGGAGCATATCGGGCGATGGAACACAGAGCGCACAAGGAACGCACACCGAACACACGAAGCGGCAGCGGACAGTGTCTCCACTTTCGCCGGTGACCTCGAAAGAGGTGGTTTCAAGGCATGCGCTCGGAATCCGAATGTTTCATTGGCTACGTCACTTAGCCCTACAGATCACACATCGCACGTCGACAGGCTCGGTTAAGATGCGCTGGCCTTGCATGTCTTCGGTGGGACCTCTAGACCGCGCGGAGTCGGTGAGGAGGCCTGAGGAATCGAGACCCGCTGCTGTTCCAGGAGGTCTGATTGGCGGAACGGGTAGTTTGGGGGGGGAGAGTCACCGACACAGACTTTCGGGATAGACATGCGCCAAGGGAGCATGTTTGGAGTCATTGGGAAGACGTGGTGATGTGTGATAATGCCGGCGCTGGCAGCATATAATGATAGGTTTGAGCCGCATGAGATGTGTCCTGCAGGAAACTTCTCGGCGCAGAGTATTTGAGCGCTGCATACCCTTCTTTTGCACTCCGGTCCCTTCTATCGCAAACAATTTCGCAAACATATCGGGATTGAAATCATATACATTGTACACCTCATTAATAATTGAACCATCATGTCATCCCATCGAGACTTCCAAGCCGTACCACCTATCCGCACCAACACCGTCGACTCACAATCGTCAGGCCAGATGTCTCCTCCCTTCTCACCTACCTCACCAGCGTCACGTGGCAGCTCGCCGACAGAGCGCAACTTCTTCTCAGCCATCACAGCGCCTCTACGCGGTCGCTCGAGAAGCCGGTCCCGCGAGGCCTCACGCAAGCGATCAAAGTCGCCCATGATGGCATCACCACCACGTCAGATCGCCAGCACCAACGCACAACCTATCTCCCCACAACAACCACGACACATCTCCGTCGCGAGTCCGGTACAGCGACCTAGACTGCAACAGACAGATAGGACTGCGAGCGATCCATGGCGCGGTCGGCATTCGAATGAGTGGCTGTTTGGTGGCTGGTCGGCGACGGATACCGCAAAGGATCTTCTCAAGCGTCGCAATGGGTCGTCGTAAACCTGCAGCAGGTTTTGCAATGACTTGGCTAGATTGCTTCGGGAAGGAATTATACTCTTGATGAGTGTCTGGTAGCCGGTCAACGAACGTTATGAGTACGAGGATGTAATGAAGGGCAATACTGATAGTGTCGCACCTTGGGAATGTATATTAGCAAGTGCAGGAAGTATTCGAGAAACAAACAACGTCTCTGTATCACGAAAATGCTCCCATCTCTTGCGACACACTGAACGCCGAAGTTGGCGCATCCAAATTCACGAACGCCGTTTGATGCACAAAGATCTTGTTATGCATCGCGAGGCGACGACCCTGCTTGTTAGGCCATGTTGTCAATGATTGATACCAAAAAGAGAAATTCGATCGATGTCTTCGTGTTGATGATCTAGCTATGCCCTTACATAAGCATCGACCTGAGTCGCACCACTCTGCAATCTCCGTGTGAAGTACACCGCTCCTCGAGTACCTACATGTCTCGCGCGACTTCTGTGATTGCTATCAAACGCAGCATGGCGCAAGGACTAGCTTCATTGCAATTAAAGCCATCATTGATCTTGAGACGATGTTCGTTATCGGAATGGTGATCTCAGTCGCGAGGAAAGAGCTCCCGGGGTTGTTGATAGCCACATCTATTCCGAACATGACCCACCACGGCCTTTCTACAACACCTTTTGACTCACAAGGCTGACGAGGCTCTACCAAACCACCACTCTATTCCGAGCGAGCACGCACGTAGTGTCACACCGCACCTGTGGGTCCTTGCGTATGTGAAGGGTCGCGCCTACTTAAGTCGACATCCCGACTTCAGCAACACTCACAACATTTCCACACGAGTTCGCCATCATGAAGCACCCACGCTCTACCCTGCCGACGCCAACGTCAACAAACTCATTCTGGCACAGTGAACCGAATCAGTTCCTGCTAGGCCATCGAACAACCGAAGAGCTGCCTGCCGAAGCGGACATCGTGGTGGTGGGAACAGGCATAACTGGCACATCCATTGCAAGGTATCTCACAGAAGATGCCAGGTCGAAAGGCAAGAGCATTGTCGTGATTGACGCGAGGGAGGCATGCTGGTGCGCTACTGGAAGGGTGAGCTCAGCAATTCAATCCCGAAAGCATATCGCAGATGTGCGCCTGTATATATGAGGGCAGTCCACAACCGCCCATGACTACCGCACATTGTCTTTGATACCCGGACCACACCATGTTCAATCTGCTAACAAAATTCCAGAATGGTGGCCACTGCCAACCCCTACTCTTCGACAGAGGCTCCGAGGTAGCTAAATTCGAGCTCAACAACGTCTCCACCGTACGCTCCTACATCGAGGCCAACGACGTACCCTGTGAGTGGCGTACTGTGTCAGGATGTAGGACATTCTGGACCGAGAGCGCTATGGCAGAGGCGGAGCGTGAGATCGCACATCTAAAGGAGATCTCGCCCGAGATCGCAAGCCAAGTGGCAGTCATACGAGACAAGGAGGAGATGAAGAAGCACCGTGTCAACCCAGAATGCGTAGGAGTGACGCTCACAGCAGGCGCTGCGAGTCTCTGGCCGTACAAGCTCGTGACCTTCATCTTGGAGAAGCTCATCAAGGAAGGAAAGTTCAACCTACAAACCAACACACCAGTCACAGAGATCAAAACCTCAGACGGCAAGCACATGCTCCAGACGCCCCGCGGTATCATTACCTCCAAGACCGTCATCCTGGCCACGAACGGCTACACCTCCGCCCTCCTCCCACACTTCGCCGACCTGATCGTCCCCGTACGCGGCGAGATGTCAGCCCTCCACCCGCCCAAGGGTTCGACCATCATACCCGACTCCTACGGCATGGTGGGCGCATTGGGTCAGCCCGAGAACAACGACGACTACCTTGTGCAGCGCCCATACTCAGGCGTACCAAACCCTGGCGGACATCTGATGTTCGGCGGCGGCCGCGGAGCAGGTCAATTACCCACAGTGGGCGAATCGGACGACAGCGTCATCGACGAGGGTTCAGCTGCATATCTACGCGGCACGCTGCTGAAGGTGCTCGAACTTGACGGCGAGACGTCCGGGCTCAAGGAGCTTGATGCGGCGGCGCAGTGGACGGGCATCATGGGCTACAGCCGTGATGACCATCCGTGGGTGGGCAAGGTGCCTGATCATGAGGGTCTGTGGCTTTGCGGAGGATACACTGGACATGGCATGCCGAACGGTACGCTTTGTGGCAAGGCGGTTGTGGACATGATGCTCGGCGAGATGGAGGGGAAGGAGCTGGGTGCGTTGCAGCTGGAAATGGCTGAGAAGGGAGCGATCCCGAAAAGCTATATCTTGAGTAAGGAGAGGATGGAGAAGGCTCGCACGATGATGACGGTTGCGCAGCAGGATGAAAAGGGTGTGCACATGAATGGTGTTGTCTGAATGGTGACACGATATATACGCCAAGTGTGTATCAATAGCTGAGAGCCAAGAAGACAGACGCCGTGCAGAAGCTATGAGAAGCTGAACGGTGATCAATAGGAATAGCTCCATGTATAATGCCATGATCCTTCTAGCTTCTGTACTACTTCTGCTCACATCTCTGCGACAAAGAGAGCGGAATTTGATCTTGCTCCCTTCGAGCCAAATCGCCATCCGTAGCTGCTAGGTGGTACAGTGTAGCTTTCTCATTTTGCTTTCCGGCCGTGGATGTTCTTACACGGCCGTGCTGCACGTGTGTCTTACGCCTTGTGTGCAACAACATGCTTCTCCGTCGGGCAACATGGTCAGCCATGAAAGCAGCGTCTAGAGTGTTACTCCGCATCCGTACCAAGAACATCCCCGCGGCTGACTAATAACCTGCTCTTTCGGGGCGTACCTTGCATGAGACTTTGTGCTTCAAGTCACATGCTGCGAACGAGGAAGTACATCTAACGCCTTGAATTCGAGGCCTTGGTAAAACATATAAGAGGACTGTGTATGACCACCTCAACACAATCCGCATAGCTTTGATCATCAGCAGCCCCAGCCAAACAACCAACCCACCCTCTACATCTATTTCCTGGACAAGATCAATCACCATGTCCTCCACAACCACCACCACCAACCCCCTCCCCTCCAAAATCGGCATCGTCCTCTTCCCAGGCTTCCAACTCCTCGACGCCGCCGGCCCCCTCGACGCCTTCAACCTCCTCGCAAACCAACACACCCTATCCCTCTGCATCCTCGCACCCACGCTCTCCCCCGTCTCGCCCCAGCACTGGCTCCTCGACGCACAAAACTCCCACTTCGCTCCTGCCATCGTGCCGACGCACACATTCGCCGACGCACCACGGGACTTGGACATGTTGCTTGTCCCTGGCGGAATGGGCAGCCGAGACGACAAGTTTGCAAAAGAGATGGAGGCTGTAGTCGCGTTCTTGAAGGGCCTGGATCTGAGCGGACAAGGCAGTATCAAACACGTACTAACAGTATGTACGGGCAGCGAGATCCTGGCGCGCACGGGATTGCTGAACGGGCGCGAAGCAACGACGAATAAACGCGCGTTCAACGAGGTGAAAGCGAAGCATCCGGGTGTGAATTGGGTGGCTAAGGCGCGCTGGGTCGTAGATGGGAATATCTGGACGAGTAGTGGTGTTAGTGCGGGGATGGATCTGGCGTTTGCGTGGATTAGGGAGGTTTGGGGGGAGGAGGTGGCGAGCTATGTGGCGGATAGGAGTGAGGTGAGTTTGGATTCCTTTGCGGTAAGTGTTTTGGTGGTTACTGACTGTATTTGTGACTGTAGTATGAGAGGAATACGGACAGTGCGAATGATCGGTATGCTGAGCGGTGGGGCGCTGTTTGAGGGTTGGCGATGGGATGGCGTTTGATGCGCTGGGTGTGACCAAGAGTTCAAGACGGTGCTTGTTCATTCGATGGTTCAGAGTTGTCTGTTGTTACTTTCCAGTATATATTCATGCCATTAAGCGCATGAGCATGGAGCTGGAAATCCTTGGCCTTCACACTCTCCCTCCCATCCAAAAACAGCTTCCCCAACTCATTACACTCCGCCAACTTCTCTTTCTTCTCCCCGCTCCGCGCATACGCACCATAATCATCCAGAATCTCATTTCCCACATACAGCACCGGATCCTTGCCCTTCAAGAACATCGGAAGTAAAATGAACCAGTCCACGAACGGCGAGTAGACGAATGACTTGGGCGTGATGTGTGATTCGATGCCAGAGGGGGTGGTGCTGATGTTGAGGAGGTGCAGGAATTCGATGTCGATGGGGGTGAAGGCTGGGTCTTGGGCGTATACTTGCAGTGTTTTGTTGGAAGAGGAGGAGTTGAGGTGTTGAATGATGGAGGTGAAGAGAACGAGCTGCCATATGCTTCTCCATCGGTGCTCCCAGTCGCGCGAGAAACTGCCTATGCCGATGCAGATAGCTTCGGTGACGGTCCAGGTTTTGTTGCTGATGAGTTCTTTGATCTGGCGTGCGACAGATGTGTCTTCCCAGCGCTCCTGAAGTTTCTTGAACTCCACCATCAATTTCTCGGCTGTGAGATCTCTCACAACCTCACTCGGCATCGCACCCGCAATTTTCCCCTCTCTCCTCGCATCCCCGCCATCATGAATCTTAACCCTCGCCAACCCATGCGTAATTACATTCCACCCATTCTCACTCTCTACCTCCCGTCTCTTGACCCTAGCTGTTCCTCTTCCTCGGCCCCTATTACCTCGTCCCCCTTCACCACCCATGAATCCAGGCTCTTTCCGTGGCGCTATTGACAACAGTCCAGACCCTCGGCACTTGCAAGTCGAAAGTCGTCAAGTTAAGGTGCGGCTTGCATGGGCGCGTAAAAGTTGTCGATCTCAGTGAGCGTAAAGTGTGTTCCCGGGCGCGTAGGTAAAGGTGTAAATCTTTTGACTAGCGGGCGGTCCGAGCGCGCGAGATGCTCCACGATTGAAAATCGAGGTACGTACAGCATTAAATTATGTGCAGTCGTTTATCAAGCAAAGTGGGCAGATTGAGGAGGTTCTCCTTCAAGATTACTGCTTGTTACGGGTACGAGTATATGTAATTTGTTGCTTGCGGTCACATACTGCCTGGGGACCTAACGTCAATATCATGTTAAGCAATGATGTGTTTGACCAGGCAATCTGACTCTCCGCAAGGTCTCACACTGGAAAACACTCATGCAATTTTCTAGATGTTCTGCTGGTGTTGAGAGACCAGCTTTCGGATCATCTTCAGATATCATGAGATGTCAGGACACGCCGCGCCTCATCACATCCGCAAACAGAATATGTGACTGCTGTCTTGAGGTTTCGCCTGTAGTCTTGATAAAGTGTTGCTGTACATTTTGGCCATAAATTTACCGCTTGACGCGGCTCAAGTCTCGCGAAGCCATGTTCGCGCTTACGTGCTTCTTGCCTCCCATGAAACTTAGACCTGAATGAGAGTCCAAATGCCGCTCAATCTCCAAAAAAGAAACCGGATATCTTATTCGCGCCCAAACACCAAAACCCATATACAAGAAAACTTCGAATGCCAAAATCTACACCAACAACGCAAGCGCAAGCACCAACGGCCCCAACACCGCTATCCAAGCATTCAAAGCAGCATTGTGCGGCGCCGGCGAACTCGTGGTCGTATACAGCATTTGAAACCCAATCTCCGACCCTTGTTTAGTCGAATTGAAGCAATTCGTGTTGTTGACTTCGGGAATGTCTTTGTCGCCTGGTTCGGCGAAGGTGATGTCGGCGCACTAGCAACGCGTCAGCATTCACTCACTCCCATCTCTCACACCTTCCCATTCTCATTCTCATTCTCAAGCAAAGCGTGACGTCTACTCACATTATACAAGCTCGCCCCATGCTGCGCCAACTCAATAACCTGAATCGTCGCATTATCCCCGACTTTCGGATTATACCCAGCCGGCAACGGCACCTGCGGCATACAAAACGTGCCGTCGTACTGCAAGTTTGACGGGCCCGTGATGCTAAACACGCCGAGCATGGCGTGCGAGTAGTTGAGCGGCTCCGTGTCGTAGCCCATGTTGATGTAGAACTGCGCGTTTTGGTGGCCTGGGAACCAGCCGGGCTGGATGGAGACGGCGCCGCCTTTGAGGGGCCATTTGGTGCGGTTGCGAGAGGTGGGCATGCCGCCGCCTGTGTGGTGGTGTTAGCGACGCTGGTAGTTATACTGTGTGATGGAGATAGTGTATTTGGGTGGGACGTACATGGGTACATCCATTGCATGCCGTATGGGAATCCGTAGGCGGATTCGTTCACTCTGTTGATGCCGATTGAGCCTGGTACGATACTTGGGTCTGTTGGGCCTGAGGTGCCGTTTGTGATGATGTTGTTTCCTCTCCAGCCGGGGTACACGATGACTGTATGCGCCGATGCGAGCGACCAAGTCGCAACAACTAAAACGAGCTCTGTGAGGCGGAACATAGTAGCGCTGATTCAGTCGGATAAATTGCGAATATTCCTTCTCTTTATCACAGCGTAGCAGCTCGTAGTTACAATACGACAACGCAGACCGGCAGCTCGCGGTGGCGGCGGGGGCCCATCAGCACTTATGCAAACTGCCACCAAAGTCGCCTTCGTGCGACCATTCCGCAAGAGGTCGCAATCGCAACAGCACGACGAATGGGGTTCGCGGTCAGCTCAGGGAAGCATTGAGTAGGCAGCGAATAGGCACCGGTCTAGCATATTGGCTGCGCAGGGGCGCGCAACCACTGAGCTTCGCGTATGCACGTCTTGTCGGGCGGGACGGACTGCTTGGGGCGAATAGCGTCCGTGAAGGCGATGCGGGTGTGAGCTCTGATTTGCTGACGGGGTGTGATGTTCGTTGCAGAGACTACGATTTAAGCGCCCACCTCCACCTCCACCGAGACATTAACGTGCTGCGAAAATGATAAATCCCGCGAGGGCTATGGTGTGACCGCCATGCGATATAAAGCTTTGTATGCGCCCGTAGTGATTTAGCAGAGATGTCTCGTCGCTCTTCAGCGCTGTCGATTGGTACTCGCGATGGAAGGAAGTGAACTGCGCCGCGCAGAAGTCTAGCTCGATGCAAAGTACTATATTTTTCTCTGCATGAAGGCGGCATGCCCCTGGGATGTCTTCCACTCCAGCGGTGCTCATGTCTACAAGCGAAGCCTCCTTGGGAAGACCCTCTGCATCTGCACTAGACGTGATGTGATGGCATTTACTATTCGTGCGCATTATCTACCTACTGGCGCAAGGTTATTGTCCAAATGCGATGCGCATATAAGAAATGCTAAATGCGTCTGCAGTTATCGGTGTTGAGGAGGTTTGACTTGCAGGCGCGGCTGCGGTTAAGTTGGGAGTGCGGCGCAGTTGCGCGTGAGTTAGGCGTATGTACAGCTATCCTCAACCTTGGAGGGAATAATGAGTCTCTTTCGTGGTGAAGTTGATGGTGGATGGTGGTGCGTGTCAATTTTCAAAGTCAAGAAACAACCAGCAAGAGCACAATATCTCACAACAGCTCACATCAACCATAAAACCTCATATTACGCCACGCCACGATGTGTAAATGCTCAATACGCTCATACCCATACTCATACCCATACCCTACACACACATCCCACCCCCCATCAACCCACCCTCTAATTCTCCACCCCAATCGAAGCAGGCATCCCAATCCCCACGCCCAAACTCCTTAACCTCTGCGTCGCAGCCTCAACAAGCACCGCATTCCGCGCCAAAAGCTCCTGAACCTGCTCGTTCTCTGCTTTCCTACTCTGACTCGGTACTTTCATTGCCCCAGTCCTCGTCTCCTCCCTACCCTGCCCCTCCTTCGCCGCTTGCGATACTTGCTCCGCCAACGAGGCTTTTAGCTGCTTGAGCTTGTCGACGCGCTGCCACGCTGGGATTTGTGAGCCGTCTGTGTCGGTGGTCAGATTGGAGGAGGATTGCGTGACGCTGCCGTCCATGGTGGATAGTTCTTCGACGAGGTTTGCTTCCTTGTCGCTAAGTTGCGAGGTGCTGAGGCGCGTCATTTTACTTCTCAGCGCCTCGTATCGCGAGCTCAATTTCTCCTGTCTTGCGCGGACTTTCTCGAAGCGCTCGTCGATCTTGTCGCTGCCGTAGAGAGACTCGCTATCTGAGGCTGATTCTTCATTGCCAGTAACGGCGTCGATCTGCGGCACAACTGACGCAGTGCGCCACACCTGGTCGCGGAACTCGTCTTGCAGGCGCGTCGCGCGATTGAACAGTTCCGACACGGCGGTTTGCAGCTTGAATGTTTTGGCGGAGAGGGTGCGGTGCACTTCCATGAGGAGCTCGAGGTTGGATGGCGAGAGGCGGACTTCGTCTTTCATTGTGGAGCGGTGTCGGGCTTGGATGTTGATGGAGCTGAGGAGGTCGATGGGCTCGTACAGGTTTTTGGGTGGTTGCCACGCTTCGCGCACTTCCTTTGGTGGAGCAGAGACGTGCATGAACCCGGCGATCTCGTCGGCGGTGGGTGCGCCGTCTTCGGGCGCATCGAGGAACGCGCCTTGGGGCTCGTTGTCCACGGAGGTGAGGAGCATGTAGCCGATGTTGCCGTCTTCGATGACGACGGCGCTGGTGACTTCTTGCTCTGCGGCAGGGCCGAAGGACTGTCGCTGAAGGTGACGCTCGACTATGCTGTTCGCTGATGCCAACAGGGTCTCCATGCGAAAATCCGCGCGCTCAGCACTTTGCTGCGACAGCTCGTCTTCTAGCTTTCGGATCCATGGTTCTAGTGAGATGTAGAAGACGCCAGTTGCGTGCGATACGAAGAAGGAGAAATCGGTATGTATGTCGGTGGTGATGCTCTGACTGTATGATGGCTCTGCCTCTTCGACCAGTGTGATAGTTTCGGCGACTATGAGATCGTGCTCGAGGTCGTTCATTTCTTCGTCCTCGTCCTGGAAAGTGTCAGCATGAGACTCGGTGTAACTGTAGTACTCTATGTTTTACCTCTGGTGACGGCAGCCATCGTCCGTCGATTCCCTCCAGGTCAAGACAGACATGGACCTTGCATGTATCTGTGAGCAGGCAGACCACGGCTGTGGGTAGGCCTTCAGCTGCCTCCTCCTCACTCCCCTCTGACATTGTCTTTAGCGAGTAGATGATCATGTCGCTGAGTTCGAAATCATCCACCTCAGGCGAAATCGTGAATGGCCCCTGTAGCAGCGGGACCGCAGGTACACTAGCAGGTCGATTGAAGGCCTTGACAAAATCGCCGCTAGGGAGGGGCGGCTCCTGGTGCGGCTCTTGGTACAGGATATCCGACAACCATTGCACTTGTTTCTCAGAAGCTTTGAGCTCACCTGCAGGCGTGCTCTCGTCGTCTGCGAGGTCCGTGTAGTTGACGTTGATCGACGAGGTGAGCGTCTGCAGAAGTGTGTGTGCTCCATTTCCTTCAACCAACTGCCACCTGCTCGGCAGAAGTGGACACAGTGCATATACGTCCCCAGTAATCGTAGCAATCCACAAGGTCATAGGGGCCCAACCGTGGACGCCCTCTTGATCTGGGGAGTCGCCAAAGCATGCAGATGCCACCTCCAGGTAGACTGAGTCCGGCGAGAAGCCCCTGGAGGCGCCAAATTTTGACGCGCTCAGGTCTTCCTGGTTGTTGGTCGCATTTGCCAGCTTCGCCAGGTCAATCGAAAGCGTCGGCTCGCTGAAGGTAGCTCGGTTGGTTCGATCGACTTCCCATAACCGAACGACACCCGCTTTTGTGATGGTGACGAGACAACGACCATGATACCCAAGTGGATGCCATAGCGTCGTCGCAATCGGCGACTCTTCTGTGACGTGTGCGGTTGGCCCGACTTGGAACGCCTTCGGCTTGAGAGGGCTGTCGTCGGGACCTTCCCTACGGTTGGGGTCAAGTAGCGACGAGTCGGGGAGGTGTACGACGTGGACGGTGTGCGAGGTGGACACTGCGAGGTAGTCGTCGCCGGGCGATATCGTGAGACGCGTGATGGGGAGCGGTATTGAGATCCTAAGGACGCGGTATGCTGGCGCTACGCCCTCTTTCAAGTTGGCCAGGTCTGCCCACCGTATCTCGTGCCCAACAGCCACAAAAATCTCTGACCCTCTTGTCGCGATGGTCTTCCGCGGTCCAGACTCCTGCTTCTTTTTCGCGCCTGCGCTGTTGCCATGGGTCTGTTTGGGCGCAAACAGATGGTATCCTGGGTTTGGCCGCGAGAGCCAATCGGGAGTGTAGCTGAGCACTTTCGGCATGATTTCCAACAATCCCGTGTCTTCCAAAGGCCAAGTCGAATATGCGCAAGTGAAGGTGTGGAGTGGTGGGTTGAGTGCAGTGCAAGCAAACAAAAGTGAGAGCACTGAAAGAAGCTCGACGCGCCGGGCACGGTCGTCTCACGCCAGTAGCCTCAACTTCTCGAAGCCGACCACCGTCACCTTCTCCACCACACCGCCGACAGTCACTCGCTTCCGGACGCCGTCATCCCGGTCGCATAGCATATCACTACACACAGGTACCTCACTGAGGGGATACAGACGCCATGCCGGCCCTACGTAGCACCGTCGAGCGCCTGGACAAGCCGAGCTCCTACGCAACCGCAAAGGCATGCGCCCACCCACCCAGCAGACCCTACAACCACTAACAACCCCCCTAGAAGCGCAGACGCGACCGCGGCCGCGACGACGAGCCGCTCAACCGCGAAGCCTCACCCGAGCCCGAAGACAAGCTCAAAGACGCGTGCACGCTCTACGTCGGCAACCTTTCCTTCTACACCACCGAGGAGCAGATCCACGAGCTCTTCAGCAAGTGCGGCGAAATCAAGCGCCTCGTCATGGGCCTCGACCGCTTCCAGAAGACGCCGTGTGGCTTCTGCTTCGTCGAGTACTACACCCACCAGGACGCCCTCGACTGCATGAAGTACATTGGCGGCACCAAGCTGGACGAGCGTGTTATTCGCACCGATCTGGATGAGGGCTTTGCGGAGGGTAGGCAGTATGGTCGCGGTAAGAGCGGCGGCCAGGTTAGGGATGAGTACAGGAATGAGTATGATCCGGGCAGGGGCGGGTATGGGAAGGCGTATGCGGATGAGTACAACGATTAGGCGTGTGTACCGTCGATTGCGGTTCCGGAGGGCGGCTTGAGGAAGAGGAGGAGAATTGCGTGAGGCGGAGTGCGCATGCGCTGGGGGGCGTCGAGCAACTATTGCAGAAGAATACCGACGCGCAGTCTGGTGCCAGTATGGCTTCACGGACAGTCTGGGTTGTATATTACAACATGGCATGGGCGGAGTACCACGGCGTTATCACGGCATTGGTTCTCTGAACACAATCGAGCTTAGATGCTCGTAGACACGCTTAGTCTACATGTCCTTTCAGAATGCAAACATATCAACCACACGGCGTTGCTCATGAGCATGAGCATGAGCATGATCACCAAGCAAAACATTGAACAAATACGCTCAAAAGCGTCCAACTCAACCCTCATGCTTTCCGCGCCACACCCAAAACATCCGCCTCCAAATCCACCCCCCTAAACCCCGTCAACACCTCCGGCAACCTCCCTACCCCATCTCCCCCACTCCTCATCTTCGCCGCAACACCAATCATAAACCCCCCCTCAAACGCCCAGATCTCCACCCTCGTATCCTCCAAGTGCTTCTTCTCCCCCTCCTTCATACCCCTTACATCCACGCCCACAGGTCCATGCCTTCCACTCCCAGCCTCATCCGACTGCCCATGAACCTTGAGTGACGTAGAGTGCGTATACCACACCTCCGCATCACCCACGCGCTCGCCCCATGCATCTTGATTCGACGAACGCGGACTCCTCACATTCCGAAACTCCAGCCGCGGGATCCACTTCGCCAGCAGCGCCTCGCCATCCAACTTGATATACGCCTCCTTGTAGCACCAAAACGTGTAGAACCTCCGTAATTTCGCATCCACCACCACGTTACTATTAAACGTCTTTTCCTCGCCCGTCTCTAATCTGACACGGAGAGTTTGGCTGCGCGAAGTTACGCGGTCGTGTCGGTGAGCTTGGAGTACGGGTGTGGGGATGAGCGTGTTATCGGGAGTTACGATGTCGGGGCAGGTGTATTTCATGTCGAATTGCTCCGAGGCGCTGAAGATTTCGGCGTACATGTTTATCCAGGCGTCGAAGCCTGAGTCGTCGATGGAGCGGTAGTCGTTTCTTTCGTTTACACAAACTATATCCACTCCTAATTCTGCATCCAAGAGTTCGGTGTTGCAGCCTACAAGAGCGACGAGCCCGGCTTGGTGGCTGATGTTGAATTCGAGGGGTGCGGGGGTTGATGAGGAGGGGAGCAGGGCACATGGTTTTCCGTGCTTGGGATCTCTCTTTCTTCCGAATTGGATGTTTTTCCATGGGATTCCTAGCTCTTTGTGGACGAAGAGGCGTTTTAGGAGCGCGGAGGCGAGGCTCATGCGCGCGTCTGCGATGTGGTATTTTCGGAGAATGGTCTCTCGTTCTTCAGGGCTAACGAGTTGGAGGGCTTCTCGAGCCTGGTGTAATTTGTTAGATTGAAGTTAACAGAGACTTGAATATCACGTTAAGGAGACGTACGGACTCTGAATCTGAGATCTTTTTGCCGGGCCATATTGTGCGTGTGTCGAGGAGCCAGCATGTGAGGGCTGTGCTTTCACTCGTTTCCGCCATTGTTAACCACGGTGTAGTTTGGCTTTACATGTTGGTGGCTTTTCAAGATGTAGATGTAATCGCAGGGGGAAGCAGGAAGGTAGGAGTAATGCTTGGAGCCGTTCCGTAGTATGTGGGGCTCCGTTGACATGTGTAAGACGCAATCGATAAGTAAGCCGGCAGTATCCGTGAAGTGTAATAATTTCTTAGACATGACTCCCTCTCCTTCATCAACCCAAAACTCTCCAACTTTCCCGCTCTCTACTTCTCTTCCTACACCACACAATGCCTTCCTCACCTCCCTCAATAACAATCGGCGTCCTCGCCCTCCAAGGAGCCTTCTCCGAACACATCCAGCTCCTCCGCACTGCCTCAACCCACTACCCAAACCACCCCATCCACCCCATCGAAGTCCGCACACCCGCCCAATTATCCCAATGCGCCGCACTCATCATCCCCGGCGGCGAATCAACCACAATGTCCCTCGTCGCCACGCGCTCGCACCTCCTCGAGCCGCTACGCACATTCGTCAAGGTCCTGCGCCGCCCGACGTGGGGCACTTGCGCGGGGCTCATATTGCTCGCTGAGAGCGCAAATCGCACGAAGAAAGGAGGGCAGGAATTGATTGGGGGCTTGGATGTTAGGGTGAATAGGAATCATTTTGGGAGGCAGAACGAGAGCTTTGAAGCGCCACTCGATCTGCCATTCTTGAGTGGGAAGGAGCAGAGTGGAGGGAAGTTTAGGTGCGTGTTTATTCGCGCGCCAGTTGTGGAGAGGGTGTTGGAGCGGAGAAGAGGTGTGCAGGATGGAGAGGCGCAGAAGGAAGATACGGTTGTTGCGCCAAGTAAGACTCCAGTCGACGATTTGGCTGAGAAGGAGTTGGACGCGGAGGTCGAGGTTATGGCGACGCTGTCGCTCAGGAACCCGGAGTTACGGAAGAATCAAGAGCATGGGCATGGGGGAAAAGAGGATGTTATTGCGGTGCGCCAGGGCAATGTGTTTGGGTGTAGTTTTCATCCGGAACTAACGGATGATGCGAGGATACATGTTTGGTGGTTGGGGGAGGTGGTGAGGGCTGTGGAGAAGAGGGTGGAGTTTGAGATGGTGGATCGGACGAGGGAGTGATGGTGTGGAGGAGGGTTTGAGGTGCATTTAGCGACGGCGTTGGGTATATGGATCTGCATTGGTCGACCTTCAGGGAAGACGAGAAATCTTGTACGATCACCACGGTGCACACCGTGTAGTCGTGTCTCTAAGACAGTTTTGGTGCTGCTTCGCTGACTGAAGGTGAAGGCAGCTCGGTGAGTGAGGCTATAGATCTGCTTTCTCTTACCTGCTTGTAACCAGTGGCCGCTTCATCTAACGCTCGCTCTTCCTTATCACACAACATCTCGCCCCAATTCTCAGCTCTTGCGCTCTACCTCGCACTACCTTCTTCACGATCGCCACTCGAGCAGGTTTGCAACAAACGACAACTACCATGGTAGTCGAGCAAGCGGCCGACCCACAGTTCTTGTGTACGTGAACATTGATGATTGGAAAGATGTGAAGCTAATTGTGAGTAGGGATCTTACCCGAGCACATGCAGCTCACAGAAGCGGCAGAGAATTATACGCTTCCTGAAGGTACATACCAGATCGATAGTCGGTGCGGCATACACAACTTCCTACGGTACCTAGTAGGTGGCGTCAGCATTGGCCCTATCAGCATGAATTTCAAAGAAGACAGCGATGCAGTCCAAGAGTGCAGAGCCGAGTGGTGGGCATTCGCAGATAAGACTGGTGTGGAGAAGTTCCAAGCCTTCATTCACAGACGAGAAAGTCTCAAGGTCCTTCGGAGCATCGGCCTCGATTTCGTCGGTGATGAGACAAACCTGAACACTTGCTTGATTACCTATGGTACAAAACAATCGCGTGAAAATTCAAAGAAATCACTGCCGACATCCCACCTGCCGGTCGTTGACTCCAAGAAAGCACGTCAGTACGTCAACATTGGCGTCCACATCGGAACCGACATCAAAGAGAATCCGTCAAGCTTACCGGAAGCCGCCGATGCTTTCGTTAAAGTGTCTGATCTCGTCAAGAGTACAGCAGCCATTCCGGAGCTCGAGAAGAAGATAGCGACGACCACTGATTCATAAGAGCTTTGGGCACTGGACGCGAGAATTTTCGTATTGGGACGCGAGAGCGGTACCGCCAAATTTTCCTGGACATGGCACGTGAGGAGTGGCTGGACGAGCAAGTACGTATACCCTTCCCAGCAAAGAGTTGATTTACTGACGTTTTCGCAGCTTCGTGGTTTGCGTGAGAAGAGGCGAGCAAGGCTGGACGGAGCTTGAAGCAAGACCACAAGCACATCACGAAGTAGTGATGGACAGATTGAAAGCATATGAGAATAATAGGAAGTCAGCTAGCAAGTATGGTATGTATATCATACGAAGAGAAGGAGATCGGAAGTGGAAGCGTGCAGACGAGATATGACGATGAAGGCGAAAAGTTTGAGGCATGAGGGGAAGTCGTTGTCTACTGGTCTTTGGTGCATGACACATGGAACAAAATACGAAATGAAATGAGTGAATCATTCGATCGCTCTCTATGCAAACGCAAGAAAGCTCTGGCTCGCCTTGGCGCTTCCCGGTGATTGTCTTGTCGTCTACGTGCTTGTCTCGCATTTCCTTTCTCCTGCACGCACCTCCACCACCTTCAGCCGTGACGACAATCAAAATGACGAGCGAAGAGGCGGTCGACCCGCAGTACCTGTGTATGTCACTTCAAACTCGGCGAAATGAGCCGCGCTGATCGCAAATAGACATTATGCCGAAATACATGGAGCTACATGCTTCGCGCCACACAGCGGGAGAAGACAAGATCGAAACCGCCATGAACCACCTGAAAATGCTAGTCCAGACCACCGCAAGGATGTACGAGATAGATTGGGCTGCTCTATACAAGGCCGACATGCGGAATGCGAGGAATGCGTGTACTGGTAGCTTGCGATCAGAGACGACGGCCAAATTTGCGCAATTGTTCTTGTGCTACGAGGCTCTCAAGTTCGCGGGTCTGGACATACGCGGTAGTATAGAGCAGCTATACGAAGCGCAAAAAGAGTGCGTGAGCGAGAAGCGTGGGTTTCTGATGGCTGCTATTCTGGTCGTGGACGCCGAAAAGGCAGAAACGTACATACACCTGGGCTCCCACATCGGTACCGACATTGTTGAGCACCCTGAGACGCTGGAAGAAGCCGCCGACGCCTACACCGATATCTGCTGGTACGTTGGCAAGGACGATGTTGTCGGCGACGTTACAGAAGCCGGAGAAGACGAGGCCTCGACCGAGCTCATCCGATGGCTCAACAAGCGTCAGGCGTTCCGTGTGGAGACACGGAAGCGGTATCGTCAGATTCTCGTAGACATGGCTCGAGAAGAGTGGATGGAGGAGCAGGTAAGTGCGAAATGCCGTTTCGGTAGTACAGGCTAACACCGCTACAGGTGACTGACATGCGCGAGAAGAAGCGCGCAAGAATCGACGGTGCTTGATCTACCCAGGAACCTCAGTGCCTACAAAAACGCGTCTAGCGTTGACTGAAGGCATGCAACGAAGGCAACAATGGGGCTGTATCATCGTTCGAAGGAAGGAAATAGACGAGCTTGGACAGACAACGCGAAAAGAAGAAAAAGATTGGTGACACGGCGCGGCTGTAGATCGAAAGAAGTGCCTTTCATTCACTGCATTCATGAAACGTACGTAGCAAATCCAATGACTTGCTTCATTCACCCAAGCATTACTGCAACAACGGTTAGCATATCCTCAAAAGTCATTACAGCAATGAAACCCTACCTTGCCAATCCCAATCTCTCATAACCCCCAACCAATGCAGTCTTCCCCTAACCGTATACTCCGTACACCCACTCCTAGTCAACATATCCACGCCCTTCCTGAACGCCGCCGAGATCGGAAAATCATTGCCCTTCCTTCCACGCCCATCCCGCTCTGCCGTCTTCGTGCCCAAATCGATGAAACTTGCAATATCCTTCGACAGCGCCACTGCTTCGTTGCTCGCCGCATTGATACGTACGCCATTTGATGTGAACGCCAAGCCGCGCTTGAAAAGGTATTCTTCTCGGCGCTTCCACAGCTCTTCGGTGACTTTGATGCAGCGGTCGATTAAGCTGGGTACCATGCGCGCAGCCATCGCTGCCCAGCGCTCGCGCACGAACTGGCGATCTTCTTCTTCCACGGCGTCGCAGCCAGCTACCATGAGTGGGAAAATGTGTGCAATGATTGTTGTCGAGCTGAGTGGTATAGTCGCGAGATACACCAGGATCTTCTGTGCGAGTTCGCCATACGACGTGAGATTCGGCAGCTCAGGTACAGCTTGGTACAACATCATGAGCGCGGACCAACGGTATGCTTCAGCCGTTTGTATCGCGTCGATCATGGTTTGTGAGGGGTCATCGATGGTCTCGAGGTCTATTGGAAGCGTCCATTGCTCGATTGCGCGGCGGATCTCGATGGCTTGGGATATTATGGCGGGTGAATTGCGGTTCGTTTCGCGTGCTCGGACTTTGTTGATGAGATCGGCGACGCGACGCATGATGAGAAAGAAGGTGGTTGAGTAGCCCATCAGCGGATCTAGAAATGATCTTGTTTGGCTGAAATGGCTCAAGTCTGGATTCGGAATGTTGCCGTATGGTTGGGACAGGTCGCTGCAGGTGAAGCGTCCAAGAACGTCCATGTATGTCCAAGTGTGGGCTAAAAAGTTAATTCGAGCCTCCTCTTCGTCATATAGTACTGTGCTGCCTCTGTTTATTAGAATCTGCTGTAGCAGTATTCCACCAGCGCGGATATGGTTGGCTCCACCGGTCGTGTTCTGATCATCCCATGTCTCGGCAAATCCAAGGGCCAGGGTGGCGGCGAGCGCAGCATCAAGAGCTATCTCACCCTTACCCACGTTTTCAGCAAGAAGTTGCGTACTTCGATGTACTTGTCGCGTGCCTTCAAGTTGTAATTGCGTCTGTTGGGTACTCATGCCGAAACATGTCATTGCTGCAATGGCATGATACACCGCAGGGTGGTCTTTCGCCAATGGCCAGATGAGATTTTTCCAGGGATTCTGTTCCGGGTCTTCATCCATGGTGAGTGTATGGCAGGTCTGTTCATAGAAAAGATTCGCGATGCGCTCTGCTTCGTCCTCGCGATCCTGTGGAATTTGCGGGATTGCCTGTGAAGCATCATCTGAGATACTGAGATTCAAAGACATCGGACTCGGCCTCAGATAGTCTTCCCAAAATGTGTCCGTGTTCCAAAGTTGTGATGTGTAGTCTATGGCATCGAGCTGACCATTGCCGCCCAGTCCTTGTGGCGAGGCATTCAAGCTGTGTGATGCTTCTTTTGGTGATCCTAGCCCTGGTGACAGGTCGTGGCCAAAGTGTGGAAAGAGAAAAGCTAGTGATCGTGGTGATGGGAGGCTCATCGAAGACGTGTCAATGTCAGACGTCGACAGTGTGAACTCCATCATGTCTCCTGGTTCCAACGCGACAGGTTGCTGCTGAGCTGGCAGGGCTGTGTTATTCGTGGCATCATCTTGCAAAGTAATTGGGTCTGAATCTGAAGCCCGACTTGCTGTATTTGGTCGTTGCGCATGGGACGATGAGTTCGTCCTATTCCTCATTGGTGGACTTTGTTTCTTTGGCTCAGCCTGCTTCCATCGGACATCTATCCTGTATCCCCCACATGGAATGCGACGGCGGGCACATTGATCGCATGTTGGCTTCGCCTCGTCGCACTTCACTCTTCGTGCTTTGCAAGTCACGCATCCTGAAGACAAGACTGTTAGCAGTTACGTAAGAATGAACAAATCCAACGTTGTTCTAGAGAACAGATTAAGACGGACATGCCATTACGACTCTTTGAGAATCTTTGCTTCGGTTCATTCGCGCGGTCCATCATCGAGTGCTTTGAGATGTTGAGGTAGGTGTTGGGCGGTTGATATCGGATCGATCTTCTTGATGCGGATCATGACGGCCCAAAAAGCGACCACAGGATTGATGTCGTGAGGCGAGTGACACGGCAGCGGACGATAGCAGCGAGACCCATTCAGTGCATTCGGTAGACGAGCAAAAGAAGCGGTAGATTTTGAGAAAGTGTTATCGACTCTGTGGGCTAGCTATCGGTGTCGTTGACAATGCGTAAAGCACATGACTGAGCCCCGCACAGTGCCGAAAACGGCAATACTGACCAGGGTCCACGTGACATGTCGTGGACCTTTCGAAGCTGCAAACCTGTGGTGAACATGGTGTTGTTATCTTTCCTTGTGATGTCTATCTGTGGAACACGTTGTGGCTAAAAGAGAAACCTTCCATTGTTCTGGAAAGCGACGCCTTTTCGCGCTTGCCTCTTCTAGAAGACCCAAGTTCGAAAACGAGCGGTTCGCTCGAGTGGAAAATAATTGTACGAGCCAAGCATGATACTGGCCGGTTTAACCGATGACGAGTAGACGTTGAGTGTTGTTGCAGTGGTGCAGATGTTCAACCGATGACCGATGCGATGGTCTAGACATCTGTCGGAGCATTGACAAGCCGAGAATCCTACGCTTTCCCTAAACAATGATAGAATCCTATCGTCCTTTATCAAATCCTGAGAACATCGCCGGCCAAGCTTCCATGTTCAAATGGTGTTGGTTCCAAGACACCCAAATGGCACGTTCGTCCTCTTCGCCAGTTTTGCGGAGTGCAATTTTCGCACGTGTCATATCCACGCACTCTGCAATGAATAAGCCAGTCCCGTTGTCAAATAGAGGCATTCCGTTCTGCCGCGACGCCACCCAACGCTCGGCCATGTCGGCGTTCGTGCGCGTGCAAATTTGACCCAATCATGTGGGAGTTGGTCATGGGCAAGCAAGATCGCTTACAGATTTCGCGTGCAAGCGAGGCGCGAAGTGGGCTTGAAGGCTTGAAACTCACGCCCCAGCAATCGATGATACGGTGAATACGTTGTGCATCCGGAAGGTCGCTACCCATGGTGCAGAAGAGATGAAAAGGTAGTCCGCGCCGCCGGTAATTTTGGGCCGGTTTGCGACTTTACTTCAACTTCGCCGCTTGTCATCTACGTGCACTCTTATTTTTTCTGGTCCTCCCTTCCTTCGACGAGGCTCCCTTGAGCTCGACATTCACGATGGTTTTCAACATGCGCCGCACCACCACACTCCTGGCCATCGCCTGCTTCGCAACTCTCACGCTCGCTGCCGAGGACCGTCCAAGGGGCGACTTCAGAAAATGTCTCGAGGTCTCAGATAGATGTCCTGTCAATGCCACATTGTACGGATACCGGCCAAACATGGGCGCCAACGCCTTCCTGGCTGCCTTGTTTGGCGTCCTGTTCATCGCATCGCTCGTTGTCGGCATAATGACCAAGACCTGGACCTACACCGTCGCTCTGGCAATTGGCACGTTCCTTGAATGTGCAGGATACATCGGTCGCGTCATGATGAACAGCAATCCGTGGAGCGAGAGCGGTTTCAAATTACAGATCTGCTGCCTTGTTTTGGGCCCAAGTTTCGTCGCCGCCGCGATTTACCTCACCCTGAAACACTTCGTCCTGTACTGCGGGCCTCAGTATTCTCTCATCAAGCCTCGCCTTTATCCTTGGGTTTTCGTTGGCTGCGACTTCGGCTCCATGGTTCTCCAGGGTATCGGCGGCGGACTGGCTGCTGCTGGCGGAACAAAGAACCAGAAACTCATCGATGGTGGCAACAAGATGATTGTTGCAGGTATCGCCTTCCAGGTCGCGACCATGTCAGTGTGCGGTCTGCTCGTCCTGATCTACGTCGTCCGCTACAAGAAAGGCTCCAGCACGCGCCACACGGTCGATGAGAAGAGCGCATACCACATGGATAAGGAACAAGGGGCGATGCCGTTGTGGAAGGTCAAGGTCTTTGCGATTGTCGTTGCCGTGGCTTTCGTCACGGTGTTGATTCGTTGCATTTACCGTCTTCCTGAGATGGCTGGTGGTTGGGGCAATGCGCTGATGCGCAATGAGCAGGAGTTCTTACTGCTTGACGGAATGTAAGTCTTACACGAATCTCTCACGATGTCAGCACTAACTCGCCTTAGGATGCTTGCCATTGCTTGTGTCGCTCTCACCGTGTTCCACCCTGCGTATTTCTTCCCTCCATTCGCTGCGTTCCGTCGCAACAAGTAGAAAATGGTGCACTTGATGTTTGCATTTTAGCGATATAGACTGCATTAGACTTCTTATATACACCACAAGTTTAGGCCTGGTTCTGTACATATAACACGTTTATTTAGATGACATAGGTGATGCAGTCATGTCATGAACTTCTCGCACCCGAGCGTGTCACTTCTACCTTTCTTTTCCAACATGGACAGATAAAACTCAAATCGCGACCCCAGTCGATGGATCTTGGATCGTTCGATACCCCCCATTCATCTCAGCGTATCTGTAGCATGCTAGGCACCGCGTTCCGCCGTGGAACCTCTAATTTGCCTACACAGCCCGATAAGTAGGACATGACCACGACAAAAAAGGAGCATTAGTGATTGTCTCTAGGTAAGCTCGGACAGGGAATTGGTGGCAGTAGCCTACTGCATCTATTAGGAGTTGTATTCGTTAAGCCTTGTCTTCTGCCGTGGCCTTTCAAGAGGCGACTCGCAATCTCACCTGTTTCTTGGACAAACATCAGCCTCCTGGGAGACCGTCATGTTTTGTAGACGGTGAGCATCCCGCCACTTTTGCCGGGTTGTTGCCTCTGCTGCGCGGGCTGCTACCTGTTCATTCACAGGTAGCAGAGCAATGCGATTGTCTTCTTCCGCAATTCTCCGCCGTTCTTCCTGCGGAGAAAGAGGAGCGTTCGGTATCGGCGACTGCGTTGCTGCACATCGTTAGCTATAATCACTCACGTGGGGAAGGCCCTTTCACAAGATACTGTTTCCCTTTTCCGCTTCAAATTCTTACGCGAGAGTCTTTCCCACGGGCTCACAAACACCTTCCTGACGACCGCCACATTCGATCGAACTGGTTGCACCAACGTCATCTGACCACCAGTGCGCTGAATCAGTTTGGCGCAGGCAGTGAAGGCATTCGTGCCATACAGCAAGTTTGAGCTGAGGATGACCGGGATCGAGAGGTCCTCGACAACATGAAAATCGCAGATGAAAGTGTGGCTTTGTGTAGCATTCGTCCCATGCTTCCACTCTTCCGATTGGGGTACTGCTATCTCCACTGGTGAAGTGATGCCAATAAGCTGTTGGGTTTCTGAACGATGTCCAAATCGCCACATAGCGTTGCGTACAATGCCGCAAGCTTCTGTGAGAGAACCGTCGACGAATTCTAACGTCGTGTTGTCATGATTTGCAGAGACTGTCAGACCCAGCGCAGTAGCGAGAGCCAATTGGATGACATTGACATCCGACCCCGTGTCTGGACATGCTTCGACAGTATGGCCGTCAACAGATCCGACGATCTTTTCGTGAGTGTTTCTATTGAGACAAACTCGTAAAAAGACCGGTGCTTTGATCAAAGACCTGTGGATGCGCCTCTTGAAAGTCGTCAAAGTTCGGGTTTCTCGAAGAAATGGCCCTCCAAGGATGAAGTCGTGCACACAATGAGACATAACAGTGAAGGTGGCGTTGAATGTTCGATCGTATTTCGTGAACTTCAGCTGCATGTACAGGGTACCATTAGACTCGATTGTCCCGCCGTCTGGGAGTCGTATAAATTGTTTAAATCCGGTTTCTACTGCCAAACTCTCACGTGTACGTAGTCGCTCGAGACGATATTCAAGTCTGAGCCGCTGTCTGGAAACATATTGACAATGCCGCCTTGCACGTATATATCGACTCAGTATAAGTTTTGCCCGTTGAGAACGCGATATAGTGGTTGCTGCTGTTCTACTGTAACGGGAGGCGGTGGGGAAGGTGGTGGTTTGGTCGGTGATCCATTTTGAAGAGGACCATAATTGGGATTCGAGATTCGATTAGACCACGGTGGCTGCTAAAAGTGTGAAGCAGATTGTGACTTCACCAGCTGCAGCGTCAGCTTGGGAAAAGGATGGTTAGGACTAGGGGTGGCATGGCATATAAGTCCAGGAGAATAAGAAACGAACCTGATCTGCGCCATTTCCACCGTTCTTTTCTCTGCTTGTTGCTTGATGTCCGAGTGGTGATGCTGAGTTAGAGCCCGTAGTGCGTGCTTGGAGTAGCTTCGCTCGTCTGCTAGTGTAGTCGCTCAGGCTGAGCTTTTTGCGTGCTGGATGAGGCTTGACAGAACCCTCAACAGCAGGTGAGAAGGGCAAGCCGATCGTCGCGCTGCCTGGCGACTGTGCGATTGCGCTGCCACTCAGAACAGCTTGGTCAGATCCACTCATTATTCCGATACACGGTCTGATCAATGCGGTATGTTGCTCGGAGGTCAGGTATGTTTTTGTGGTAATGATGTGAGAGGTGTCCTTGCGCCTTCGACAGATATTCGCTTCAAAGATGATCGGAGCGTGATATGCTATATCATGGGAAAAGTTTGGAACAACGGACTGGAGTGTGACGAAGTAGCCTGCTTATTTCGTGGCACCACACGCGAGGAAATGCTGGATTAGTCGTATCAAAAAGGAGGCGCAATCGGCGTCAAAAGGCCACTGGGAAGCCTGCACAGGAGTGGCGTAGAGGGGTGCTGCCTGGCGACAATCGTCGCCGTGGGAGCCCAACGCACACCACCACTGTAGAGGCAGTGTGAACACTACAGCTGGCCTCGCAACTTCTTCAACATGACATGACTTCTTTGAAAGGAAATACGGACCCAGAGAAACACCCTCACACGCGATCAGGCTACCCTAGCCTTGCAGCATAGATCGCACGCGATCCAGATAACGAAACATTCGTCTTTCGCAAATTCGATAGACTGAGTGCCCGGAATTTGTTACGCCTGCAATATCATATGATAGAACTGGAAACTGAGATCGACTCCATGGATTGTGACATGGTGTTAGCAGGCCAGGATAATGCAGTCGAGATGAGGACGATGGACAGCTGGCTGGCATACGAAAGACACCCGCAAGACCTGACGTTGCTTGAGACCCATAAGCAGAAGTTGGAAAACAGTCTGAAAGAGAAGATAAAATAACATCCTACGTGTGAACAAGAGATAAGATTGTGTCGAACCAAGACTGACGGATAACGTACAGATGAGGCACTGCTTCTGCAATCACAGATCGTCAGTCTCGATCGGCCGAGTAACCGGCTTCTAGGCATACATAGGGCATACTTCGAAAAGCCGAGTCCGATTGTTTATGGCCGCGCGCACGAGCACATGCTAGATGATGAGACAGACTTGGCTGCTCTGCGCCCGTCACTAGACATCGACTGTCTGTCATGTTTCGTAAGCAATTACTGGCCATTTCATGGTAAATTGTACTTGGACGGTGGCACCCAACACTTCCTTGAGTCCCGCGTACAGTTCGTGGTCCTCATCATCAGCACAATCTTCGCTGCGATTTTGCTGGTTGGCGCCATCACGAGCCTGTATTATGTGCAAAGGCCAGTGGCGAAGCTGGAGCTTCTTGCAGCGTTTACTTCGCTGTTCGCCGCCAGTGTAGGCGGAATCACGAGTGCAAAGAGACAGGGGGTGTTTGCGGCCACTGCAGCGTACGCTGCGGTGCTTGTTGTCTTCGTTAGCAGAGATTTTGCCAATGACAAGGGCAGCTGAAGGAATCTCTCAAACGACCAAAGCAAGTGGCCAGACCGCGTCTCCAAGGCGGACAGCCTCTTTGCTGGCTGTGGAACGAAAGGCATCTTGGTTCATCGCCCCTCCATTGGCGCTCAAAGCTCACCAGGAGTCTCCCATTTGGGACAAAGAATTTCTCACATCTCTTCATAGCGCGCGGGTGTAAGGGGCTGTCGAATGCGGATCCTGACGTGCTTCGATCGATCGATCTTCGGAAGGTGGCTGGGGCGTACCGCATGCCTCGATAGGCGCTGAATTCATACGACGGGAGTCTGATCGCTGCAGTCGGGTACTTCGTAGGCACACGTCACAGGCGAAGGACAAGAATCGCCGAATATACCCCAGGATTCAAGAGACACTCTGTGGAACTGATTGAGCGACGGAACCATTCCATAGTGCACAGCGTAGCAGAGTAGTGCTATATAGCAATATCTACCATGACTACAAGCAACTAGCTGATGACGTGTCCACAAGTCTCGAAACGTATACGAACAAAGCCTGCTTCATGATCGTTTAGACCCGAGTGCCTAGTGACGCCTCGACCTTGGTGTCAAACCAGAGCCTTGCCATTCGTTCATGTCGATACCGAGTCGCGCCACCTCCATTTAAGACACTGCTTCGTTCGATCTTTCGAGCAATGTCAGCAACACACGACACAGCACAAGATGGGCGATATGCTGAGCTGCACGTCCGCACCTGACTGCACCCTTCTTCTTGTCCCTGGGATCTAGCGTAGCAGGTACCAACTAGTCACGCTTCGCCTCCGTCGTGTTTCTTCTGGTGCTGTAATGGCTACCTCAGCATTGAGCATAAACACAAATGCAATGCCCGAAAGCCATGATCCTCCACGCTCTCACCTCCGCCGTGACCGATCACCACTAGCTTGTTGTGCGGCCTGCTGCGCAGCTTCGTGACCCATCTCACTTCTCAATGCCTTCAAATTATTCTCCACCTCGTCGCGCTTCTTTATCTCCTTGTCGAGCTCCTTGTCGACTTCTTCCATCTTCGCTTTGAGTATGTCCATAAGCGCGTTCTCTTGATCCTGGCTAAACGGCGCGTCTTCGGCACCTTTCTCCGGGAGTTGTGCGCTGCGCTCGCCGTTGGGGAGACCGCGCTTCAATCGTCCATTTGCGTTCAACGAAGCCTTCTTCGACCCGCCCTTGCCAGCTGGTACAAGGTAGTTCCACTGATCATCCGCTGTGAGCGCATCGAACAGCGCCTCAGTAGGCTCATTGAACTGCACAACCTCCAGGAACTCACTCCTCACACAGCCCGTCCTATCCTGCTCCGCCTGCATCTTCTCATCACCATACTTCTCCAACTGCAAGAAATGTTGTCTGTACTGCGCCTTCTCACCCGATATGGGCTGGAAATGCAGCCTGATATCGATGCTGAAGCCGCCCCAGCCGGTTTCGGTGACCTCGAAGGGGGGATTCTCGCATGTCCGTAGCGGGTTCTCGTAGGTGTTGAAGATCTTGAATTGCACCTTGTTGAGCCATGTGGTGAGGGCAGGGTCGCCTTCTGGTTGGCGTACGTAGACAGTCCAGCGCTTGGTGTGGTCTTCGGGGACGTTCTTGGGGCGGTCGGGATGGCCTATGGGGGGGAGGAGCCAGGCCTCTGAGCCGATGACTGGGAGGGATGTTAGAGGGTGGAGGTAGACTGTGGAGGCGCTGCTTACTGATGTTTCGACTTATGCGCTTGTTCTACGCGTCATTAGCATGCGTCATGAGGATTGAAGTGTCGAATTGTATACCTTGACGCGCTTGTTCGCGGCGGGCGCGGGCATTTCGTGGTGTTTCTCACGACGGCTGGGGCAAGACGGTCTGCTGCCTGGAGTTCAACGAAGCCGTGGTATTTATGCGACTGAAGTGCGAAGTGATTTGGTGTGTCTGAGAATGGTGCGTGGTTGTGTAAAGGTTGGGGTGGTGGAGAGCTCGGCGATCCAAACCCCAAACTTTTGGAGCCGACCTCGGGAGTTAGTGCAGATCCCTGCATGACGTACCGGCCCGCTCGAAGCCAATCCTTCTTTTAGCTTCACCATTCCAGCTGCCGTCAAGCGGCAGCAGTAGACAGGTTCTCGTAGCAAGTAATGTGTGTATACAGCTCATCGATGTGTCGTACAGGCCTGTAGTACAAGTACCGAGACCTCATCTAGCAGTATATTGTTTATGCTGTACAAACTACAGGTAACTACTAGAAGTCCGAATTGATCATCGACGGATCATTAAGCAAGAATACAAAAGTGCAGAGCAACCAAAACGAGCCCAACACAAACAATGAGCGCATCGGAAACATAGATCGAAGGGACACAGCCCAGCCAGAACCCACGATTACCCCTTCGTCTTGTTCAGAACGCATCCCAAGTTCCCCTCCACCTTCTTCGTGTACGCATTGATGGACTCAAGTTCCTTCTCTTTTGAGAGCCAGTCATCGATCTTGTCAGCCGACTTGAAGTCTAAATCGCCTAGGACGCTAGTCACGGTGACCGGCCCGAAGTCCTCAAGACCACCATTGTAGGTAACCGTGAGGAATAGCGAGCAGTCTCGCAGCGTCATGGCTAAGCGCAAATTGCGGTCAAAGGTCGCATTTGGGTTTTCCTTGGGACGCCTAGTGATGCCTTGAGGATCAAGGTGTGTTTGCAAGAACTCGAGGTGCTGAAGCAGAGCCTTGCCATCGCCTTGTGTGAGGTACTCCACTATGAGAGAGGCGTATTTTGGCGCACGAGTTCGAGCGCGAGACAGCCCTTTGGCCAGCTTTTCATTAACTCTGTCGAGGATCCAGGGGTATATATCGTCGCCTTCGCCCGACACCAGCCGTAGCGGACAGAGGTATTTGGCGGCGTCTTTCGGCTTTGCAACCTGCATGGCACAGGTTCGACAACGCACTGCATTCGGTGGGGAGCTCGGAGACTGCGAAAGCCATTTGGGCTTCAATTCGATAAGGATGGCCATGTCCGGCTCCGGTGTCAAATCTGGAAGAAGAATTCCCCATCGCGGATCACGCGAGAGACTTCCATCCAGGTTCTTCTCGCATATGCGGTCGCATTTGGCCATGAGATCTTGTACAGTCCCGTCGCTTAGCATGACGCGTTCATGCTCCATCAAATGATTGCGGAGGTCAACGTCCGGTAGGGTAAGTGCCGTTTCGGAAAGACCGTTTGTGGAGTCGCTAACGATTGTCCGTATGCTTCCTCGGACGAACAATGGCTGTATATCATTGCAAAACCCAGAGACAATCTCGTCGCATCGGAGCGTCTTGTCGACGCCTTTGCTCACACGGAGGACTTTGCCCATGATATCGGGGTAACCCACCACCCCCTTGAGGACAACCGAGTTGGACTTTTCATCCCACAAAGTATCGTTGCCATCGGTAGAGTCCACAAAGCAGAACCACGGAAACACATCGTTAAAGCTAGGTTTGATGAACGAGAAGACGACGTTCGCACCACCCTCGGCGAGATAGCTGAACACAATGCGGGCCGGGTTTTGAGGGTCGCAAGTGCTTTTGCACGAAAGTGTTCGTTCCATTTGAGCTATGAATGAGAAGGAGGTTCTGGGTATAGTGGAGAGATGAATATGGAGTGGTGGATGTTTCGAAAGCGGCTAGCGATGTCGTTGCCGATGAATGATGTAGAGGTGAGAGAAAAGTAGGCTAAGCGCGGTGGCGGCATGATCAGGGCGTTGAGCAGTGCAGGTGGTCGCTACTATCTGGTAACGTGCTTCTTTCCGTCTGACTGTTGGCCGGCAGGACGGTCAGAAATAGGGCGCCACTATGAGTATGTGCCTCCGCTAGACCGAGCCCCGTTTGTGTGCGTTGAGGGCTTGTTTCGAAAGGCTCGCTTTGCGCATTTACCTCTAGCATCCGTGTACTATTTTGATGCATCAAGAAGACAGGCGATGTCGCATAGATGCAGGGCAAGGAGACGATCTTTGGTGGGTCTTCGCGCGCATCACGTAAGCCACCATGAAGAATCTCGCGGCGCGGACGCGTCTTGCGCCTCTACATTCGACAAGCATATGCGCATTACACCAAAAGGCATCAAACACGGAGCCACAGGCCTATATACGATCGTCGTCACAATGCCCGCGCCGTCTTCGCTGCCAAACTACCTCTACAAAATCCTGCCATCTGCCCCGCCATCGCCCCTCCCCGCGCGTCTCCCACTGTCAGATCTCGACCGCAAAGACGGCTACTTACACTTGTCTACATCGGAGCAGGTCGCTAGCACTGCCGACAAGTGGTTTGACAGCTTCTCGGAGCTGTGGCTGCTGAAGATCAAGTACGATGTCTTAGCTGCTGGCACCGATGGCGACGGCAAGGTCAATGTCGACAACAAGGCTGAGATCAAGTGGGAGGAGGTCGGCCGTGGGTGCTTTGCGCACTTCTACAATGGCGATTTGGGCAGTGGGAACGTTGCGGAAGCATTCAAGGTCGATAAGACTGGGACATGGGCGGACAGCCTGAGCTTGGAATATTGAAGTATTTACTTAAGCGTCCGACTTGTATCTGCCGGGCCAGCTCGGGCGTGCCTAGAAGTTACTACTGCTTTTGGAATAGTGATGGGCACAGCGGTATGCGGAAACCGTCAGCCTTGTCAATTTGGACGTCGACGTTCGTGCACCTGGTCGGGTAGATTGAGCGTCCTTGTCCTTGCAAGGAAGACTTTTGATGGTTATACTGAGTTTGAGTTTGGAGCAAGAGCTTAACGAAGGCAAAGGCGACATCATGAGGAAGCATCCAACTCTATCATGATTTCCTGGACGACTTTATGGTCTCCTTACGTTATGAGAAATATTTTGACGTTCATGGCCATTTTTAGATACTACCACTGAGAAAACGATATTCCAAAGATCTCCTACGATCTCATACTCTAGCCTGGAGGCAAAAGAAGACGCATTCGTCTTCGTCGTATAAGTTCAAGTATCTACCAGCATTATCAGCCGAACAGATATTCCAAGGAGCATGTAATCACCATCTTCTGAGATTTACGTTCGGCGACGACGCTAGTGCATCTACGAAGTAGCCCGAGGCGACGTCATTAATCCTTGACCTGACTCGACAACAAACGTTGCAAGATTCACAAGCAATTCGCTACCTACCACGGTCCACGCTTCCCATTCTCGACATACATCATATGACGTGTAGGCTGTTTCACGCCTCCGTAGGCTACACTTGTGCTTTGTGAACTTGGATTTGTTGCCGCCGCGCCAAGGTAAATTGGGTCAATCGCTACACACCAAATCAACACCACCAGATGGCCAAGCGACCCTTAAGAATCGTCGGCGCAGGTCTGAGCGGTCTCACACTCGGTCGATGTTTGCTCAAGCGAGGCATCCCCGCTGTCTTGTATGAACGCAAACCATCAGCGGTACAACACGGCTACGGCATCACACTCTACGCATCAACATATGAACCACTACTCAAAGCTCTTGATGTCGACGAGCTTACATTCAAGAAAAAAGTAGCCGTTGACACCGAAATTGGCGGGTCTGGGAAGATCAATGATGCCGCATCATCGACGACCGAGAGCTGGTTTCGCGCCAACAGAGGGAGACTGGAAAATTGGCTAAGCGAAGGACTGGATGTGAGATGGGAGCACGAGTTGCACAAGGTAGAACGACCAGAAGATGACTCCAATTCATCTACCCTACACTTCAAGAACAACCAACAAGTCAAGAGCGACGTCGTAGTCGCTGCAGACGGCCCACACTCGTCTCTCCGAAAATCCGTGCTGCCAGAAAGTAAGCTCACCATCCTGCCTTTCGTATCCTACAACGGCAAGCAACGCCTCAAACGCACAGATTTCGACACCAACATCTTACCACACATGAACTCATCCAACATCATCAACTTCACGCACGGCGACGCCCGCCTCAATCTCAGCATCAACGACTACACGCCAGAAAGAGCCGCCGTATCATGGACATACTCGCGCCCGTCGCGCGGCCCTCGGGACGAACTCCACCAACCCGAGCGGCCACTTTCCTGTTCAACGACCGTACCGAAAGCGATTTTTGAAGAAATGGATAATTTCAAAAGTAGTTTGCCCGAGCCGTTTGCGCACCTATTTGATGCGAAGCAGGTGAAGGAATGTAGGATATTGCATTGGTTGCAGCGCAGTATACTCGTGCCGCGGGAAGACTTGAGGGAGTTGGCGAAGGGAGGTATCATGCTGATGGGCGATGCAGCACACGCACAGCCTATTGTTGGCGGCAACGGCGCAAACGAAGCGATTGCTGATGCTGTGAGTCTCGCGGAACGAATCGCAAATGGGCCAGAGGGACTGGATGCTTGGATCGACGAGCGCTATTCGTCATGGGAATCGAGCGTCACCGCAGCGCAGTACAACATCGAAAGCCTGCATAAGACTACATCGGAACGACTCTAGGTCTCAGATCTCTATATCCTTCATACCAGAGACTTTTACCTTCTACCGATTATCCCACTCCCCCTCAGCATACACCCTCCTCTCCACAAACCACCCAACCTCACTCTTGACCAACGCCCCCATCACTTTCTCCGCCCACTCCGTCTTCGCACTAGCACCCAGCTCTTCCCACGGCAACGCCTCGCACTCAAATTCATGCAGCGCCAAGAACTTAGGGATATCAGGTACACTACGCGCAAACTCGTTCAACGAGGTCCCGGATACGAGATTGTACCGGCGCGTACGCACGTATCCTGGCGCGGCGGCGAGGACGGGGAGATGTTCTTGGCGGTACCTGTAGACTCAGCGGTGATTTGAGAATTTGGGAAGGAATGGAGACGCACCAGTCATCGAAGTCCTGTTCCGCGCCCTCAGGAGGTTCGAGGGCAGCCGAAAGTACAAACTTCTTCCCATTCCCACCTTCAACCCTCGCGCTCTTCTCCGGCCTGAAATCCTGCACCTCCTCATAAAACCGCGTATCAAACCTCGCACACTTGAATATTCCTTCCAGCAATTCTGCCCCGGGCTCGGATTGGCCGTCTAGTCCTTTAAACGCCGCAGACTCGCGGTACGAAAGGGAGGGCATTTCGTAGACTGTCTGCGCGAGTGGGGGTCAGATATGTTCGGAGCACGGGGTAATGGGGGTGACGTACCAGCCATGGCGCGTCGCTACTCAGCGTGTCGGGACTTGGTTGCGGCCTCATAGCTTCGTAGCGCACGGCGGATGGGACGCCAGGAAGGCTTAGGACCTCTGGGATATGTGTCTAGTCGAGCGAGTGAGCGTCAACAAAACAACCATTCCTCTTATAAATATCTCGATTTTCCATGTTTCGATGGGGATCTTGGGGGGGCGGAGAACGTACGTTTTCGTACCACGCGCAGAATTTCTGGTCTGAGAGTTTGGACGGCTGTGTGATGCGCGAGGATACCCAGAGGACGCCTTTTGTCATTTTGTTGAGCTTGTAGGAATTTTAACAACTTTTAGAGAGATGGTAGGACGCTGGGTGAGGCGGATGTAATTCGACAAAGCGAAAGGCGACAACAATAGACAAATTTGCGGTCTAGCTTGACTTATATTATGCCATACGACGTGAAGGAAGTCTTTATCCGTGCTTGACTCCGCACTCTTTCGGCAACATGGCAATGTACAACCACAAGAGCAAATAACGTGTCTCTGGATCTGCCGCTCTAAGTGAATTCTGATAAGGTAGAAAATGCTGCTTCCATTTCTCGCTAATCGAAACATACAAACTACACTATCCGCTCCCGCTATTATCGCTGCTGTAAATTCCGCTTCACAATGGCGTGAAGATGCGCATACATTGTCGAAAAAGTGCGAACCATTTGTCTCTATACTATACAATCGCCTCTCGTCTCTTCTCATCCGCGGCACGGCGTCCGCGGGGCCCCGAGCTGCGAGGAGACGCGTCGGGTGTGTCATTCGCCTCGTCAACGTGGCATCTCGATACACGGCGCAAGCGCCGCAGTCTTCGTTGGAAAGTGGTCCAGCGTGTGTACTCGTCTTAGCTTTTCTCGAGCGCGCGGTGCTGGTCCATTGACTGTTTGCCGCCCGTCGACGTCCAAAAGTCCATACTAGCAATGACATCGTTACCCATCTCGTCCTCATACGCATACAATATCTGCACACAGTTAGCATCATTTCCTGTAATTCCAGACATTGATAACATACCTCTCGCGTCGAAGTGTGCAGCCACCTGATGTTCTTCGACGTAACGATGTGCACCAAGCCGCCGCTCTCCATATGCCGTATCTCAATAAAGCTAGGTTCGAACGCGAGAATGTAGGGGTTGAAAATGGCAAAGGCTTGCGGCGTGCCTTCCCAGGTGATCTTCCAGTCTGGGCGCGCGCGCCAGCCGTTGCGGTTGACGAAGAAGGAGTAGTCTGTATAGCAGAGCAGGAACTCGCTTGCGAAACGCTCGATGTGGATGGGCTTGATGTTCTCCTTGCGTACCACGAAGTCGAGCGATGTGTCGGCTTGGTCGAGCAGTGATTGGGTCTCCAGCGTCTCCAGACTTACCACCTCGAAGCCTCGTGCACATCCAACGCAGAGCTTGGACTTCAGGAAATGTATCGACGTGGACTCGGTCGGAATGTAGAACTCCTTGTATGGCTTGAGCTGGTCTTGGCCTTGTGAAAGCATCTTTGCGAAGCCAGTTTTCTTGGACTTGCCGGCCATGTTCTCCTTCGGCTCGTACACTTTGATCGTCGTGGAGAGCGCTGAGGTCTTGACTGTAGCCACGAGGTTATTTCCAAGGCAGACGCCTGCCTTGAAAAAGTTGGCGTGGCAGATCTTGCGTGGTCGCTTGACCATGGCTTGGCTGTCTTCCAGATCCAAAGCGTCGGTTGAGTAGGAGTACAACGTCTTGTCCGCCAGAACAAGGACAATCGCATGCTGCTCAAGCACATCAATCTGAGTGACGCCTTTACAGTCAAGCACGCGCCGAGGTTTGAAGGAGGCGTCCTTGGCTTTACGCTCGACGATGTAAATACCGGCATCCGTTCCGAGCGCCAGCTTGCGTCCACCATCCATGGGCACGGCACAGGTAACTCGGATAGCTGGGCTGAAGAAGCCCTCGTTGATGATGGTTTTCGTGAAGATGTTGCTGCGTTCTCTCAAGGTACGCTGCTGGGACTCAATGTGCTCCATCCACTTCTGCTGCGATATTTGTGTGCTTGCAAACAAGGTCTGGTCGTAACCACCCTTTCCGAGATGCCTGAACGTTATCGGATAACCCGGTTGCTTGGGCTCGTTCCTCGGAGTAGCAGCGGCAATCGCTCTGGCGCCGATAAGATTTGCGGACGGTCTCTTCGAGATGCCCATCTTCGGGATGATTTCCTCCATCTGAGTGATGACCAGCAGTTCGAGAGGAATTGGCTTCTTGTAAACCTTTTGCTCTTCGCGCTTGTTGACGGTCTTTGAACGAACGAGAAGCACTGCGTGGTCAAAGAGGTAGCACGTGATATCTCCGACAGCTTCGGTGGGCGTCTTCTTGAGGTTGCCTTTGAACACAAGCTGTCGATTCTCGTCTGTCAATTTGAGGTCGACATACTCGCCAGGTTTGAACTTTAGCTCCTTGTTGAGCTGCATGAGATTGAAATGATTTTCAGCTTTGCCAGACTCCATGTTGACCTTGGAAAGGAATTCCTTGACCATCTTGATGACCTTGGGAATGTCTTCTTTGTCAGGATTGTCATCGGCAGTGGCTTTGAGGATACCCTCCAAGAGCAGCGGGTACCTGGCCAATCTCGTGGTGGGCTTGGTGAGGTAGCCGTTCAGCTCGAGCTTCCTCGACTCCTTCAGCCTCTCGGTGTCGTCCACAAAGCGAGAAAAGGCCTGATTTGTGCGCTTTTCATGCTCAAACTCGTACTTACCGAAGAGCTGATTTGCGCCATACTTTATGAAGGGTGAAAAGTGTGGGACCCAGTCCAGGAAGATGTCTCCAACGTTGCGAACAACGGGGTCCTTTTGCTGACGCCGCGTAAGTGCTTCCGCGAGTCGGGAATTGACCATGTACACTTCTTGGCAGTTCGAAAACACTGTGCGGACAAACTTTTCCCGTCGGTGTTCTGGGATTGGAGAGCTCTGGGGGTTGCGGAGAGGCTTCATCCAGAAGTCGCGGAGGTATTCGAGGTCCTTGACGAAGTCGCGCTCGGTGTACATGAGCTCAGAGATGACCTCCTGTCGCTTCTTCTCCTTCTCTGATATGCTGTCCGAGACCTCCTTGGGCACTGAATTGATCCAAAGCTTTTGCTCCTCACTGTCCAGGTCTTCATGCAAGCTCGTTCGAGATTCCTGGCGCTTGAGACCAGGTTGTATCCTCATGTTCAGACGGGCTTGCTGCTCCAACCGCCGTGGGCAGGCGATCGAGTAGCAGAGCCTGTCGCGGGTACACGTGGGCGAATAGCACTCGGTGAGCAAGGTGAAAACGCCATTGATATCGGTCGAGTCTTCGATCATGGTTTCCCGGAACTGGTAGAGCTCGTTGGAGGAGTCTCGCAAGCGGTGTGCGTAGGTTACATCGTGGAAGAACTTTTGCGCATCCAGGGACCGGCCCAGGAGAAGTGCAAGGTTGCGGTCCGTGGTCTTGATGATGTATGATATCAAATCGACCGCCTCAGCGCCTGTGAAGGCGTTCGCATAATGAAGCTCATTCTTTTCCAAGTCTGCCACTTGCACCCGATCCTGGAAGGCCTCCGCTACCTTGGACAAAAGCGCAGGATATACGAGTGGCGCTCGTCGGACTGGTGGAGGCGCGTGTCCGTTCTGCTGCGACTGGCCGGAGCCGCGGTTGTTGCTCGTGATGGTAGACACGGTTTGCTGTGAGCTTGGGCGTGTCATCGAGGACATGGTGTTGGTACGTTCGGATGGAGCAACAACGGTCGATGCCATAGACATGGTTCGAGTTTGCGAAACGATGCTGCCCTGGCTTGCATTCCGGGTCTTCGCGCCGGGAGCCATGGGAATCTGAGGCCCGTTAGACGCCGTCTCCTGCCCTCTAGATTCCAGCTGACGATTCGGTATGATCCTCCCGCTCATGGTCTGTGTCTGTGACTGTTCTGGTTCTCTTGTGTATGAGCTCATAGACATAGTACGCTCGTCTGGCCGCTCAGGAACAACGCGACCCTGCGCTGTTGTCCTGGCCATGTGGTTCATGTAGGGCTGTTGTCGGAAGGTGTTGGCTTGCGAAGGATGGCTGGGGCCAGCTGGCGTAAACTGAGGTCGTGGTCCTAGTGCCAGCGACTGCGAACGATAGGGATCGGTGTTCATGCCAGGCCCAGGTGGGACAGGAAATCGACCGGGAGGCATTTGCTTGTTGAACGGAGGCTGACCTGGCGGAGAAGTTCGCGGGTCAAATCGCTGAGGCTGGCCGTACGGTTGGCGCTCGGGACGAAGTGGTTGAGGGAGGTACTGGGGCTGCGGCTGGCGCTGTGGTTGCTGGGGTCCTTCTGCAAATCGCTGAGGGCCAGGATATCCATTGGGAGGAGGGCGATTATATGGGGTTTGGGATTCCATGGGGCGCTCATTCATAGGAGGCGGGGGTCCAGCGCGCGGATCGTACTGTGCATGAGGGCGTCGATCGTAGCCATTCACCGGCTGGCGGATGGGCGGACCACGCTGCATCATGTCGGCCGTCTGCGAAGACATCGTCGCAGCGCGGTCAGTCGGCCTCATCTGCGGCTGAGAGGTCATGGTCTGAGAGCGCCCTGCCATGGCTGGACTGGCGCCGAAGATGTCTGTGAAAGCGGTTTCCCTTGCGCCGCCGGGCGGCCCGTTCGGCGGACGAGGGAAGCCACGCCCCGGCTGGTTGCTGAAGTCGGCCATGTGCGCGTCTCGGTCCGCAGTTTGTCTCAGACGTGCTGGCGCATCCGCGGGTCGGGGAGATGTGCTGTGCAGGGCTTTCTGTGCGTCGTTTGCTGTGTAATCAGGATGTCCAAGTGGGCCCAGCTGGCGAGTGTGTTCGGGAGCGGTCACGGGGAGCGTGAATAGCAATGCGGGCGGTATTAGAGGAGCTCTGGGGGGCGACTAGACATGGAGTGTGCGGGGTGGTTGGAGGTGAAGCGACGACAAAGAGCAGCGAGGATGACCGGCGCTGCCCGACGAGGGGCCGCGTTATCTCCGGGACGATGGTTAAGATGAATGGGAGGGTATGCGGTGGGAGTATGAATGGGCGGCCGAGGTAGTGTCAGGTGTTGATGGCGTGGCTGACAGCAGCAGCAGCAGCAGCCGTGGGTCGCAGTGCTCGCGGCGTGGTAGTGTCGAACTGACTTGTGGAGATGTGCATCAGAGTAGTCGTGTTGGCCCGTTGCCGCATGCCTTGGCGGCGCATCGCATCCTCTAGCTCGCTGCATCTCAGAGCTCATCAATCGCCATCTCCATCGTCACGAGCTCCGCATACATACACGTACACCCCACCCTTCACCACCTCTACGCAGAGAAGACACCATGTCGTCTCAGGGAGAGAATCTCGCCCCGGCGTTCGCGCCCTTCTTCGGCATGGTGAGTGCCTGGGCGGCCATGACTGATGACTTCATAGCTAACAGCAGCAGAGCGGCATTGCCTTCGCAGTGAGTTTACCGCATCCTGACTGTCCTCGAACTAAGAAACGAACCGCGACTAGATGATATTTGGATGTATGTGGTCCACAATAGGACGCGAAGACATGACACTGGCTGACTGGAGTAGGCATGGGAGCTGCATTTGGCACAGCGAAGGCTGGTATTGGCATTGCTGGTATCGGTACATACAGGCCAGACCTGATCATGAAGGTGCGGACGCAAAGAATTATTCCGCGAGGCATATCTGACATGTCCAGTCTCTCATCCCAATCGTCATGTCCGGTATCCTCGCCGTGTACGCGCTCGTCATATCCGTCCTCATCGCCAGCGACATCAAGCCACCGCCTGAGAAGAACTACTCGCTATACGCTGGATTCTGTCACATGGCTGCGGGCCTGTCAGTAGGACTGACGGGTCTGGCTGCAGGATATGCAATTGGAATTGTTGGAGATGCTGTATGTTGTGGTACTGCAAGTCTCAGGCACATACTGACTTGCGCAGGGCGTGCGATCATTCATGAGCCAGTCGAGGATCTTCGTGGGCATGGTCCTGATTCTCATTTTTGCTGAAGTACTCGGTCTTTATGGGTGGGTCTTTCCAATCCCTGTACTTTATACAAAATCATGATAACATGCTAACTCGAGTAGACTGATCGTTGCACTTATTCTGAACACGAGAGCTAGTGGCTGAAGAGACAAAGGAGGCACATGTACGACTATTCGTGTAAACAGTTGGCGCAGCATGCAACATATGGGAGTTCGGGCGTCAGACGTATCCAGCTCATGGCCGGGCCGGGTACCTAATTGAAGACGGGCACACAGTTAGCCTGCGTGTCGGGGGCTTGGATATTATATATGCATAGCGGTTGGGCAGCATCCTGCCTTGTATCAAAGCACTTCGTATCACGCAAAGCAATTCAGGGATCGGCAGGTCTACCGAGGGCAGAATCTCGGTAGAACGCATCGATCGATCTCGCATCTCGCACCTCGACCTCATCCTACTATGGTTCACTACTCAGGCGTGACAACCATTGCAAATCACGAACTACAACTATGGGACCGGCGCTGACAGATGTCAGCCCTGTCGACGTAGCGTGCAGGTTTGTGCCACGCGATACCTGACACCAAACAAAGGTGTTCGCAGGCATGCATACACGACCGGGAGGTGAAGCTTCAAGTGTGGTCGTGGGCGTGGTTAAGCATTAATTGCCAGCGTTGCACCATGCCACGAAACTCTGCTCAAGTAATCCTCAAGTAACGGCTTAACAAGTGAATGGCTGGCCGCACGAACCTGGCGACGTCCCGGCACGTTCTCGTAGCCAGCCGAGTTTCTTTGGGCGGGTTCCCCACGCCTGCGTCATCCGCACTGCAATGCGCCTCACGTATCCCCCGCCAGGCGTCGCGCCAGGCCTTTATATGCAACTTGCCCCTTGGACGGCCGACCCATGGTTGAATGCTGCTTTGACACGGCCGCTCCGCTCCCTAGCAGGCTGTCACCACGTTTGCAAGAATACCACAAACAACAATAGGATCTGCCGCTGCGCTGCCATGTGCTGAATAAGAGCCCCGACCCCTCGCTCGCTCCTTCCTCTGCCGCCCTACACCTCCCTCCCGAATTAGGAAGCCGCCGCCATGGCGAGTTCTACCATGAAAAGTCTGCTGCACCCGATTGCGCACCACCGGGACAGAAAGTCGGGCGAACACCCGCACGCGCATTCCGGCCCCCTGCACGACCGCAGCGACTCGGCCATGGACCGCCCGCGCGAGGAGGAGAAGCGCACGCTGGCCGAGTGGGAAGAGAGAAAGCAAGCGCTGAGTCCGGACGAGATCGACAAGGACCCGGAGAAGAAGATTGTGGGCCACTCGTCCAAGGTGCTGCGCGAGGAAGACTTTGAGCTGATCAAGACGCTGGGAACCGGTGCGCCTCGCCCAATTGGACTCCAAGGCACGGGGGCAGCGGATGCTGACAGCGGGCAGGTACTTTTGCGCGCGTCTGGCTGGTGCGCCTGAAAGATGCGCAGGAGCAAGACCACGACAAGGTCTTTGCGCTGAAGAAACTGCGCAAGACGGACGGTATGGGTGCACTCGAGACTGGAGTTGACGCACTGCTAATGGCCGTGTTCCAGTCATCCGCCTCAAGCAGGTCGAACACGTCCGGAACGAGCGCAATGTCCTTGCCAAAGTCGCCGGCCACCCTTTCATAACGACCATGGTTGCAAGCTTCCAGTCGCTGGACTCACTGTACATGGTGCTCGACTACTGCCCTGGTGGTGAAGTCTTCAGCTACCTGCGCCGAGCGCGCCGCTTCAACGAGCCCACATCACAATTCTACGCCGCCGAGATTGTGCTGATATTAGAGTTCCTGCACGAGCGAGAAGGCGTTGCGTACCGAGACCTGAAACCGGAGAACATCCTCATCGACGCAGACGGTCACCTTAAGCTGGTCGACTTTGGCTTCGCGAAGAAGGTCGAAAACAGTAAGTTCTGGGCATTCGCTACGACACGTTGGTGCTGACCTTCTAGGGGAAACATACACACTCTGCGGCACGCCCGAGTATCTGGCACCCGAGGTCATCAGGAACACAGGTGCGTGGTATCGTCCCAAGCGACTGGCTCCAACTCACACAAACAGGCCACGGAACCGCAGTCGACTGGTGGGCCTTTGGCATCCTCGTCTACGAATTCCTCGTCGGCCAACCCCCCTTCTGGGACCAAAACCCCATGAAAATATACGAACAGTAAGCCCACCCCTCCTCCCACCCCTTCACCCCCACTCACATCTCCCAGAATCGTCGAAGGCAAAGTCCGCTTCCCCTCCGCCATGTCCGCCGACGCCCGCGACCTCATCTCGGGCCTCTGCACCGTCGACACCTCCAAGCGCCTCGGCAACATCAGCGGCGGCGCCTCGCGCGTCAAATCGCACCCGTGGTTCAAAAACATCGACTGGGACCGCCTGTACAACCGCGAAGTCAACGGCCCAATTGTCCCGCATCTGCGCGGCCCGGCGGACACGCGCAACTTCGACGACTACGAGCCTGAGAATCAGCATCCGGATCCGTATACCAAGGAGCTAAGCGATAAGTGGGACGAGCAGTTCAAGGACTTTTAGAAGGGGTCTGCTGCTGGGACGGCGGGTGGTGAGGGGATGGGACTTGTTGGGGCGCATACGTGGATGGGGAGGGCGCAGGTTGAGGTGGCTGATTTGGCTTATGCGAGGCTGAATGATATGCTTGGGGATGGTATTGTGCGTCAGTTTTGAGCTGTTACGTGGTGGAGATGACGGAACTTGTGCGCAGAGCATGGGGAGGATGCGTATTCTTATCATCACGGTTACGTGTGCGACGACTTCTGGGCTTCGTGCTTGTTTTACAGCACGCTCGTATCCGGCGTTTTTGAAGGTGTATTGTCTTGTACATACGTTTGTTTTTACAAGGCGATTGACGATGAGGCACTTTTTTGGATATGACAATTGAGCAAATCTTTCTGCAACGAAGCGAGTTTGTAGTACTTCCTGAGTCACATGTTCCTGACTGCCCTCGGCTCAAGTTCTGTTCACTTCATCCACGTCGATCCCAACCCAAACACACCCATACTCGTTCCCCAATCTCCATTTCCAGTTTCCTCGCCCTCATTCCCACTTTCACTCCCACTCCTACTCCTACTCCCACTCCGGTGCCTACTCCTCCCGCCTCCTCCCCACACCGCATCCCACATCCTCTCAAAACTACCCACCAGCCTCTCATCCTTCCTCTCCTCTTCTCTCTCGCTACCCCGCACGATTGCATGCTCCTCCAACAACCGCGGAAAAACAGTAAGGTGCGCCGTATTCCTGCGCTCGCGGTGTTGGTCGCGTTTAAATCGGCGGAGACAGCGCGTACATGTGAGGCAAGGGCGGGGCGAAGTAGTGGTGTAGGTGTAGGTGCAATGGGGACATGTGAGTAGTACTGGGTGATGCTCGAGACGTGGTTGGGGGCGGGTATCGAGGATATTCGTGAGCTCCGGGAAGGACTGGGGGGATGTCGCAGGCGAAGACATAATCGAGATCGGCGACGTGGACATTGATAGCGCGGTGATGGGCGGGGCTTTACGTGTCGGTGTGGTGGGATTGTTATTTCGTTGAGATGGGAATGAGAGTGTTAGGTGTGTGTTGAGGTAAGGTGTGAGCATGACAGGTCCAGCTGTTGTTTGCTATTTGGGTGTTGCTTGTTGCTTGACAAACGTGGGTGGCGGCAGGGAGCGAGGTGATGCGGGTTCTGGGGATGGAGTTGAGGAGTGATTGGTGTTGGGGTTGGGTCTGGGGGGATGGAGGGATTCATTGCTGGATTTGGATAGGGGAGTGCGGGGGCTGGGAGGTGATGGTGATGGTGGGGATGAGGGTGATGGATGGAGATGGGTGAAGGGGGAGATGTGATGAGTAGAATAGAGGATGGGTTCGAGTGATTAAATCACATGAAGAGGGTTTTGGGATGGACAAGAGTTGGTAAGGCGTCGAGCACAATGTGGTGCTGCTGAAGAAAGGCCTCGTCGCTCACTCAGAAAGTCGTTGCTCATGTCGCCCAGTCATCAGCTCTTTCACCGCCGTTATTTTTCTCACGCTGCCTGTTCCGGCAACATGCACTTTCACCTACTTTCTGATGTGAATCGTGCGGTTGAGCGATCAGTCGTGCGTGGGCGCAAACATAGTGAGACCTATGCGGCTTTTTTTGGCCAGACGTGTTCGAAAACGAAACATACGTACGGAGATTACCGCTATGTCTGCTTGCATAAGTGAGTCGAGCGCTGCTGAGACATCATTGTGTTTTGTGGATTGGGTTCCATAAGTCATGCTACCGACGTTGATCTTTGCGCAACAGGCTGATTTGTATACTAACAAGCCGGCAGCTCATCAATACCAAGTTCGTTACAACGTGTGACCGAACATACAGGACACCTGGAAGCAAATGCTTGTAGACTACACTCACGAGGAGGCGCAGTGTGGTGACGCATTAGGCAATGGATAGGCACCTTACCATAGCGGTAACGCCTGGCTGTGAGTCTCGCTACGGACGTGGTCGGTCAACAAAGTCATATACACATTGCAAACGATGTGGACGCAGATGTTGGACTATGAGAAAGAATATGAATGGGGCTGTGACAAAGGAACTGGTGGTACTGACTGCGTGGCTTCCGGTGATACAGGAACGTGAAGCGGAAC
>Ga0265780_10000909_pt1 | contig 43713 bp, 38 predicted proteins | sample P1T30metagenome_FD_192432 | JGI IMG/M metagenome (GOLD analysis project Ga0265780, IMG submission 192432) | Plant litter microbial communities from East Loma Ridge, Irvine, California - P1 T30 | ecosystem: Environmental > Terrestrial > Plant litter > Unclassified | place: USA: California...
TGATGGACCCTTCAAAAGAGTGGGCTACTACGTTCAATTGATCGCCATCAAACCAAGCTTCAAAGCGGGCGTTTGATCCAACAGGAAGCTTCCAGTCGAGATCCTCGGCATGCGCAATGTGAAATGGTTGCTTGGAATTCCCAGATGGGGTACTCGGCCTCCTACTATGTCCAATCGTTTGAAGGCCCCATGCAGACATCCGCCCGAGGCCATCCAATGTGATGACTGCGTCTGGGTTTTTGGAGCTGATCTCTTTGAGATGCTCCAGAGAATGCGACAATTTTCCAACATGCTGTTTTGAAACAGCAGCATTGATGGCATTTGTGAGTGTCCCTGATGAGATAACGAAGGCGTACCGAGTAGGCTTTGGGGCAGCTGCTCCTGTCGAGCTCATGGATGGCGAGTGGGGTATTGCGCCAACCAGATCAATTAATGTGTGAAGTACCATAACTTCCAGCTCGTGCAACCCGCCGGTCTTCCAGACTCGAAGTAGACCATCAGCGCAGAAGGTATAGAGGAGCTCTTGATCTTCTTCATTCCGAGAACCGTAAGACTTGGCTCGCGCGTCGTCCGACTCTTCTGCTTCTTCCTCCAGCTTCGGCGCATCTGGTCGGCGCCACTCTATGTGCGTCACTGGGCCAGGATGGGGTAGGTACGTGTAGTCGAACAAGCCTTCCTCAAATGAGAGCCGCCGCCAGATCTTGACCAGACGATCCCGGGGCCCAAATGAAGCAATTAAGCTAGCACTGGGGCTGAAACATGCAACCTGGAGAGCAGAAGGTACACACTTGCTCCAAAGAACATGTCTTTCTTCCAGATGTCCCTTTTCTGCAGACGTTCTCACTGGCGAGCCTTCTCGACTTGTAGGCAGGACTGAGAAGAGCGAAACAAGTCTCGAGCCTCCTACCAATAATTCCCCATCAATGCCCCAGCTGAGGGATCGTGCCTTGTCTCCTGCATCTTCCCGCTTCAGCAGCAATGCCTTCCTCCAAGTGACCTGGTTCCAGCCATTTGTCGTAGACTCCAAGACCCATACATTCGCGGAAGAAGCAACCGCGATTTTTGCGCTTTCTTCACCCTCTGCTCTCACTGCCACCAACTCTTCATCGAATGTGATCGCCTGTACGAGCTCGGTCGGGGAGCGTAGGATATTGAGCTGTTTGCCGGAGATGTAGACGATGTAGCGTTTCCAACGGAAAGTGAAGGTTGTGAGGGCTTGCTGTGCCTCCGCAGGCGCGCCAGGCAGGATCTGGGCGAACGACGAAGGCGACTTGCTTCCCGGCGAAAGGGAAGGCATTTGGGCTAATTGCTACCGAGGCGCAGAAGTCATTTTATGCGGATGCGAGGTGTATATGTCGGCAGGTAGGGGCGCTTTGTGTGCTCGGGGGCAGACGTTGGGTTTGACAGAAATGGGTGTCGCTTCTGGCGACAAGAGGCAGAGGATTAAGGGTTCAGAGCGCTCGTCTCGTGATGGACTCGGCAAGCAAGCAAGATGGTCATCTGTAGGTTGTATTGATGTATAGCTCTCTATTGCATGCTATACGGAGGTACGTTAGCGCGATGGATGACGCCGGGGCTCGGCTTTTGCCGTGTTGGTCTTGGTATCGACCTTGGTATCGAAAGACAAGATTAAAGACATGCACTCACGGAAAGTAGTACGCTCGACCAAGGCGACGACCAGACACAATTGTTCTCTTTGTTGCTCGTGGGACTTTGAGGACACTACAGTGAGACGCTCTCTTAACGACATCAGCTCCAGCCTTCCCGTCCTCTTTGGACTGTGGCTAGTATACATTGACATGGTGTCCATGTACAACCGCATTAATATTATCTTCACGGCATCGACGTCTCCGTTGCCCGATTTCGCAAAGGGAAGATACTCAGGCTCAATCTCACAAGCTTGAGGCAGTGAACGTCAACAGGCTTTCTTTGCTTGAGTAGCTGGTACTGGAGAACGACGTCCACACAGAATGGTCTTCGCAGGCAAAGCACCGTCGCTCGCTTGCATCAATCGACCTTTGTCGAGAGTCGAGACTACTGTGGGAGTTAAAGTAAGTGCCCTCCCTCCTCCACTCCACACAAGGAGAGCTCCAAGGTAGCAGGGTTGTAAAGGTCCGAGTGGAGCACCTCATGGCGCTAGGAACGAAACCACAACTTGACCGCTTGAGTGAAACTCCTAACCAACAACATAGTTATATTCCAGCTTTGAACTGTGTTCTGTACACAATCCTGCTCGTCTTGATCCTCGCCGACGAGTCAAAGAACTGGCACGACGCAACAAGCCCCTCCTTCTGTCGGCTTTGAAAAACGCTAAACTGGCCGAAGGATGCGCTTACAATCTCAGCCTCAGCGTTCAGCCGGTCTGAGGGTAGGCCAACAGCATGCAGAGCACTGGGACCGGCCGAAAGATGCAATCTAAAAGCCATTTGAAGCCACTCAAATCCATGTACGCCCGGATGTCCAGACCAGCACACGGGGCTTCTCTGCAGGCCGCGCCCAGGAACGAAGCCGTGATTGGGCATTGATGGGGGCCTTGCATTGTCACCCACCTATTGTGTTGCCTTTCTGTCTACTTCTTTAGAATGCTGAGTAACTTCCCATTCACTGCTGTAGGTTTAGTCTCAGCTTTCGTTAGGTCCGTCCGTGTGGTGGATCGGCGCACACACTAATGGCATAATAGACGCAAAACTCACTCGATCCTCCGTGTTATTCTGAGCTCGCTTTTACTTCACTACTGCTCGAAGGGCAGCACAACTATACGATGTTGTTTTTGTACAGCATCGCCGCGCTCGCGAGCGCGTGCTGCGTGTTGGCTGCAGATGGTGTGTTTCGATCTTGACGCGACTCTCGCAGGACACCGTGTATCTGACAGTCTTCTAGATACCGAGTCGACCACCACATTGACTATACAGAGCTTTGTTACTGTGGTCGCCGGTCCGCCCACGACAAGCGCTTCAGCCACATCAAGCAACGGGCTCGGCGACTACATAATGCAAGGGCTAAGCGACTCGCCAGTCTCCTCAAGTACCCAAGTGCTGCCCGGTCCAGCCACTGCGCCATTTCCTAGCAAGAACGCCACCACGGCAGCCGGCTGGGAAGCCTGCCAAATTAGTCAGATCTCCTGGAGTGATGCCTGGACAAGCGCATATCAACCAGAGGTTGTTACTCGAACGTACACGAATACCAACAATCAGCAAACCGTGACGTTCAACGTGACCCTTGGCGACTCCGATGTCTACACAACTATTGATGGCATCCCTCACGCGCATGGAGAAATCGAGCCGACCGCTACCAGCCAATTTGTAGAGTTTGTTCGGCGATTCTCCAATTTGCACCGATCGTTACTGATATGCTTAGGGTTTATTCCGAGATTTCGTTCCGGTATTCCACTTATACGGCTACAATCAGCACTACGCTCACGAACCCTACGCCCGAGTGCACGATAGCTCCATCCAAATGTACGGCTCTTTGGGAAACTTATCTCGAAGAGAACGGCATGCCAACCACGTTTGAAAACGCAACCGAGCCTGCGATTACACCTGTACCGACAGACCGGCCGCGCTGTTCTGTAGGAGATGTTACTGTCAAGTGCCAGCCAATCCCGACCCCTTCTTGTGTCTTGATCGCCAGTAAGGTGGACTTATATGTGAGCATCCTCTACTATCTGCCACCAGTGTGAGAACAATGACTGATGTTCGACCAGTATTGGCCATCAATTACGGCAGCCCCCAATGCATCCCTCGCAACAGCCAACTCGAGTGAGATTGTCACCCAAGTTGTTGGAAACATCACAATGACTTCGCCCTCTGTTTATCTGATCTTCGATCACTTGCAAGCCATGTCAACCACAGACTTGGATCTGGATTGTTCCTTGAGCTCGCCACTAGGTGCCACCGGCACTGTTAGATGGGCTGGAGGTGGTGAGATCAAGTCGGTTGGAGGTCCGTACACGAATGCGGTGGTCTCCTTGGACGCGACTGGCCTTTCCTCGCTTGTGAGAGACCTGGGGGCTGTCAACACCGCGAGCGTGGTCAGCGAAATCGCACACGGGGGTCCGAGCTACAGCTACTGGATCAACGCGGTCAGAGGCACAGGTCGCAATTACGGAACCGGATACTACAGCAGCGTCATGGCAAAGTCGGTGGACTATGCCGATTTCATGGTCCCTGATGCTGAGGCATACTACATGAACATCAACGGAGCGCTGGGCTGCAACCGTATGGGTGACCACCCGCAATGCAGCACCATCTACGATGACGCCTACAAGGCGCAGCTCCTCGTCCCCAAGGAAGTCCGCACTCTGAGACCCGAGTGGGCTACGTGCTTTGATCCGCTCTTCGGCGCTTTAGATCCGCCCATCGCCTTGACACAAGTAGCTTCAATCAAGACCCCAGGATCAAAACCGGCACCCATCGCGTTGACGCCAGTCGATACGGTCAACAGCCCAGAGCCTTCGTCAGAACCGACCAAAGGCACACCGCCCAAGGAGACGCCCCCGAGCGATCAGCCCAAGCAGACCGATCCTGCTACCCCGGGCCACACCGTACCCTCTGATGCTGGTCCCACGGCGCCGCCTTCAAAAGGTTCTTCGACTGCTTTGCCCGCGTCAAACCCCGATGATGAGCCTAATGAACAGGGCCCGGATGGCTCTGACGACAAGCCGTCGAATAATGGCAAGCCATCAAACAACGACAACCCCTCGAGCAAAGACAGCCCTTCGAACGACAACCCTTCGACCAACGATAAGCCATCGAGCAACGACAGCTCTTCGAGCAACGATAGCCCTTCGAGCAATGATAGCCCTTCGAACAATGATGATCCGTCCAACAACAACAGCAACAACAATAACAACAACCCATCGAGCAACGACAGTCCGTCAGATGGCAACAATTCCAAGGATAACGGCGACAGCAGCTCCACAGCCCCGACACAAGACGGGAACTCCGCAGGAAAGCCGCAAAACGGCGCGTCTGGGTCGTCGTCCTCTCACGATCATGACGGCGCATCAGGTGAAGACTCGAACAAAGAGCCTCAAAACGCTCTTGACGTCTTTACTGCGGCGCAGCAAAGTACTGAGGCAAAAGCAACCGCATCTCCAGGTAGTGGGAACTCCGAAGGCTCTGGAAGTGGTGGTTCATCGGCAAGCGGCAGTTTGAACGATGAAGATGGCGCAATCGGCGCCACAGACAGCAGTTCTAGTGAAAACTCGGGCGTGACACATGGCCAAGGCTCTGGTGGGAATGTTGAAGACACTGAAAGCAATGGGCAGCAGACGAGCTCGGATGATCAAGACTCGGGCGAGAACAACGGTGCCGGCGCAAGCTCTGATGCTCACAAGGGGTCCGCCGAGCAAGTCGTCAGCATTGATGGCAAGACACACACGATCGCTGAGCAGAACGGCATGCCGGCCATTGATGGCACGCCACTACCAACAGACGGTTCACCCGTGACCGTCGACGGACAGTCCGTGAAAGTCGTGGATGGGGGCATTGTCATTGGTACTCGGACCGTCGAATTGACTAGTGAGCAGACCGCGGATTCTCAAGCGGCAGTGTTCACAGCCAATGGTCAGGCATTTACCGCAGTCGATGGCAGTAACAACGGGATTGCAATCATTGATGGCACGACCCTCTCCGTTGGCGGCCAAGCTGTGACTGCGCACGGCGCCACTATCAGCGCCGCATCAAATGGTGTAGTCGTTGATGGCTCCACCATCGAATACGGAGACGCAGGCCCCACCGCGAGTCCTGCAGTTTTGACTCTGGGTTCGAATATACTTACCGCGTCAGCCGTTGCATCAGATATCTTTGCGATCGGCACGGTGGATCTGACAGCAGGTGGATCAGATGCTACGATCTCCGGCCATACGTTGTCAGCGGCGTCTACTGGGATTGTGGTTGATGGCTCTTCGAGTTCGACTGATGCAAGCGAAACGCAGAGCTCACAAGCCACGCAGACGACATCGAGTGAGCAAAATGGCCAGTCATCGACAGAGGGAAGCGACGCCACGAAGCTACATACCATGCACTGGGCAGCTCTGATAGGGTGTGCTGTGCTTTTGCTGCTCTGATGGAGTTGAAAGATAGATTGAGTTGTATATAGTTAATGGAAACGATGTGATGAAAACAGACATCACACTCGAACTTTGCAAATGCCCTTTCATTGAAACGAATCTCCCAACATGAATGTCTACAAGAAAGATTTGTTCAATTGAATTGAGTAAGAAGAGTGAGGGTTGATGGGTGGAGAAGTGACAGCCCATGTAGCCCGTGCCTAGCGCGCTAGTTCTGCTCGGTCTTCAACTTTCAAGCACCGAGAAGTGACCACAACCCCGATCTTGCATCAACAACGATCAAATCATACCAAAATGGCGTACAACTACGGTGCACCACCAGGTGCTTATGGCGCGCCGCTGCCGAACTACGGCGTGCCCGGTATGGATGCGCCGCCTACCGCACAGCAACTGAGCATTCCCGGCGTTCAGGACCTCAATGCGCCGATTATCAGGCTGGGTGTGGATCCGAGAGCACCGCCTGCAGCAGATCGCGAGCGCGAACGAGGAGGACGCGAAGGCAGGGGAGGAAACGCAGAGCCGCTTGGAGGCAACAGCAGAAGAGCAGGGCTGGGAGCCGACAGCGGCAGCAGGAACATCGAGCGCGACCGCGCGCAGATTCGTGAGAGCATGTTGGCCATTCAACCGCCAACGAGGGAGGAGGTCGCCCGCACCATCTTTGTGGGCGGCATGGGCGACGAGGCGCCTGAGGACGAGGCGATTGAGAATATCCTACGGTGCGCCGGCAAGCTTCGTCGCTGGACCAGGGCACGGGACGCTGACGACAAGAAGTGCAAGTTCGGCTTTGCAGAGTACGAAGACGTCGACTCCCTCGAGGCTGCAAACGAGCTTTTCGGTGAAGGCATCGAGGTACCCGCCTTCAAAGCTGGCCAGGTGATTCGCGAAGGTGAGGACAACGAAGTCAAGCAGACCAAGCTACTGGTTATCGTGGACGAGCAGAGTCACAAGTACATCCAAGAGTGGACGAGCAAGCGCAACGAGGACGAAGATGCACGTCAGTTCCGCCTCGACAGCTGCAAGGACGACATGCGCCAGTGCATCACGTCGCTCACCAACACCACTGCTTTCGCGGCAAACGCAGCTGCTAATGGCGACGCTAACGGTGCTGCGGAAGATGCGAATGGCGAGCAGAGGAACGGCGACAACTCCGAGGTCCTTCATATCCCACTTACTGCCGAGGGCGAAGACGAACTTGCAGACATCCCTGAAGAGTTCCGGATCGGCATTCGCGCTGAGATCGCCGCTTTCCGTGACCGTTCCATCCGCCGCGATCTGGACAAGCTGAGGCAAGAGGAGGAGATGGAGCAGAAGGAACGCCAGCGCGCTATGGGATCCCGTCTGAGTCGTCTGGCTTCTCCACCGCGAGGTAGCGCTACCAACGGGATCCCTGTAGGTCCTCGTGACCGCACCACAGGACCGTCTGGCGCACCTTCTGGACCAAGAGGCCACCGCGGCCAGATGCCTTCTGACTATGCCAATGGTGTCACATTTGTGGGTGCCAACGGCGCGATCAACGGCATCTCATTGAACAGAGAAGATGAGGACGCAGAAGAAAGCGACGAAGAGCTCGAAGCACGTCGCCGCAAGAGGCGCGAAGAAGAGCTCGAGAAGCAATACCTCGATCAAGAGCGTAAGTGGTTGAACCGCGAGCGTGTATCTGGCAGTGCTCGACAGCGTGACCGCGAAAACGAAGCAAGGACCAAAGACCAGAAGGAGAGGCAAAAGGAGATCATGGTTGAGCGCCTGCGCAACTGGAACGACGACGAGGAGAGCCGTCTAGGCCATGAGGAGTACTACGTCGACCGCTCAGCCTGGCTGCGTAAACGTAGCGCCTACCGTGATGGTGAAGCCCGTCGTGATGACGCCGACCGTGCTAACGAGCTTAAGGAAGCCTCTAGCCAGCAGGCCAGGAACGCCGAAGCTCGCGGCCAAGCAGATGCTTTCCTCGACCAGCTGGACAACGACATTGCCTCACGGTCAAACGCCGAGCCTGCCAATGCTGGCGGCTTCAAGCTCAGCCTTGGAGCAGCGAAGAGCAAGGCTTCCGCGGCTACTGCAGCAGCACCCGTCTCCAAGCGCACTGTGGCCGAGCTCGAAGGCTTGATGGAAGACGAGGACGACGCAGCGGCCGCTGGCCGCAAGACATCCCTCAAACCACTCGCCGACACTTCCACCCTGCCCACCAACGGCGCCGACCTCAGCGACGAAGATCGTGCCGCCGCTCGTCAGCAGCTCGCCGCCGAGATCCCGTCTGACGCCGACGCCTTGTTCGCGTACAAAATCCGCTGGAAGTCTTTGTCGGCCGACAGTATCGAGACGCAGATCAGACCCATGGTGGAGAAGAAGGTTGTTGAATATTTGGGTGTGCAGGAGGAGCTGCTCGTCCATGCCGTCGTCGATGGCATCAAGAACAACCGTGCACCTGAAGAGCTGGTGGGAGAGCTTGAGCCTGCTCTTGAGGAGGAGGCCAAGTTGTTGGTCAAGAAGGTGTGGAGGCTGGTTGTGTTCTTGAGCGAGAGTGAAGGCAGAGGTCTGAATTAGTGCGCGTTCCAAGTTTGATTGGAATGGCTGTGAGGCTAGATTAGGCGTGTATACTAGATCTGCATGTTGCAATCATTAATGAAGGATCGGGCTTCATTGATAAATCGTCACTTCGTCTGTTCGTTCGGTTTTCCTTTTCTCTTGCGTGAATGATGATGATTATCTATATTTTGATGCCTGAGATATGTTCAAAGCTACCGTGTCTACATCGCAGACGATAGATTCTTGCAAGCCGAGTACTCAGGTAAGAGATCGCAGCAACACTCGTCAACTATCAGTCTACCAGCCAGATCGAACAGCCAACCCTGTTGTGGCAATAGCATTACGACGCCATTGGTTCCAGTTAGGCTCGCAAGCCCCATCGAGAACAGGACGACAAATGAGATGGACTGCCGGCAGTGGTTTTGACACCGTCCGGTCGGATTTCTCCATCGACCAAAGGTCTTCCAACCCAGTCGTACCCACAGCCTCATGTGAGGCCCTTCGTAAACCAAACGACCCTCGGTCAACAATCCGGCCAAAACCCCTTCTCAGCCCAAAGAACCTGCCTATAAACCTCCTCGCACTCCTGCCACTCCCAACTGCCCTCCTCCAGCGTCGTCCCATACTTATTAACCAACCCGCCAATCCGCCTCACAAAAGCCTCAAACTCGCTCGAGCTCCAGTTCGGGATGAAAACCCTCTGCATAACATCCTTGTCCTTGGCCGCCACCGAATGGTCCATCTTCGACCATGCGTACTTCCACGCCCGCAGGTAACACTCCTCCGAAGCCCACAGCGCAACGAGCGACACCACCAGCGGCCGCGCGGGCTGCGCAGCGCCGGCGAACAGATCGAGGTAAGCCCGCGTTTGGGGCGTCGGCATCGCGTCGCAGATGTCTTCTAGCCAGCCTTCGGCGTGCGCGGTGTCTTCGAAGAGTTTGAGCTCGCGCTTGATGTTGACCAGCGCGTCGATTAGGAGTTCTGCGACTCGCCATTCGAGGGTTTGCGTTCGCTCTGAGGAGCCAGGGATTGGGAGCCGCGAGAGCATTGTGCCGATGTAGTTCACGTAGGACATGGCGTAGAGGCGGTCCTGGGCTAGCCATTTTTTGAGGTGGGCGGGCGCGAGCTGCGAGGTTGCGGCGGCGGAGAGGAAGGGGTGTTGGGTTGCTTCGAGCATGCGGAGGGGCTCTAGGCCCGTTAGGTGGGCGGTTAGGGAGGGCATTGTTGTGGTTGTGGTGGCTTGTTGTTAAATGTGGTGTGCAGGCCGCAACTGAGAGTCCGGGTTGTTTCTTGAGTGGGTATAGAGAAAGAGAGAGATAGAAAGTGATATCGAGAAGAATACATGCCTATTGCTCGGCGCCGCTATGGAATGGTGATTCCTGGCTACTACAGGGTGGAGGGGTGGAGGGTGGTACCGAATAATGGCGCGCTCGCCTCGCCGCGCGCCGGCAAGTGAGGTTGAGATGGCTTCGAGAACCTGATTGAAGTGAAGTGGCTGGGAGAGTTCGCGCTAGAAGCCCGGTCTTCACGCCGATCTTGCGATCTCGCTTGTGGATCCTGGTAATTCTTCTGATTCGTCACTTCTTCGTGAGAGAAAACTGTACATTTCCAATGCATGCAACAACAACAACAACAACAACTCATTTTCTATATTGACATTCGGGCAGGTCCACGAGGTGAACTAGTCCATGATCTCAATTGAGCAACCTCGCCTAAGGTCGAACTGCTCCCGGTGGCTCCCAACCTCCGCTCAATTGCGATACAGTAAGATCGATACATGACAGGGACTGTACTTTGCTTGAAGGCTCTGGCATAGGTTTCAATTGATGACATTCGATTGTCTTATCGGCGTCACTCACTTGGATACGTGGCAGTGCCGCGATCTGCCTGTTTACCTGTCCTCGCATGATTTTCGCAATCACCAAGTCGAGCTAGATATTCAAGCGAGATACATACGGTGTTACTCGATGGCCTGTCCCAAGAGATACCACGAGCCACCACTGAGAGAAGGAGGAACGAACCCCACGTGTCTCGCTGGCACGCAGCCTTCAATGAGGTACTGTCTAATGACATCTCTCCAATGATTCACTACCTGGTAGCTGTTGAGAGGACATGGGCAGAGTCTTAGTATCTCACTGGGACACAGACGTCGGTGTGCAACTATCGAATCTTCTAAAAATCCACTTCATTATACCAACAAATTTCCAGTGTCTCACTGGCATGAGGGGTTACAAATTAGCGTGCTGCTACACTCCGATTCATCGTCGAGTACTTTTATTGACCGCTGAGATGATGCGAACAGGATTACAGCATCTCACTGGTGTACAAGTGTCTGTGCTGTGCTTCCTCTGACTTATCCTAGGAATGATTGTCATTGGCCATTGAGAAGGTACGAAAGGGTTCCCAGTATCTCATTGGCCTCTTTAAGGTCGCTATACTCGCTACTGGCACGATGTTGGACAACACTTGGGCGGATGTATTCGCACTGGTCAGCCTGTTGCGTGGCCACCCGTTCACTTCCATGTTGCGAATGCGAGAAGTCTTCACAGATGGCCTCAAGACAAACCCGCGTCCGAAGAATCTGAACACAATCTTTCCAAAGGGGGTAAAGCTCGAGCGCCTAGTGCATATCCTCCATGCTTGTATGCTCTCCCGTCCATCAAAGACGGTCACAAAGGACATGGAAGACTTGCATGAGGAGGTGATCAAATCCGATGTTGCGAAACAAGACAGAGAGAACAGCAACAAGGCACTGAGGAAACGACATGCTGCTATACTCAGACTCGTTCTAGAGATCACCGCTGGTTACCATGGAGAAGACACGAATAGATTTCGACTATCTCACTGGCTTATTCAAGTTAACATGCGGCTATACTTCGAGTCACCAGTGAGACGATGCAGGAGTATCTCATTGACATGGAGACTTCGTTACGGTAATACCCTACGGTTTATCCTGGAGCTCGTCCATAAGTTCCACTGTGAGCACACAGAATATTCTACACTTCACTCCCCCAACACCATCAATCACCCAAAGTGGCGCTTCGACTTCCTCCTCTCCCCGCCGTAATCCGGCCTGACCGAGCCAAGTCGTGGAGACTGACGTGTCTGGACGCCAGAAGGTGTACCCTTCCTGGGTGTAGCAGAGCTCTTACTGTGCTGCCTGCCCTGCAAGCTCGATACAGAAGCTCTGCTCCCCTGAGTAGGCACCTCTCTGACGTCCTTCAGCCACTCCTCCGGCTCGTCGCCCTGTACCTCGAACCGTTTACCCTTATACAGGTACGTTCTCTTGGGTTGATGGACGCCGTTCTCCGCGCGGTGAGGGTCGAAACCAGCATTGCCGTCGATCTCAAGCTCTTTGGGAACTTGGGCAACTTTGGCTTCGTTGGTCGCTGCTTCTTCTTCTGTGGTGAGGACGATTGCAGGAGGTTTTGCCACCTCTGCGGCGGCAACTGATGGCGAACTCGGCGCTGCTGAGGGAACGTCGTTGGCGATGCTTGTGCGGGTGCTGCTATCGTCTCTGATGCTGTCTTTTCGCTTCTTTTCTGGTTGCTTGACGCGGAAATCGTGTGGCAGGTCGTGGTCGTAGCCGATGGAACGCTGTGTCAACGCGGCGTCTTGGGCAGTGAGTGCGTCAAAGGCTTGGAAGTAGGATCTCTTGAGCGGTGCCGTGGTTTCATCTTTGGAGATTCCGAGTGGAAGCTCGACGGCGTGCTCTGGTGGTTCCGGCGAGATGACGATCCTCACGGCAGTGTCGCCTTCCTGGCCGCGCCTCCAGGTAGGTTTGGACATGGGCGTGTGGGGCGAATGGTCGCGTCCCTGACCCTCGATCTGTGTAGAATCCATTTGATCTGTGATGGCGATCTGCGGATTTTGTTAGCCTTGTTCAGCGTATTGGGCAAACATCAGTTCCTGCATACAAAGGTTCCCCTGACTCGCTTAGTCTCTCGGATGGTGATGGCTACGAAGTCTGAGAATTCAAACGCTGTCTCGCCGAGAATCAAAGCTGACAATGTAGCCAATTTACGTGTCCCGAACGTGTAAGGTTGCTGACAATGATGATGGGTGAGTTACACAGGTTCGAAAAATGCGGGTGGAGGCAATTTGGGGTTGCGGAGAGTGCGAAAAGGCAGCGACGCGGCTTCCGATGAGTTTTGTAAGCGGTGTAGAAGCTCAACTCCGATGAATGATGGGACGAAGGGAAGTTGATGTGATGTCAAGATGTCAGATCGAATGACAAAGAAAGCTGAGGTTTGAGGTTCAGATCAAGGTGGTAAGATACACAGCCCACGTGAGCCCGTTTCACACAGGGCTGTGGGTCCGTGTCGAGGCGACGCATCGACCAATCGCTATTGTCCAAATCATTTGTCCACCCATCATCCGTATTGTTGATACTGTGTGATGAACCCAAACCTTATTGATGTCGGGCTTTGGTATCGCCTTCGTGATGCACAGCTGCTGCGGCGATAAAACACGATCGCCCGGATGAGGCTATCATCGAGATGGCTCGGTCGTATCTACAGGAAGGCTGACTTGAGGTTTTCCAATGCTGATTAAGTGCGCCTGAGAGAGACTGGAACCTTTCGCGACAATTGACAAGACTCTGTGCGACGAGAAATCGTCAAACGCCAGTGTCGGCTTGTTCCAAATCATCGAACGACGGACTCGGATGCCTTTGACTCCATACTTGCAGTTCCCGGTCGAAACAAAGTGCAACAGAACGAATCTAACGATCGCAGCTTCGGAATTGTGCCAGTCGACCCTACATCCAGCGTGATGCACGCAAGCGTCTTAGCAATGTCACGTTCAGCGTGAGCGCACTGCACGAGCATTCGAGCGCTACGTTCCTCTTACGCGTCATCTACGAACACGAATATATAGCATTCATATGAAAGAGGCCGCGAACCTCCTCGACCATCATCAATACTATCGAGCTGTCTTGGAAGGACACGACCAGTCTTGCTGGAGGCAGAACTCTGCGAGCGTCAATACCTCAAAAGATCGGTTGCGACGCGATTTTAACTTGGAGATGAGACCAGAGCTGCCGGGTAGACGGTCATAACGGAGGACGCTGCTCAAAGTCTTAGCACACAACAACACGCGATGGCTCATGTCGGGTTCCATCAGATCGAACGGGACTGAGGGCCTGTCAAATGTCACTGGGCTGCCAAGTTAGTTGCTATTCGATCTCGCCGCAAGTCAAATCGTAGTCGCAACGCGCGTGGCGAGCGAAACGATTTGTCCTTCTCACCAAACTCGATAGCAACTCATGAGTCTCCAGTGAGTAGGTGATTGGATGGTGTACTTGCTGCAGCAAGCAAATCGATTGGTAATACAGTGCTCCCACCATAGAAGCGATTGCATGGAAGTAAGAGCAAACTGTACGAATCACAACCAGGTATGGGGCAGTTTGTTTCCACCAGCAGTACACTGCAAACGCTTGCTCCATGGGAATGTAGTCATCCGGTAAATGCAATGACATCAGATAGAGGTACTCGAGCAAATACGAATGGCAACAGTCACTCCTTCTCGAAGACACATAAGCCCACCGCCTGTCCTTGGTACGATAGATCGAGCCCAGTTCATCAATGACAGAAGCCCGCCTTGATGTGGTCCTGGATAAGACGGTTTCGAAGAAGTAGGTCAAGTAGGTTCGGTTTCTTGCATCTCACTGGTATTATGTTGTTCTTCATGCACCAGGATCGCTAAGACCAACAAACGTGAATGCGTGGTTCTGTAGAAGGCGTGCGTCGGGTAAGGGCGGCTCTCTCACTAACAAACCGTCAAATTCAACACAAAAGTCGCTGATCCCGCCATCTGAGGAGGCCATCATAGTGCGAGTCATCTTTCGCAACTCGTGGATCAGTTGATACCACATACACACCGCCGCGTCAAGAGACGGTGTCATCGATTGTATGAGATCACGTGATGCTGTGATTCGTAAATTTTTCCATGCTTTGGCCGGCAGACTACGGCTTGTCAATCTCAGCTCGCCTGCCTTTGAACGCTGTACGCACTGGTTGGAGTGGTAACTTCGTCGGTAAAAGCAGGGAAAGTGAAGTGGTACAGCAACGTGTAGAAACCGCGGGTTTGCCAAGAATTCCCAAAGAAGCAAGCGCCGTGTTTCCCCTGTCCTTTCTCGACCTCGCGCTTAGCTCTTGACTCGCTTGACTACGCGGCAAAACATATAGACCGCAGGGTGCCTTAGAAACATGCTGCCATGTATTCGCATCATTACTACGGCCAAGTAGCTCCATTTGGATAGACAATCCTTTCACACGCACAAGTACATTCGGATTACACACCATACCTTCTTGACACACTCCCGATCGAGCCCCATGGCTACCAGTCACCCCATCACTGATAAGGAGGTGGAAGTGCCTGAGTGGGAGCATGCAGCTGCTGCCACCAACAATGGCACTGCGACGCGTGCTCCAGGAACGACATTGACACAGAAATTCGACTCAGCCATGCCACCGCACAAGAAGTATCTCGGAATGCGACGCAAGGTATTCCTGTTGGTACTCCTCGCGGCTTTCCTGGCTCTTCTCGCTTTGATCATCGGTTTGGCTGTCGGACTCACTCAAAGGTCAAGGTACGAATTATAGAATCTCAAGATCCCATGGAGTACTTTGACTGACAATGGCATCAGCAAATCGGCGAATCTACCTCTACCTTCGAACTCCGAGACTTTTACTGGTGACCTTACGTATTATCAGACAGGACTCGGCGCTTGCGGCGTGACCAGTACTAGCTCTGATAATATCGTCTCGGTATCACACATCATCTTCGACGCAGCTGGCAGTTCGAGCTCGACAGGCGGCAACTCGAACAACAATCCTCTATGTGGACTGAAGCTGCGCGCAAAGCGCTTCGACGATGTGCGTGGGGAGGAGAGAAGTGTTGACCTCACAGTCGTCGACCGATGTACCGGCTGCCAGCCGAACGACATTGATGTCAGCTATTCAGCTTTTGATCAGATTGCATCGCGCGACAAGGGACGGGTGGAGGTCACTTGGGCCTGGCTGTAATCGAATCCTATCGGTGCGGCTGGGTATGCGGTTTGGTCGGCGGGGTCCTTGGTTTGAGCTCCTTGGTTTGACGAAGGTTTACGATACAAGGGCCGGGTGATTGGCGCGTCTCTTGAGGAACAACAGCGTGTCTCCTCGTATTCCTCAGATTGCCGTGGACGCTAGCGTGAAGCGAGTATCATTGATTTCAGTTCTCACTTCTTCCATCTGCGCTGTCCAAAGCACTGTTGACCTCTCGAAGACAGATAGGATTGAGGATCACGTGCTACCAATGAAACACGTGAAAGTTGTTTGCTCCTAGTACAACAGACGTCAACAAGGCAACACATGGCGGGCCGCTGCCTAGTCTTTCCGTTGCATGTTATCGTGGTGTCAAGCAAGTGAAGTTGAGGCAGACTCGACGAGCGCGCTTTCCACTTCCCTTTTACCTTCCAACATCCGCTGCTGCTGCGCTTGCCACCTCACCTCACCACAACACAACAACCTACTTCACCTACAATTTCCCAGCAGCCCATTCCGTCAGCTCTTCTCACTACACGCGTGTGGCATATTTTTGCGTAGCGTATGCTCACCGACAGGCGAGCCTCACCTCACCGAAGCTGACTGACTCAGCCATCACCAAACTCCACACAACGTCAATGCACTCAGCTTGTGCATCCACCTAAGCGTCTCCATTATCATCTTTCAACTCAACTATGGGCTTTTACAAGGAACTGAACAAAGAGAAAAGCTACCACCGAGCAATTTTTCTCTTCGCGACAGCCGCGCTTGCTGGAATATGCAGCATCTACCCGGTAGCTTGCTTCAAGAAGTTCAGTGGCAGGGAGAAGGCGAAGGTCGACCAGGAATTGGCAGACCTGGAGCGACAACAGCGCAAGAACAACGAATGGGAGCGAACCCACAGGCCGAGACGGTCGAGGGCGCGATCACATTCTCCACCCCGTACTTCGCGGCGCCCTCACCACGATCGCCGCCACTCCTCGGCGAGGCCGAACTCCCACCAAGCTCGTCGCGAGTCAAAGAGCCACCGCTATCCCGAGGACGAACGCTAGGAGAAAGAAGATCGCGAGATTGGGGACCCACGGATCACCCGCAGGACGCACGCGAACGACAGGACAATCGACCAGGAGAGGTTCAAGCGGCATGGTGGGCATCCTCCTCCGAGGAGGTATCACTACAGCTCGTGGGAGGGCTTACTGGGACCAGCGTGAGCTTGACCACAGACTCCTCTGTTGATCATTCTCGCAAGTCTTCGACGCCTGATCAGCAGCTTGTTGGGGCTCGAGATACCTCAACACCAACATCACACCTGAGACAATCACTCACCTTGCCCGACGACGATTTCACTCCCACCGCCCAAGCTATACCACTTTTCAATATTGGAACCTTCGGGAAGCCACCAAAAATGACTCCAAGCACAGAATCTTCCACAAAGAGCTCATTAGTATCGGTGGCATCAAGCTACGCACATCAGTTATGCCGCCGAGCCAACATGCGACTGATGCGCAAGCGTTTCAAACCACTACAGCATACTTCAAAGAAACATCGTGTGGCAAAGATCATAGCCACTCCACCACTTCGCTCGCCAACGTACGGCATTCCCAAAGTCGTGGAAGACAGCCGTGACGATGATCCATTGGGTCAATCGGGCACTTACGACTCACTCCAGGCCTTCCTCGACAATTCGACCAAAGTCGCCGTGACTTCACTAAAGCTGCCACCACCTAAGCACTCGCGAAAGAAGACATCCTCACATACCTCGGCCGAACGCCGGACAGACTCTCCTTCAACCAGGCGTACAGATTCGCCGTCAAACAAAAGATCCCCCTCCCCAACTTTGATGCAAGCCAAATCGGGCAAGATGAAGCGGCCAGGTATTCTCCGCTCATCGGCTTCCCTCGATATCGTCGAGACCACTAAACCCCATTACCACTATCAGAGAGGAGGACGTCAAGTAGCCTTGTCGCGAACCTCAAGTCGAGAGTCCGCAAATCACAACAAACAGCAACCGAGTCCCCTGACTCGACATCACTCCGGCCATAGCCAGAATCACAAATCCCAGCACAGCTCCTCTGGCCGCGGAAAGCCCAGTCCTCCCAGGCTCGATCCACTACCAGGGACTCCTCGCTCCTGGGGTACGGCCAGGTCAGAGACCAACCCATTCCAAACAGATGATAACTACTTCTCGTCGATGCGTACCAAAATGTCCAGCCGGCAGGGGTTCACTCCAACTTTGTCGCCAGCGGAACCGGATCGTCCATTCTTGCGTCGTGCGGTCGAGATCCCTCAGACCCTCGGGGACCAGCAACAGCAAAAGAAGCACCAAGAGATCTGGTCAAGCGTGAGTAGCGAAGGAATAGGGAAGAGACAAACGCGCGGGAGCATTTTCGGAGCCTTTGGGTTTCCAGCTCCGAGTGCCGGACTTGCAGCAGGAGCAACAGCGGACACAGCATCGCTTCGAGACAAACTCGACGCTCGAGCAATTCCTGTAGACCAAGGCAGCAGCGCCGAACATGGGAAAATGTCGCCGGCTTGGCCCAAAGGCTCGACCACAGTGATGGAGCCTGTCAAGATGACTTGGAGACGCATGTCCGAAGACATGTCTCTGCCACTTCCATTGACACTGCCACCCTACTTTGCACGCAACAGGAGACGACAGGGTGATCTGGACCCACCGCAGATTTCGGGAGGCTTGTCATCCACGATTACAGGAACGAATGCCGGCAGTGGCAAGGATAGCGTGTCGTCGAGTGGAGCTTTGCAGAAGCGGCGGGCAAGCAATTGTGACATGGAACCAGTGTCTCCGTTCACTCCACTGCCACCTTTGCGTGAAGACTACGATCGGAATAGACGCGTCTCAATAGAGATCCCAGGAACGCCAGGAGTCCACCATCGCCCGTCGGATACTCCCCATTCTTCCCCGACAACCGTCATGTCGGAAGCATCAAGAATCACTATGGTGGATCAGTCTTCCCAGAGAGAGCGCTCCTCGCCACCTCGAAAGTCACTCGCAACACGCAAATCTTCGCTCCGTCCAACGTCGACAGCAGCAGTGACAAAGACAACGACTCCAAGTCCACCGGTATCAGCAAAAACGCCAACACCATCACCACCAACAACGGCGGCGGCGGCGGTGGTAACGACAGCACCACCCCGGAAACGCTCCAGCATCGAAATTGGAGCCGAAATCAACAAAACAGCGCCCAAAGCGCGAAAATCACGTTCAAGCATCATCACCCGCCCTCTCCAAAATAGACGCTCAGCACTAACACCCATCGCGCGCCAAGCAACTCACAACAGCACAGCAACCAACAACATCATCAACAACACCCCTCTCAAGCGCACCCTCTCCCACTTCCGCAAACCCCAGCGCAGCAAATCCATCCACCTCGCCGCCGCCGGCAACCGCGCCAACATCAACATCAAAGAATAGGATCTGACCGTAACGGGCTTCAGCCAAACGCCCTTTGCCACCCGCTACCACGACACCAAACGCAACGAGCAAGCGATCATGCGCGCCCACATCAGCAAAGCACGCGCCGACGAAGATTCGGATTGCGAGGACATCGACGCCGAGGCCCTGCTGCGTTTGGACGTCCCGGACCATTTGCCCGGCAGCCCGTTGTGCCCGCTGCGTGCGATGAATACCGGGACGAGGCTGGGGATGAGCATTTGTCCTTTACACGGGAGCCGCAAGACGATGTTGGATCAGGCGCTGAAGCGGAAGAGTAAGGTTGGGGGACCGCGGGCTAGTTTGGTTTGGTCGAAGAGGGAGCCGGAGATTGTTTTTGATAGTGGGGATGGGAGTGGGCAGTACTGATCGATGAGGTGGAGTGGATGGTGGGTTTTCTGGCTTTCCCTTTCTTTCCCTGTCCTGAGATTTCGGGCTGGGGGCTGAAGTTGTGTTTCTAGGCGTTTGTAATTTCTTCGGCTTGGTTGGCAGTTCCTATGAAGATTAGTCATGCCCTCCTCCCGTTCGTGTTCTCTGCAGTGGTGTTGTGAGATTCTTGCGTCAATGTGCTGATGACGAAGATTGAGTGATACTCGGAACCGTCTACTACACGCATGCATAACAATGTATGCAAATGGAAACCCAAGAACGCACTCCATGGGTGACAAACAATATCACCACATCGACCTACCTTAGGACTACCTGCCGTACCCGCCACATCTCTGGCCAAATTGATCCATCGAGATGACAGGCAGATCTGGCTTTTTATGAAGACTGCTGCGACCATGTCCATTACGCCATGCTTCTATCCTATTCCCGTGTGATGAGAGGTATGAGGTGGAGGTCTCGAAGTGTGGGATCTCAGTCGAGGTGTAGTATGCGATGAGAGCCAAGAGTAGAGTAGTGTGATGCCAGAGCTCCGCATTGCTACTACTAATAAGAGGAGGTCCTGACGTGGCAGTGGGTTCTAGATGAGGCGGTTTCGGCATGGCGATCGAGATCGGACGGCTGGAAGTGTAGTCCACCGAAGGAAGCAGGCAGGCGCAAGTGGTGAGATGTGAAGAGGGTGCGATGTGCGAAACGCGATAGAGAAGTATGAAGTATGCTCATGTCAGCAGGCTGGCGAAGATAATTTTGCAGGCAGTGTGTGTGCGCGGGTATTTGCGGATACTGTTGGCTTGGGAGAAGACGAGAGAGGAGAGGAGAGGAGAGGAGATGGAAGGTGCCAGGTGGTGGGTGGAGGTTTGAGATGGTGATTTCACTAGCCAGGGCGCGGTCTCGGAAAAGCGCCGTCGCGAAGCGTACCATGGGAAGCTTGAGCGTAAACCGTCGATGAGAGGCCGGTCCTGTAAATTGAGCATGACTCTACAGTCACACCACATGCACCAAATGACGGCTGTTATGCTGGTAATATCGTTGATGCTCCTCCGAGGTCGACAGTCCAGGTGTTCCAAGTAGAGTAAGTACGGTGTAGAGGTAGTAACAGCACAGCACAGCAGAGCAGCATCACACTTCTCGCACCAAACGCGTTACACTTCAGCTAGTCGGCGTGCACGTCAGCTCGCAGGCGCTAGAGCGGCACCGGCGCTCATGACTGGCCAGTGGGAAGATGGGCGGAATCCCCTGCCTGTCTGCTTGCCCCGCCCTCCGTCTTATCGCTCGCTCGTTGCTCGTTGCTTGCTGCTTGCTGCTGCTGCTGCTCATGTCGCCGCCGCCTCTCTCGTGCTGTGCTGTGCTGCGTGCAGCTCTGCTTTCAAAGCCAACTCGCTCGCTCCACGGCCCAGCTCGAGGAGTGGGTGTGCCGGTGCTTCACAGAGCGAGCCCGTCGCAGTCACTGCCGCTGCCGAAAACGTGTGAGCCGTCCGCCACGAACCGGCACGCATGCCTCCCTCCCACCAGCAGAGTCAAATAATGGGACAATCTGATAGTGCCATGATGCGAGCGAGGAGCACAGGAGTCGACACGAGAGCTGCTCTGGAAGTCGAGCGGCTAGCGTGGTGGCCCGTGCACGCCTGCCTGAGGCCGGGCAAAGTCGAACTGCTCTCTGCTGTGGTGGTGGTGGACGGACGCACGCAGAGTCGTGGTAGGCACTGGCTGCTGCTCTCTCTCGCTCTCTTTCCCAGTCTTCCCCCCCCATTAATCGCCCACACCACACATACCACCACTCATTTCCCAATCCATCCCACGCCTCTGTCGCCCTTCGATTCTTATGCGCCTGTATTCGCACCGCCCGTGAGGCCAACTGACCACCAGACTCGCCCGCCGTCCTCCCTCTCCTCCACCACCACCACCGACACCACCCACGCTGCACGCCTGCGAGCACCGCGCCCATACTCGCATCTTCGGCCCATGCCACACCACGACACCCTCACCAACATCTCTCTGCGACCACGTAACGCGCCGTCTTCTGCACGCATTGGCGCCCGCCGCTCTGCCGCCGTTCTTCAGTCCCTCTTGACCGCCAAGCCGGCCTTCCTTTGTCCACGACGACGAGTCTGAAAGCCGCCCACTCCATTGCGCACACCCGTACGGTGTCGACCGCTTCCGCCATCGGGCGCCACTCAGTAGCCTTCCCGTCATGCGACGCAGGCTCGGCGAAGATCCCGTCACCTAAACCAGTCACCACACTCGACGACTTCGATCGCAGACGTGATAGCATGACAGACCTCTTCCGCTCCACCGCTGCCTACGGTCAAGAAGCCAAGCCATTCGCCGGGCGCGTCACCAGCCCGGCAGACTACCCTCCACACTACATCGCGCGCCAGAACACCGACGACCTCGAGGAGGAAGACGATGGCCAGATCAACTGTATCTGCGGCTTCAACGAGGATGATGGCAATACCGTCGCCTGCGACACCTGCAACAAGTGGCAGCACATCATCTGCTACTACCCACAATACGGCGACAGCCTGCCCGAAGACCTCGACCATTGGTGCGTCGACTGTCGACCTGACAGGCCCGTCAACGCGCAAGCCGCACACATCCGACAACAGACCCGCTACGGACTACAAAACGGCAACAAGCGACAGGCCACTAAAAGCCACAAGAAGAAAACCAAAGATAATGCGGGCGCTGCCCTCGCAAATGGATGGCCATTGGACAAAGCACGACACGATCGGAATAGCGCGAGCCCTCGCGATCAGCAACCACCTACGAAACGGCCAAAGACGAACCACCGTGCGTCGACTTCCACAGCCGGCGCGCTGCAAGCTCCCAACCCGCGTAAGCGCAATGGCACCGTAAATCACAGGCGGAGCGTCTCGCGCTCGCCAGATGACACGTTCCCTCTGTATTCGGCGGAATTCATCCGGATCTACCGTGAGGACCAATACAACGTACCACACACGAACGTTCCCGACATTCAACTCTACAGCTCGATGCAAAAGTGGTTGACAAACCCTGACGAATGTGTCGAGGTCACCAACGGAGTGGAGCCGCACAACGTGTTCCAACGCTGGGACGGCGACATCAGCATAATTGATGGCGTGCCATCTTTTGAGGTACGCGAGCGCACCGATCCGACATATAAAGGGCCTGACGGACAGCCGGCCATGTGGAGATATGCGACCGTGACCGAGCCAATAGCCACGCACGCCTGTATAGGTGAGCTACGCGGCCACCTGACCTGGAAGGACGAGTACATTGAGGACCCAGCAACGCGCTGGTCAACTCTTCGGCACCCAGAACCATTTGTTTTCCTCCATTCTCAGCTACCCATATGTATCGACGCGCGGAATGAAGGCACACCCATGCGATACATTCGGCGTAGCTGCTCTCCGAATGCCGAGCTCAAGATCATCATCACTGGTCCGGCCGACTACCATTTCTGCTTCATTGCGGCCCGTGACATCGAAGTCGGCGAAGAAATCGCAATCGCTTGGGATGTCAGCAGCGGACTTTCTGGACTCAATGGGCGGAGTCGTGGCAACATGTCGGAAAAAGACATGTCGGGCATTTCATCATGGGTGTCTACCATACTCGCGCACTGTGGTCCGTGTGCATGCAATCGCGGAGAACATTGCTTGATGGCCCGCTTCGACAGACGAGACCCGGATGTCGATCCCGAAAGCGAGCCAGTCAAGCCAACAAAGGCTCCCGCCAGGAAGAAGAAGGCAGGCCATCAGATCTCACCACTCAACACGCACACAGTGAACAGTCGGTCGGGTAGTGAGGCACGCAAAGCTGATGTGGACGATGAACCCACCGATTCACGATCCACGTCCGGTTCTGCTGAAAGAGGGTCTGCTAGTAGGGACATCACTCCCAACACCCACTACTCCGCCAACGGTACTGCTGAGATGTCAGAGCGAGAGAGGCGGAAGCTTGCGAAGGTCGAGGAGCTCTTCTCCAAACAAGATGAGCAAGCTTCCAGTAAGCAGTCCAAGAAGAAACGTAGCAGCGCCGGCTCGGCCCTCAACACACCAGGTGCTGCAACTTCGAAGCAATTAGGCTTGCCTCCTACCAGTTCATCCAGGTACGCGGACTCTGGGACCTCGAGACAAGCCGGTCTTCCGTCTGCGAAACCCTTGAGTGGTAAACGACCGAAACCAGTCACTACATCCAGCGGGACAAGCAAGACCTCCAACAAGAGGGCCAGAACACCAAAACCGGTGTATACCGACTCGAGTGTGCAATGCGACATATCTGATGAAGAAGCTGCACAGCGGCCAGAGCCGCGACGTGTTCGCCGACCTTTTGTGCCACTCCAGCAGCTGCTACTCCAGCGATGTGCCCGCAACAACGTTCTCAATCGAGAGTATCGCTTGTCTATCCGCGCAAAGGCAGAGCAGAATGCAAGCAAGATGGACATGGACGCCAACTCTGCGGAGAAGCCGGAGCCGGCATCACCCAAACCCGCTCCTGAGCCAACACAGGAGCTCGAAGCTGGGCTCTCAACTTCGTCTATGCCGCCGAACGACGATGACGGCGATGTTGAGATGGAAGACTCGCCTTTGGACGACTCAATAGCCACTGTTGTTGTTCGAGACCCACCAAGTCCTACCAAGGAACCTGCCCCTAGTAGTCCTCGCATCTCACATCCTCCACCAGATCCATCAGGAGACCAGCGTTTCTCCGAGGAACCAGAGTCAGATCAAGGACCACCTCCCGACGAAACACATGACATGCCTCCTGCGGATGCCTCTAAATCGCCAGAGATGCGGGTGTCCATGCCTCCTCCATCAGTCAACCCTTTTGCCGCTGTACCGCAGTCCTCGAATAGTGCGGGTGCCATCGTGCAATCGCCTTCGACCATCCCAGGCAGCACGTCCGGGCCTGTATTCTCACCATCAGTCACTGCCGCCGTGGCTTCAGGTCCCACCCGCAAAAAGCTGAGTCTGAGCGACTACACCAGACGCAAGAAGGAGCAGCCATCAGACGAGAAGCCTGGTCGTGAGAGCTCCCCAACATCTGTAACGTCAGGCCCTACTTCCGCCGCCGCCTTGCCCTCTTTGCAAGCGAGCGTTTCGGAAATCAAGAACGCACAGGAAAGCGGCAGCGCAGTCGTCGACGACGACGTGAAGATGGACGACGCAGCACCTTCATCAAGCTCATAGTCCCTTGATGAAACCGACGCGCGCGTCGACTTCTGCGACCACTCTTCAACGACAATCTCAATGTTATGCAGCGACGGCGTTCTCGGAGCACTGCTTTTTCAATCCCGGTTCTGAATTCCGATTTCCGATTTCTTGCTATCCTGTCTTGCTTCCGATCCGACATCTGCAGTCTGGGTTCTTTGCAAATTACAAGGAGAACTGTTTGATGGCCGGCCCACGGAGATTACAAAAACGAGGCGTTTTCTCGGGAAGGAAATGGAAGCGAGGGAATTCTGTCTGTCTGTTTTATTCTACATGTTTTTTTTCTCCTCTTCCTCCTCTTCTTTCTTATTTTCTTATGTCGAGGGATGGGGACGAGGAAAGCGCGTGGCCTCTCGAGACTCTTTCTCCCGATCGAGACCCCTCCACCACCCCATCTCCCTCAAAATGACGAAAAAGTGTACTAGGGCGTTCGAAATATGCCAAACAGGCGCCTCCGAGCGGAAATGGGAAAGATGAAATCACTACTTTTTGCCTTGTTTCTTCGTTCTTTATTGTTCCCCCTTTGCGAAGCACACAAAGGCACATGCAAGACACTGGATCGATTATGATCCCTAGGGCGCGGTTCTGCGCTAGTCTTGTCATCACTACTACCACTACCACTACCACTACCACTACTACTACTACTACTACTAGTATAACGCCCTCTTCGAAATGTATTCTACCCCTTCTTCGAATCTTGTGTTTCTTTCGTCTCTGTCCTCTCTCAGCTTTCCTTATGCCAACCCTGTCAACTGTGACTTGCATCTCAGTGGTCCGCGCGAAGCTTTTGCTGTATGCATCTACTGGTGTCTGCTTGAGTCCGCCGAGAGAGAGAGAGAGAGAGAGAGAGGGCGGGATACATGTCGTCGAACACATCCGTCCCGTTGTTAGGTACTCTTTCCGCACCGCGGAAGAACCGACTCTCGCATGGTAGTAGTCTGGCGAGAGCAGTCTTTGGAACCTCAAATGGGTTCGGTGGCGGTCTTTCTCACAAGATGGTGAATACTCCTCGTCCGCCTTCTCGCATGGACTATTGGAATTTAGGCAAGTACGGAGTCACGCAGTGGGTATGTGGGCAAGCAAAGGATGTGGGTGACTAGGTAAAGGTAGGTAGGTGGATAGGTAGGTAGGTCGAAGCAATTGTGATTCTCGCGTTGTCATTCGAGTCCGTTTCTCTCAAAGCTAGGTGACTAACACTCAGTACAGGCAGCAAAAGCAAGAAAAGAGCGCTTTGCAACCCAAAGAAGATGCTCTCTCACACGCCCAGAAGACAAGCGTAGCATAAAAGCAATAACTGCATCGCATCGCATCGCATCGCATCGCATAGTGTGCCTTGCGCTTTGCGAGGCCCTTTTATTTCCTTTGCCCGATTTGTTTCCATTTTCCCTCGGTTTTCCCCTCTCGACTCGCTCTCAGAGTTCATCACCGCCAACCTTGGCTCGAACTCCGATGGTCTTCGTTACTCATGCTCTCGAAAGTGAGGTCCCAATCGTCGACTTCTGCGAATTTCCGCCGCGCCTCTTCCAGTTCTTTGCTGTGGGCGACTTCGCGCATTGATAGGCTTGTATTGGCCTCGCCTTCTTCGTCGTCGGATGAAGGCTCGTTCTCGTTCTCTTTGTCGGATGCTGTGACGGCAGAAGCGCGGCCGTAGGTTCTCGTTGTTTTGACTTTATCTTTGCCTTTGCCTTTAGCCTTGCCTGTAGCAGCTGGCGGTGGGGGAGCTTTGGATTTGTTGCGTGTTGATGTTGCTTTTGTAGTGGAATTTGACTTGGTCTTAGTTGACTTTGCTGCTGCTGTTGCTGCTTTCTTGCCTTTTGCGGATACCGCATTTCTGGTCTGCCGTCGCATCCTGCCGCCTAGCTCGTCTTCGTCCTCGTCCAAGTGAGTGGTGTCGAAGCCTGTGCCTTCTTCTTCGTCGTCTGATGAGATGTCGTATTCTGTACGTCTGGGTCTTTGCGTTGTTGCTCGCTGGGTACGTCTGGGAAGCAAAGCGCGTAGTGTTGCTGTTGACAATGCGGTCGGTTTCTTTTGCGCGCCTTTTCCTCGTGTTCTTGCTGGCTCGGGTGATGGAGGCGGCGAATCTTGCGTAAGAGGATCCGCATATATGTCGGTGCTCTGGGTTTCTGGTATGGGTGATCCGATTGGGCTGCTGCTGGCTGGTTCGGCCATTGTGGCGTTTGGTGTGTCCAGATCGTCCTCGGCATCTTCCTGGTCTTCTTGGGCATTCTCGTGCGTCGCATCTGCGCGAGCTTGTTCTTCCGTTGAAGGCACCGCGAAGTCGGCTTCCTCGGTATTAGAGGCTTTGTGGGCGGAAGAGGGTTCGGTAGGTGGTGTCGATTCCGGCGAAGAGTTGAGGACCTGCACATCTGATGTGACAGGTTCGGGCATAGGGCTGGCCTCGTGCTCTGACAGCCCGTGTTCTGCAGGCTGCTGTTCGTCGTTGATCGAAGGCAAAGGCTCATCCTCCACATGCGAAGCTTCAGACTTCCTGTGCTTCTTCCTCAAGGCATCAAGCGCAGATTGAGGGCTTTCTAGGTCGTCCGATTTGCGCTTGCCCCTCTTGACAGCGGGTGTCGTCGCCACGCTCTTCCTCGCAGATGCCGATTTGCGCGTCGAAGTAGACTTTCTGGTCTTGCTTGTTTGTATGGGAGTGCCCTCTGCTTCTGGTGCGAAGTCGTCCTCGCCTTCGCTCGCGCTTCCAAGGTCGAACACGCTGGTGTCCTCCACACCATCGTCCTGCGGCTGCACGTTCACGAGGGATTGCTGCACGCTCGACCTGCGCTTGCGCACCATCTCCAGCATACTGCCTTGTCGCGGCCTCCGCTTGAAGTTCTTGAGCGCGAGCATACTGGTCTCGACGGCTGCGGGCGTGCTGGTGATGTTGGTCTTTTCGCGCAAGACCGGGCGTCTTGTCGCGTCGGTTCTTGCGGGTGTCGGCGCATTGCCGCCACTTCGAAGTCTAGGCATGATTCGCGTCCAGTGAGTGTAGAGATATCAATGATTTGTATTCGTCGCGTCCAGTGTTGGTTGAGTGGCCGGTAGTACAGAGTGCATGTGATGTTAAGTCGCGTCGTGAATGATGACGATTGGCTTGGGATCGGGAAACTTGACGCGCAGTCAGTCGATCAAGAACAGCCCACCAAAAAGCTTGGCCATGCGCGCCAATTAACGCTCAGAACTGCTTACTGCTGCAGACGAGGTCTAGATATTGTAAGACATTTACATGGCTTATGAGTCCATCACTGAAATTACACTCTCTTATACTACTCATTGAACAACATCTCAATGGCTTGTAGGTGCACATGTGCTGGTGGCTTACTCTCGAGCCCTTGTAAACATTACCCATAACACTGAGAGAGCACACTATCGATCATGATGCCTCGTTCTTTGAGAACGTTTATTGCCATCGAGTCCGTAAAACCCAGCGAATCCTACTTTTGATTTGCCTTCCAATCAACTACAGTAAGACTAAGCCTTACCCTCGAGCATCTTCTCCACCATGTTGCGGCAGATCGGGTGATAGAAGTCCTTGCTCTTCTCAAAGGTCTCGCGAGCCAAAGGAGCATCAACCTTCAGAAGCTCCTTGTACATAGGGCGGACGAACTTCATTCTGCCAACACGGCCAGCCAGCGCAGCAGCATCTTTGTAGAACTTCTCGGCCTTCGCCTTGAGCGCGATCACGTAGAACCTGCTGACGAGTTCCACATTCTGAGAAGAGGCATATGCGTACTCCTTGCCCATGGTCTCGACCTGAGACGCGCTCAGAGGAGATGGCAGGCCCTGGACTGCCTCGAGGAAGACGTAGCTCTGCTGCGAGGTGAAGGATTCAATGTCCTTGGCGCTGGGCTTGAAGTCCGACTTGCCCTCGCTGAGGGACTGCCACTTGTTCGCGAGTGCGAGACACTCGTCTGCCAGGCTGGTGTCGAAGTCGGGCTTGGGCGGGAAGCCAGGCTTGTAGAACCAGGTGTCCCAGTCAAGGTCGTTGAGCTTCTTGGAAGCATCGGAGTCCGAGGCGAAGAAGTCAAGGAGGGTGGCCTTGAACTCGTATGAGTCAAGGGAGCGTTCCTTGAAAGTCGTAAAGTAGTGCGGGATGAATTTGTCCCACTTCTCGATGCCAACCAGCTTCTCCAAGTGGTAAAGGAAGACGAAGCCCTTCTCGTAAGGAATACTGGAGAAAGCATCATCGGGGTCCTTGCCCTTGAGGTCGGGAATCATCTTGGTGTACTCGTGGTCCTCGCCAAACTGTGCAATGCTGTCTGAAAGAGCCTTCCAGCCGATGAGGGCGCTGAAGTCGCGGATCTTGTCGTCGTTGTGGACGGCAGCCTGGATCCTTCTCTCCAAGTACACTGTCCATCCCTCGTTGAGCCAGAAGTGCTCCCAGCTGGCGCAACTAACAAGGTTGCCGGACCATGAGTGAGCGAGCTCGTGAGCGACTACGTCGACGTTGGCCCTGTCGCCGCTGATCAGGGTAGGGGTCGCGAATGTGAAGACCGGGTTCTCCATGCCTCTGATGTGTGTATTAGCATAGATTTCCTGATCGAAGCTAGCTTGTTACTTACCCGTATGGGAACGAAGGTGGAAGGACAAGAACATTGTACATCGTCCAGGCGTAAGGGTAGACAATCTTCTCAGCAGTCTGAATGTAGGCCTCGGTGTCGGCCTCAAACTCCCACTGACAGGCAGTGAGCTCCTCAGGTCCAGTCCAAACAGTCGAGCGAGGTCCGATGGAGGCAGACGCCAGATCGCCACTTGCCACGGCGAAGAGGTACGAGGGCATAGGTACCTCCTGGTGGAAAGAGTACAGGAGGGTACCTGGCTGGCCATCCGTACCGGCCTCGAAGTCTCTCGCGCCAGTCGGCAGTCCAGATGCAACCACTGGCAGTGGTGAGCGAAGGTTGAAAGTGTAAGTCGACTTGACATCGGGGGTATCTTGGCATGGCAGCAGAGACCTGGCGTGGATAGCCTGGCATTGCGAGAACATGTACGGCTGCTTCTTGTTGCTGGTCTGGGCAGGCGTCATCCATTGGAGTGCGGTGCAGTCCTTGGTTGTTGAGACTTCGATTTCCACGGAAATCTGCGAGTTGGAGGCGACATGCTCTTCGGTGAGGGCAATCGTTAACGGCGAGCCGTATGGCTCGGTGCGTTTGGCAGCGAGCTCCCAGTCGACCTTCTTTCCGGCGATGGTGACGGCTGAGACGTCAAGATAGCTGGTGTCAAGAACGATCTTGCGTTCGTCGGCCAATTTCTTGAGGGTCAAGGTGACACTGCCGTGGAGGCGCTTCTTCTCGAAGTCGATCTCATAGTTCGCAGTGGTGTGCTGAGTCCTCCAAGCGTTGTAGTTGGCCAGAGTGTTGGGATCACGCGGTTGGTGAATGCTAGCTGCCGCCCGTTCGACAGCAGCGTCAGAAACCGGACGCATAACCATTTTCGTCCGTGAAAACGAAAGTTGGCTTGAGTTGTGTTTTAGAGACGAGAAACGTTCTCGGATCGTGTTCGTGGCTCGGCCCAAAAGACTACTGGCGGCTTTGCTGCTCATCCGGTAGTTTGAGGGTAAATGAAATATCGGCAGATCAAGATAAAATGACTCCGCCTGATACTGATGGTCGATAGCATTGGTAACGTTAACACACATCCGAGCTCAGGTCTTCTGTTGGCTTCTCCGTCAGGTGACGCTTGGAGCCTCGGTTGCTGATTTTCCCTAGGGTTAGGGTTGGTGTTGATTGTCAACCTCAAGAGTCGTCGCCAACGAGCAGATACGCACATTACAATAATCTACCAGTATATTTCTCATCAGCTGAGTATGTATGATGTCTTGTGTGTATATATATTGGCATATCATGGGCTTTCACTACGAATGTGGCTGTCATCACTCCGATCTTGAGAAACAACACGAAATCGGGATTGGCACGCACCAACACGACGACGGAACATCCTCTAGATTACTTGACATGCACGACATACTCCGTGTAAACCTTTTATTCTCCCATGTCAACTGGGGTAATACCATGTACGCGAGCGCTAATATCGAACAGTGATACCATTATTGAGGAACGGCTGTACGACCCGCACGTCTCATTAGTGCTGTAGTGCAAGCAAGAATCACGAGGGGGCATGAGGTAACACCGTACAGAGAAGCCGATACTGACTCTTACACAAGCGTAGAACAGGGTGGCAACGACGACGACGTGAATCGTGATTGCATGCAAAGCAATTATTTTCATCAATTATCCTGTTCCGTAGGTTCAACGATAGGTAGGGAGAGAATGGGTAATGCCAACATGCGTACCAGGATCAAAGCACCGGACTATCGTCTCACCCCGACACACATTACAGCGAACAAAGGTCACTCACACACGAATCATCGCACGGTTGTCACCCAGCCATCACCCACCAAATCAGCTTTAGCGGCACTACCAGTGGCCAGACAAGCATGCCCACCACTCCAGCCACAGCTGCCAACAATTTCCACAGAGCAGAGACCGCTATTAGAACCCCAAGGACTTGTCCAAGAAGGGTAAGCAGCGTCTTCATTGCTGTGACTCGCTCCTCAAGGCAAGCGTCCGGAGATGTCAAAGGCACCAAGATGGCTGGTATTGGAATTCGAACACGGACGGTAGCGCCCAGACGTGCATGTGCAGTACGCAATGCACCCAGAAAGTAGACTGCGAGAGCGGTGGCATGTTCGGTGGGGAAAGAAGTCAGATCGTCCGCCGGAGCTTGGAACAATGGCTGTACCTGTTTCGGAGAGCCTGCGAGTTGTGGGCAGGTTTCTGCGTCTGGAGAGCGATCACACCCGAGAGAGCACACCCGAATGGAATTCTTCGCGGCTTGTCGAAGTTTGGGCATGGGAAGGCTTGCGAGTTCCGGGCGTACGAGGCGCAACTTGGGAAGCTGGCTCAGATGCGTGATGGGCGGCGATTCCGGCGGAGCGCGGGTGTCGTCAGCCGAGTACTCACGGAGCGACCGAACAGCCCTTGGCCGCCGTCCATTGCTGGTCTTCCTCGACGGTGTTTTTGGCGACAGATAAGGTGCGAAGGAAGCTGCTGCAAAGTGTACGTCTGCGCCTGGGAATGCACTCCCCTCCAGGTCAGGTATGCCGCGTCTGATTATCGTTCCGTCTCTCGTAGGGAATTGTCCTGGCATGGCGTTGCTAGAAACCACTTTCTTTCTTCCTCTATCGTGTTCTGGTGCCAATGTCTTCCTGATCCCGCCGCTCACACGTCTCTGATCCCAGCCGTTACCGCTTGTCTTCCTCGCTTTTTGCTTGTAATGCTCGTACGCCTGAATCTCTTCCGCGCTTCTTCCAGGGAAAGCGTATGGCTGTGGCTCGCGTGCAGAGGGCATGTGGATCACGAATCGATCCCCACGGAGAGTGTCGTTTAGAGATTCCGTCTCACCGCAAATGATATCTGCAGCGCCAACACTCGTCTGGCTCGGCCTCGGCGATGCAACTCCCGATTTTGCGTCTTCGCGAGACCACCCATGCTCATTGGCACACCATTTTTGTAGGCCACCGGTGCTGATCTTCCGAGCCTCATTTGCACGGGTCAATGCAGGTCGGATCCGCTGTGAACGTAGCTTCAAAGCCTCGGCGGGAGACTCGGGCGTACGTGGCGTGGCCGCTGGACTTGGGCTGATCAAGCCGGTACGAGGATTGGCGGCTCGGGCGGTGATGTAGTCGTCTGAGTCTTTTATACCCATTTTGGGACGGACGGGTGTGGCGAATCGGCTAGGCGGTGTATATTGATAATCGGTCACGCTCGTTACAGCGTATTGTTTGAGGAGTGATTTTCGAGCAATACTCTTGAGCTTGCAGGTTCGCGATGCCTGTGAGCATTCGGGGGGATCTGGTTTAGTCATTGACGCCATGCGAGCTCTGGAATGCGGCTCGCTGGCCAGGGGATGGCGACAACGCGAATGTAAAGGAAAATACTTTGGACTAATACCTTTTACTTGTGAATACCGCGGATTCGGCGAGTTGGCAAGTATTGTACGCTGTTCGATATTGCCAAAGTACGGCATGTAGTGTTTTGGAACGTTCCTGCTCTACTCGACTGCAGCTCTCTCACAGCGAAGATTTAGAGCGGAATTCCTCTAGAGCGTGATTCTTGTACTTTGGCGTAGAGATCTTACCAGGAATCCTTTTGCAGGCAAAATTGGTTTGCTCCTCTTCCATTAAGATCTGGCATGTGTTCAATTCACACGGTATGCTCCCACGGTGGCGGCGAAAGGGTCTGGCCGGCTGGCTCGGCGTCGGGCAAGCAGTGCATAACGAAGTATGTAGTCGAGATCGGGGTCTTGCAGAGTAGCGTGACTTGGACAAAGCATGGCAATAGAGAGGCTCTCGTCGGTTCAAGTGTCCAAAGGTGACAACGCAGCCGATGGTTAGGTAGTCCCAGGCAATTCTTCACAAGTGCATGGCGATGGCGACGGCGATGGCGATGCGATGTACGCAGTAGTAACGCAGTAGGGCGGCGGCGGGTCTGGCGCTTGCTTGCAATAATACAGCCATCCTCCTCAACAACAACAACAACAAGATGGAACCGAGATATCCGCATGGGTGTGCATGGTACGAATTAGATGGAAGCACCAAGACGAGACAGACACGGAGACCTCCATGGATTTGACAGAGGCCAGGGCTCGTAAATGGCGCATTTCGTCACTTGGAGTTGCTTCTTCCGAGTCGAGGCCGGCCGTCGAAGCCGAGGGATAAAACTCACGCGCATGCATGTGCTGGCTCTGGCTCTGGCAAAACTCCACCCAACCACCATTTCACTAGGCCGGCGAGCTCGGACGCTTCTGCATGCGGTACCTGACAGGGCAGAATACATCTGCAGCCTTCTAGCTCGCCCCATCGTAATTCTATTGCTTGCTGCTACTGCAGTCCTGGGCTAGGCGATGCGGCAAGACGGCGGTGTCACGCATCGTATCGCGCGCGGGAAGCCTTCCTTTCGCTCGCCGGTCGTCGCACTGCAACCATAGCTAGACAATTTCACGGCCGTGACAATGCGGTGTGTGAAGTAAGGGCTGCACGTAAGACCGCCTTGTCCTCTACCACCATTCGGCACTCGCGGATGCAGACGTCAGCAGCTTATCTCGCCGCAAATCTCAATTCCCTGCACAGTCATCCAGTCACGGCCGTAGCAATAATTGCAGCATAAGTGAAGGGCATCGTGGTAGCAGCATGGCGTGCGTGGCCAGGCACTGCGGGTGCAATAACGGAAGTGCGGCTATCATCAAACTCATGCAATCGTGTTATCCGACATCGCAAGCCTACACGACGGCGCGTGAGAGATGATGAGAGTGCTCTCTGCATGGGCTTTCCCAATCTGCACGTAGACGCTTACCACTGCTGAAGGAGGCTGGAGGGCCGAAGATTTACTTTTTGCCTTGCCGTGGAGGGTTCACATGTTCTCTGGTTCGCACATGCTGGCCCACCACACCATCTGCAGGTCAACCAACATCCACAATAATCGAGGGCCGCCCTGGAGAACGGCACGGCTGGTCAACTCGTGAGTGTTGGGAGCCCCACTGCCTCCGCCGGGGGAAAAGAGAGGAGGGATTTTTCGCTTGTCCGAATCCGAACGCTGTACCCACTCTGCGGTGCGACTACCGGCCTGCGTCGATCCGCCAAGGTGTGGTCGTGTTGTATCATAGGCACTTGAAAGTGCTTACATCGACGGTAGACATAAGGCGGACGGGCCATTATGGCGACAGCGCTTGAATCAGTGATCAGTAGTCAGCAGGAGCGAAGCGAGGGCAGCTGTAAGTCATGACGAGAGGTCGTTGTACGAACGAGGTCGTCATGAGGCTGGGAGCGTTTCGATGTGGGCACCCGTTTCGAGCCCCGAGTCTCAAAATGGTGCTCTCGGGGGGAGGATCATCTGGAGTGCAGTGACAAGGATTGGGACAGCACCGCGATCACAGAGTTGCTGGTTTTGGGGTTTGGATCCGGGCAGTAGTGGAGAGAAGGTGAATTGATGGCTGGGATGTGAAAGGAGACCTAATTGCAAGCAGCAAGACTAGAGTGATGAAGTGCACAAGCATCAGATGCCCGTCACAATCCCCCCGTATAGTGCATCGAGACTAAGATTGTTTGTTGTGCTTGTCAACACTCAAGCCCCATAGAACCTCCACACCATGTGATTGCTCCTATTCTCTTGTGATGAATACGCAAATGCCAAGGGCTTGACTGTGGCCTCGCAATGATAACTCGAAGTTACATACAGAGCCAAGGCAAAGAAGGGAGACGTGACCCTTATGTCGTGGTCTCACAGTAATGTTACACACTGGTATGACTGTCCAACGGGGGTTCTCCAAGCAATCACGGGGTTTCTCCAATAATTCAACGGCGAAAGCAGGAGCAGATCGCAATGGGAAAGCCAAGAGAGCGATTTATGCGGGTGATGCTTGATTGGAAACATACCAAGACGAGAAAGCCATGATCCCAAGCCCTTTAGCATGAGAAGAAGCACGCGCTCGCTTTCCTATAGGGCGATCTGAACGTCGTGTACGCGGCATTACTCGCAATGCCCAGCCTGGAGCTCGGGAGTTGTCGCGACGGAGCTGCACACTGCGTCCTTTGGCAGCGTCTGGTTAGACACGTCAAACGGGCATTCGTGGCAACGGATAGCCACGGGCGTCTTCCATGAGCAGTCGTGAAATGGGCAATTCCGGCGCAATTGTACGACGACTGAATGCCAGGACAATGCTAGCAGGCGGTGAAGTGCTTGAAGAGTTTCACACGAAATGGTTTGTCGAACCTTCAAGACGAGCACGCGAGCAGCAGGGCGGTGGACGTGAAACGGTAGCCCGGCTGGGACCACTCACGGCTCTTCGAACGGGAAGCTGCGACGATGGTGGAGGAATCAACTGCATGACACATCCGAAGATCGCGCGCCGACTCGAAGTGCCTGCCTTTGATACCGACCCGAAACTACCGAAGGCCGGGGATTGAGCGAACAGCAACAGCTTCACCGCGTTCACGTGCGGTGGTATCATCGAAACCAAGGCGAATTTGGCATGTTCAGGCCAGAGGGAGCGAGACGAGGCCAGGCAGCGCCATCCAAGCAAACCAGGCCAGGTCTTTTCGGTCTTTTGCCGCTCGGGAAAATCGGGAAATAGAGACGTCGGAGCTCTGCAATCTGCAATACCTAATTATGCTTCGCCAGCCACACCTTGCCAGCTTGGTAGACGCGAAGAAACGAAGGTACTGTATACGACCGCCATGCGATGCCGTTCCAGAGCTAATCGCTGGTGGCATCTCCTACCGAGCTTGCAACAACGTACGCACACCTACTCTATCTCTCTGCCTGTGTGAGGACGGACAGGCCCGGGCTGGCCAATGCCAGGCAGGCAAATTGGAGGTTAGCAGCGGTTTGCTGCACATCTACGCCTGCAGGCCGGCTGTTGCCCTGCAGTGATGTCCGTCGCTCGCGCAGCTCGTGCATCACGATCTGATGAAAAGCTCATTTGCCTTGGCGACATTGAGGTGGCGCTAGGCCCAGATGCCCCACCGATTGGCCTCGGATGGATTTCTAGTGGCCGCAAGGCGTCGCGAGATTTGGGTGGGCTGGGAGTGGGCAAGCTATTTGCTACGGCCTACCTGGAGGCTACCTTAACTTGGAGGCTATTACTGCGACGGGCTACGGGCACTGCGTTTGATGATACAGGTGGGCAGATTGCGCGCGAGACGCCATTGGGATTGCGACCATGGGGGAGTAGCGTGCTGGCGGATTTATTGATGGAAGCACGGCCGCACGTCAGACGGCACCACGGCACTGGCATTATCTCTATTGACGATGATGATGTACCAACCAACGATTGGACGGCGGACAGCCCTGGGAGGTTCGCCTCGCATCCCACGACACCTACCTACATACAGTACCGCGCCGTAGTAGCAGTAGCAGTAGTCAATCCGTCATCCCATGCAATGGCAATCGCCTCCCACGTCATGTCAGCCATGGTCCACGGCGATCAATCGCACGTTGATTGAACATAGGTCGGAGTCTCTCATCAAGCTTCGGACAGGCCCCAGGGTAGGCAGACAGAAGACATGCCCATGCCCGCCCACACGATAAGGGCTCCCCGTCGCAGACCCCACGCATGGGCAGCGCAGAGGCCGCAGCGCCGACGTGGTGCTAGCAGCGATCGAGCGTGGTGTCGAGCATGTCGGAGGTGTTCGAGGAGGGCGACGGGCAATGGTAATTGACGGGGCGGGTTTGGCGGCACACGCAGGCGAATGGGACAAGGCCTCGCTGGGTGCTGGCGTCCTTTCTTCGGGCCTTTGCAGCGTCCCCACCGGCGACACCCCAACTCAACCTAAGCCAAGCTGGCCGACCTGACCCAACCGGCGCGCGTGTCTTGCGTGAGGACAGCCCACACCCACAGCGACTAGAGAGAGCCCATGGACCCGCGCTACCACGAGTCGCGCCGCCAGCCGGGGCCGCTGACCAGAAAATCGCTCACGTCTAAGCATGTGCAGGGCTCCCTCGTGCCGTTAGCTAAGAATTTCTTCGCCGCGCCAGACGGTTGCGCCAGCGCCTGCCCAGCGGTCACTCCAAATTCCACTATCCCCCATTCGGCCTTAGACTCACGGTTGGGCCCGCCGCACCTGCTCGCCCGGCGCGCATCCGCTTTTTCACCAGCTGCCCGTCCGCTTCAAAAGTCGCTCCTCTCCTCCCTTCATCGGAAAAGCATCACGCCTTTCTCTCCCTTCTTGCCATCCCCTCACATAGCGACCATTGACTTGGGCATCGCTATCCAAGATGGCTGCTCCCCGCGTTAGCTTCGGCGAAAAGGATATGGAGAACGGTGGTGGTGACGGCGCGGCCGACAGGTCGCGCAAGTGGTCTCAGGCGCCTGGCAACATTGAGGATCTCGGTGAGTCTTGCAATCCTCGAACCCCGACCGTCCACTACGACGCGACTAACACCCTTCCAGACGAGTACACTGCGCTGCAGAAGTACATCTCTACCTACAGAGATCCCAAGGCCCACGACCCCAACGCTGAGGTTGCCGAGGACGATGTCAAGCAGCCTTGGTACAAGTTCGGTTCCAAGAAGAAGGCTGCTGGTGCCGACCCTGGTGCCGTCCCCGAGGAGATGCTCGAGGCCGACATCAAGCAGGGTATCTCCAGCGCCGAAGTCGAGCAGCGCCGCAAGCGCTACGGCTGGAACGAAATCACCACCGAGAAGGAGAACTTGTTCATCAAGTTCCTCGGTTTCTTCACCGGTCCCGTCCTCTATGGTAAGCTCACTCTACTCCTGATCGGCTCTCGACGAGCTCACGACGGCGCGTACACGCTGTCAATGCCTATCTTTGCGTGGCGACGTTTGTTATTGCTTTTGCAAGCTTTGACGGCGTCGCGAAGCTATGGCCACCAGCTGCACCCCGCCCCGCTTGCCGAGTCCGATGCAATCTCCACGATACAGCGCTAACCATGCATGCACAGTTATGGAACTCGCTGTCCTCCTCGCCGCCGGTCTCCGTTCCTGGATCGATTTCGGTGTGATTATCGGTATTCTTCTTCTTAACGCTGTTGTCGGTTGGTACCAGGAAAAGCAGGCCGCCGATGTCGTCGCTTCCCTCAAGGGTGACATCGCCATGAAGGCGACTGTCGTCCGTGACGGTCAGGAGCTGGACATCAAGGCCCGCGAGCTCGTCCCCGGTGACATTGTCATCATCGAGGAGGGCGAGTCCGTCCCCGCTGATGCCCGTCTTATCTGCGACTACGACGCCCCCGAAGACTTCGTCAAGTACAAGGAACTCCGCGAGCAACACGCTCTCAACCCTGAGGAGGACCCCGCCGGCTCTGAGGAGAACGAGGATGAGGGTGAGGGTGTTGCCCACCAGGGTCACTCCATCATCGCCACCGACCAGTCTGCCATCACTGGTGAGTCTCTCGCCGTCGACAAGTTCATGGGCGACATCGTCTACTACACCACCGGTTGCAAGCGCGGCAAGGCCTACGCCGTCTGCCAGGTCTCTGCCAAGTACTCTTTCGTCGGTCGCACTGCCACCCTTGTCCAGGGTGCTAAGGACCAGGGTCACTTCAAGGCCATCATGAACCACATCGGTACCGCGCTTCTCGTCCTCGTCATGTTCTGGATCCTCCTCGCCTGGATCGGTGGTTTCTTCCGTCACTTGAAGATCGCTACCCCCGAGGCTTCCTCCAACTCTCTCTTGCACTACGCTTTGATTCTGTTCATCATCGGTGTCCCCGTCGGTCTTCCCGTCGTCACCACCACCACCCTCGCTGTCGGCGCCGCCTACCTCGCCAAGCAGCAGGCTATTGTTCAGAAGCTCACTGCTATTGAGTCCCTCGCCGGTGTCGACGTCCTGTGCTCTGACAAGACTGGTACCCTCACTGCCAACCAGCTTTCTATCCGCGAGCCCTACGTCGCTGAGGGTGAGGATGTCAACTGGATGATGGCCTGCGCCGCCCTCGCCTCGTCTCACAACATCAAGAACCTCGACCCCATCGACAAGATCACCATCCTGACCCTCAAGCGTTATCCCAAGGCCCGTGACATCCTCAAGGACGACTGGAAGACCGAGAAATTCACTCCCTTCGACCCCGTCTCCAAGCGCATCACCACTATCTGCACTCTCCGTGGCGACCGCTTCACCTGCGCCAAGGGTGCCCCCAAGGCTGTCCTCAACCTCACCGACTGCTCCCAGGAGACTGCCGACCTCTTCCGTGACAAGGCTACTGAGTTCGCTCGTCGTGGTTTCCGCTCTCTCGGTGTCGCTTACCAGAAGAACAACGACCCGTGGGTTCTCCTTGGTATGCTTTCTATGTTCGACCCTCCCCGTGAGGACACTGCCCAGACTATCATCGAGGCCCAGCAGCTTGGTGTTCCCGTCAAGATGCTTACTGGTGACGCCATTGCCATCGCTAAGGAGACTTGCAAGATGCTTGCTCTTGGTACCAAGGTTTACAACTCTCACAAGCTCATCCACGGTGGCCTTACCGGTACCGCTGTCCACGATCTTGTTGAGCGCGCCGATGGTTTCGCTGAGGTCTTCCCCGAGCACAAGTACCAGGTCGTCGAGATGCTCCAACAGCGTGGTCACTTGACCGCCATGACTGGTGACGGTGTCAACGACGCTCCCTCTCTCAAGAAGTCTGACTGTGGTATTGCCGTCGAGGGTTCCTCCGAGGCTGCCCAGGCTGCCGCCGATATCGTCTTCCTCGCCCCCGGTCTCTCCACCATCGTCCTTGCCATCAAGCAGGCTCGCCAGATTTTCCAGCGCATGAAGGCTTACATCGAGTACCGTATCGCGTTGTGCTTGCACTTGGAGATCTACCTCGTCACCTCCATGATCATCATCAACGAGACCATCCGCTCTGAGCTCATCGTCTTCATCGCCCTCTTCGCCGATTTGGCCACTGTCGCCGTTGCATACGACAACGCTCACTCCGAGCAGCGTCCCGTTGAGTGGCAGCTTCCCAAGATCTGGATCATCTCCTCCGTCCTCGGTGTGTTGCTCGCCATCGCCACCTGGGTCATCCGCGCCTCCATGTACGTGCCCAACGGTGGTGTTGTCCAGAACTGGGGTAACGTCCAGGAGATCCTCTTCCTCGAGGTCGCCCTTACTGAGAACTGGCTTATCTTCGTCACCCGTGGTGGTAAGACCTTCCCCTCGTGGCAGCTCATCATCGCCATCGGTGCCGTCGACGCCCTTGCCACCCTCTTCTGTGTCTTCGGTTGGTTGGCCGGCAACCCCTACCAGGTTCCCCTCAACAACCCCATGTCTCAGTTCACCGAGACCCTCAACGGCCACACCGACATCGTCACCGTTGTCGTCATCTGGGGCTACTCCATCGGTGTTACCATCGTCATCGCCATTGTCTACTACCTCCTCAACTCCATCCCGTCGCTTGCCGACATTGGCCGCAAAAAGCGCAGCCACCACGACACCCAGATGGAGAACATCATCGGTCACCTTTCCAAGCTTACTCTGCAGCACGAGACCATGGCCAACGGCGAGGGTCGCTACACCATCCAGACCAAGGCCGAGGAGGATGCCGACGACGAGTAGTCCATTTTTCTCTTTTTTCTGCCTAAACTGGTCTCGTATAGCATGATACCTTGTGCGTTTCTTTCTTTCTCTTATTGATGTACACAGGTCTGTGTTACTACTCTTTCCGGTGGATTTCGCAGTCTGTTGTACATAATGTCGACTGCACTAGCTTAGCGGTCCATCTTTGAAATAATTTTACACTACCTACTGTGCCTATTTTTACCCAATACTTCCATCTCTTTTCGTGCTGTTAAAGACTGGTACCTATAACTGAAAGTTCCTACCATCAATCCCTCTTGCCTCGCAAGTAGGTATGCACTTCTCCCAGTGACAAGTCTTGGGTTGACTACGACCTTTGCACTCGTACGCCGCTTGCTTCTTGTAATGCGTTGTCTTTTGGTGACATGTCATTGGCGTACGACAGTCGCTACCACCAGCAAACAGTCTTCGAGAGACTCGATCAGAGAAGTGCTCTCAGTGGAACCGCTTGGCTCACGGCATTCGAGAGCCGCTGATACCGCCATGCATTGAGATTCGGGATCGTAAGAGAACAATGTTATTAAAAAAAAAAGAGGTTCACAGATAAGCCAAAGCTGTGGAGGAGTAGAAGCGGAACTTCTCTCCCCCAGGTCAATCGGTTCCGTTTCGTAAGATAAAAAGCTCCATTACATACCACATACCAATCTGTAGGTTCTGTATGACGATGCTGGGCATCCATCATTGGTAGAAGCCGAGATCTGCCCTTCGTCATTAGATAACAGAGGTTCAATCATTACACACCCAGTGTTGGAGAACAAGGTTTACCCCAAAAGACATTACCCCGAAAGATATACAGTACATCTCTCTCTGTTTAGACTCCAAAGTACAGAACCTATCTTAATACTACCTATATTCGACTTGGCCAGTTGCACTCCACTGACTTAGTACAATGTCCCTCTACCCTGGTGTCGCACTCATCACAGGCGCTGCTTCCGGTGAGTGAGATGGGAGGCGTCTCCGATTACACTGCGTTCTCTTGTGCGTACAATATTGACCTATCTCTCACACACCAGGCATCAGCCAAGCAACAGCCGTCTCTTTCGCCCGCGAAGGCTGCACCAAAATCGTACTGGCGGACCGCGACTCGAACGGCCTCGACAAGACGAAGCAACTGATCGCCGAAGCAGTCGGTGAAAGCAAGGCCGAAGTCCTAGTCGCGAAGACAGATGTCACCAGCGCCGAGCAGGTCGAGCAGCTCGTCCTGAAAGCTGTCGAGAAATTCGGCCGGATCGACTATGCTGTTAATGGAGCTGGTGTGTATTGCCACATGGTGAGCTTTGTAAGGCAAGAATGGGTAGACTGATCTTGAAATCTCACAAAACAGGCGTGCTGAGCAACAACAAGCGCTCACATGACACTACTCCTGAGGAATTCGACCACATCAACTCCATCAACTACCGCGGATGCTGGCTCTCCTCTCGAGCGGCTATCAAGCAGATGCTCACGCAAGACCCGTTGCCCACTCATGACGGCCGGCCGGGAGTGAGAGGCAGCGTGGTGAACATTGCCAGCCAACTGGGCGTAGTCGGACGACCAGCAGCACGTAAGTCCCATTGCCATTGAAGAGCCTTTTGGCCAGTGGAGCAAGGTGACCTTGTTACGAACATATGACTCGAAGCTAATCGGAGACATGCAAACAAACAGCGGCATACTGCGGCTCGAAAGCAGCGGTGATCAATATGACGAAGTGCGACGCGATAGACGTAAGTCCAGCATCTCACACCACAGTCACCACGCATATGAGCACTGACTGACTCCGTCGAAACACAGTACGCCAAAGACCAGATCCGCGTCAACAGTGTCTGTCCAGGCGTGATCGATACGCCCATGACCCAACCGAACGCAGAAGTGTTAGGGCCGGCCGTGGGTATCGCGCCGATGGGTCGTATGGGAAGTGCTCAGGAAGTTGCAGACTGCATTCTCTTCCTAGCCAGCAGCAAAGCGAGTTTTGTGCAAGGCGCGGCTATGATTGTCGACGGTGGTTACACGATCAATTAAGTAAGAGTGATGCTGCATCTCAATGGAAAGACCTCTACCGAGATATGTTAGAGCCGCTATACTGGCATGACCGCGACAGAAAGTGCCTTGTGATAGAGTCACGTCAGGATGGCTCTTTGATGGTGTCTAAGAGCTTGCGACAGACATGTAAAGGCCACCAGTGAAGATGTCGAGCGTAACATCCAAGGGAGCAGAACTCATATATGTCGTCTAATCGTTATTATATAGCAATAACTCTGTTAGCTATGACTCAAGATCGCCCCAATACTCGATCAGATCATTTGCTCTCCATCTCGTCGACCAACCAGTTTCGCGTTCGACGCGCTCGTAGAGCTCCAAGATCGCCTTATGCTCGCTCGAGTGGCTCATAAGCTGCCCTGCGATCCATATGGGTTGTGTACTGTTCGTCCAACACGCATGATTGCCGTTCGAAATCGAGATGGCGCAGATCTGGCGAGCGTGCCATAGCATGGAGCGCGGCTTCTGTGCTAGGTGCAGGGACGCCGGCTTGTGTTTCAACATGAGTAGTGCAGCGGTATGGTATAGCTGATTCCCTGCGATTGCAGGCGCATTTGGGTACAGCACTGTGGGAAAGGGCCGTGGAGGATCGTATTGCTGGGAGGGGATGACGAGAATGGGCTCCATCTCTTGCGGCCGCTCGCGGTGCCAAGTATCGATCAAATCCCAGAGCTGCAGCCACTGAGCCACGTACTGATTGTTCGTGTACATGACTCCAGGACCTGTGTGCCGCTGCTCCCAGCGGCCGAAGTTGCAGAGCAAGTCCACGACGCGACCAATCAGGTACACCATTGTGTTGGCACGCATGTCAAAAGTCGCGTGCGCAGTCAGGACCTGCGAATCTTCCGCTAGGGAGCCGCAGCCGACCCATTTGTGGACTGGAATGAGCGTCTTTTCCAGTGAGATGAGCCCGCCGCAGACATCCATGCGGGCGAAGCACCAGAAGATGGCTTGCTCTAGCCCGCCACAGGTACCCGT
>Ga0265780_10000911_pt1 | contig 43663 bp, 40 predicted proteins | sample P1T30metagenome_FD_192432 | JGI IMG/M metagenome (GOLD analysis project Ga0265780, IMG submission 192432) | Plant litter microbial communities from East Loma Ridge, Irvine, California - P1 T30 | ecosystem: Environmental > Terrestrial > Plant litter > Unclassified | place: USA: California...
CGGCCCACTTTGCCCGTTCCTCGTTGTTTTCGTAGGTTCGTGGGGGCGGGCGGTTTTTATTGATAGATGGATTTGCAGCTTGCCTACCTAGGCGTATGTTGCACGTTATGCTGGATGCGTTGTAGTATAATGTGTTACCCCGGGATACATCTAAACCTATTCTAGATCCAAGGAAGATTGTTTCTAGCAACGAACCAGTAGAAAACCTCCCATGGAAGAAACCTTCGATATGCAGATGCAGGATAGATAGTCACGCCATGAGTGCAGTGGAAGAAGTTTGCGCTGCCGGTCCTTCCGTTGGGAAGGATGGAGGATAGGGATACACCCTCATCGATTCGCCAGGGAACACTCATCCCGAATTGAGCAGGTGCATCCTTCCTCCTCCATTATTCCTACAGTGTGGAACAAGTGGAACGCAGTGCGGAATGAAATAGGCGGGCAGATCGCACGATGATGCGAGTCGTGAGCGGCACGGCATACATAGCACAAAGGACGGCTTACCTCTTACGTACAACCGCTTAGTCGCTCCCCTCTGCTCCTCAAGTGCTTCGCGTTTTCTAGGCCAGCGATTCGTCTGCGAGCGCGCCACCCCACCCCGCGCTTGTTCCTCTCGGCGGACTGGGCGAAAATCGTCCCTGACGTAATGTCTCCCCTGCTTTCCGCCATGAATGCCGCCGAGCGTAGGAATGAGCAAGTGCAAGATGGCCTAATCCTTGGCCGGCCTGGCGTGGTTTTTTTGGGTTGCCCCCCCCCCCCGGTGGGTAACTTACCGCCGGGTTACTTGCTTTGCGCGAGGTCGTGGGGTGGGTGCTGCGGAAGGTTTTCTGAGTCGTGAATATTGGGGCCTACGCGTCTGCATGCGGTTTTTTGGGCTACACACAAAATTCGATGATGGGATCCTGTTGGGTAGGCGCTGTGGCGAGGAGACTCGGATCGCTCGGAGAAGGATGGGGTAAGCGGTGCTGGGAATAAGGGTGGGATGATGGATATAAAGATGAGGATGGGTGCTTGGGTGATGTAAGATGGGTGGTGTGTGTGTGTGTGCCACCGGGAGAGTGTGAGCGCAATAGCGTCACATTCCATGGTTGTCACGATGGTTACATGAATGTCGCCGGATGATCTCTTTGGACTCAAAGGGTGATGTGATGTGATGTGATGTCAGACGGTGACTGATAGTTTCCATTTCGCTGGAACCTGGGTTTGGCTTCGTATCATATGTATGCAGGGCAATCTTATGTATCAGATTTGGGATCTCCTGGAAGGTATACTAGATAATCTGCCTCCTTATAAGGGTAAAAAGAAGCATTCCTGACATATGGTACTAGCAATGTATGAAGTGATTGAACTCGCGGTAGGCTCTTGATCAGATCCGATTATCAGATTACATGAACCACAGTCTGGAAACCTGCGAATACACAACGCGCCAACGAGACAGTGGAGAGAATGCGGAAGATGTGGTAGATGTTAATGAAAGCAGCGGGTACGAATACTGCAGCCTGAACTCAAGTCGATGTTCTTGATACTTGTCAAGTTGGGTGTAGAGTGCAAGACGGCTTTCCTGGGCAAGGGCGCTGACCCGTGTCGGGACTAACATGGTTGTGGCTCGCTCTGCCTTGTATCAGGCCTTAGCCGTCATGGCGACGTTACACTGACGTCCAGTCTTCGTCTGTAGCACAGGTACATCAAGTCTCTTCCTTCATTCTTGTTAACGGAATATGAGACCTTGAGCTCCATCTTATGCTCGACAACGCATCTGCACGACAATAGTACGGCCACGATGTATGTGACGTAGAAAACAATCGGAGCTGTTGATATCATTTATCGGGGAAAGAATCATCGACAATATGCTGACCGAGGATAGTTCTCTCCAGCTTCCTGGCTAATGAAAAGCTACGCGCAGGTCAGCCAAAGTACCCAAACACTGTCGCGCGCATGCGACAGCTGCGAACGACAGCACGCAGACGAATCGTCCTCCTCATCCTCAGCCAACAGTTCGCGCATCTTTGGAAATGCTCGGTGAGGTAATCCAGCATACGTGCTCGACAGTAGCGCGAACCGGGAGGTGCGGAGATGATTGAATCTCGAACCAGTGCGCGCCAATGGGAGTCCTTCCGAAGCGCGTTACGATGGTACGATCATCGCCACGCACCCCAACGCCTCGCTCTTACCAGACTATGTCTCGCGGCCCGCCGTTGCGAATGGTCGGTGCAGGCACAGCTCGCAGTAAACATGGCAACGAGAGCAGCGGAGACCCTGGTGCCAGCCCAGCGCGGGAAATGAGCCCACGACAGTGCCCATCTCGCACCACAAAAACCTCGTGAAAAGCTGCAGACTCTGGACAAACATTCCCGCATCCGGGCACCTGTCGCACTCAAACTCCACACGGCACAGGCAAGACTATGCCCGCCCCTCGTTAGTCGTCCGACGCTTTACTGCTTCGCTGCAAGCTGCCCGATATCGCCATGCGCCGAGATGCGCCATTGACGGCAGAGGCCCAGCTCCTAGCCCCACTTTGGCTGCCCGAGCCGACGACTGTGAGAGCGAAACACCAGGACAAAGTCCAGCACATCGAGGTCACGCACCTGGAATACGACTATGACATCTCGTCTTTAGCGCTGGGTTTTGTTCCGTTCCCTTTTACATCTGGTGGCGGCGTTACCTATAACACAATGGACGCTCCCGAGGCGCGCAGGTTCTCGACGAGCACGGCTGAGCGCGTCGGCTTACTTAGGGCGCACGAAAACGCGGCGAAGCAGAATCAATATGGCGCGATTCCGGATCCCTCTGAGATTGAGAGTCTGCTGGGCGGAGATGGGACGACAGAAGAGCTAGGAACCACGGCGGGGCAGGAAGCCAAGTTGCTGCTGAAGTACAGCGTTCCGTTGATGGGGACGTACCTGCTGCAGTACTCATTCAGTTTGGTGACGATATTCGTCGTAGGGCATAGTAAGTCTTTGAAACACAGATCCCATCAGATGCAAGCTGACTCTTATTCTGCATAGTCGGAACGGATGAGCTTGGTGCGGTCTCTCTTGCCACAATGACAGCCAACATCACCGGACTAGCAATCTACGAAGGATTGGCCACATCATTAGACACTCTCTGTGCGCAAGCTTATGGTTCCGGGAAGAAGACCATGGTAGGACTCCACCTTCAACGCATGATCCTCTTCATGTTAGCTGTGACCATCCCCATCGGAGCAATCTGGCTGTGTTCAGGTTGGATTCTGGCCGCCCTGGTTCCCGAGAAGGCAATTGCGCATCTCGCTGGATACTACCTCTCGTTACTCCTCGCAGGAGCACCAGGATATGCCATCTTTGAAGCAGGCAAGCGGTTCACGCAAGCACAGGGCCTGTTCAACGCTTCGCTCTTTGTCTTGCTCATTGCGACGCCTATCAATATAGCTCTGAACTATATTTTCGTCTTCGTTTTGGACTGGGATCTCACGGGTGCCGCTCTTGCGACTGTCATATCCAACAACCTCCTACCATTACTGCTTTGGATTTACGTATACTTTGTTAACCCCTCCTCGCTGGAATGCTGGGGCGGCTTCACGAAGGATGCGTTCACCCATTGGGGGCCAATGGCAAAACTCGCGATTCCAGGTATCGTCATGGTTGAGACCGAGTGGCTGGCTTTCGTAAGTTTCACGCACTGCATGCTCGGATATGGAGCACATGCTAATCATCTAGTAGGACATTCTTACCTTCTCCACAAGCTATCTTTCCACAGCTCACTTAGCAGCGCAGTCAATCGTCATGACTCTAGCAGTAGCCATCTACCACGTCCCCTTCTCCGTCGGCGTAGCCGTCTCAACCCGCCTGGGCAACCTAATCGGCGCTGGCTCCCTCTCCGCCGCCCGCACCGCCACAAAAACGTACATACTAACCTTCCTCGCCATCGGCCTAATCGACTTCGCCTTCCTAACCGCCTGTCGAAACGTCCTTCCCAAAGCCTTCACCAGCGACCCGGAAGTCGTCAGCATAGTTGCCACCGTACTGCCCCTCCTCGCTGCTTTCCAATTCGCGGATTCCACAACCGCACTCGTAAACGCCTTGCTCCGCGGACTGGGTAAACAAAATATCGGCGGCTGGTGCAATCTCTTTGTGTACTATGTTATTGCGGTGCCGTTGGCGCTTTTCCTTTGTTTCAAGCAGGATATGAAGTTGGTGGGGCTTTGGACTGGGTGTGCGGTGGGTTCGAGCTGCATTACGATATCTGAGGGTATTTATATGAAGTTTTATAATTGGGATAAGGCGATTGATGATGCAAGGGAGAGGCAGGAGTAGCCTGCTTTGCAAGGGTTGGCCTAGAGAGGAGATACGAAGAGAGGGTGATTCAGAGGTAGACGTGGGACATGTGTAGATCCGTGTCAATGATAAAAGCGAAAGTGCACAATCTCGCCCGAGGAGATAAGTATACACCCTAGAGCATACATTGACGTTGGGTCACCGAATCTGCAAGTTCCCGTCTTCGTGTAGACCGTAGACCGTAGACCTGTTCAATTTTCCCCGTGCATAAGGTGAGATAACGATCTTGAAGAGATGCGTACTCAATACAATGTTAATACTATGAGCGATGTACTCGCTGCCGAGTCAGATGATTAAGGCCTGTATGTGCTATGCTAGGTATCTACACTTAAGTCCAAGTGGGAATTCCATGAACCCATGTCGCCGAGCGCTCTTTCCGACAAAATCCGAAGAACCAACATGAACGCTACACAAAGAAAACAACATGCGGCTTGCCAATAACAAAGATCCCGCTATTGTCGTCGAATTGATAAAATCGGTAGAAGCATGCCCTCCCAACTTCACGTTGTAACATGCTGCCGTTGACAAGAACAAATTCCAACCCTATCTATCGACGAGCGAACTCAATATCTCCCTTGCGAGCCGGCTTAATGTTCGGGTCATACCACCAAACACACACAATAAGCGTAATCATCATAGGCAAGAAGTCGTAAACATAAATCGGCCACTCGTGCGACAGCAGATAACCATCCTATATCCATCCATTAGCAGTGTACTCAACCAACCAATCGAAAGGACAGAACAATATATACCTTGCCCATCGCATACTCAATAACCCTACAAAGGTTACGAATAGTAATGCACACACTAGCCGCATACAAAAACCAGATCAACTTCGTCCACGGAATATCCGCCGACGCAGCTGTAGGTCCCTTTTGGAGTCTTACGTGCCAGATACCCGCTACGACGACGAAGAAGCCGAAGATGAGGATTTGGAGAATGAGGCCGCCGAGGATGATGTTTTCGCCGCGTTTGAAGCCGTCGGCGTCCGAGGCGGATACGAGCATGCCGGCGCCACCGCCTTGGATCATACTAGGATATTATGTTAGCATGATGGATGACTGATGAGAGTTGCGTTGTGTTGTGTTGTTTTTTGGGGACGTACAAGCAGAGAATGTCGCCGCCAACAAAGAGCTTGGTCAACCAGTTTACGCGGATCAACGAGTACTCAGCAGAGTCTGTGCGGCGAATGAGGCGACCGAGGATCATGTAGATGGAAGCTGCGAAGAGGATGGGTGCGAGGAGGATGAGCGTGGATTGGATGATGTACGGGGTTTTGTTCTCGGTGTCGTTGTGGGCTGCGGCTCGGGCGGAGTAGCCTATGGCTTCGCACTGGAGTGGGTGTTAGCATGTGTTTTCTTGGGTTAAGCAGCTTTTGTAACCAGAAGCTGGAGGGGTGGAGGGGGGATTGAATACATACCAGAGCTCCGATGACGAAGGGTATGCAGAACCATGTCCTGTTCTTGACAAGGCGGTATGTGTGGATGAAGAACAGTATGAACATGATCACGGCAGTAATGGCGCCGGCCGCGATGGTAGGTGTGTACGGCCAGAGTACGTACTCTGGTATCGCGTTTGAGTCGTCTACTGGTCCCGGTGTCGACATCTTGGGTGGGAGGAAGGGGGTTTGAGGCAAGAGCCCTTGTGGTACCACGGAATCAAATTGAACAGTTGTGGCAATGTGTTTGGAAGATTGGGAAGTGTCCGTGGTAATACACTGTTGGACTGTTGGTATGTGGACTGAGGCTGGCTGATGGAGAAGAGTATAGCAACGTCTTTATGTATAGAAGTCATAACGAGAAGCCGCGGGGCACAGCCCACCTAGCGTATCCCGTATCTAGAGTCCCTGGACCCGTACGTAGATTGCCCGAGCAACGTTCCCGCCTTCTGTTGGGAGCGTAGACATTTCGGATAGAGAAGGAGAAGGATCTGTGCATACGACTAGCGCGTCCAGATACGACGCGCCAATCGCATTGCTGCCCGAATACTGAGCTCCACCTTTTTTGTTCTTTCCTCGAACATCCTACATTAGTTCCTCGCGTGTAGTGGTGTCAAACACGGGGTAGCAGGAGGAAGTCTTCAATGTCGCTTCTAGAATACGTCGTAAATCTTGACGTGGTGCGTGCAAGTAGATAAGTCGGCTGCTTCGCACGTTTCGCACAGCCTCCCCCTGATAACTATCATCGCTTCGAATGGTCGTGTTCTACGCTGACCAGCCAAGTCCTGTAAAGGTAGTCTACCTGATCAGTCAACATGCGGATACTCGAGCCTAGCCTGATTCCACTTACGACACAAGACTTCGTCAAGCCAGCCACACATTCTTCGCAAGCATATCCCAAAGCAGTCTGGTGGAAGGAATAATCAATACTGATTTGGCGTAGGGATGTTGTTTCGATGCAATAGTTGTGCGCAAGCTGGCGGTAATCAAGCATGTTTGCAACCTCCGCGTCTCCGCAACGGGCAGCATAGCCTGCGTCGGAGGATTTGTTCCATGGAGGAACATCTCGCCTTTTGCAGCAGGTCGGGAGCGTACACAGCTCGGCGCACAATGATAAAAATGTCGAATGCCAAGAAAAGTTCCAAGGCTTCATGTCGCATGTCCAGAATATGGTGTCGGCGGAACAGAGCCACCTCGTATCTGCTCCTTGGGCCAATGAAGCCACTGCTTCCACTCGCTAGGGACCATGTGATCCGCGATCTTGAGTATCTGCTCTGCGAGCCCCTCCAGATACCAATAACTCGCTGCCGCTCTGTGCATCATGACCGCGTAATGTGCAAAGATGATTAGAGATCCCGGCTGCTTCTCCGATAGAAGCTCGATATAGCGATTTGAGATGAGGTGGATCCAAATCTTCAGCAACGCGTCGGAAGGCGGCTTATCAGACTTTTCCGCGACCTGGAAGACCAGTTCGAGGATATGGCAGGCAAAGCCATATGCATCCACGATATCGGGAGGATAGACATGATGGACGACCTCCGAGAACTTACGCAGTTGCACAAGTTCAGTATTGGGTGGTTGTTCTTCTGTCATCCAATCAATATCTTTGACGTCGTCCGGAATCATGCGGCCCAACTCGCTCGCCTTCATTTCCGTGTAAAAGCCAGTCACCATGGGCCGTATCCTCCGGGTCAAAACCAGATTAGAAAGCACGCTGTCGAACGCGTGCTCCATATCCGAGTGAGCTGCAACTGAAGCTACACATGCGTGTGGGAATAGGACTCCGGCGAACAGAAGGACCGCTTTGAAGTTCGAATGATCGATGTCGCGAACCGATGTTTGGAAACTAAGTAGAGCTGCGTCATGGTACTTCTCGGCCTGGTACGAGTATTGCGGAGCCTCTTCTGGAGCTGAAGTCCGACTCAGGTGTAGCGCGCTGAGAGCAAGAGCTGCCTGAAGGAGGTAGGGATGATCGAAAGCTGTCTGTATCAGAAATGTCGAGCACACATCCTCAGCATCAGTATTATTCGCTGCGAGGGTTTTGGCGGTGACATTAGTATAGTGACTGCGCACGGAGTCAGTTCAGATTTTTTGATTCTTTCCGTAAGCAGTGAATATGTTCTGGTGACCGAAAGTTATGACCGGTCTTGGAGATAGAGTGAGACACTCTCAAAGCGTCAAGATGGAATTGAAAGGACGTACTGGAGCAACCGTAGTTGAGGTATATTCAGCGTCAAATCAGGCCGGCTGGATGCGCCATTAAGATCGATAGTTCCAAACTCTGGTAATGGTTGCTGATCAAGAGCATTGGCATGACCATCTGTGGATGACGGCGTAAAAGCTGGTGTTCCAGCCGGCAAAGGCGATACGTGGGACGCCTCACGACTCTCGCGGTTGGTGGAAGGCCGGTATTCACACACCGTGCCTTGCTTCACGCAGTTTGCGCAGTTGGGCCTCTGTTCATCGCACTTTGAAGTTTGTTAGTCGCAAGTAGAATTCGTAACTCGAATGGGAAGGCGCACTTTGACATGTCGGCCTTTGCACGGTAAGCAGCCGTTTCGCGACTTCTTATGAGGCTTGCGAGTCTTCGCTCTGTCCATGTTATGTTGTTGATGCGATCATATCGGAGGCTTGTCTGGAGGAACGCGATGGGCAGATTGGACGATCTACGCTTGTGATGCGTCACCCGTCGACGAAACCGGGAGCGGCACTAAGATATGGCCCGTGCACCCGAGACAGCCGTAGCCTACCCGATACAAGCACTCGAAGCACAGTTGTGGCTGTGTTCATCGTCTTGCAAATACTTATAGGGCAATCTGGCTCAAAAGGATAAAAATAGAACTGCATATAGTAGAGATGTACGTGTTTGGCCGTACATACATTTTCACATTCGTAACCAACGTATCTATCATATCAAAAACCTCAGTGGATGTCCACGTCCCACGCTAAGTCGAGCAGAAATGCGTAACGCCAGCGCAATGACTATATTCATGCGATTACTCCTCATCCTCGTCTTCTTCATCCTCAAGGTCCGTCCGCTCAACGATCAGATTACCACTTCGTCCAATGCGCTCCTTGATCGTGCCACCAGTCTTGAGTTCGTACACCTCGCGCGGCATAGGACTGACCAGCTGGAACTTGTACTCATGCTCAAAATCCTTTGGCTCTTCGACCTTCTCCTGTGCGCCTTCTTCAGACTGCAGGATATCGTAGCATTCAACGAACGCGTAGAGTTCCTCGATATGAGCATCCGCGGCGAATTTGCGGACCACACGCTCGGCATTAGGCATGCGAAGACTGATGCGTACGATGTCCTTTTCCTCGGGACTGGGCTCAGAGCGAATTGATGCGGCGCGCCATTTGCGCCATTGGGCGAGGTTTTGTGCGTATCGTTCAATGGCTTGTTCGCGCTCAAGTGCTTCCTTTTCTTCTCGGGCTTTCCGCTCCGCTTCCTCCTTCTTCTTGCGCGCCTTTTCTCGGTCCGCTGCAAGTGAGCGTTCATATGCGCTGTTCTGTTGTTCTCGGATATTCCTTGTCGCCTGCTGTTCAGCGCGCTGACTGCGTACGCGATTCAGCGGCTCTGTGTGTTGCTGCATCGCCTGTCTTAGCTTTGCGATGTACTGCTGTGGAGTTGTAGGACCGGCTACGCGCGCCGCGATGCCCATAGCTGTCGACGACACTTGCGGTGTGTGTACGATAAGGCCAGTAAAAGGAAACTTCGTGCACGATAGCGCAGCAGAAACCTGGTATGCCTCCGAATCTTGCACATTGCCCGCCCACAGTATTATATTGTTCTCGGGGTTCCGTACAAACTCCACGACCTCTGGTGCGAGAAGTGTGTCCTTTATGAAAGAAGACGTCTCATCGTGCTCGGGACTGACCAGCACGACCATCAGGAATTGTAGGTTCTTCTTGGCCAGATCGAAGGCTTGCGCGTATCCGCTCTCGAAGAACGGCAGGGTGTGGCTTCCATATTCCTCCTCGAACTCGCGGATGAACCGCGCCGCTGTATCTCGTGGGTTCAAAGGTCGGCGTCCGCTTGCGCTGCGTTGAGAGGCGGGTGTGTTGATATTGCTAGCCGTCACCCTCCCCCATGCGCGGGGTAGGAAGGGGAATAGCCAGCCTAATAGTCGGAAAGACTTCGCGAATAACGAGTACACGAGCGAGAATGGCGCAAAGAATATCGCAAGCACCAGCGGAACTTGTGTGGTGACCTGGCTTTCTGGCTGCGGGACCACCCTCGGCGCAGGCTCTATCCTGACTCTCCTCCCACTACTTGTTGAGGATCGTGGTGAAGCAAAACCATTCAACAGTGTCTCTTGTCGGCGGATGTCTTGGGGCGGTGGTAATTGAGCGGCGGCGGCAGCGACTGGGTCTTCGGTCGGTTCGCCGTCGAAGAAGCGGGTTACTGCTATGTTGACATTCCATTGCGCGCGCTGGAGAATTGGTATCGCGTCGGACGTCGCTTGATCGGTAACGGCGGTGTATTGCTGGAGTGCGGCTTGCTGGTCGGCTGTGAGGGATGCGATGTCCACGCCGCTGTCCGCCATCGTAGGTATTCGGCTTGTCTGATTCTAGATTGAGGTTTTGAGTTGTGTGTGATCGGATGCCAGATTCTGCGACAGAGGTTTATATCGGAAAGGACTGTAGTGTGGAAATGTGATGTAGGGTGAAAGTCTTGGTCTACGTGTTGCCTTTACAGCGGCGATGATGTAGCGGTGGTCGGAGCTTACGCTCGAACTACGGGACAAAGGTGAGGCTAACCTTGAATGATCAGCCTTCGCCACGGAACACTAATAACCCACGGGGTAGTTGGTGAATCAGCATTGTTGCGATTGCTCTCCTAACAACTATAGGATGGGTGATAGAGGCTGCCGCCTAATATCGTGGATGCTACATACCGAATCTCCAGGCCACCCATGGATGTTCTGAACCCGCTTGCTAAGTACGCGCGCCGAGTCACATTCCAAGGTTTGCAGCAGTGTCATCCATTTATCACAACTATTTGCGCACGATCAACGATCTCAGAGTTCGAAATAGGCTCTTTGGTTTTTGGCAACCATGTCGGAAGGTTTCCGCCATGGTTCCAAAAATATTCGTTCCATAACTAAGCCTATTTGAATCCTAATCTGCAGCAAGATATGCCATCCTCACGTGCAAATAGTCAGTTCGCATGTCAGTAAACAACAGCTTCCAATATCAGCAATGCTCAGCCAAGGTGCATCATGCATCTCTCCAGAATTATTGTGGTTCAAGACACCTGGTAAGCCACGCCCGTAACCGATGAAGCCACCGCTGGTCCTGTTGGTAGCAATCAGGTAGCCACAGCTACACGACGTTGAGCGGAACCTTTTTAATGTGTATCAGAAATCGAGGATCATGGACTAAGCGCTTCACTTCATCACCTTATCTCAGTGATGTACCTACACTCTTACAACCAGTGCCAAAGCGCACTCGACCCAGCTGAAACCAATAAATAGTAGAGCCCCACTAAGCATCGTTACCAATGCACAGAAGCGTGGTGTCATTCCTGACCCGCACTGGCTGCGGACTCGGCCAGTCTACCCCTCCAGGCCCACCATTGCCCACCACATAGCCAAAATTCATGCATTGCCCAAGAACATAGTGTTACCCTTTGGACTTTTTGCCATCAATCCTGTTGTAACAGGCCCGCTTGGCGTAAGTTTGACTGTTCATCCAACTGCATGAAACATGTCCTAACAACCTCAATAGCAAGCGGTAAGGCGTCGCACTTGTAATGCGAAGATCACTCGTTCGGTAAGCTTCAACTCATGAGTTCCACACTTCGAATTCCCCTTCTAACAGTCCTCTAGATTCGGGTAGTGGGCATAACACAACTTCTTTTTTTTTGTCATCGCATTTCGAGGTCTCTTAACATAGAGAGAGCTCCGCCCTTTTTTGCTCGCGGGGAAGAAGTATAATTCTTCGTTATAGCTTAGAGAGCTATTATATGGTGTCTGCCTATTCCACAGATTTTGTTTTGCTCCGTACCTTGACAACATGCTCCACAACTTCGCTCTGTCTATGCGATGGCGCGCTTCTCCTTCCATTCATTAGCATCAATAAAGCTTCTTGTCGTAAGTGTAACATCGATGACCAATGAAATATGTGTCTGTTTTGATTCATTCATTTGTTCATTCATTTAGCAGCATCAAAGCTGAGGGTATCTATCTCCAGCTGTTGAAAGGCCAGATTCTACTTTTTTGTCTTACGCCAGAAAACACCTTCATGATGCCTCGACGAAGCCGATACCTAGCTGCGCACATCGATGTGCAGTCGCTAGGTACGGCAAGCACGAACCTGCTCGCGATGGCATGCCCTCGTAGATTGTTGAAATACACGAGCTTCAGCGCTCACTCAGTGTGAAGACGCTTAGCTGCTGTAAGTTTGCTTGGGCTGGGGGTATGAAGGGCCCAGCTCCTGGATGCTGAGCTTGGCAAGCCATTGACCCATGTCGATGGCCTTGTCGAGCGGCTTGCCCTGGACGATACCAGCGACGAAACCACCGGCGAACGCGTCACCGGCACCGTTGGTGTCGTTGATCTGCTCCTCCTTGATGGCGTGTACGGAGAACTCCTTGACGTCAGCGTCACCGCCCTCCTTTGCGGTCACGGCAATGGTTGGGTCGGTGCCTTGGGTGAAGACAACAGTCCTGGGTCGCTTGCTGTTCTGCTTGGGTGTGTTGGCAAGCTTCTTAGCAATCTCCTTGACGTCCTTGGTCTCCCAGCCATGTGCCTCGGCGAATGCGGCGGCCTCGGTCTCGTTGCCGATGACGATGTCGACGTAGGGGAGGACCTCGTCGAGAGGGTCCTTGAAGAATTGCGAGATGAAGGGCGCGGAAAGGTTGAGGATGAATTGCTAGAAAGCTGTTAGCGCACTGCCGTTTTCTTAACACATCCAAGATCTTCATACCTTGTCCTTAGCGGCAGCCTCCTCAGCCAGGGCCTTGACGGCTGGGACACAGACGGTCAAGTGGAAGCCACCAACGTAGTAGACCTTGGCGTTCTCGACCTGCTTCCAGATACGCTCCTCCTTCAAGTGGTCGATCTTGTAGTTGTTGGCAGCGGCAAGGTCGGTGCACATGGAGCGGTTGTGGCCGGTGATGACAACACCACAGCGACCAGTGGGAGTCTTCTCATCGTAGAGGTACTCAGTCTTGACACCAGCATCGGCTGAGATCTTCTCGAGAGTCTCGCCGTACTTGTCCTTGCCAATGCAGCCAACGTATACGACCGAGTTGGGCTCGAGGATGTAAGCCGCACCACGGGCAGTGTTCTGGGCGGCACCACCAGCGATCAGGACGGCGTTGTAGTTCTGGAGAAGGTCCTCGTACAGGCCCATGTGCTTCTCAGGGTCGGCGAGGATCGCATCGTTGGCCTTCAAGCCATACTTGTCGAGGAGAGCCTGGTCACTGCTAGCTGTTAGCAAAAGCTCACTCTGGTGCTCCTCCGCATTTGCTGCAAAGCATTGCGAATCTAGCTAGAGGAACATGGACTTACCCTACACCCTGGATGTCCAGAAGCGGGTTCTCGAGGCAGAATAGTTCGTAGTTTCCAGGCATTGTGTATGTTGTGTGTGTGTAATAAAAGACGTTGGTGTCGTAATGGAGTGAAAGTGCTGAATGTGGGGCAGGGTTTCGGACAGCGAGGGGCAGCAAGCTCCGCGCTAACAATTGCACCGACGCGTAAAGTCCCGAATCGAGCAAGGTAAGTGCAGCCGAGTGAAGCATCTTGTCGTGCATATAACGGAAGGCCTCCTAGAAGAATATAGCTTAACATCACAGTAACTATGAGGCATGTGGTCATACGCATAACTCCTTGTTAATTTATAATGTAAAGTAGATCTACCAGACCAGGCATAAAACGTTGAGACTCGACTCACCTCCGATCCAGAAGCTCAAAGCCTTTGGTCATCTGGAAGACAAGTCGTTTCTCAAGTCGGACCATAGCCTGGCTGGTCCGCAGGATCAACCCATGCAATAATGCAATAATTTCAGTCTGTAAAACAAATCGCCCCATCTAACTACCTTCCCTTGATCTTCCATGGTGCTCTGGAGAAGTCATGGCATGCAAGCGAAGCATGATGGGAGCACACATGCCGCATGTGGAAGAGCATCTACACTCACTTGGTTGGAGAGTTCGCTCGTGACTCATCCAACGGACCTCTTCAACTCCGACACGACAGTCTTGTAGTAACCAGGTTGGCAGTCTGGCGAACCGTATGTCTAGCGACGGTAACGACTGATGATAATACAGCATTAAGCAGCCTGCTACGGCTGCGCTGGCATTGGATCAGCCGCCTTGGCCGTTGGGAGGAGTACGCCCCCAGGAGCTCTCGGCATTGCCCCGGTAGGAGCTGAACAGAAGCGGGCTCGCCATGTTTGCTCCATTTGCGTATCCATACTGGTGGTTGTTGTTCAAGTCGCTGCCATATGGCGATCCCCAGTTCGAGGGGCTGCTGACGTGATTTCCCCATGCAGCGCCACTGCCAATACCACTGGGAGCTCTAGTAGCAGTAGGAGTACCAGCCTCGACACTCAGAAGCGAGTTCGCTGAATCCCCTCGCACATGACCAGACATCCGGGGTTTATCATTCATTGAAGGTCGACGGAGATCGTTGCCAAGTCCGTTGGTGTTTAGCATAGAGGGAGAAGCCGGACCGGGCGTGCGATTCCAGATGGAGTTGGAGTTCCACTGACCATCTGGCACAGAAGGTAGGTTCGGTGGCTGACGGATGGAAGACGTGGAACCCGACCTACCCATCGGCGTGGAGAGCATTGCAGGCATGGGAGCAGGAGACAAGGGCTTGTAGTTCCTAACCGAGTTGACCAAGTCGTTGATCGACAATGCTCCCGGCACAAACGTATTGTCGTTGACAACGGCCGTGTCGTCGAATGTCTGCTCCGGTGGCGTAGGTGGGATATTCTCGTCTTCTTCAACTAAAGGGTCCAGTCCGGTCTCGTCGCCTACTAGGTCGTCCACCATGTTGCGCATCGCATTGTCCTTAGCAAGCGTAGTGGATGCAGATTCTGAAGCTGCCGCAACGGAGTGTGACTTCTGGTCGTCTGGAATAGGCGCCTCTGTGTGCTTGAACAGAGGTATATCGGTGGCCTGGACTGAAAGAACAGGAGATCCATCAGGCCGGGTCGTTGGGCTCGCCAGAAGCTCAGATGGTAATCCTTCTTCTCGGTAGATAAACCGCGGGCCCGCCAAGTCCAGTGGTGCATCGTCAATCTGCGTGAGGAGCAGACCATCGATCAGCAAATCCTTCACTCGCATGAGCATCTCGACGTTGGGGTGGTTGCGCTCCAGCTCAGTCCACTTCTGCTTCATTACATCCCCCTTATACCAGAGCTTCATGGTATCCGGGGAAATGAGCGGCTCAAAACCAATCGTATCCGTATCCTCCTCCAACATGTAGTCTTCTTGGGGGAGTTGGTCGACAGGAAAGCTCGAGGCCAAAAGAGACAAGGTAGCAGCGTAGGCTTTCCAGAGCTCTTGAACGTCGACAGGATTCAAGGTATCGGCGATATTGGCGTTGAGTACCTTCCAGTAGCGCGTGAACCAGGTGCTGTATAGACGAAGTCCTGGGAGAATGCGGCGTGCCACAGCTGTAATCTTGTCGGATAGATGGGCCGCGCGGTCGCCGTTCTGGTGCTTTACATCGTTGCCCTCGGAAAGGCGGTCCAACTCCGGCTGCAGGACTTGTAGTAGGATGAAGAAAGTCTTGACGTTTAGACGAAGGTAGTAGAAATAGGTGCGCATGATGTTCGGGGGTGGGTTCTCGCCTGTTATGGTTAGCGAAGTTGGCTTGTGAAAAGTGGACAACTTACTCTGCAACTGCACCGTCGCAAAGTATTCCGCTGACATGTTAATGAGGATGATCTTAGTCAAGATGGAGTCCAACGGGCGCTCTTTGAGCTCGATAGCCAAGTGGCTGAGCACCTCGCCTTCCAACTCATCATGCGCCGCGAATTCCTCGCCCTTGTAGAGCTTGCTGTGCAGTCTGATGAACCAAGCAATCAAAGCCCGACCGGTGTTACCGTCGGCTGACTTGTGGTTGTTGATGAGCTGCCCATTGTCCCATGCAGTTATGACGCGCTTGAACTCGGTCGCGAGGTTGGCCTTGGCCGACGGGTACGGCTCTTTGCTTGCTAGCGAGCGGTAGAGGTGGTATACGCAGCGGAAGTGGTCGCCGTCCTCGCGGGCGATTACTGCGAGTTGATTCGGCGCATGTCCGGAATCTGGGTATATCTCTGCGGCCAGGTCGTAGTAACCTTTGGCTGGGCCCCAATTGCGGTCCTTGTTCTTCTCGACGAGTTCGGTCTCGCGGTAGCGGGAAAGGTCGCCGAGTTGGATGAGCGTCTGGTGGCAAGAGACGAGGACCTGCGTTTTCAGGTTCGCGGCGATGCGCTGGCGCGGGGAGGACTTGGAGGCTGCTCTCTTATCAGCAAAGTCGCGGGGCGCACACCGGGCGTGCTTACTATCATCCTTCCATTTCTGGGCAATTTTGCGCAGCTCTGGGATGCCGTCGAACTGAGTGTCGAGGTTCAGTATGTATTGGCGGTAGAAGCGCTGGCTGGCCTTGATAAACTGCAGATAGGTCTTTTGGAACTTGCGGATCTCGACAACATGGTCCTTGGATCGCTTGAGCTGCCGGGTGTTAGCGATGCTTCTCGTGCTTTCTCGCGTGGTGACGCACCAGCTTGTGTTCCTGCCTGAATTTGGTGTTGACCTTCAGATGCGCATTCCACAGCGTCGTCTGGAGTTCGCGGGCGGATGCGTATTCGAAGTTGGAGAAGATAAGGGCCTCGCAGGCGGCGCGGTACCTGTCGGGCATTAGTTGTCGCCGGTATGAAGTGGTAACGATGCCTACTCTTGCAGCACCGCAGCTAACTCGGCGCACGGAGAGCCGCCATCAGCGCGCTTATACAGGTCCTTCTCGATCGCCTTCGCCCGTCTATACTTTTATTAGCACCCGGCCGACATCACGGGAATGACGCAATGACGCACCTGTCGAGTTGTTCGGTGTTGGCGGCCATGCCTTCTATGTGCAGGAGCCGGCGACGTTCATATGTGACCCCACGGTCGGCGGGCAGGTCAGACGAAGGCACGGAGCAGGCGGCGGACGTTGTGGCTGGCGTGCTCCATTTATGGTGAGGGGGTATGCCCTGCGTAAAGGACAGAAGCGAGCGGGAGGGTCTCGGAGGCAAACAGCGCCCAAGACGCGGAGCTATGGCGTCAGAGTCGGAGGCGATGGCCGTGGTGAGAGGTGTGAGAAAGTGAGGTTGGTGGATGAGTCGCGAGAACTAGCGGGCGCAGCAGTCTCGGAGCTAAGGTACCACGTCCCGGCCTGGCTGGCTACCAACCCTCTCTCTTTCACCGCACAGCCAACACCCAAGTGAAACAGCCCTGCGAGGCGGCACTCTCCCCGGTAAAAGGTACTGCCCCTTTCATCTACGCCTCGTCACAGTCACAATCAGCCCCAATCAACATACAATGGGGATCAAGCGCTCACACCGCGATTCCTCGTCATCAGACAGCACACCCTACTCGCGTGAGACATCGGCCGACGTCAAGATTGTCCACTTAGATACCGAATCTGCCGTCTCTGACGACCCCATCATCATGAAGTGCTCACTGCCCCCGCACGAACCGCTTGCGTTCAATTCCATTGAAGACCACGATGTGCACTACCAGCAAGTTCACATGAACCGATGCAGCGAATGCCACAAGAACTTTCCGGATCAGCACTTTCTACATCTGCATATTGCAGAATATCACGATCCTATCAATGCTGCCAAGCGAGACCAGGGAGAGAAAACGGTAGGTCATTTCCTTACTTTGTTTGTCACGTGTTTGCTCCTACCCTTTCCGGATCTGCCCAGTGGTTCCTTCCTCTTGACAAGATCGCCCATCCATTTGGAGTAAGACTGGTGAGGTATGCGGAGTACGAGCGCCTTCAAAAGGGCACTGTAGCTGATAGCTCGCAGTATGCATGTCTCTTACCTGACTGCGATCGCATGTGCAGCACGCCACAGAAGCGCCGCCTCCACTGCATTGATAAGCACCAGTTCCCTCGCGAGTACGACTTCATCGTTGTGAAAGACGGTATCGATCGCCGAAGCAGCATGCTAATACCCTCTCACCGACGAAGAAGCTCGACTATGAGTTCGGCGAATGGCGCTGCTGGCTCTCCAAGGAGGCGGAGAGGTGAGTCCAGCGCAAGCACTGGTGAAACTATGGAGATGGATCACGAAGAAGCTCAGGAAGAAGGAGAAACGCGTCGCTACCCCACCAGACTTCGCGGGCGTGGAGGATTCGGAGGCCGCGGGCTCACACGAGAAGACGCAGCAGGTATCACTGCCCCAAAGACAGCCACTACTGATCAGTCGACCGATTCCATGGACAGTCTGGCTTCTAGCATGTCTGCACTGAAGTTTGTTCCTCACAGTGTCCGGGTAGCGCGTACAAAGGGTAGAGGAGGAGGTGCCTGAAGATACAGCCATCTAAGGAAAGAGAAGAGTTCGGCTGATACTTTTGCCTTTCTTCTACAATTCTGTGATCGTTCTTTCTGTTGTATTTCTCGTCAAGTCATGTTGCCTTGCGTTCCTTCCATAAATGCCGGTTGCCACGTGGTAGTGGTTACAACAACATCTCACTTGGCGCCATCCTCATTACAACACCACTGATCTTCCTCGGCGATCCTGTATTGCTATCGATCGAGATAGCAAGGTATGTATACGACTTTAAGAGAATCAAACTACAGGCTAACATCGCCGCTGGCCGGGTCTCCTTCTTCCGTAATGCACCTGTGGACACAGCAATGGTGTACATTGTCTGGTTGCACTGCGCATTGCGAATCCTCCTACTCTTTTTCGATCGTCTGAAGTCACTCGGGCTTGTAATAGTGGAGCTTGCAGCCGTCTGTTGCCATGTTTTCCTGATACGCGTGATCCTCACCCGACCACAACAACCGCCCCACCACCGCTTGCGCGCAATCGCTATATGCGTCCGAACTCTGTCCAGACTCATAACCATTATGAAGCCGTTGACTGTCGCTCGCTACGCAATCGCAAACGAATACCTGCGCCGAAGGAAACAGCGATTTTGTGACGCTGCCAATCGCACTCCCCCGGAGCACCAAGTCGAACTCTCAAGCACCGCCATTGAACAAACGCCAGACAAGCAAACAACGGATGCGCAAGCTCAGCCAGCGTTGGATCATGTACAATCCCTCGTCACATCGACAGCGAACGAGAGATGCGACACAGTCGCAGTCGGCGTCAGGACCATCGCTTTGGATAAGATTAGTACAGCATCTAGTAAGTCCCGGTCGGATGCAGAGTGGATGCAAGGTCTATTATACAAAAGCTTACACGGAATTTTGATAGGACATCTCCGCAAGCCGGGCGTTTGGAGGCCAATGTCAACGAGCGAACGCACTGGCAGTACCGTTCTGGCAGCTTTGCAACCCAACGCAGACAGAGGCGCGGTGGCTACAGGAGCAAACGCTGCAAAAAACCCATGTGCTGGCGGATTCGGCTTGCCTGCACGCGACACTGTCACAAAGGCGTGGAAAGGGACGACCGACCACGAGTACCAGATTTTCACCACCTTCTGCTTCCCTGCCATGGGTGCATCCGCCCCACGATCTCTTCCTCCGACGCCGCACCCTGAAGACGCCAGTGACACAGCATCCCCGACCTCAGATACAACCTTATTCGAAGACGCGCCTGTATGCACACCCAGCCAGCTAGGATGCGATGAAGACATCGGTGCGTACATAGCTTGTAACGACGCACCGATGGAAGGAGTGTCAATCACCTGGACTCCCCAATTGGCAGAGCACGAAATCGATCCTGTCGCTAAACGCCCTGTTCGGCATCGTCGATACGTCTCTTCTCAATCAAGCTTCGGCGTTACTGAAACGCCTCAAATCCCGCTTCGGTCAAGATCAAGAACGAATGATGGACTGCTGTTGTTTAGGGCAAATTCTTCCAAGGAAACCACAGATGACCCTAAAATAAGACACCGTCGGAAGGTCTCTCTGAACCTCCCAGTCAATACACACGCAAGCCAGGCCAGCGCCACTCAGCCATTTGGAAAGTCCGGTGTCGAAAGTTGTACAAAGCGAACATCTGGCATGGAGACCGCTTACTATACCACCAGCGTAGACGCATTGACTCCAGAAGAACGGGATCTAGAGTACAAGCACCGGCATACATTCATAGGAACTGGCTCGCTAGACGACTTCCTAGAAACACTGGAAACTACACCAAACCATACCGCTACCAAAGATGCGATTACTCGGGCATTCGTACAATTGGCAGCATCAGAGCAGCTCTACGCTCGACAATGTTCTGCTGGTCAGGGGTGGGATCTAGTTATGCGAACAACACTGAGCCTCATGGACGTTACTAGCGTCGATTACATTGTCCAGTCGCAAGTCAAGCTGGGCTCCATTACGCTTCGGCAATTCCTGGATTTGATGCCTTTCGATGAAGTCGATGAGGTGGCGGCACTACGTATCATAGAAGCGTTCTCTATTGCTAGCCATCTGGATGCGACGGCATGTATAGGCGCACGGAGTAAGGCACGAGCTTTCCGGAAGTGGATGGTCGACCAAAAGAGTGTGGACGCAGATTGTTGAGGATAATAGCGATGAAGTACGCGCGCTTCCCCCTACTATACTCAGTCAATTTTCCTAGCATCAATACCCCAATGTCACCGACGTATCTTCCTATGTACGCTCCTGTACTATTGCTTCTCGGAGAGTTTACGATCTGAACAGTGAAGCAGACACAGTTCCTTGTTTCATTGAGCATCTCTCCTTCCCATCTAGGCAGTATCTCAGGGCACGTGTCTTCCCTACACCCACCTCGGCCTTGACGCCCACGCTGCTTGGCCTTCTTTTCGATATCGTCTCTCGACCTTCTTCCCTGAGTTGATCTTACGCCTTCCTTGCACTCTCAAAACGCCACTAAGCTCGCTCTTGCCCACTCATTCCAGAACCTCGCGGCTTTCCCCATCGCGTTAAGGCAGGTCTCCCTCCAGTCCGAACTTTCACTGAAGGTCCGTGCTCCGCCTTACTACCCCCACTCGATACCGTCTCCAGCCGCTTGCACTACACTCTCTACTCACACGCAATACACCGGAGGCAATCGATCCGTTCGCCACATAATTGTTACATACTCACGCGAATCATCGACAGCTACTACGATGTCGAGCCGCCCACTACCGCCGTCCAGCGTTTTGCTAGGAGAAGTCAAGGCCACTGTCTTGCGTAAGTACAAGAAGAGCGCGTCCGTCTTTCTAGAGGACGCCGCTCTTGATATGATGCTTACCGAACTTCCCGGTGACATCCAGCGCTACGCCGGATTCTACAACATCTACCTCTTCCTCGACCCCTCTCACTGCCAAGAGTCAAATCGACCGTTTGCAAATCCCCTTCTTGCCCAGGATTCGACAACTCGTTTTATTTGGAATAAGAAGGAGTATGACTGCGCCGATTACCTCGTAGACGATGACGATGATCACCCTGAATTGATTGAGGCAGCAGCAATTCGACCTATTGAAGGGTCCATCGGCGCACCCATCACCAGCATCATAGACAAGGTAGCCGAGGCCTCGAACAAGATGCAGAAGAAGACGTCTGCCTTCCAACCTGGAGAAAACATCAAGACGCGGCTTCGACGCGCACACAATGAGCGCAAAGAGGCAAGGAAGTTGGACGGCTGGCTGGAGCTGAAGGCTACAGTAGAGGCCGCTGCGACACAGAAAATACCTGCTCACGTTTCCACTACACAATGGCACTTCTGGAACGCCGTTTTCTTGGACGTTCTCCCGTCGTTACCAGCATCCGAGCGCGCCGCTCGTCTCCTGGCTCTTGAGAGTCGTGACATCACCGATGAACAGCCCAAGCCATGGTCTGATATCTGGCAGACATACCAGTACGTTCAACTTATGGACGAGATTGAAACAACTGGGTGGGACGAGACCCTGCGCGAACTGTCCGAGAACTACCAAGACTTCTCAGAGAAATTGCTAGATCTCGACTTCGCCACGCGTATGGCTCTAGGTCTGCCGGTCGCACTGCCGCCAGTCCGCGAGGAGAACACGTCGGTGCTTGCCGAGCCCATTGCTTCCAAGCCATCGGTTCTTGACACCCCGGTAATCGACACTGGCGCTCGTCGTCCGAAACTCCTCCCAAAGTCTCAGGCTACGCGGAAGAATTCCGGGTTGGCTTGCTTGGCTGAGAAGGCTACTATAGCTCCTGAGGTCGCTGCACCGCCGGCTCTTATTCCAGCGCAGGCTAGTACCAACATCTTTGGGCTTCCTACCATAGTACCGCAAAAGCCCCCTCCATCATCCAGCGGCTTTACGTTCACTACTCCGGCTTCGAAGACCGCCCCTATGTCTGTACTGCTACAGTCTCCTCCAGCTACGCAGTTCCCTGACACACCTAGCTTTGACTTCGGCTTCGCTAAGAGTACATTCGACGCACCAATCTCTGTCTACGTACCGAAACTCGATGAACACACTGTTTCCGGGACGTGCATGGCCACTCAAACGCCTGAACTGCCCAAATTGTCCTGGACCGAACACAAACGAAAGCACGCAGTACTGACTGGCAAAGATACAAAGTCTATCTCGACTACTTTTGGTGCTTCGGCTGTTGGCTACGATCATTCCTCATCAGAGACACCCCTCGTCCTCACTCAACATGCTGAGCAACCTCCTAAGTCTGATCTTGGAGGCTCTATAGAGGTAGAGGGGGCTAAGTGGGAGACCCAATCAGCTGTCGAAGCGGAGTCAAAAGACCAAAAATACTCTACTCTGTTTACCAAGGTCATTGATGAGCTTATCATTGCTGAGCTTATTGAGGAGTTCCGAAACAAGGCTTCAAATGCCGGTGGAGGGGCGACACTCAGCGACACTACTTCCAGGGAAGAAAAGGAGCCTTCCCGTTTAGACGATGAGCAACTCAATCAAGGTGACCAAACCGCCGGCCTCCCAAGAAAGGAAGATGATACTCAGTTCCCAACCTACACCTTTCGAGATTTTGCGAAAAAATACGTCCTCGCACGAAGTCCGGATCTCTCCATCGACGACATATTCACTAAACTTACCAAGTCCTCGAATGGACGCCTCTACGATGTCGACTGTGTGCTTCTTAACGTTGACGAGAACGACGAGAGCAAGCCTGCAACGTTTGAGGAAGCAGTTAGCATGCTCGAGCCGTATCTAGCAGGTCAGTGGACTCTGGATAATGCAGATGGAGATTCCGCATCCAGTGTCAGGTCGACTCCCTCGTTGACGCACTCGCTTTTCCCCGAAGCCGAGCTTGCGATCGACAGCGAGATGGCCCAAGAGTACATGCTCGATGGATACGGCTGCCCGCTTGAGCTAACAGGAATTTCTCAAGACGACAAGAAGTTTTTCGACGCAGTACAGATGAAGATCGTCGGAGAGGCCGACCAATACGAGTTCGACTGGGCTGAGGTAGATTGCCTTCTGGGCCCTCAAGATAAGGAAGATGACGACGATGATTACGTTGTACCCACGGTCGATGATGATGGGAAACCCATCAAGCTCACACTAGACATAAACCCTCTACAAGGGGATTGGGCTGAAGATGTTTTCTCGCAGGTCTTCCCAGACTTCGAGCAGACTGAGGCTAAGCTTCCGGATGTCGCGCCGCAACTTAGGGTGGAAGTTGATCAGACGTCCTTCTCAGCCATGTTCGACTCCGGATATATGTCGGAATCGCTCGGTATCCCGGGGAACACTTCGTTCGAGTCAGCAAAATTGCCAGCAATGCAACTAGTTGACACTTTGATGCCCAATACCAAGTCTATCCTCGCCGACTACGATACGGTCCTACACGAGCTGTATCCACAGGCTGCAGCAGTTGGCACTGATGCGGAAAATAAGAAGGTCGACTACCGTCTACTTAGTCCCGCCGTACAAGAGGTGGCGTTCAAAGCTCTGCCCACCACGAACCCAGGATCACATGATGGTATCAGAACTGGCAGATCTGCTCATGGGAACTTGACCACGGCTCAGCCGCTGACGTTCAACCGGCATCACCCAGTCTATGACCTCCCGCGCTCTGACCTAGCGGTATATAACTGGCTCAAGTCTCAACGACAAAGCAGCCTGGCAAACATCAGCACGAACGAGCTGGGCAAGCCCGCATCGTTTGACGTGATCAAACTTTGACGGTGTTCCCGCAATCAAGGAGCGAGAAGTGCACATGATGAGCGGGATTATGGGACAGTAACCTCGAGCTTCCAAGGAGAAGGCCTCGTGGACCCGACTGCAGAATTTAGAGAAAGTGATGAGCGTTTGGGACATGACGAGCTCCGCGAGCACCCACACCTTGGCCACTTTGAGGCGTGCAATATCCGCATCGCTCTACGCCTGAAGATGTACTCGAATAGGCTTCCATAGTCGGTTCATCGCTATATCCTTCGATATCTCGTAAAGGGTTATGGCTTCTCTTCACCAATACGACAGTGATCGTCCCGTTCCGGCCAGACATCGATATCGACAGCCGCCTCTGAGCTCAATCCAGACTGCCAAACTCGCGACGATTTGCCCGCCTTGGCCATAGAGCCAGGGTAGAGAGCAAACGCCGCTCTGTTGGATCAAAGATCCGCAGATGAGAAAACCACAGCGTCTGTCTGCGCCATAGAGCGAGCGGACACACAGCAAAATCCACTTGCCTAGCCAAAGAGCCAGGTTATGAAGAACCGCCATGCATGCCTGAGCCAGAGAGCGAAGGCAGAGAGCAAAGGTCATCCGGCGACTGAGAAACTCGACATGTTTGTCTCCACCAAAGAGTGAGCAGATACGCAACAAACTCACACTCCCGGGCCAAAGGCTCGGTTGAAGCGAATATCGATCTGTCAGCCTACACCAAAGACTGAACAGACACACAGCAAACCCCCCTTGGACCAAAAGGTCCAGGCATGAGGGAGCAAGATGCGCAGCCATTGCAATTGCGAGGAGGACTTGTCGTGCAAAGATGCGACATGGTGAAGAGGACTACGGCGGTCACAAAGTTGGCCGTGTTGTCGAGGTTTCTGCATCCACGGAGAAGGACAGCGTGGTGTTTCCAGCGACGATTCGAGGAGATTTGAGGGTTGGTATGCGCATGAACGGTCACGGCGAATTCGTGTCAATGGTGTTGGAGGTTGTTTTGAATTTCGCCGACGACATTTCGTTAGCACACGCGCGCTCAATGTGTACGCAATAAGGTACGAGGATGCAGGAAACCTAATCGGATCACGAAACACCAGATCGGTGACTGGTAGAGCGGTGTGAGATGACAGGTAATCTGATCGTTGATGAGGGCTTCCCCGCCATCCACAACGCTACTCTAGATCGCGCATGCTTCGAGCTGTTATCTCGACGATGCAAATCCTTGGTTTCGAAAGAAATGCATCTGCTCTCGTATGCGGGTATGGCCGTTTCGGATACGCGGCTACACCAAGACCCTAGCAGCACACATCCCACCCGATCATCCGGACAGCGCAACTCCAATGACGAGTGGAGAAAAGCATCTGATCTTCCCCGCATCATCCTTGACGCAGGAACCGATGCCACTGCCTTGATCCAAGTGCAGCCACCCGGACGTCGCGGAAGACTTGCTGCTGTGGTGACGGCCTAAGTCCTCGGCGCCCAAGACATTTCCAAGCGCCGCCAATGCCATCTTCAAACTTGGCGACTTGCATTACGCACACCAGCCCCTATGTACAACGACAACCGGGACCTGCGCGCAATCAATGATAGGGGAGGGCCTGAAGGGCCAGACTAGATGGCCAAGCCAATCGTGAGTTTCGTAGTCATTTTAACGAGTTTAAACGACCCAACCCTAGCCTCGTACCAACACCGAAGGATGACTACCAAGCGTTGCACTGTCGCCCAGCTACTGCTGCGGCTCAACGCCGTTACTTGGCTGACGGCCGAAGGGGTTTCATAACATCACGACTCGCCATCCTAGAATGTTCGTTCTCTCGTTTTCCCTCGCTTCCTCCACACTAACCTCAGGCTCCGCTCCACGTCGCTCGCTGTGTAGTGCCTCAGGCGCACTCGTTAATCCACGCATGCCGAATACCCAACACCTGTCTTTCGAGTGATACCCCGGGGCTTCCGCCATGAGACCTTCGAACCTTGTTTTTGCAGCAGTCGGCCTGCTTTCCACATTCGCCACTGCGCAGCTGGAGTTCAATGTTGACGATCCAGGTGCGCTCACTGCAACTGTTTTCGGACCCCACTAACATAAATAGCCTCTATTAAGGATGCGACAAAAGTTGTTGCAGCGGGCTTAAGAGAATGGTACACTGGTGACAAACCCGGTGATGTACCTGGAAACTTGCCAGACCCATACTACTGGTGGCTATGCGGAGCCATGATGAACTCGTTCATCGACTACTGGTACTACACCGGCGACGACACATACAACAAGATTGTACAGCAAGCGATGGTGCACCAAATCGGCATCCCAAGAGCCTTTATGCCAGAGAACCAGACAAAAACACTAGGAAACGACGATCAGGCTTTCTGGGGAATGGCTGCCATGTCAGCAGCGGAAAACAAGCTTCCAGATGTCGAAGGAGAAATGTCGTGGTTGTCACTCGCCATCGCCGTATTCAACACACAGGTACCGCGCTGGAATCCCGAAACATGCGGCGGTGGACTCAACTGGCAAATTTTCCGATTTAACCCCGGATTCGACTACAAGAACACAATCTCCAACGGATGCTTTTTCAACATCGCAGCAAGGCTGGCAAAATATACAGGCAACGAGACGTATGTTGAGTGGGCCGAGAAAGCATGGGATTGGCAATACAGTGTTGGTCTCATCAGCACAGATTACCACTTCTTTGGTAAGGATGCTCTTGAATATATTTCAGATGCTATACGTGCTAACAAATACCTTTCCTAGATGGTACCAGTGAGAGACAAAACTGCACGGAAAAGAACCACATCCAATGGACCTACAACGCTGGAATCCACATGGCGGGTGCCGCAGCCCTGTGGAACATGTCAGAAGCGAAGGGTGATACGGTAAGACTCCTTGAACCTGACCCAACTCCACACTCATTCTAACGCAACGAAGGAACGAGCAGGCAGATGGCGAGAGCGCCTGGGCGGCGTTATCAACGGTACCGACATCTTTTTCCAACAGCAAGGAGCCCCAGACGTCATGATCGAAATGGCCTGCGAACGCAACGGACTGTGCGACCACGATCAACGATCCTTCAAAGCCTACCTCGCCCGCTGGATGGGCTGGTCGATGCTAGCCGCTCCCTGGACGCGCGACCGCATCATGCCCAAACTCCGTGCCTCTGCCGTGGCAGCTGCGCAACAATGTGGCCCCGGAAAAGGTGGCTGTGGTCTGAGGTGGTGGCAAGGTGGAAACGACAAGGAGGTGGGCGTTGGAGAGCAAATGTCTGCATTGGAGGTCATGCAGAATTTGCTTGTTGATCAAGTTTCTGGTCCCGTCGGACTTGATAATGGTGGAATAAGTGAGAACGATCCTACTGCAGGAAGTGATGCGGGTCCTGTGCGTGTTGAGCATGACTCTATCACGACAGGGGACAAGGCCGGCGCTGCGATTCTTACTCTCATGGTGTTCGCGGTGTTCTTTGGTGGAGGCGCTTGGCTGATTATGAGCGAATAGTTTCATTTCTTAATTCAAAGCATTTTCGATTTCATTATATTGCGCGAACTGAGGCATTGATACTGACTGTGCACTCGAGGCTCTATCATCGACAAATGTCGACAAGAATGCGGGGTGGAGCGGTGCCATACTTGCCAATAACGTACACATCTGACGCGTGAAAGCAGTGTGACTCCAAACCCGCCGCACCGTATACGTGTGTATTAAGATCTGCATGCATTTGTAATGCCCCCGTTTTCCATGTGTATACACTGCAACCTATGAGAGGGCGTGGCATGACATGAGTGTGCAGATCATTCCCCGAATGAGCGAGGATAGCGACTTCCCAACTCGGAATTAGCGCGTGTATACCTAGGTAGCAGCTGCATCACCTCACGCCAGCTATCCAGCATTTGTAAGCTCTCCGGCTATACCTCCGACATCATAACGACGATATAAGGCTGCTACCAGAGCTGCCATTCTCGAACGACTATTCAGTACTTGTCTGGTCGTACAATCGCAATCGTGGACAGTAACCGATAGCAAACATGACGTCAGCTAAACCCTTCAGCACCGTACCAGCAGGCGCGCAACAGCAGCCCACACCCTTCGAGCTGCATGTTGAGGAACAGAAGTTGCAGGACTTCAAGACTCTGCTCAAGCTGAGTCCGGTCGCGAAAGAGACGTATGAGAACAAGCAGAATGCGGGCAGCCATGGCCAGTTTGGGATCAGCCGGCAGTGGATCATTGATGCGAAGAAAGAATGGATGGAGAAGTTTGATTGGTACGAAGGCTCGACAAAGAGTTGAATAGGAATGGCTGCACTGACACGTTACAGGCGCAAGGAAGAAGACCGCATCAACTCTCTGCCCAACTTCAAGGCCACCATCAATGACGATGGCGGTAGCAGCTACGACGTCCATTTCGCAGCATTGTTCTCCAACAAGCCAGACGCTATCCCAATCGCTTTCTTCCACGGATGGCCTGGCTCGTTCTTGGAGTTCCTACCCCTCATGGAAGTTTTGAGCAAGAAGTACACGCCAGATACCCTCCCTTACCACATCATCGTACCATCTCTCCCCGGCTTCGCTCTGTCCTCTGACCCGCCACTGGATCAAGACTGGAAGGTGGCGGACACATCCCGCATCATGCACAAGCTGCTTCTCTCCCTCGGTTTCGGCGCATCAGGATATCTCGTTCAGGGCGGTGATATCGGCGCCTGGATCGCGCGAGAGCTGGCATCTACGTACGTCGAGTGCAAAGGTATGCATCTCAACTTCATGCACACAGTCGACATCAAATCCTACTCTTCACCTGAAGACGAGCTCAGTGCAGCGGAGAAGAAAGGTCTTGAGAGGATGAACGAGTTCATGGAAGTAGGCAAGGCCTATGCAGTTGAACACGGCACGAAGCCTTCCACCATTGGCCTCGTACTGTCCAGTTCCCCTATGGCGCAACTGGCGTGGATCGGCGAGAAGTTTATGGCGTGGACTGATCCATCTACCACGCCTTCCGTCAACACAATCTTGTCGGATATCACGCTGTATTGGCTTACTGGCTGCTACCCAACGTCGATCTACACATATCGAGAGGGCAAGAAAGTCAAACATGTGGACAAGCCGACGGGTTACAGCTATTTCCCATATGAGCTTTCGCCTGTTCCGAAGGCCTGGGCGGCGAGGACAGCGAACCTGGCGTTTTTTAGGGCGCACGAGAAGGGCGGTCATTTTGCGGCATTGGAGAGGCCCGAGACGCTGTGGGCAGATGTCGAGGAGTGGGTCAAGATGGCTTGGAAATGAGTTGGTCGTGGCGGTGAATTCAATGATTGTCATGAAAGATAGGAAAAATGATGTGCAAGCGGTTCAACGGGTTTAGCCTGAGATCGTGTCAAACTTAGTAGCATTGACGATAAGCTGATGATTGCGATTGTTTGTGTCGCCCGTTCGCAGCTGCCACGGTAGAGTTCGGCCAATTTGCAGAGCAGCTAACATGGCACCTTGAATAGTCTCGACGTCGCTGCCTCACTCTCTAAAGCCCATGCGGGGATCATGATGGTCGAGGCCGTCAAGTTTGGGACCGAGTAAGGATTTAATCGATAGGACCGTAAGCAGCTAGCGTCGAGGCTGTGCCCAAGTGTCACTCCGCCGATGACGCATGTCATACCAATAACACGACCGTGCCAACAACCACGCTGCATGCCTAATCCTCGCTCGTAACATGAAACGTGCCACATAGCGGGCGGTGCCAAGTAAGCAAACAGCAGCAGTAACAGATGAATAAGATCGCGACAACTATAACTCCTCCCATTGCTCACAAAGCCTCCTTTTCCTACGCTCGCTCGTTCGTTTCGTTGTTTCCTTCTGCCGGTTCTCCTCACCACTCGTTCCTCCGGGAGACCGGCTAACACGGCATCGGCGCCCATCACCAACAATCGCGATCATGGCCCCTTTCCAATTCGGAGATTTGGGCACAATATGCAACTATGCGAAAGTTAAATACGAAGAGCGGGCGGAGACGAAGAGGCGTCGCAGCTACAGACGCTCGTCCAGCGACCCCACCATGAACGCTACTATACGCAAACCCCACGGCAAACTACACAAACCGCCCAAAATACAGTCGCTACATGAAAGAAAAGAGCGTCCGCGCAATAAATTGCAGAAATCTAGACCGCAGAGTGTTATTGGGGTGGTTAGGCCGCCCGTTAGTTTGTTTGCGCTGGAATACGATCCTTATCCGTATAATACGCAGCCGAGTCAGTTTTTGGGTGTGTACTCCAGTATCGATACTGTCACGGCGGCCGCGTTTCGACATGGCGCGTATACGTTCTCAAGAGAAGGGCTGTTGGATGGAAGCGAGTACTTGAGTCCGACGGGTCGCATCAAGATTGTCTCGCATGCTATACAGAGCGTTGGTGTTACGGCTGCGGTGCCGGTGGATAGGACTAGCAAGAAGATTGATGACGGGGTTATGAGGCTGGATATTCCGCATCCGCTCAGTCAGCCTGCGCCGCGGTTCGACAGTCAACAGGATCTCGACACGCAAAACGTCAGCAAGGATGCAGTCTTTCTGGCGCTTCATGAAGGGCCGCAGAGTGCGTACTGCATTGGGATGTTCACGAGTAAGAGCTTGGCTTGGGGTGCTTGCTTGAAAGATAAGGCGTGGCTTGAGTGGTCGGACCCGTTGACTGAAGAAGAGAGGAGTGTCGAGGAGGACGATATGCCGCGGATCTCTGCCAGGCTCGTGGGAAGCGGACGACATGCGTGGTTCGTGAGGGCTTTTGAGGTTGATGGAAGGTGAAGCGGACGACCGAAAATACGACATCACTCATGCTCAGCACTATGCGACGTGCCAGTCGCATACTCGCTACGTTACCTCAGCACGCCCGAAGAGCATCGACAGGCGAGCAGATGCGCAGCCTTCCGACATCACGCCCATCGATCACAAAACACGGCGGAAGGCACTACTACATGTCCGAAGCCGCAAATATCGGCGACATACATTATCCCGATGTTTTGGAGGGCCATGTGCTACGTATGCCGGTGCCCACAAACATCGAAGCGATGATGAAGATCATCACCATGTATATACTTCGCCGAGGACACCCAAAGTACCTTTGATACGGAGTATGGTACCGATACGTCTCAGGCAGCAGCAGCTCGGCAAACATCATTTGGCTTTCATGGAGTTTTGGTGGAACCGGCGTTCACTGTGTAGATGAAGGAGAAGGCCCCTAGAATGTACAAAAGATCCATTTTATAGACTATAACGACATGTCGCCTTGGCGGCTCTCTTCGTGTTCGCTCGCATATGGCTTCCCATGACAATATTCAGTTTCTTCAGAGGAACATGCGTTACATCTTTCTTTGTTTCGATGAATTTTGTGGAAACCATACTACCGTCACAGCGGCAATTTGGGAATGACGACCTCATCTCGCCGCCGACATACTTTCTGTTCCATGATCTTTTTAGAATTGCCCAACCACAGGTCATGGCTTCTGTGCCTTCTATCTTTGGTAAGGGAAGCGGTGGTAATGGAATATTTGAGAAGAACAGAGAGTCGATTTATAGACGACGTGGATCGAGAGACCGGCGCATGAATCGTATGTCTTGCGTTTTAGGCAGAAGAGGAAACCACATGAGGTTGGTAGTAATCATTTTGGTTGGAAGAGCAGCGCAGACACTTTCGAGAGGCGAGACAGCCTTTTGGAACCCGAGACTGAGGAGACATGAGCGCGAGATGCTCGCTTTTAGACGAAGAGAAGATGCCGGCCGACATCGAATAGCTCTTGGTCGTTTTTGGACGGAAGGAGGAAGGCACTCACATGCGGTGCTCGTCTTTCAATTTTTGTGAGAAAGAAGCAGATAGAGGTATCGTCTCCCCATCTTGCCGTGGATGTATTTATATAGCGCATCAATGCCGAGATATGTGTTCAGTGGAGTAGTTTTTGGAAAAGAGAGGAGAGAACGCGGCATGGAGTGAGGCGATACCATTTTTGGTCAGAAGAAGAGCAAAGGGCCATCCATTTGTCCAAGGCGCGTTTTGATATCAGAGTGAAGTAAAGTGTGGTGCCTCTTCTTCGGCAGTAGTGTGACTTTATACCATTCTGCGCTAGTGTCATGACATCGAAGCGGACATGGTGCGAACAGCACAGCGGAATCGCTGCACATGATAGTGTCGTGGTCTACGTTGGACACGACGGTATCACAGAATACAGGCTAATGGTTCTGAATTTGAGTGAAAACAGGGCGCTGACACATGGACTTGGCGCTTTGAGTTTTGGATATGGGTGTAGGCAAGGATGTCCTCGCTCATCCTCGTCATACCAGGTTGCGAATACGGTTATGGTCATGGCATCCGATTAATGCGGAATTTGGAGAGATGGTAATGCGGAAGCGCTCGACAACGACACTTCCGTTGCGTGTATTAATTTTGTGGGACTGACGGTTGGAGCAGTCATTCGACATGTCGTCATTTGTTTTCGGGAAGGAATGAAATGCGGGGTGATCGTTGGACGCACGACAGATCTTTCTCAGCCCATGTGAGCTTTTGTTCTGAGATTTGGAGAGAAGCCGCCGACATAGGACAGCTCGAAAACGTTTTTGGGAGAAGGCAAAACTCACATGCCAGCGCTCTCAAGTTGTTTCGGAAGAGTACAGTGTCAAATATGTTGGTAGAAGAGAAAGGAAGAAGCGTTTCAGGCGAGCTTATATAGCTGTCTCCTAGCTAGAGCCTCCTCTTCGCGGAACTCGATTATGTGGACGTGGCAACTTGGTGTGCTCACATGGTAATGTCGAGATTAGCTTTTGGAAAGCTTTCAGAGCCAAGGAGAAGAGGGGCGTAACCTCGAATCCATGGGTTTTGCGACAGCCCGTCTTCATGGGCTGGATGTCTTTTAGTTTTGATCGCTATGCGCTAGGTCATGTGCGCACCACGCTGGACGACATCGAGGCAGAGCATACGGTGTTCGTACAACCACTTCCGTCATGTTACGTTTCCCGCAGGACTTTTGGTGTGTCGACACTCCGCATGAGTCAAGCATGCGATGTTTTAAGAGAAAAAGAAAAGAGCGCACACATATGATCCTTCCCGTGGAATTTAGAGGAAAAGGCAGCCGCACATGTTTTTGTCGTGGATTGTATTTTAGGAAGCAGACTTTGGAGTGTAGTGTAAGACAATAGAAGGTAAAAGAAGTATCGAAGCTTTATCAAGCCGTCGCTGGCTCCGATGAGTGGAAAGAAGGCGGAGAAGGGAGGACATTTTTTGACATGCTATTGTTTTTGGAGAAGAGCAATCTTCTCATGCGGTCATGGGCTCAAGTTTTTAGAAAAGCCAACTTTGAAGTGTGGTTTGGAAGGAAGAGAGGTATCAGACTCGCAAGACTTTATACACTTGCTCGCTGGTAGCCTAGGACTAATCCATGTCCAGACACAGCGCAACAACACATGCGAAGACATTTCGTTACTCTTGATATCTGGACGATTAATGAGAAGTCCCGCGGCACACATGAGGAGATTTTGTTGCATCTTCTGGCGCCGCCAATTCTACACACACGCTCTTGGGAGGTTGTCCGTGTTCTGCCGATCATGGCAGGGACAGTGAGTGTTTTCGTTTTGAGAAAGCTTTCCCACAAACAGCTTCATGCAGCAGCATTATGGGTTTTTTGAGAGACAGCGCAGAGACAACATAGCGGTTTTGTGACCGACATTTGGTAGATATTAGGAGGACGATTTTATGGTAAGAGTAAAGAATGAGAAGCAACGATTGAGGTATTTATATACACATCAGCTATGCTATTGGCGGTCAAAGGTACAACTTTGTTCGCAGTGTTTGCATGTAGTTGCAATGCAGGCACAGCAACTGGGAAAGACATGCCGTCATATAGTCAGAGTTTTGATCGAAGCCGGTAAAAACATGATATGTTGTAATGGTGATTTTGAAGTAGTTGAGTGAACAAGAAGTCGAATCTCAGTTCTCATGGGTAGGAGCACTGCGTCGTTTTAGTTGTTCAGAGGATGGCGGAACAAACACATGTTTCGAGCTAGTGAATTTTGAGAACAGCGAGCAGAACACACATGTTTGCTCCAGTGAGAGTTTTGGAGAACAGAAGTATTGCTTAGATGGTAGATGAGAGAACAGAGAAAGGGTTGAAGAGTGGTATTTATATCAATCGCTGGACTTGGTAGGGTGTGCTTGGCATGCTTTTGACGCATGTCGATGTTGTTCGAATACATGGAATTGTTTTGGTGGCTTTCTGTTGATGACCAGGTGCTAAAACTTGCTTCAATTGACATTGTCGAGAGCATGTAGTCTGATAGCTCTTTTGAAGTCCTGACATGCTCTTGTGTCCGAGGACTTGGACCAAGCGACTAGCTAAAAAGCAAAAGTTCGTTCAGGCGTGATGATGTGAAAATTGTGTTACTCGAAAAGATTACATCACACTTCAAAAATGTGACACTGATTCCCGCTTTCTTTTACACATACATCGTGTCGTTAAAACACATCATTGGCTCACGCTGCTGACACGATCAGTGTGACTGAGTGTGCCTCCAGCGTCTCGTATTGCTGACTGAACGAGAGTTTTGTGGATACCGCGATGTGGCGACGCGGGTACAACATGCAACTATCCGACGCACGCCTGCTCCACCTGCAGGACCGGGTACGACACCAACGAGGTCCTGTGCCTGGTGGCTGCCACGCCAATATGTCAGAGCTTGTAGTTTCCGAACCTGGATCGCCAGAGGCGCATGTCAATCTGTAGGTGGCCGCCGATCGCCTATTGATATCGCGGCCCGTGCGACGTATACGAAATATGACTATGGTGTTGTTGTCTCTCAACAACCCGCGATCGACATGTCGTGGTCGTTTGTAATATGGCAGGGTGGTCAGACGGACAGCGGAGGGTAGAACAGTGTCGGTCGAGCGAAGCGGCCGTCGTTTCTGCAGCGATCATGCGCAGCAAAGCAGGAGAGCGGTGTGGTTACCAGCAAGTTGGGCCTGTACAAGGTAGCATATTCTGATGGGTAACTGCATTGACAGCTCGCGATGGTGCAGGGTTCCACACCCCCTTGCGTAGCCATGTGTTCGAGAAGCCGGAAAGATCGCATTTTCTGAGTTTCCCCTGGCGCTATCGTGATGGGATCACGAGTCAGATGGGCGCATGTCTATCTCGACAGAGTGTGTTCTTCCAATGATCCCACCCTTGCATCACGCTTGATAGGCAGCCTCATGCGCTCGATCGACCAGGGTGTGTCCGTGTTGAGCATGCAGGAAGTATGCCGCTTGGGGCTTGCGGAGAGTTGTGCAGCCGAATGCAATGAAGCTGTACCGCGAGATGCGGAAGGTGGCTGCAGGATCGAAGGCGTCCACACTCGCTGCTTCTTCGGCGTTCATGTACAATTGAGGAGCTGATGTGCTCCCAGGGCCAGGGAGACGAGCCGGTCGTCTCCCGCTATCAGGGTCCTCGGCTGCGCAATCATTGGCGGTTGATCTGGTTGCTGGATCTCGAGGCGTGCCGGTGGCTAAAAGACGCGAGAGTGATGACTTCAGCCCATCACAAAAGCAGGTGCGTACCCTGGACGCAAGGCACGCGCAATGCTAGGGCATATCAACATTACCAGGGCAAAGTATTGAATATTGAAGGAAGCGGGGCAGTGCGACGGCAGCGCTTCACGCGATAATAGCCACCGCGTCCTCTGCAAGGCTTGGTCCCAATTGCGAACGGACCTGTTTGAAGATGAAAATATGAAACTGCGAGTGTCAATTACTCAAGCGGGGTAGCTGCAAATATTGAGATGCTGCACCTATATCCCGATCTCGTAAGATCGCCGTCAGTGTTCAATAGCCGGCATGCGCCATGATGTGCTGCAAGGTCTTAATGTCCTTGTGATAAGATGTGATCACGTAGAGGCGCTTGTTAGCGATGATTGTGGCGCCTGCGTCGATCCGGTTTTCTGTTCCCGTAGCTCCAGCTGGAGGTCAGATCTTGCTTTTGACACGGCCCAAGCCTCAAAATATGCGTGAGGCGCTAAGACTGCGTCGCCAAGTCGCCGTGCATGATCGCCTTCCCTTTATCGGCTCAAGGCGTCGAATGATGAGTAAGTGCAGCGGATGCCTTCGCATTTGTCAACATGCGAGGCTGCAATGGCGCCTGTGGGTCGAGTTGGGATGCGTAAAGTGAGGCGAGAAGGAACGGATACCCTTGCGGACCAGGGAAGGTACGACCAGAACTTGGAAGAGCGACTCCACCATATAGAATCCTTCAGAACAGCGCTTCAGTTTACCTCGGGAACAAGGATGTCTGCAATGAAGCCATGTAATTCTAGTACAAATTCTATACTACAGTTGCTGCCCAACCACGTCGTTGCATCGGACCCGGGAACCCGACCGTTGATGACAGTTGTCGTTCCCGCCCTACCACCTCAGGCTCGGAGAACTGCCTCGTTGCCGCCCAATGCGGAGACGAGGTGTTGTTCTCTGGTCGAGACTTCGAGTGTCTTCGTTGCGAATTCACCGGAAGCTGCGAGGGCGCAAGGACGATCCGGTGGTATCCACATGCATTCGTGCCGGCTCTATCGATTGTCCTTCCACCTCATTAACCCATGCGTCATAATACACTCCGTAAGATATCCTCAGCGCCCGCGCCGGATGATCTGTTCCAGCATCAAAACCCAATAGCAAAAGCAATCAAGTACAGATGCTCGTAGATGCACGTATCCATGTCGTCAACATGAACCATGCGTGCCATTGCGTTCGTACCATAACCCTTCCCCACTTTTCCCCAATGCGAACACAAAAGACGAACAAGAGAATGGCCTGAGAAAAGGCTGAAAAAGAAAAGTGAAGACGTGACTCAAAGCCATAATGCTCGACGACTGCGAAAAACCATGGATGCAAATGTTGGACAGAAGGAAAAACCGATGCAGATTGACTTCCGCAAGAAGCGGTCGATGTTCCTCGGCGTCCCAATGGCTGTGGAAGGAAAACCAATACGAGACACCCTGAGAACAGTATATGTACAAAAAGAAGCAAGTGAAGTCGTCTCGAATGCGCTGGATGAGCGCGTAGTGCGGGTATAAGCGTGCGCATGGACGGTCTGTAGCAAGCCTCTCGAGATGAGGGTCAATGCGCTGACAGGATGGCGCTCGGGAGCGGCACTGCGATCAGCCACGAGCAAGATCGTCGCGACTAGAACTTGCTAAGATCATCGCCGTCGCGCTGTGGAGGTGGGTCGTTGTACAGATGGACCAGCGCCGACTTCTTCGAGGAGGTCCATGCAGGAAGTCAACACTGCGCAACGTTAGTATTGTGATCAGGCAATGAAGGCAATGTGGTACTGACTCGCTACGATTTCCTCTTCCCATACTCCCATTTGGTAGTCAACGAGGCCGTGCTTCTCCATGCTGTCGCAGTTCTTGACAAGTTGAGTGCCCATCTTCTCGAGGAATTCCCAATCGATGAGTGATTTGGGAGGCTGCGGTCGCTGGCCCGTGGTGGTCATCTCCTGCGTCATGGTCTTCTGCTTCTGCAGCGTGGAGAGCCAGCAGGTGTTGAACTCTTCCCACAGCTGCAGGCGCTGTTGGTAGTAGGTTTCGTCGTCGCGTACTAGGCCTGCTGCGGTCAATTCAGTTCCTCGTTCGATAATGCGCACACCGGGGAACTTACCCAAAGTCTCGGCCCAGTGCAACAGCCAGTCGGACATTCTGAGGAGCAGTGTGCCGGCTTCGGCGAGGCGGCCGTCACGGACATGCTCAAACGTCTTCTTCAGCTCGTTTTGGTAGTTTCGATAGAAGTCGTCGTACTCGTTGCCACTATTGGCCTGGGGCTCGCTGTAGTTGCCCTGGGAATAGCCGCCCTGGGAAGGCGCCTGATGGGGGTCTGTCATGCCAGCGGCAGTGAAGGCGGGCGCAAGGGCTTCTCGTCCGACCTGAGCTTGGGGAGCGGAATAGCCTAATGAGGGATACTGGGAAGGAACGTTTTGCGCCGCGATGGCAGAGGCAGGTGCGCTCGTGGGCCCGCTCTCATAGTATTGGGGTTGTGCCACGCCAAAGCCGGTGCTCAGGACCTGTATAGCCGAGTCCCTGTTCTGCTGGTACTGTTCCACAGGCTCATACTGCGAAGAAGGCTGCGCCGCGGCCTGGGCGCCCGGCACGCTGTACATGATGTTCTGGCCGTAGGGCGAGTACTGCTGGGGCGCACGCTGGGCCTGTTGTTGCTGGTCGGCGGCATAGTCCTGGGCGCCATAGGCTACGGCAGAGGGCTGAATCGACGAGCCAAACTGTGCACCTTCACCGTAAGCGTAACCGTAACCCTGAGAGCTGGCGCGACTTCCGGAAGAGGGGACGGATGTGGGTGGGGCAGGTGCTGTCAAGGGCGGCTGCCTGAAGCGATCGGGTGCGCTTACCACTGGATACGATGCCTGTGGTGGAAGCAGCGTGCCTTGCTGGCTTGCGTAACCTGAGGGAGTATGCCGTGGCCGGCGGTCATTGTCCATCCCAACCAGCCCGCCTTTATACTGCAGACTGAAGGGGGGTTCGAGAGCCCGGTACCCCGAGGGCGAGACTGGCGGCGTCGCGTAATTGGCCAGCTTGCAGACTTGCGGGATGTAGGTGGTGGAGGGCCGGCGCAAGAGGTGGAGAGGCGAAGGCGCAGGTGTAGTCGACGTATGCGCGGACTGATGGAAGAGATGCGGTTTGGGGCGGGGTGCGTGAGAGGACCAGAAAGAGTTGATGGGTGATGCGGGCCAATGGTGGTAGATGTATGACGTCCGAAATTGGAAGACGAGATGCTCCCAGGTCCAGATGGTTTGGATATAAACACGGCCCTGACGCGTCGACGAGCGACCAATGCAGCCCAATGATGCAGGAAAAGAAGCTCGCGCAAGAGCCTCGGCCAGCCACCAGGATATCCTCGCTCCGCCTGCAGGAAGATGACTGCAATGCAATGCTCAGACGTCCGGGATTGGTCCTCCCGATGCGGTAATGTTGGAGAAAATGTGTGCGCCGTGTGGATCAGCTAAACACGTAGCCACTAGGTGACAGCGAAATTGTCCGGTAGATGCAGGCGTGGAGAACCCTGTGTGGGATGGGCTGGTGGTGAGGCGACGCTTATGCGTGAGATGTTTGAAGGGTAGTCCTTGCAAACAGATCAGTGTTCCAACGAGTCGGACGGAGTAGTGGCCGGCCTAGGAGATGGTCTCAAACAATCTAACGTCTGCGTTGCGGTAGCTCAACGGCCTAAACGTACGCTGGCGTTCTTCACGATGCAGTGTCTTGGGGCGCACTGGGCGAGCGGGAGTACATGCAGAGACGAATGAAGCGTTCGGTCCGAGACAGGACTGAAAGTGCGACGGATGCTAAGATTGTAATCGGATCGGTTGCACTGGACCGACGGATGAAGTGAAAGGCTCTGTTATAAGAGGCGTGTGAGTTCGACGTCAGTTCACGGCTGGCGCAGATGCTCACAGGGATGCAAGTGGGGGAGGGTGGTGTGGTCGCCGATGGTAGCCAGGCTGGAGGAGGGCAGAAAGAGACGTGGGCGGGAAGTGATGCAGTCGCGCTACATTGGGAGAGCATCGGGCAGTGTGGGAAGCAAAAAGGAAGTAGTTCGCAAGCCACGCCGGCGAACAGACTGTAAATACTTGGACCAGGGTGTTGAAGCTAGAGGAGAAAACAATGGTGGGTACCTGAGAAGTGGGTGTGGCTGCAGGTCGGGCGAGCGAGGGCTGACGAGTAAGACGACTCTACCAGCTCTGGATGACAGCGACCATGCGAAGTCTCCGATTTCCGATATGGCCAGGGCGGGGCTAGCAGTACCCTGTCTGCCATGGTTACGGATCGCCCATGGTGGATCTGCAGGCGTCTGGGCAGCCACACTGCAGGGCAGCATCGCGTTTGCTATGCGTGACCACTCGATGCCGTCGATACGAGGGCGCCGTCAGCGCCAGCACGACGACAAAAACCACGAACTCCATCGTGGCTTCCTTCTTCTTGCTCTTCGGCGCAACCAGATGGCGATTCCCGCCCCGCGGCTCCACAGCGGCCAAATGTCGCAGCTGGCTGCTGGCCCAGGAACTGCTCCTCTCACCCAGCTGGGCTTGGCGGCAGACAGTGACCACGCGCCACATGGCATTTGTCCGCCAGTACGCGTGAAGAGCTGTAGGACAAAGGGGCCCGACGCACCGTGGGAAGACTAACCTTCAGGAGCGCGTTTCCGCCATGTTTCATGCCGCAGGCGTCCTTCGGCTCTTGAGGCGCCCTCTCCTGCTGCCAAATCACCAAACGGATGTCGAACTTGGATAGCCTCACGGCCGGCAGTGTCTCGTGTAGGTAGGTGCTGACAGGTGGGAGTGAGAAGGTTTAGGGGCTATCTCGGGCTCCAAACTCGATCCGTCCTTTCATCTCTGCAGCGCTGCAAGTTCCCGTCCACGCGCAGGGATCTCTCGCCTGTGGTCGATCTTGCCTTGGGCCACTTCACCCATCAGCCTCACTCGTCGATCCTGATCCTGCGAATGGGGACCTTCCCTTTCGAACTCGTGGACTGACGCACACTCACTCAAGCCGCGACCTCGCGACCTCGCCATGCCTTCTCCACGCTGCGACTCCTCGAATCTTACATGTGCGGTACGGTGGGGCTCTAGCGCCATCTCGGTCGCTCCTGCCGGCAAACCTCACTGGTTCTTGCCGCGAACCTTCCGTCATTTTTTCAACACGGCACGCTGCAAACGCTACCCACCGCCGTTTATTCAGGCTAAGAGCACGCCTTGCGCTGTCACTGACACTTCAATTGCACGCTCTGGCGCGCCATACGCCGCGCGCGCGACTGTCCGGAACTTTGCGCCATGAATGCCTGTTCACGTGCTCACCGAAGACTGCAATCTTCTGGAAGCTTTGCAAAGGCGCACAGCATGGCTCTGCAGGACGCAGCCATCGCGTCACGAAACCAATGTCGTTCAACTTGCCCGCTTTGGTGCGATCACTGTCCAGACGAGTGCGTCATTCGGTACGGATGGCGATCATCAGGTGGCCCTGGCTTTCGCATCAACCTCCACCACCGCGCTTCGTGAAATGATCAAGGACCACGGCGAACATGCTTCGAGAAGGTTTCACTTCGTTCGACAAACGTCTGACTCGCACTCAGCTGCGACCACCTGGCAAAGTCTCGGGCGAATGCCGTGCTCGACCGTTTACGCGTCGTGCGGGACACGCGACAAGGAGTCAAACAGGGAGCTCCCATCTCCAACGAAGATCCAAACGGCAGCCCATCTTCTAGTGCCAAAGTCTTCTCATGCCTCCTGCCACATAACGTTTGTCCGCGACATGATCCGGAACGACCGAAAAGCAAGTGCAAGCGGATATAGCACAGACGTCGTGGTTCAAATATCATTGGCCGCCCTATGACCATGTCCAAAATAGAACATCGTGAAACGAGTCAGGGACGATCACCGCAACTCTGCGCCCGCGATCAGCCGGTCATATGTTGACTCTTGTCGCATGTGCCACCGGCAATAATAATTGGCCTGAGCATCTTGCTGTTGCAAAACTCACAATGCACATTTGCCTATCTAGGGTCTTGGTCGAAAAGCAGTCATGAATGCGAATGCGAGTTTAGCGCAAACAGAAACACATCAGGAAGGCATAAGTTATCGCATCAGTATTGAGTGCATTGCGTGCTGGTGGTGGCGCAGCCATTCATGCGATATACATTTGCTTCCTCTTAGCAAAGTGGTCTTCAACAGCTGTCAGGAACGGACCGAGAAAGCAATAACAGACAGTAGTGAAGCAAGGTTGAACCTGCATACTTGCTCGACATGAGACTGAACCAGGGAAGAAGCATAGTCAGCAGGGCAGAGCGGCACAAGGTTCAAGGCCTTGTGTTTCTGGACACACTTGATCGAAAAGCATGACCCTGTCCGGGCAATGCCGCACCAGATGAGGATCGTGTGAGCACATGGCCGTTTGGGTTGCGACATTGACAATCAGGCGAAGAATTGGTCATCTCCACGTGTCGTATGTACAGCACCCTGTTCCATGCAAACAGCGACAAGGTACCGAGAGTAACATCAACACTTGCTTGGACATACAAGACGAAATTGAAGCACATTCAACAGACGGCGTCTTGACATGTCTCATCTTACATTTGGCCAGGCTGACACTGCAGACGACTAGCGATAAAAGGATAGTATACACACAAGCAGCTCATCGCTTGACCCAGGTGGGCATCTTTCGCGCCTTGACGTGACCTGGCTTCTTCCTTTCCACCTTCCTTGGGTCGCGCGTTATGGTTCCAGCTAAGGAGCAGTCAGCAATTGGATCCGGAATGCGCAGGCGAGACATGTTTGGGATCATCCAGGGGTGTTGACTGCGTTTTGAGGCGTAGACGTGGGCATGTGTCAGCCGCGAGGGCTGCATAGACAATGCTCATGGAACGACAGAACAAGCAATGCTGGATTGCAAAAGGCACGGATAAAGAAAACATTGACTCACCTCGTCGCAGCGCAGGCTTCAGCGCGGGTTCATGGACCAGCAATGACTTCGCTACAGCTAGAGTCATTGCTTCCGCCTGGCCAGTCAGGCCACCACCCTGCACCAGAGCAAAGACGTTGTACTTGTCAAGACGCTGAGTAGCCTTGAGGGCCCAGACAGCGCTCTCGCGGTGATGCAGCCGCCCGAAGAACTCTGAGAGGGACTTGCCGTTGACGAGCACTTCACCCTCGCCTTCTACCAGCCAAGCCACAGCAGACGACGTTTTTCTCCGCCCAACGCCCTTGGCACGCCCAAGCTCATCAATCACGCCAGGCTTCGGAACAATGTCACCGGGCTGGTTGGGCTTCTTGTACCGCAGCATCGCCTGCACAACCTCGTCGGGCATGAGCGCGGGGTGAATGCAGTTGAGCCTCCGCAGTATTTGCAGCATCCTGTGATAACGCGCCGTCTTCACCGGCTCGTTGGTCATGATGCGATACTGCTCGATCGTCTTCCAGGCCACCTTGGGTGCCTCTGCGGGCGGTATAACAGGTAACGTAGCGACTTTTCGAAGGAGAGCGGAGAGGGAGAGGAAGTCGTCGGTGAAGGTGGGCTTTGCGCTGAAGTAAGACGGCGATGCTGGGACGACGCGCAGTGTTCGTAGCGAGTCCTTCTTTTCGCCCTTCTTGCCGCTGCCTTTTGTCGTCGCTTCCAAGTCAATTTCGGGGGCCGCTGTGAATGGTTCCCGTATCTCTTCCTCTGTAACCTCTGCACGTCGTACGGCTGTCGTCGAGATGCATCTCCGTACTGTGGGTTGGAAGCTCCGTTGAGCATATCGCATCGTGCGTTCGCACTGGGGCCGCGGTCGACTGCCCAGGGCATCGGCCGCCCTCCAAAGACTCCTTGAAAACTCCCTGCTTGCCATTGCGCCTGTGGTCGACAGCGAATGCACCGTGGTAGCGCTGTCAAAGAACTGCCACCTGCCACAACTGACGACGATGGATGCACGAGCCACCTGCAAATCGGCTAGACGAAATTACGGTGGACTGTGCACGCAGGTCTCCTACAGCCCCGCCTCCCTCAGCCTTTTTTCTTCACAACTCCTGTCTTCCACACACTGATTGTTAAGCTCAACCACGAACTCTACAATCATGTCTTTCGGAAAGCTCTACAGCTACTCGGTACGTCGTCGCACACAGGCACGCGAAGTCGCACCGCAATGAGTCCTAACAGCAAGCCAACAGGGTAACCCGCGTACCAC
>Ga0265780_10000912_pt1 | contig 43609 bp, 45 predicted proteins | sample P1T30metagenome_FD_192432 | JGI IMG/M metagenome (GOLD analysis project Ga0265780, IMG submission 192432) | Plant litter microbial communities from East Loma Ridge, Irvine, California - P1 T30 | ecosystem: Environmental > Terrestrial > Plant litter > Unclassified | place: USA: California...
GATATGATCTGATTCTCCGTAGATGATGTCTGTCGAGACGTCAAGTAGTAGGGTGGGTGCAGGAAGTGAAGGTTGCGCTAAAGGATGTTCGGTTGTGGTATTTAATTGGGCGGAGTCTTGATGGAACTTGCAAGAGTGACTGAGACGTACAATCTGCGGGTCCTCTCGTCCTTCGAAAAGTCGATTAATGCTCTCAGAGTCCGGGAGTCTTGGTGTTTTGATTGGGTACTGGTTGTCACTTGACGACGCGCCCGTTTGCTCCCGCCTTTTTAACCCCACAACCTTCCCCAAATTGTTTCCGTGTCCAGAAATATCCCCGAACCTTTTCCAGTCAATGTAGCGCAAACGTTCAGCACCATGTCAACCACGGCAGAGAGCCTTTTCAAGGTGCTCCTCGAGCTCTCCAGCAACCCAACGCTCGTCGGCACGCGTGAAAACTTCCTCGCAAGCAACACTCATGCGGACCGCCAGACTCTAGTCAATGACACCATTGGCGATGATCTACTTCGATGGAACCCAAACAAGCTGTTGCTAGCCATGTTCGATATTGCAGCGGAAGAGCAAAAGGCGCGAGCACGAGAGGAGGAGAAGAGTGCGGACAATGAGATGGCAGCAGTCAAGGGCGAGACCAAGATCGTGGCCAATGACGATTCAACTATGCGAAACGCTACCAGAGGTTAGTTTCATGTAGTGCCCGGACCTCGCACATATACTGACACGGTCGTCTAGAACAACCACGCGCGGGAGCATCATAGCGAGCCACAAGTTGAACGCGCCGGAAAGAGCGTCACCGCCGGGCCCAGCAACGAAGAAGCGGAAAGCGACAACGGAATCCCGACAAGGAATTAAACGTCTGAAACGGGTGAAGCCTTTTCCAAGTACTCCTTCACCTACGACACCGGAAGAAGCAGAGATTGTGGACTCCAGTTCTGACGAAGAGGAGGACATAGAGGTGCAGCGCACAGCTAAGTTAGCTTCGAGCTTGATAACGGCGACTCAGCTGCAGAAGCGACCGCCGAGGAGAGGGAAGAACCGGAATAGGCGCCTACCTGTACCCGACATCGACATAGTTCTTTGGGTGCCGGATAACCCAGATCAAAGCTCAGGCATATGGAAAGACATAGCAGATGGATCCGATGTGCCCTCTGATCTCGGCCAGAGTATGCTCAAGATCTTTAACGGCGCCTACCGCAAACCAAAACAAGAGAAAAGCTACGGTGTGATAGTACGCAACCCGGACCGAATCATGAGGCTGGAGTGCTGTGTCAATCGTGCAATTATCAACAAATAGAGCTGCCCAGAAACGAGAATCATGTCAGGCGGTGACATGACCAGGGCGTGTGATCAGTGCATCAGAAAGAGACGGCTTTGTACTAGGCTGTACAAGGTCAGCGACGTTGTCAAGTTCGCTGTCTACCCTTTGCCTGAGAGCGCTAGGAACGGCAAGCAATGGACTGACCTGGCATTCTGGAGTCAGGGTTGAAGGAAAGCACGCTCATGTTACTGGGTGTCAGTGTCAAGGCTGAGATGGCAGAGAGGGAAGAGTATGATGTACCTGAGCTTGTGGATTTCCATTACATCCATATACGTCTGTCCTTTCCTGGTGTACCAATTGTGGCGAAAGTTGCGCAAGAGATGCAAAGTACTATAGTCTGTGAAAACTAGTGCTCCGCGCAGTCTTACGCTCTTTATACTTTTGCCAAACTATGTGTCATCGGGTCCATCCTAAGAGCCTTCAGGCCGTGCGATTGGGTGCCACGTGACGGCGCGCTCGTTTGCTCTCACTTGTTTTGCTCGTCAGACGCGACTAAATTTCGCGTCATCAGCATCACCTCCAAACCTACCTCACCTACCTCACCTACACCACCTCAAAATTTTGAGGTCCGCACTTCCAACATGTCCACGACTACGGAGAGCCTGTTCCAGGCGCTCTTGAATCTCTCGGGCAACCCTGCGCTCGCACACGCGCGCAACAACGTCTTCTCTGGCACCAGCATGGAGGACCTACAGACGCTAGTAAACTACAGCATGGGAGACAGCAGACTGAGACGAGACCCGAAAAGGATCCTTGCAGCGGTGTTCGACATTATCGCGGACGAGAAGACAACTGCCAGAGAATCCGATGCCGACGAAGAGGCATTCACCTTCAAGCGCGAAGATGGTGGCGGTCGCATGCAGCAGGTGGAGGCTCAAGGTAAGGGCGCCTGGATGAAGTGGATATCGCAAGCATACTGATAGAAGCCATAGAACAGTCCCGCGGTCGCAGCGCTTTCTCCAGCCGGCGTACAGCATCTGGACCGAGTGTTCAAGGGCCAGGAGCGGAGCTACAGCGAGACCATAGACGTGGCAAAAGACAGAGAACGGGGATTACCGGTGACGCCATCCTTCAACCAGTCTTTGGGTGTGATGATCAAAGCGTGGGTTCTGAAACGACGACCATTTCCCAACGACCGGCTTCCTCGAGCCGACACCATGATCCAACAACAGGCTTTCCGCTTGGCTTGTTCCACAAAACACCGGCCAAGGCGAGCGCACAAGATAAGCGAGACAAGAACGATCAGAAGCAGCCAGAATTTATTCTTTGGGTACCAGGCGAGGACGGTAACGGGATGTGGGGGCCTGACGCCTCGCCCGCCATACGCTCGAGGTTCCAGACCAACTATCGCTCATCCGAAAACCACCGGAGCATATTCGCCCGATTTCTGAAAGACGAAGAGAAGCACCTGAAAGAGAAGATCTGCGTCAATTTCAAGGTTTACTATGGTGGCTCATCCACTGACCAGTGTGAGTGGACGCAGGCAAAGGGAAACGAGCGGGAGACGTGTGATAAATGCATCAGGCTAGGCCGTCTTTGCGCGAGGCTTGCGAAGATTGATGGAGTCGTCAAGCTGGCGATCTATCCACTACCGTCGAGGTTCCGCATTGCAAGACGGCCGGACGAGATAGAGTTCTGGTGTGTCGGACGAGCTTGAGGCAGAGCGTGGGGCTGGGACAATAGTGGCGGCGATGATCTCGGTGTCTGTATACAATTACACGGAATCATGTCAGAGTGTACGATTGAAAAAAGTTGGGGAGTTCGGGATCTGTCCTAAGGATTTGGGTGACGAGTCTGTTCGATATACTGTACGAGGTGGGAACTTTACAACTAGCTGTCGTTGTGCAGTAGAGCAAACCCATTCCCACTCTTCGGAGTCTTCGCTGCACCCTGCTGTCTCTGATCCATCTTCCTCTTCTTTCTATCCGCCTCCCTGGCCTGCCTCTTCTTCTTCTTATTCGACACCTGCTCAACCGGCACCTCAACACCCACAGACGTGTAAATCTCCTCAACTAGTTCCCTCAAGACGTCAGGCTCGACGCGCACGCGTTTCGCTTGACCCGGCACCATGAAGCTATCGGCGATCGACGGCAGTGAAGACATCTGTTTCTGCAGGCGCGAGAGCGATTCGTATAGAGCGGAGTTTTGGTTCTCGTTGATGGCTAGCCAGATGGCGACGGTTTGCTTGAGTATGCGTAGCGAGTAGATGGCGGCGTGTAGGCGAGCTGTGAGTTGCACGAACGTCCAAGAATTATCAAAGTCACCGTTGAGGACTCGCATCACCAGCGGTACTGCTGGTGGCGTGTTGAGCTCGCCCAAGACCAGGCTTAGAGCGAATAGCGGCCAGAGCAGTTGCGTGTCAATAGCTCTCGATTCAGCCCATCTTACAGAGGCAGTCACTCGCTCGACAGTTTCCTTTATTGGTACTTGGAGATTTTGCGCAGTGTAGCAATTGATGTCCTGGGGTGAGACATGTTGTGCTTTCCTTCGATATTCATGGATAGTTGATGACGGAGTGAGAATTGAGTGCGCAACGGTCCGGACTTCCTGAGCCACGTTCCATGCGGATGCTTGATTTGGGTCCTCCACGAGTAACGGCAGGTACACAGAGACCTCCAGGTCACCCAACAGTGCCTGGTGTACGAATTCGGATATCCGCACGTCAAGAACCTGCATCTCAGGCGGTAGACTGCTATGTCTTGCTAAGTAAACAGGATCGACGACAGCTGCGATATAACGTCCGCGGAACTCCACATATGGAGCGGAGTCCACATCTATACCTTGGGCAGCGAGCAACAACTGTGCATGTCCATCTAAATTCCGCTGTTGAATAGCATACGCAAACGGGACCAAGCTCTGCAACTGAAATTTCTTCGCAATTACGGATGGAGAGTGGGCCTTGAAATTCGATGGCGACTCAGCATCCTGGAAGAGTACTATCAAGGTCTCGGACTGGTAGTCGAAGAGCAGCAGGTCGGTGTCGGATGTGAAGATGATAGATCGAGGAATGTTCTTTGCAAGGAGGGCACAGGAATCATCAGCCTCACCTGGAACCAGTCGAGTCCTTGATGCAAATGGCGATGCAGCTAAGGCTTCCCTCAGCGAAGGAGCAAGAAAGGCGTAGGAAGTGGTACCGAGAAACGTTGGTATAGGACATGCATCCGTGGCATAACTAGCTCGCAGCTGTTGGATTCGTCGATTGTTCTGCTCTGTCCGTGCCAGCCGCTCGGCTCTTTTGGCGTGTGGCAGGGCGCCATCGAATAATATTGTCGATCTGACCACAAAGGCATGTTAGCATTTGCTATCTGCAAGCCTGAAAGTCATGACTTTGCGTTGCGCAAAGCTTGTGTTCAGCACCAGTACGTTCATTCTGTCGAGGTGATGACAATGTATATCTGCAGCATGTGCTTGAAGAAGCGGTGTAAAGTACACTTGACTCGAGATGCGTTTGGCTCACCTGCCGCCCATACAGATCCATCACACTGCATGTGGTGCTCGAGGTCTTTGATTTTGGGACGCATGCAGGAGCTTGCATACCCGGACCGCCTTTTGCTTTTGGCGTACAGTGGCTGCATGATGGTCTATGGGTACCTGCAATATGAGGACCACAACCATTATGACACCAGAAATAGACGCGAGAAGTTCTTTATTTCACTTCATAGCTCCGAGACCATGCTGGAAACCAGTCATAGGAGTGCACAGAGAACAGTCTAGCGCAGCGCGTGGGGAAGTCCAAATGCCACTCACACCTTGATGCCGTGGTCCTCAAGGGAGCTCAGCCAATTGATAGCCTCGTTGTTGATATCGTCGTAGGAAGGTACCCGCGATTGATTGGCCGCAGCAGCAAGAGCAAGCTTATGAGCCTGATATGCCAGGCCCGGTCCGTCAACAATAGCTGTGTATCCTTCAAGTTGTTGTGATGTACAAAGAGTACTGTAGGCTCCCAACCGCCCAGCAAGACCCTGAATCCCCATGGCGGACGAAGTGGAGAAGGCGTGAACGAATGTCTGGATCCTGAGCGACTTGAGACGAGAATAGGTGTTGGGATAGGCCGATACGGTCCAGACGTCAAACCCTGAGTGGTTGAGCTTCGGTCGGCAGAGCGAGACTGGGCGACACGTGATGGCTAAGCCGATGGTATTCGTGATGTTGCCACAGGCCTTGGTCGCAGCCATCCGCTGTTGGGAAAATGTTGAGGTGGCAGCGAAAAGTGCGGATCTCCTTCCCTACCCGAGCTAGTGGAGACGCACTAACATCGTCATCCCGCGTGGAGGGGAAGGCGCGAAGCTGCCCCTCGGTGAGCTAAAAGTTACCAACGGTCTGCAGCTGTCAACCAAACTTTTCACAACCAAGTGCTTCAACTGCACCCTCTATAAACTTCAAGCATTCACACATCAATCATGAGTGTACGCACAGTCGAACTCAAGCCCTTCCAGGACCAGAAGCCAGGCACGTAAGTAAAACAAGCTCTTTCACATCAGCTACTATGTTCAGTTGCTTCAATTACGAACAAGCTGTATCGTGTGGACAAAGTTGACCAATATTAGTTCTGGCCTACGCAAGAAGGTCAAGGTCTTCCAGCAGGACCACTACTCAGAGGCTTTCATTACCAGCATTCTCCTCTCTATCCCGGAAGGCGTCAAGGACTCGTTCCTCGTCATTGGTGGTGATGGCCGCTACTGGAACCCAGAGGTCACCCAGCTCATTGCAAAGATTGGTGCCGCATACGGCGTCAAGAAGCTCTTGATCGGCCAGAATGGCATCCTCAGCACACCGGCCGCCAGCCATGTCATTCGGATACGGAAGGCCACTGGTGGTATTCTGCTGACAGCCAGCCATAATCCTGGTGGTGAGTACTTTCGGGAGAGCTTGTAGAGGTTTGAATGACACAGACTGACCCGGAATAGGCCCTACCGAAGACTTCGGTATCAAGTACAACCTCGCCAACGGTGCACCGGCACCCGAGAGCGTCACCAACAAGATCTATGAGACCTCCAAGACCCTCACCTCTTACAAGATTGCCGACATCCCGGACATCGACCTGGGCAAGATTGGCACACAAAAGTACGGCGACCTCGAGGTTGAGATTCTCCACTCCACAGAGGACTACTTGAAGATGCTGAAGGACATCTTCGACTTTGACCTGATCAAGTCGTTCCTCAAGCAGCACCCCGACTTCAAGGTCCTCTTCGATGGCCTGAGCGGTGTCACAGGCGACTACGGTGTAGACATCTTCGAGAAGGAGCTCGGCATTCCCAACAGCACACAGAACTGCGTCCCCAAGCCCGACTTCGGCGGCCACCACCCAGACCCCAACCTCGTATACGCCAAGTCGCTCGTCGACGCGGTCGACAAGAATGGAATCCACTTCGGTGCTGCCAGTGATGGCGACGGTGACCGCAACATGATCTACGGCGCGAAGTCCTTCGTCTCGCCTGGTGACAGCTTGGCCATCATCGCACACCACGCCGAGCTCATCCCATACTTCAAGAAGCAGGGCATCTACGGCCTTGCACGCAGCATGCCCACTTCTGGCGCGATCGATCTCGTTGCGAAGAAGAAGGGTGTTGAGTGCTACGAGGTGCCTACTGGCTGGAAGTTCTTCTGTGGTCTCTTTGACTCGGACAAGATGAACATCTGCGGAGAGGAGAGCTTCGGTACCGGCAGTAACCACATTCGTGAGAAGGACGGCCTATGGGCAGTCGTTGCTTGGCTCAACATCCTGGCTGGTGTTGGACAGCAGACTGGTACCACACCCAGCATTGCCTCAGTGCAGAAGGACTTCTGGAAGACATACGGACGCACCTTCTTCACCCGTTTCGACTACGAGGGCTGCGAGACCGAGGGCGCCAACAAGGTCACCAGCCACATGAAGGAGTTCATCACCACAAAGAAGGACGAATTCGTTGGCTCAACTGTCGCCGGCCGCAAGGTTGTGGAGGCTGATGACTTTTCGTACACTGACCTGGACGGCAGCGTCAGCAAGAACCAGGGCATCTACGTCAAGTTTGACGACGGCAGCCGTATCGTCGTACGTCTGTCTGGCACAGGCAGCAGCGGTGCCACCATCCGTCTATACATCGAGAAGCACACCAGCGACGAGTCGACGTATGACCTCGATGCGCAGGACTACCTAAAGGACAATGTCAAGCTCGCGACAGACCTCCTCAAGCTGCAGGAGTACGTTGGCCGCACCGAGCCCGATGTCAAGACCTAAATGGACGGGTCGACGAGATGAGAGTAGGAGACGAGCAAATCTGTATTTAGCACGCGACATGAGATACGGCAGTAGTACCAAAGCATACCCATGTAGCAAAATGTAGATGTAGTGGCGCAAGACATACAAACAATAATTGACATGCGAGCATCCCGCGTTCCGAGAGACGGGGCGGAGCAAAGTTACCCTTGGCCCCAAATGCTCGTCATGACTTCTGAGGGTTGTGATGGGTGTGTGGCTGAGTGGGGAAACGTCATACCCACTCTGATAAACACGACCCTCCCGCTCCACAACACGAAACCGCGTTGCCTCCCCGCATTCTACACTCTACCTTTCTAGTTCACACCACTGTATTTCCTCAAATCTCGAATCAATCTGCCCATCTTGAAACTCAACCACCATGGCCGAAAAAGAAGGCTCCGCTGTACCGCCTCAGGCCAAGGGCTCCTGGACGACTTTCCTCAAGGTATGGAGGTTTGAGGGATTGCGACATGCATGTACTGACTATGCGACAGTCCATTGCCTCATTCAATGGCGACCTTTCTACCATGACGGCGCCTGCGTTCATTCTCTCCACCAAATCGCTCACCGAGTTCTCATCGTACTGGACCGAGCAGCCCTCCGTGTTCGTCGCACCAGCCGCCGAGAAGGACCCCGCGAAGCGCGCCTTGCTTGTGCTCAAGTGGTTCATCAGCACGCTCAAGCAGCAGTACGCAAGTCGCAGTGAGAAGCTGGGTAGCGAGAAGAAGCCGCTGAATCCTTTCCTTGGCGAGTTGTTTCTGGGCAAGTGGGAAGACCAGGCTGGTACCACAGAGCTCGTCAGCGAGCAAGTCAGGTGCGCATTTCTTTTGTTAAGTTGGAAGGATATGATGCTAATGGGTGCTCAGTCATCATCCTCCGGTCACGGCTTACTCGATATGGAACAACCAGCACGGCGTGCGTCTGCAAGGCTACAATGCGCAGAAGGCGTCCTTCAAGACCACCATCAACGTGAAGGTATGTCTTGCACCCTTGCAAGCCATGCGGGATGAGCTAATTCTCACTAGCAAGTCGGACACGCTCTCCTTCACCTTGACGCCTACAACGAGGACTACCTCATTACCCTCCCATCCCTACACATCGAGGGCCTGATCACCGGATCACCCTACGTCGAGCTCAATGGCAGCACATACATCCAGTCCTCCTCAGGGTATACCGCGCGCATCGACTACAGTGGTAAGGGCTGGGTCTCAGGCAAGAAGAACACATTCAGCGCCGTGCTGTACCCAGAGGGCAAGGAGAAGGACGTCCTATACACCATTGACGGGCAATGGACCGAAGCCTGGCAAATTAAGGAAGGGCAGGGCAAGAAAGCGCCTGTGATCGACACGTTCGACCCCAAAGTCACCAAGACAACGCCCCTCACCGTCGCGCCCATCGAGCAACAAGACCACTTCGAGACACGGCGCGCGTGGAAGAAGGTATCGGACGCTATTAACAAGGGCGACATGGACCTGACATCCGCGGAGAAGACCATCATCGAGACACGCCAGCGCGAGATGCGGAAAGAAGAGAAGGACTCTGGTCGCGACTGGGAGCGCAAGTTCTTCACGCGCTCGGATAAGTTCCCGCTGTTTACGCAACTTGCGAGCAAGGTCCACGAGCCCGTGAATGATACGCAAACGAATGGCGTGTGGGAGTTTGATCTGCAGAAGGCGAGTGCCGCGAAGTCGCCGTTTCACCCGGACGTCGTACCGCCCATCTACGAGAGGAAGTGAGGCGGTGCTTCTATTGACGACGATACGACTTGATTGACTTCTGGGACTGGCGACGATAATTAGTATGGCCTGGGCTTGGGGCTACGAGGAGAAGAAACGCTAGCAACCTAAGCGAGCGAAGACTCTTTGAAACGATGAGCTGAATGGAGGCAGAGTGAAAAGTAGGAGACAGCTGTTCATATCCACTAACCTAAAGTATTTTCGACCTGATCAAGTCTTTCTGATCTACATCACTCGTGGCAATCGATCCTTTTCAAAAGCTCGCATCTATTATGTCAACCTTCAGGATTCTATAACCCAATCTTGTTAGCTCAACGAACATAAGCGTCTTCGTAGCAAGGACTACATACAGAGCATTCAGCTCACCTTTTGAAACCATCTGAGCTCGAGTATTTTCCTCCACTGCCCAATGATTGCAAGTTTCGGATTGTGATCCTTCTTACTTTATCGATATTTTGTCTTACTCTCCTCAAGGTCTGAGTATTACGATCGTTCGTCAAACAGATCTCAACAAGCTGGCGACGAAGCGTTTCTGCACGACGAAGCGTACGGGCAGAATGGTAAATGGTCTCAGAGAGGAGAAGAACACGAACACGATGTGCTTGACTTTTGGGAATCGACGAAGAGCTTCTTTAGTGTGAAGAAAAGGAAGAAAGAAAGATTCATATATGCCTTGCTCGACTACTAGTGACTAGACCAGTGAGACCGGGCTCAACTAGACGAGAAAGCATCGTCGGCCAGCAAGTCTTTGATAGGTAGGAAGAAATGTCGCTGCGTCATTATTTCTTTCGAATTTTCGCAGACTTTCTGCTCTTCACACACACTTGAGGACCGTGAGTGGCTTTTGGTTTCCGCCTTCCACCAACCATAGTGTGCTTACGAGCCCCTTTTTCTCAAGTGTACTTCGCGCAGGCCAGCTCAGACGACTCATCAACACTTTTGTCAATTTTTTCTTTGCATCCGCGTCCAACGCGCAGGCATGTAATGTCGACGTTATTCTTCTGGTGATGAAGTTTGGAAAGAGGAGAAGAGCAGGGAGCATAGGATGCATTTGATGTATCTTTGGACACGAGGGGCGGACATGTCACTGTAGTTTTCGGTTTTTTTTTGATTTCGCGAAGAGAGGCTTGATGCGAGACGAGTCAAGTGTGGTGAAGCTTGGTAGTATTTACGCTCTAAACATAGAAGCTAGTGTTACACATAAGATACATAATCTTAGTGTTGACGCAGTATTGTAGCACTAAGACCTGGGTAGGAGAAAGAAGGAGAACATGCTACGCAGACTAATTCTTTCAAATATTAGAGGCAGACATGATCTTGTAGAATAAGTGATTTTGATGCCCAGCGACAGTTTTAATGAAGAAAGAAGGTATTAACAACTCAAAAGATACGTATACGTATGGCATCGGGGCCAGGAGCTTACAACAAGAGCCGAAAAGAAATCCAGACATGAAGGAGTGCGACCGTCCTTTCAAGAAGCGAAAATCCCCATTGTCAAGCCCCACTGTATTTAGACATTCCGCGCGAGAAGAAAAGTCACAAAGGGTCTAGTCTTTGTGCGGACAGCAGACATGGACATGAGCCTACTTAGGTTCTCCTAGACCAAAGCAGAGCAGCATAGATGGCATCTCTCTCGATCTTATTCCTTAGTAAAGCGCGAAGACGAAGACAAGACTATCCCGACACTTTATTTATTTTAGAGCCAAGCGACGGACATGATATCCATGGCCGTTATGTTTGAAGTAATTCGGTTGAGTAAGTGGAAATAAAGGAAGAGGGCATAAGTGGGTCTAAGTGCATATTGTTCTCAACTTGCAGAAGTACTAAGCTTCATAGTGAAAATCTCAAGGCGATTTGGTACTTGATGCTCGCTCGAAACGCTCTACAGGATCGCTTTTGCTCATTTTCTTGCAGAAAATATCGTCATTTCACATGTCGACAAGGACCATCACTTTCTGGACAGACAGACGAGTTCTCAGTTCCCATGGTCGGCTTCAACGTGCATTTCCTCGTCCTCCAGCAACGCAAAGAAAGAACACACAAGTGCTCCCACTAGACGATTTCGATATAAATGTCAACACCGGAAAGCTCAGCAGGGTGACGAGGGCTCGAAGATTTAGATATTTTGGTGGAAAGCACAGCACGGCGCAAGACACTGGTCAGACGAGTTGCCGTTTTAGGGGTAGGCAGAAAAGACATGTGTTTGATGTGTCCGAGTTTTCACAAAAGGTAGGCGAGGAGATGGAGAAGAAAGAAAGAAAGGAAGCAGGGAAATGGCTTTTATACCGATTTCGAGTCTTCGCAAGTGTTGCTTTGCGGACATATTCGTTTGCGACTACCCACAAAGGAACATAGGAATACATTTCCATAGCCACACCGTAGGTACTCAGCGCCTCCCCTCTACCATCCTATCTTCTCACCCGGGTATCGTCCAGCCTCCCTCCCTCTCCATCCTCCCTACCTCCCCCCACTCTCAAACTCCCTACTCTCCCCAATCTCACAAACCCCAAACAACCCCTCCTCCACACCCTTCCAAGCCAACGCCACTTTCAATTTCCTCGGCGGCTCCAACACATCCTCCTCGGTCAGCACCCACGTTCCCCAATGCATGCCCAGCGCGCGCCTACACCTCGTGTCGACAAAGATATTCGCGCTGTCCTTGGGATCGGCATGCACGTTGCTGAACAGGAAGCGCGGCTCGTAGGCGCCGATGGGGATCAGCCCGAGATCAAAGGGGCCGCGGTGGAGCCCGATTTGTGCGAAGGCGGGGCAGACGGGGAGGTGGGAGTATTCGGGGCCGTAGTCGTCGATTGAGGGGTCGAGGCGCGGGACGGTGCGATAGCCTGTGTCGCTAGTGGGGTGTCAGTGATGAGAAGAGTTGATAGGTGGGCAATACGTACCCGCCAAACCACACCTTCGCGCCGCCAGATTCGACACTCCAGCTTGCCCAGAGCGTCTTGCACTTATCGAATGGCGTCCTAGCACTAACATGCTGACACGGCAGCGCGCCAATCGTCGCTGTGATACCGCTCTTATTGCTCTCGCCTCCAGTCGTGCTCACAGACACTTTCGCGCCTTCCTGGAGCTTGACGTCCTTGCTCTCCCACCAGTCCAGCTCCGTGCACAAGTCAATGTTGCACTTGTCGAACCACTTCTTGTTCCCCAGCGGCGCGAAGAAGTGCGCGCCGGGGAACTTCTTTTGTATGCGTTGTATGGTCGGGTAGCTCAGGTGGTCGTAGTGGTTGTGACTTATGACCACGAGGTCTACTGCTGGTAGACCTTCGATCTCACATGGAGGCGGTGTGAAGCGCTTCAGGGCTTTCGCATTGAAGGGCGCGCAGCAATCTTCGAAAACGGGATCAAACAGTACGCGCAGACCCCCAGGGAACTCGACGTAGTAGCATGCGTGGCCGAGCCATGTCGCGCGGAGCTTGGGTGTGTCGCGAGTCGGTAGGAAGGTCGGTGTTCGAACGGGTACGGTGGGAGGGGTGGTGTCTGGTGTTTTCGTCTGACCAGTTACCTTGCGCCTGGACTGCGTTAGAACTTCGTATTATTGTAGAATGCAACCTGGGAAGAGCAATTCACGAACCAAAAGAACATGCCCATCAACTGAAGAACACCAAACTCGGTGTAGCTATCCCAGGGGTTCGTGAAGCCCTTTCCATCCTTCAAGTGGTGTGCTTTATCTTTGGCTTCTTCAGGCTCAGCAGCGAGCTGCGCTGGGTTCGACACCACTGCGTGAAGACCCATTCCAATGCCCGCGCCACCTATTGAGCTCATCCTGACCGTCGTGCTGAATTGTGGTTTCTGCCAAAACGCTGGTTGTTGGTGCAATCGTTCTGGTGTTTGTGGTCGAGTCACCAATCTTCTGAAGAGGCGAAACGGCGAGCTTGAGGACATCGGGGCATTTGAATCCCCAAGGCGCCTCGTAGCGATCCTATGTATCCGGGCCTGGAACACAACGCGTCCACCTCCATCGTGTCTGCGGCGTGTGGACGACGGACACGGAGATATCACTGACGTAACCGTTCTAGTCCACTGACTAAGGCGAAGCAGCGTTTGTGATTGGTTGTGAGCACCAGTGGCTTGGGAACTTTGACCGGGCGCGGCCAAATTTGTCTACCGACATGTCTGCGCAATTTACCAGTCTACCGATCACACTGTTCTTCCACCGCTTTGTTGCTCACAACACAATTCGCATGTGTATCGGACGAATCATGGTGCGGACGTGAGATGTTAGTTCCGTGTTCCTCGGTGTCGACATTCAGTACCATGCGGTTCAGCTAATCCGTTACCGACTAGACTACAGAAAGTACCGCTTCACTAGTAGGTCAGCATTGAGTCGCATTGTGACAAGTGGATCGAATAGTTGCGCGTGAATGCTGCGGACTATTCTCGATGCACTAGGCCCATCTGCGAGATGCGAGATATCAGCAACGCGCTACGCACAACTGAGCAAAGTGCATCGACCACAACAACGCATCGCTGACGAAGCGACTCCACCGTACTCACGAGCAATCAGTCGAGCGACAAAAAATGTGAAGCTGAAGTTTCTTCCATAGCGGTTTTCTCCGCTTCCCAAGATGTTTTTCGCATTTTTGTGTGGATTTGGAACTATGCTGATGCTGCTGTTTCGCAGTCGTACAATTGAAGGATTCTTTCCGCCTGTTTGCCCCCCTGAACAATGCCGTGTGGTATTGGAACGATGAAATGAAGAATTGTTTTTCCGCCGGCTGCTACACGCAAAGGAAACAAGCGCCGCCCATCGGTCTGATGCCATTAATTACAACCGACTGCTGTAGAAGGCGACATTCAAAAAAAAAGGGGAATCGAATCGTAACCGAGAATACATAAAAGCAAGCCCTTACCCATGATCGCTCCGGTATATCGTTAGAATGACGGTGAATAGCGGCTATATGCGAACACCGGAGCAGCCATGGAGGGTCGGAGAGCGTCTCGTTGTGTCGAAATATAGCTCTGAAAGAAAGACGTGAACCAGTACAGTGTAGGACCTCTGAAACCGTTCTGGAGATATGCGCGCAAGAAAAGGACAATCGTAAAGCTAGCCACGCAAACCAGGACGCTCGAAGCGTTGAGAAGCGAGCCGTGCCTAAAAGGACATCGCCGTGTAACACTTCGACCCGAATGTCAAATAACGCCGATACTCCATGTCGCTTTCCGTGCCGTGAGAATTACATGAGAGACCCGATGTCTAAAGTGTGGTGCCGAGAATAGGAAAACAAGGATTTGAGGGAAGCCCAAAAAATCTAACATGCAAGATGATCGCGAGCCTCATGCGTTTTCGTAAAATCCGGAGTGGCGCCAGTATGCGCGAGATGGTCGAAAGATGAATCGACACTGCGCCCGTATAGAATGGCTCCAGATGAGAGAGTCTAAGGCTGACTCGAGCAAAGAGCAGGCAGGCCAACCGTGTATCCAGGGTAATGAGGCAACATGCGACTGCGGTGAGTCAGGCGAGAGGGCAGAAATGAAAAATAACTTTTTGAACAGAAGAAAGGCTAAGGAGAAAACCGCAGGTCGAATATGTAGTCCTTGAAGAAGAGGGTAATTCGCCGCGCCATAGACGAAACAGGACAATTAGACAGCAACAGCCTGAGGACCATAACCAGAAGCCATGAAGTAGGGCTGGTGTCGTTGTGCACAGTAACCGCAACCACAATTCACGGTATGCTGGTGGTTCCAGACCGACGTGTTGTACTGGTTGCTGTACGGAGATGGGCCGTAGTTGGTATGCACGTGCGACTGTGGCTGTGGAGCTGGATGTGACTGAGGTGGAAAACCAAACATGGTGCGTCTCGAGTAACCCTCAGGCTGAGCCCAGGCGCCGGCAGTGCCATAATATTCAGGCGTTGTGGGCCCAGTGGTGGGCGCCGAAGCTGGCGACTGCTCGCTTGCCGACCTCCAGGGATCGTATTGGGTGTATGAAGGGAGATTGAAGGAGGTTTGAGTCGGCTGCGCAGACTTTGGGGTGAACTCGTATGGTGGCGTGCTGTAGGCCTGCTGCATGGGCAGGGGAGGTAAAGGCTTGTTAGCGTTCATGGAGCGGCGGTGCATCGAGGTGTCGATGGGGCTGAGCTTGTTGGGACGACCAGCTCGGATAGCGGCGTTGTCCTGGAATTCAGTCCACTGCTCTGACCAGGACTTCCACCCTTGGTGCTCGGTGGGATCACGGTGCAACTGGTAGTGAATCTCCGTCAACCATGTCATCTCCATGGCGTTGAGCTCTTCCACGCGGATGCCGCTAACCTCAGACCATGACCGGTTGATAAAGGTGTTGTCGTCCAGGAATTTACTGCCAAGCACCAGTGCAATGGTCAGAAGTCGGAACAGGTGTGAGTCGGTCTTGGGCTCGATTCGAAGCCCAGGCATGGCCATGCGACTGGCCAAGTAGAACATACTGAGCAGGATCGTGGCCGACGGCAGCCTTGTCGCACACAGGACCTGGTGCACCCACTTGCGGAACGAGCTTGGTGCCATGCGTCCGGGAGTGATGAGGCGCAGTGCCGTCTCGCAGACGAAGTCGGTCATGACGTCCATGTCGTAGTCGAGCTTTGCTGACACGCCACCGACTGGCTTCTCTTCCTTCGCAGGCGCTTGTGAGCGTCGGCTGTACTCATGCGCGTGCTGGTGTTGCAGTGCCACGTCGGCCATGGACTGGCCTGGCGGCATGCGCATGGGCGGCAGAACAGTCGGGCCGGTCGGCTCGTAGAAGGAACTTGGTGGAGGGAGACTAGGTGGCGCACTGCTGAGGTAGGTGCCTGCCTGTGGGTACATGGGCGGCATAGCAATGGCGAGCTGGCCGTAGCGGTCTGCGAAGTCGTAGCCGTCGTCCTGCTGCCGAATGGCTGGCTGGCCCGCGTAGGCGCTCTGCTGTTGGTACTGTTGCATGTTCCCACAGGCAGAGTGGTAGCTGGGCACGAATTCGGGGGGCGTCAGAAGCTGCCGGGGCATGTTCTGGCGCGGGTAGAAGGACGGCATGGTGGTGAGGAGCGTCGCAGAGGAACGAGAGACTGGCGATGGCCTGCGTAGAATATTAGCGAACGCACTTGAAGCACAGCGAGCGCGCCGTGTAGTGACGGTGGGTGGCCGTCACGGGCGGGAGTGTGACGTACAGTCTCGTCGTTCTGGCCGCTGGGGAGTGTGAGCGTGCGCTCTGTGAGTGTCGACCGACGCTCTAAGAAGTCCTGCTCATGCACAAAGAAGGCAGTCGCGTAGAAATAGAGTGTTGCGTTTGCTGCAGGGGAGAGAAGCGTCGAGAGGGCGTAAGAATAATGTCTCACCCAGACAATGCCGCCGCCGCAGATAGTGGACCGTGGATGGTGCTGGCGCAGTCGTGGAATTAGGTACACCACGGTCGACGCGTGTGCGTGGCAGAAGCGCAGACGCGGGCGAGGTCTAAGTGAATAGATCGCCGGAGAGGTGAAGACGCGAAAAGGTGCGAGTGCGAGTGCGAGGTCTGCTGTCGCTGTCGCCGTCGCGGGTTGGTCGAGAATTATTCGGCTAGTCGATGCTTCCGGTAGCAGGTTCGCGACGTATGGAGATGCAGATGCAGATGCAAATAGGGAAAGAAGCAACGCTAAAGCCGCACACTGAACGAAATGCAATCCAGGACCCGAGCCGAGATTCGCACCGCAGGAGAGGAGACTCAGTCAACGTAGAGATGCAGTGGCTGCCGTGGTGCGTGGTGAGGAGAAGGGCGATGCAGGTGAGGCGATGACGGCGTCAGGGTCAACCACAACGTGCGTGTTTGCAGGCCCGGCTCAACGGCGGCGAATGCAGGCAGCCCTGGGTGAGAGCGCTGTTGGGACGTTGCAAGGCGCTGCGCTGCGCTTCTGCGTCTGCTTCCGAGGGATGGATGAAAGAGCCGCCCGTGCGCCGAGTGGGTGGGTGCCAGCAAATGTCAGCCCGCTCTTACGAGACAAACAGAGGCTCAGCGCCGTGTCGACGAGTGTCGCGGAGGGAGGTGGTGAGGGTGAAGATGAGGTCGAGGTGGAGGAGGGCGAAATGGAATGGCCCTCAAAGAAGAATGGATGACACTGACGCCTGCAAGTCGTGAGCCGACCGCAGGAGACGCACTTGCGCTCTCGTTCTTAGGGGGCTCTCCGCCCACTTGCGCGACCCCAAAAGACTACCCATTTCCAGTCTAGCACGCTAATAAATCAGTCCCCAAGCCGCAAAGCGCGGCCACGGCCCACTGAAATTTCATAACGCGCCTCTCAGGCACAAATTGCTGCACCGCTGCCCGTGCCAGGCCATGAACGACCAATGGGACGCACTCTCCACTCTTCCATCAGAGCGAGCCACGTAGCGAATCTTCGTCCGCCTGCCCTCGCCGTCGACACCCGCTGCCGAGCTATCCTGCAAAAGGAGCCACCTGCGGCCTTTGCGTGCAGTAGTTGCTTACAAGGAGCGCTCAGCCTTTGGGGGGGATGTCATCTGCCAGCCTTCGAGACTCACCGTGACCGAGCTCGTCCCAGGCCCAGTTCCGTAAATATAGAAAACGGACCGTGTAGACGAGCGACAATTTGCAATACGCCGTGCACACGCAAACCACACCAGATTTCTTTATTCTCAATGTGCTGCCTTGTCACCTGCCGCTCCGTAGTCGGACGCCAACCGTGAAAATTGTGACAGCCTGCGTGCATCGTGCTGCACGCATCAACCGTCTGCGATTCCGTTCTTGGCCGCTAGCTGCGGCGATGAGGACGTCCTGCTGCACCACGATGGATCCCACGGCTTCTGGATCCAAGGGCACAAAGTCGGTCAGGCTTCTGGCGGGTCCTGTTGCACCGGCGCCGACAACGTGCATGCGATGATGGATCATGGAGGGGGTTTTCAAGGCACCATCAGCTTCGTGTCTGTGGATCGGCGCCAAATCGCCAGGTGAACACCACATCGCCCCGTGAACGTTGGTGGTTGCGCCAAAGAACGAGCAAGCACTCAAAGTCAACGTCATCGTCATCGTCGTGAAAATACCCGCAGGCTTCCACATTCCTGCCCGTGGATCCCAAGATGCAGAATGTATCGTCGTCATTCCCACTGTGGCGAAGTGCATCTTCGGCGGTCCACTCCACATCTGGAGCATTTGTGGTTCGTAATCGTCCAGCGCCAACACCAAAGAAAATTCAGCAACTCCATGAGGCACTTGAAGGCTTGAAGCCAACCAGCAGCCCTCCGACGCAACAGCCAAGACCATTCTGGTCAGCTTATTCGCTTGCCAGATCAATTGTGTCGAGTTGTGTCTTGATTTGCAGCCAATCATCAGCCGCGCCACCCTAGGATCTTCACACACAGGCAACAGAGCATTTCGTATTCAGGTTTTGAAGTGAATCATATTTTCCATATCGCCGTGACTGTGATGACGATTCGTCAACGGCTATCTGATCACGGCATGATCAGTTGTATCAGGCACCAATATTGTGTACTTTGGGCGCAGTTTCGCGCGACAGACTGTGTCATGTACACAGAGTCCGATGCTTTGGTGCATATTGCAAGCACTATCCGACGTTATGGATGTGTCTCAGTGTCACATGATGCTCGTAACGCCGTAAGACATCGTCCCCCCATTCAATAAAGCGTGCATGTGCACGTGGAGCCGTTAATGATCCCGAGTCCGCAGACTTTTTCCAAACGCCGGTCGCCGATGCAAATGCTCAAGTGCAGGTTTTGCGGCAGTTCCTTCCTGACACATCATGATCGTATCTCAACAACCGCTGAATGCGCTCAGTTCATCTGCTTAATCAGTTCGTTGATCTTCTCCTCCCTGTTACCGAGGTCGCCACCTTCGATGAAGTGCTTGAATTTCCTCTTATGGAAGCCGCCTGTTGGGCTGTTCAACTTGAAGGGCCACAGGAAGTTGGATGCCTGTTTGAAATTGGGGCCGACGGTATAAATTTCGTGGATCAGGTCCTCCATGCAGATCATGCCGTACTTGCCGAGATTCTCTTCGATGATCTCGTTGTCAGTGAGCGGCAGGCGTTGCTTGTCTACCTTGCCATATCCTCGTTCTGCGAGACAATTAGCGGGTGACTAACGTAGCTCATACGACCTCCTTACTATAGATGAGCTCACGAACAGACTTCTGGTTGGGGTAGCCGTAGGCAACAAATGGCTCGACGACTGCAACAGTGGATCAGCAATTGCCCGAGTCGTATAGTACGTGACGCTTACTCTTCAACATCTCTGTGGTCGCCTTGGTGAGCCTGATGAAGACGCCATTGTTGATCTGAAGCAGACGCAGGAGCTGCAGCGTCTTACGCTTCTTGGGATCGATCTTGTTGATGCCCTTGATGCGAACGACGAAAACCAGCTTCGACTCGGCCGGGACGTAGAGGCTGTCGCTCCGCTTCGCTTCTCTCGACAGCCGTATCCGCTCCCTATCCGCGTCGCGGTATTCCTTGATATACTTCTCCGCCCGTGTGAAGATGACGCCGCGCTTCTTCTTGCTTTTCTCTGCCACATGTCAGCCCGGTGATACAAAGCGATGCGTGCATGCACCATGAGAATCGAGAGAGGCGATTGTATCATTCCCGAAAGATGGTTAACAATTCGACAACATTGACCGTAGTCTAGCCGATAGTGTGGTAGTTATAATCATCACAATCGCCATCTCGGATCGCTCATGGAACGCTGAGATGCCGTACCTCGCTTCTCTTTTGTCGCAATCGCGCGGTCCTCGCGAGCCTTCTCCTGCGACTTCCGCTTCTTCAACAGCGTTTCGGGGATGAGAATATCATTCTGCGTCGGGACGCTTCTGAGGAGGGTCAGTACAGGTTGCGCAAGATATGTGCAGATCAACTTACGGTTTGGACGCCATGGTGTGCGTCGTGGAGTCGAAATCCGAGAAGCTTCAAAAGTTTCGTTTTCGAAAAAGTCCTTAGTGCGACGCTAGGGCTAGCGCATCTTGGCGTTCACGAATGGTGCACGGTGCAAAGTGGGAGTTATGCAATCACCCTGCATCCTCAAGACACAGCCCTGGCGCGATATCATGCATCGCGAGATTTCGATTGAAGGAGTTTGACTGGCTCAGCCCATATTCACAATTGACAACATACGAGACTGAAGCATGAACGATCCTAGACACATTCAAACAGTTCCAATGTCAGCAGAGCTTGACTGCCTACCAGCTGTAGGCCCAACTAGTATTTGGCTCAAGACGTTGTAAAATGCTCAGAACGGTGCAGGCTCAGCGACAATGCTGTCTCCATGTGGCTTTCGTAGATCCAGGATATCATCTATACTTCAACACCGCTGACCGCCCAGAACAGCATCAGCACGTAGCACAAGCCCCTTCACGGGGAGACCTCCATTGCTGTAGCAATCAGCTTGCTCGCTCGTCAAGCCATGCCGTTGCCATCTGTATCCCATCTCTAAGCACAGAGACGGGGCGCATCAGAAGTTCAAAGTCGCCCCCGTGGTCCCAGAAAGCCTCTGATGGGACGTCCTTTGAGATCGACAACAATGAAGGCCACGCGCTCTTTGTCCCGCTACTGAAATCTTCATTCCATCCACATGAAGCGAGCCTCTCCACACGCATCCGGTCATCTCAAAATGTCAGAAAATAAACCCCTACGCAATGATCCGTACGCCCTAGCATACAGGTATCATGACTCCATGCGCGAAAACCTCAGAGGTAAACGCGAGCGTTTGAATCCATACTATGAGAACCTACTGGCGAATCAGCCCGACCCGGACGAAGAGGACGAAGACGATCGCTCCCGCGCCATCCGCTATGCAAAAGAGCATTATGAGAGCTTCTACGAGCTGCGCGACATCAAGCGTATCATACAGTGGCTTGACAAGGAGGCAAGTGGGTGACGATGAGTATCATTATCCGCAATCCGCGGCAGAAGTATGACTAGACGCGCGTATCTCATTGTTCCGGAGAGCTAACATAGGCATGGATGGAGACAATCGCCGCGCGCCACATGTAATCAACCACGCCATGTAGCCCATACAACGACAACTTCGAAGCCACTGGCAAAATCTCTTCAACGCCACAGCGACTTTCAATAAATGGCTGGCTCAACGATTGCTATCCTCTGCTGCTCAGGTTACATTCCAGACATCACAGCCGAATCCGGACGCTTAGCGACCTTCTTAACCACCTACCCAACGCTACACCGGGAACAAAGACGACACCCAGAAGCGTCGCACATTTATTTTTACGCTCGACGTCTTTCAGCAAGTGCGTTTCGCCTTCGCAAACGGACAGAGTAGCACATTGTATAAGATGGTAATCCCACGCGCACACGGTCCTTGTCACCGCTCTCTTCGTACAAGCTTCACTCGTTCACCGAAGTCCCGCAGATAAAACTCGCGATGGCTGCTTACTACACACCCCCGGTGGTGCCGTCGATTACGACCACTGTCTTCACCACCTCGACCACTTTGACGAGCTACCTCACTATCACTACGGGAGGTTCCAAGGTTCCGGACATCGTTGCACCGATCGAGGGACTGAGGCCCTGCTCGGTAAGTTGCCAAAAACACTACTTAGAGACAGTGTACTAATCGAACATCACAGCAAGGTATCGTCTTTGAGAACCTAGCCAACAGCGTCTGCAACCCCTCTGACTTCGCCTGCATCTGCACTGAGCTCACAAACCTCGATGTCGCCGGCAAAGTCGCAGCCTCATGCCGTGCCCAGGACGCAACCGAGTCCAATGCCTTCCAAGCCATGGTCTGTGGTGGTGGACCCTTCACGCCAACACCTGTCATCGTCACGTCCACTCCTGTCGTAACGCTTGTGTCTATCGTAACGCCCACTCCATCGGCAGTGTACACACCCGCTTCGAATGGTACTTACAACAACGCCACGACCCTCGTCCCAGCCTCATCACTCCCGCCTGCCGGTGCTACCACCGCACCGCCGCCTGCCCAGTTCACCGGTGGTGCCGCAGCAATCAAGGTTGGCGTGTTTGCCGGTGCTATCGGTTTCATGGGACTGGTCTTCGCGGAGCTTTAGAGAAGTGGAGAGATTTCAATTGACTTTTGGCATGGGTCTGATTTTTGTGTTTCTTTCTGGGTCTGATTCATGGCATTGAGATGGGAACTACGTATGTAGAGAGTAATGATAATTTTAAATACATCAACAAGTGTGTTGATCGTGAAAAGAAAAGTGATGGTTGTGCTAGATGTCTCAGATGCTGCCTTACTACGAAGATATCGGACTCGCACGTTGGTGTGCACGCAAAGCTTAAGCCGTCGGTCAGAACTTGGAGGTATTAGCTTCCATACCCTCTTACTTTGCCTTAGCTTCGTAGAGTATCTCGTTAGCAACTTCAAAGTGCAAGATCGAGGTGACTCGAAGCATGCGAATTGACGCAGTGGTGATCATACGCAACCCTGAGTGCTGTGACCGAAAACTTGTACACTGTAAGCATTGTAGCCATTCAGGAGTAGATGCCTAATCACATGTCACCAGACGTAGCTGAAAGTTCTTAGTGTTACGTTGGAGGCGTGAAAGCAGCTTGCTTGGCAAGTGACACTTCACCGCACTCTTTGTGGGCAAAGTTAGACAAGATATATAATGTGTAGTATATTCTACCGTCCAGTTCCCTACGGATGTTAAGAGGGAAAACATTCGAACCATGTGATACGCGCCGACTTATTTCCTAATCAATTCTCTACCACATCAAGAAGCCGGACATGTTAGTGGCGGGTTACGTGTCCGCAGTTTGCACTGACCCAGCCGTGTAATGTCTCTCCGTGTGTGTACTACCACTATATCTTCATGAGAAGTCGGATACCAGTCAACAGGTACGATAGTCGAAGTTCGCACACGAATCCTCACAGGTGCGTGCTTGCTGGTGGGACCTGACCCAACTCCTACAATTATGTACACGGGATCTACAACACATCGATATCACTGAAGCTTTTATTTCCTTTTCATGCCCTTCCTCCTGTTGCCAGCTACGAGCGAACAACGCGTGGGTTGAGGAAGAGGTCGTTTGTGCGAACGCAATGTATGTCTAAACTGGATAGTCGCCCGCAAAGCACTCCTCCCATTCTTTTACTTTGGCAAAGACGTTGTCGTTTTCGCTCTAGCTGACAAGATGCAGTGGAGTTGTCACCAAGCTATTGACCCGTTTGCTGACGTTACGGGACGTGCCGCATGGCGCCACGTTGTACCGGTGGCGCTTCACTAGAGCTGTAGCGGTGAGTTGGTGGTGTAAAGCCACGACAGCACTCAGCAATCTCATTCTCAATGATAATTTGATCTCTTCGATATCTCCACCTTAGCACGATGGTCTTTGGCCCAAGTTACCGGAATCTGCACGTGGTTAAGAAACACTGTAGACTGTGTTCTGGTATGAAGGCACAGTCGTATGGGACTTCTTGCTGCCACACAACACGCAAGTAGCTGAGTCATGTCAGATAGCTTGCTCCTACCCGTCATGAAGGTAATCAACAGTTCACACTAAGGCATGCAAGCGGATCTGATCACAGTCCGTATGCTCTTCGATTTCGTGGCGTCCTCTCTTCTGGACTTGCTAGCTCGTGGAGAGGTCACGATATACCACTCAATCACAGCTAAATCCTGAGTTCCACTTCCCATTCGTTCAACGATAGTTTGTAACGTTGGTGGCGATCGTATCTCAACGCGCCGAGCCGCATGTCTTGTCCGCTCGATCAAGTCCAGATGGCGCCAGCCAGCAGAACTCCTAGACCCAACGTCGAGTAGCTGCTCAACATAACCTATTCTCCGGACCATATCTTCGCATATAAGAGGCCACCCACCGCAACCTCTGAAAGTGAACACTACTTCCTTGAACCACTCTCAGAGTCCAGTTGCCCCAAGTACTTTCAACATGCAGCTCACCACTCTCATGTCGTCTTTCCTGCTCGCAGCCTCTGCCGTCTATGCGGCCCCTTCACAGGACCTCGAGGCCCGCCAAATCATCCCCTTCAACATCGCTCTTCTTAGCACCAATTCTTGCTCCAACCGCTACAGCTCTTTCTTTCCCAACAATGGCACCGCTTGCCAGGTCTTGAGCCAACCGGCTGCAAGCGTGTTTGGAACCACCGCACTGCCATCCAGTTGCACCAGTAAGTGCTGCCAGAGAGGATATCGTTGTGTTGTGTGTTGTATGCGCGCTGATGACTACTGTAGTTACTGCCTACTCCAACCCTACGTGTAGCAGCGTCAACGCCATCACGATCCCGAGGGACACGTCATGCGTCAGTTTCGGCAACCAGCTGAAGATCACGTCTCTGAAAGTTAGTGGGACGTGTCCTGGATTCCAGTCCTAGGATGTGGGTTGTGACAGTGATAGGAGTCGAAGCCATGTGGGGTATCTGCAGGATACCACAGGAAAGCATGTTCAGGAGAATAAGATCCATTTTACACAGAGTTGCCTAAGATGTACACGTTTTGAAGCGCGATATCTTCGCGTTTTCTTCCAATTCAGCCATCATAGTTTGGGTTCAAACGGTTTGGACGCGAACGAGCCCATCTTTGGAAAGCGTTCGCGATGGTTGAAAGCTGTTGACAGGGCTGATTGAAGGACTCGCTCAGGCTCAGTGAGGTGCGAGGAATGCCATTCATGTGTAGGTGTAACAATCACACCTGCGGAAATCAGCGATGCAAATGAGGAATCTGTAGGAAATATTGAATGCCGGGGTGTGACGTCGATATTTGGTAGTGCGCAGTGCAACGGGTTGCGCGGGTCGGCTCGGCCGGCTGTCTCCCAGGTCGATTTCGACTGTCAACCACGTTTTGTACCTGCCAATATTGACATCTCTGCGTCTTATACGAATGCGTACATGTAAGTTCATATCGCAGGCGCGAAAGCTGTATCGGTGTATTGATAAGTGCGCCACACCGGCTGTGCCGTCATTTATCGCTTTTGGCACTGCGAACTTCCTCGTGCATCCGATCGCCCGATCGCCTCTTCAAACTTTTCCCTCCGGCTTGTCCTGAACTCCACATGCTCTGACTTGTGGGTATTTGAGCGATGCGGGGCTCGCGAAATCGCATCCTCTCGACATCCGTTTTCTTCATCTAATGTCCAATTTCTTTTTCATTGCGCGGATCATCTGGGATTTAAAGGAGGCAGGACTTACCTCCGGGACAACGTAGACGGCTGCTTCTTGAGCTCCACGCATACCTGCATCACTGCATCATGATCTCTATGTTCTTTCGTAAACGCCTCGCGGCTGCGCCTGCTCTGGTGCCCTTCACCGCGCTGCCAGATTGGTACGCGGAAAATCCGCACATTCCATCGTCGTACCGGCCGGTCTCGAACTCGTACCAAGCATGTCTCCAGAGCCTCGCCTACCTCCATAATGAATCCCTCAACATCTACACGCATCTGATACCGGCTATCGTTCTGGCCCTCGCCCTTCCGACTCTTCAGATCAACATCTCATCCATCTACGCGGCAGCACCCTGGATGGACCGGTTCATACTGACGCTCACGCCAATGACTGCCCTTCTGACGTTCAGTCTATCCGCGACGTATCATACAATGATGAACCATTCGAGATTTGTGAGCGCGGGCTGCTTGTTGCTCGACTACACCGGCATTCTGTCCCTCATCTTAGCCTCTTTCATTTCAGGCATATATGTCGGATTCTACGACTCGCCGATACACCAACGGATCTACTTCACTATGATCGGTGTCCTTGTCGCTACCTCCTGTCTCCTCGTCCTGCACCCGAAGTTACAAGGCCCAGCGTACAGGGCACATCGAACTGCGGCATTCATTGCGACGGCGCTAAGTGGGTTCGCACCTGTTGTGCATGCTTGTTTACGCTATGGCGCCTTTGAGGCATTCTACTACAGAGGCGTGATGTGGTGGCTCGCTGAGGGTGCGTGGTATGGAGTCGGCGCGTGGTTCTTTGCGCAGCGATGGCCCGAATGCTGCGAGTGGGCGAAAGAGAAGGACAAGGGAAGATTTGACATTTTCGGAAGTAGTCATCAGCTGTTTCACTGCTGTGTGGTCGCAGGTGCAGCATGCCATTGCTGGGGTGTCTTTTGGGCCTGGAGATGTGCTGTGTAGCACGCAGTCTCCTCCAACTGACGAGGGCCTGAGGGTATGCGGTGGCCGGACGGCTTCAAGTAGTCGAGGTCATGGCGACCTTCTTCCTAATCTTTGGTCTCTCAATGTTGCCAGTAATATTTCGTAGTCTCTCGCCGAGATCAAGAAGGACAGTTGACGACCTTGAAAATGCCTCCATCCAACTGAATCAGACACTGCTCAGTCTTGGTGCCGCCCAAATCGCCGCTCACAAACACAACCAATACCGCTGCGTACGCAGGTGTGGTAGCAAACACTTCAGCCTTCTGCGCGTTGGTGCAAGAAGCAACGCTGATGGCGAAAATCAATGTATATACTGCCACGAGGGCCAACTTTGCCTTGGGCTGAGCAACGAAGTACAGGCTGACAACCGCTCCAACAAATAGGATAGCTGCCAGGACTATGACAACGATGGCCAGAGTCCAGGCGATGTGCGAACTTTTGTACCTCGTGGTTCCATCCAGCAGATCGCTGTTGTGACGCCTTCGAAAAAGCCAGTGCTTCTGCAGGTAACGCGAGAGCAAGTCGTCGTCGGGAGGTTTTTGCAAAGATATCAGGTCGCCTACATCGCTCAAAAAACCGCTTCCTATCCCAGACACAATGGATCTGGGATGTTCCTCAGTAGCTCCAAGCGCGGCGCCAATCATGAAGCCTTTGTATGCTTCGGTGACCCGAGGTTCAGGTCGGCTGAGCCGGGCAATATGAGAACGGCATGTGAGCAGTTCGTCTGTTGCCTGTCAGTCTTTTTAAGACGCGGTAAGTGTCGGTACCACAGACTTACAATACTCCTTCAAGCAACCTTGAAATTCGTTGAGCTTCTCCACGAGACGATGTTCTAAACTAGTGTCGCGTTCTTTGGCGCTCATCATCATCTTCTCCCAGCGTTGCAAAGACCGCCGGGTGTCCAGGTCTTCTGCTGTTCTAGTCTGTTCGTCCAGGTCATCTATCTCCTTCTCGAGCGCTGTCAAGCGACATTGCAGATGCAAGAGAACTCTTGCGCCGTGTCTTCCAAATCTTCGGAACACCAGCGGGTCATCATCAAGGTCCTGAGCGATCCATCTTGCCAGGGAAGGATATCCGTCTCTTAAACGACCAATCTCAATATCCGGTTCCGGCTTCGAGTGTTGCATCGTGTCTCTTCCTGGCAGATTGTAACACCTGCGAGCTGGTGGTTATCTTCTTGAGTGTTGGGACTGCAAGCGAATGAGTGGAGGAGGCTGATCACTGAGGTCTTGAGAACAAGTCGTGGCGCGCACAAGCGCGTAGTCCTCCATGCACGCTCAACCCCGATGACGCTTTTGACATGGGCGGAGTAGCGCTTCGCCAGCACTTGTGCATATTGACCGCCTCGGGTCCTGTGTTCACATAACACCGGCTATGTGCCTTGTAAGCGTCCAGCAATTGTTTCATTTTCTGGGGGCGACCAATTGTTCTGCGTGCTTTCGCTTCTGCTGTGCCGGAGAGCAATACTCTTCTTCGATCGAATCCGACTTGGTGTATGGTCGTATGCTGCTAGCCCAATTGTGCTCTCGATTCACGTGAGGGTACGACCAAAAAAACTTCTTGGATCTATACGAGACCGTCTCCAGCAGCACACCGACAACAGTCGGAGTGTTGAGGATATCCGAGCAGCACTGCGCAAAAGTTTGTCGTTCTCGCTTTATCGTGAGCCAGTGCTAACAGTGACAGCTACTTCAGGCATGTATCTAAGTACTTTCGAAGTGTAGACATAGGCATCGCACTCATATCTACATCTTGAAATCACCGACAATAGTATCTGTGACACAATGGGTAAGACTACTCCAAGCGATTGCGTGCGGTACTAATCTTCCGCCCGTCGCAGACTTTGATGTTCAATCCAAATATGCGAACGCATTACGCGCACGAGTATTCGACGATGCCTACACGGTCTCTCTGCCATGTCCATACGGCCATCCGGAACAAACCTTCTTCGGCATCAACAAACTCCTAGAACATACGAAAGCCGAACATGGGGCTGTACTCTACGGTCAGACCGTTTTAGTGGCACAATCGATGTTACGCGAGGCCTTTATTGCCAAACATCTCCAGACCTGTGGTTATGGTCCCCAAAATGATGCTCCACAACATGTGTCAGATACCGTGGGCCTTACTTTGGAATCGGAAAAACCATCTCTGCCGCCGCTTTCTGGTCGCAAGAGGCCAGCCGAATCAGGTCAGGGCCGCCGTGGTAAAGCTGTATCCCATGTCGAAGTGACAGACTCCGACTATGACCGGAACACTCTGTCCGAACGTACCCGGAAGCTCTTTGATCCAAATCAGTCCGCGAAAACGCCATCACCTTCAAGTGTATGGTGGTCACGTAACGCAGCCGAACTTAACCAGCGACACCAACCTCCACCACCTCCACCATGTATACAACATCTGCTACGTCTACCACATCCACCACCGCCACCAACTGTACTACCTCTACTACCCCCACAGCCTCCACCGCCTCCACCACCACTGCCTCATAGATCAGCCCCCAAGACGCAACATAGTCAACGGCAGCCGGGGTTGATCGAGGTACAGCGGTACGACCCTAGGTACCCCAGCTTACTCTTGCAACCTGACTCTTGACCTATATCTCAAGAGCAGCTCGCTGCAGAGGTCAAAAGCATATACGCTGGACTGACGATGGTTGAGACGAAGTGCATTCATGTTGACCGGGCCGGGGCACACGTAGCCACCGCCGATGTTTTCAGTCAAGGGGACGTAAGACCTACGAACATTCTCATGTCCAGCAGCCTTATCGACGGGACTCCGAGTGTACTTACTGGGGCTATGCGAGGCAGCATTCCCACATATGAAATTCCAAGCGTGCTCACAGGAACTACAGGACCACTCCAGGTCAGCGCGCTAGGAGATACATGTGCCATGTTCAACTTCATGAGTCCAGTGTGTGCTGCGTCTCTGGGTCTGAAAGTCGACACGACGGCATCGAAAGTCGTGACAGTGGGCAGCGGAGCTCGTTTGCAGACAGCTGGAGTCGTCGAAACGCAATACCACTTCCAGGGCGAACCAGAGAGCACTTATTCTCTCATGTTCCACATACTTCCGAATGCAGTTCAACATCTCATCTTGGGACGGACATTTCTCAAGTTGACCAGAACCTACACAACGAGGGCAAATTTTTTGACCCGCGTCAAGAAAACAGTGATGAACACGCTCAGACAGCATCGTTTGCTTTACCTCGGAGATAACGCTCCGAAATTTCTTGGGCGACTCAATGGCACTTTCGTCGACGCTCTAGCAGACACTGGATCAAACGTTTTGATCATGGACGAAGCTTATGCCCATGAGCACGGCCTGCTGATCAAACGCGGACGCCAGTATCGCACTCGACTGCTCTTTGCAGACGGAACAACGAAGATGACGTCCGGCGTGACGTCCAAAGTGCGCTGACGATTCGGCGCCAGTTATGACTCACCAGAACATTTGCTCGAGTTCCATATCTTGAAGAATGCCCCAGCCCCAGTCATTCTCAACGATGCGCTCATCTTCGACACCAATGCATATGAGGAGTACGAGCGCTACTTAGTCGAGGAAGAATACAAAACTGAGAGCGACAATGACGGCAGGGAGAGACACCTCTTTCACATCGGCTTTGACTACAGCTATGATGCCCAAGGTATGCTCAACATGTAGCCCACGCAGTGAATAACACAGCTGACGTGCCCAAGGCAAGATTGACAAAACGACCATCGAATCCAAAATCTAAGAGGAACAAGAGCGCCGTAATCACGCTGACGACAGGATTGCGAGCCTACATCGAGATGAACGAGTAACCGCGTGGGCCAGAGAATTAGAGCTAAGATCAGCTTTTGACAGATTCATTCAAGCGCTCAGGGATAGACGAGCCGCGGCTCAGCAAGACCCGCATCTCCCGCCTCAATTCTCACCGCCAGATAAAGGGAAATGGTATCGCTTCAAGAAAACGCGCGTGAAGAGGACGATTGCCGCGCAGTGACGACAATTCGGGCCGTTGAAGAGTGAAGAGGAGGTGCCAGGCTCGCAGTGTGAGAAATGTACTACTGGCTCCTGTAGCGTGCCGAAATTGATTCGAAGAAATCTGATGTGTGTACATTGGAATTGAGGGTCTTGAAGCTCTCTTGCCTTGGCGATTCTCAGAGAAATGCCTCCGCTCTTCGCTTCAGGTTGCGGTGTGCGGTGCAACTGTAGAGCATGATATTGTTAGAACTTCGAAGTGAGATGCGCTCGGTTTGAGTTTACGTATGGGAAGGTTTAATATCTTAGAAAGCAGACACCGTGTGGTCGACGAAGAAGTTCCTGGGACGCCTAGATGGCTGAATACGCTTGTTGGAATCCCTTAACATTTGGCCCCACTATCTGTTGAGTTGCTGCCTGTAATTGCCCCATGTCAGTACCGCCTCTTAGCATCACAATCAATCTACAATACGTACATTAGTACCATTCTGTATCCATGCCTGATCTTGCGTTTGCTGTGGCCCTTGCCTACCCACAGATGCTAGAGGCACCAGTAAGGAGCCCAGACCAGCTGGCATAGCGACTGGAAATCCTTGCAGCTGCGCGGGGTGCATTGCAGTCGACTGAAGGTTTGACGAATGGAAGTCTAGGGGTAAGGTATTGGTTGTATATTGCTACTGCGTGTGCATTTCTCCTTGCAGCATTTGTGGCATCGCCTCTTGTAGGCCGCCATGACTCGGTTTCGGTGCCGACGAAATACCCGAGAGGAGATGAAGGCCTGTATTCTTCTCGTAGATGTTGATGTCGAGCACAAGCATGCGCTCGCCCATGATGGTTTCGCGCTTCATTTCTGCCACTACGATCTGCTTAGTCGGCAATTCTTCGTGCGTCTTGTCCTGGCACCCAGCAAGGTACGGTCCGAGACGCTCTGCTCTCGGTTCTTCGTTTTTCAAGGGGAACTCCAAAATTCTCAAACCTTGTTCAGTGAAGGTGCCCGCGGCGGAGTCGTACACGATGATCTTCCATCTACCAGTACCGGCTTCCCATGAGTCGTAGCCATAGCTTTCGTACAGCTTGTTTGACTGGTCATAGCTCATGAGCACAGCGAATTGGACGCCGTCTTCCCGCTTGAATGCTACAGCACTGTATTGCTCTGGATCTAGGATAATGGCCGCTCTGCCCTTTATCTTCATCCAGTTATCCTGCGGAAAAGCATGGGCGATCTCGAATCCATACTCCGGTGAGTGAAGACGTGCTTTGAAGTCCTCACTACCGGGCAATAGCGTGTCTCTACGTAGGACTCTCGTCGTCCATACGGGTGGGCGGTGCTTCTTAGGGTCGACTACTACCGGTGCAGGTCTCCCGTGGTCTCGTGCATACTGATCCGATTTGATGGGTCGAATGTATACGCCGAGTGAGCCACTGAGGTCACCTTGGTAATGACAGGTCAACTCGGCTAGATAGACAGGAGTATGTCCACCGCTGTTCCGCAGTCGATGTAGAGGCTCGTGCATGCGCACGCCATAGTTTGTTGTTACATATGGCTGGCTGGCTTGTTGACGGTATGGTGGAACGCAGAATTGAAGGTGTACTGTGAAATCGTGGGTGATTGGGTGATGCGGCTGAACAACGCCACTTGTTCAGCCGATCATCAAGCGCCATAATCAACATTCCTTGGACGAGACTCCAAGGAAAGGGACATCGCGCACTACTGTGTTACTAAGCGTTGTCAGTGCCAAGATATCTTAGAATTTGCCAAACCATGCGGATGAAGATGTACAGATTCGATTGATCACGAGACGCATCCGCAGCATTCATACCATGTACATATGCATCGAAGCGCCGATTCGCACTTCCATATACCCAAGCCCCTGTTGTACCTCCTACTCCATTACGCCCAGTATAATACACTCCTCCTCTTTCCTGTCCCAAACCCACCCCTTCTCACACCCGGCCTATCTCCTCACACATTACTCTCCTGACTCCTCGCCGCGCCACTAATAGCCTGCAACGCCTTCGCAATATACGGCCCAACGATCGGTATGCCTGTACACATCATTAGCCCTGCCTCTCCCAAACCTCTTTCTCCCTCCCATTACTAAACGTACCTCCAGCGAACCCAGCCACCGTCGCAAAGAAGTCCCCAAACAACACCAGTATACCATACAACTCCACCACAAAGCCAATGAACGCCCACTTCATCAGTATAAGCCCGATACCGCATGCGAAGGCCAGCGTGCCTTTCCATTTCTGCTTGCGCGCAAAGAATGCGAGGGTTTTTGTGGTGCCGATTATGAGGGTGAGGCCGATTAGGAAGAGGACCTGTGGGGTGTGTGAGACGGGGGTTGGATGGTAAGGAGGGGACGAGGTACATTGCCCATTGCTAGCCTGTGAGAGGTGTTAGAGGGATATATGAGGGAGGGTGTTTAGGGGAGGGCACGAACATTGCGCGATCAAAAAACATCATGACGCCGCCCATGAGAAAGAGCCCGCCTGTTCGGTGTCAGAAAACGTCGGTTCGTGAAGTGTCGCGTGGATTTTCTGGGGAGCGTACCTACCCCCTGAGCAGAAGGCGACCCCGATCTCTATTCAGAAATGTCAGTCCCAGTCCTCTTCTTCGCTTCAACATTCGTGTATACGAACTTTGGGTATCTGAGAGCCACATCGTCGGCATCTTGGCGGTTGTCAAGGTGTGTCGTGGTAGATGGGATGTCGCGCAAAGTAGAAGTAGCGATGGCTGCCTATTCAAGAGGTATATCTGGCATACAGTCGTGCAAGAAGTCTAAATCCAGTGATCCCAAACCGTTGTGTCGTGGCCCTTCGCGTCTTCTCCGACGCGACCGGCCCCGCACACCCCTGTCGATTTAGCTAGCGCTCCCGTTCCGCGCTCCACCCTTGAAAATCTGCACTCAACCGTCGCACAACTCCTACCAACCACGAAATACCTCGTGTAACACAACCAACAAATGCAACAAAGTCAAATCCAGTAGCGATGAATCAATCACGTTCATATAGCTCCCGGACAGACAGTTGCATTGGAACCGCCACGACAACAGCATCGCATCTTTCAAGAGCGGCTGTAACTAGGAAGTTTCCTCGTTTTTTCGCGAGTTCCTGGTACCCCGTCACATGGCGAAGAGCAATTTCAAAGTGATCACAAATAAGCCGGAGCGTCTTTTCCTTGAACTTGCGTCGAGAGGCGTTTGTGGGTGGAGGAAGCTTTGCTTTGATGGTCGTACATCGCCATTGATGTAGCGCTCTGTTACTCAGTAGCGTGATGGTGCTATCCCTATGCTTTGGGTCCGTCTTAGCCCTTGCTCTCCTTTCATCGTGATGTGTTCTGTCCATATCGTGATGTGACCTATTCATATGCTTCGAACCCACACAACCATTCCTCCTAATGGCGCACCCCCTCCATGCGCTTCGTATCCATACAGCCCTCTTCGTCCCTCCGCAGCTGCACCCCTCTGCTCTCAATATGCCCGCAGGCAACGTGAGCCTCTCATATAGCTTTGGATCCATCCAACTTCCACTACTTCATTTCAGGATCGTATGAGCTCCCCTAGCCGCCAGATATGCCTCATACACGTTCTGCGGCATCGTCCTTATTGTGCCATACAGCTCCTTATTGTGGTATCGCAAGCGCGTCTTCGGATCCGTATATGGCGCAGGCAAGCCCGTAATATCGCAGTACTTCTTCTGGCTGCTTGGATGGAAGCTCGGCGCGGACTCGATGTTCGTGTATGTTGGTGCAGGGCCAGTTCCGTTTCCTGCTGCTGCTGCGCGGCCGTTCTTCTCAAGGACGAGTGTGCTGAGGCTTTGGGCTGCTTGTGCGATGTTTGTGGTGCTTGGCGTGCCTTCGGCGGGCGTTGAGATACCGCTGTTGTTCTGCGTGGCCATTACGGAGGCTTCTTTGCGGGAGGCTTCGCCGATAATTTGCTTGAGGTTCTTGTTGCGACGCTGTGCAGGCTTCCAGTTTGGGTTGCGGAAGGGCTTGTGAACGGCGTGGATATCGAGTCTGTCCAGGAGGGCTTGATGCGTTTTCTCGTCGGAGGCGGTGGTGAGAGGCGCCATGGCTGTACGGACTGTCGCGCTGATGAGGGCCGAAGGGGTTCGCAGTAGTTTTGTCCGCTGGATGTTTGAATGTTGTTCCGTGGTGCGGAGAGCAGAGTGAGCTAGGGTCAATGTGACCCGCCTTCCCCGCGACAACACCCACCCCAAACGCGTTCGGATACATCCAACACCCAATCCAACCACAAAATGGTACGGGGAACCGTATCCTGTGCTGATATGACACGTCGAGCTAATCGAAGACCACAGGAAAGCCCCCACGAGCACCAACAGAGCCAACTGCTCTCCCGCATCATCGTCAATGTTGTCAGTCATGCTACACATTTCAAGTCACACAATGTGAATTGAGACAACCACAGGAGAAACTCAACGAAGCCATCATGATGCTCAACAAGAACCTGCAAGAGATCAACATCCAGAACATGGACACGGAGCTCGTGGCGCAGATGTTCAAGAATTACCAGTCTAATGTCCTGTTCCACCTGGAGGGTATGCTATGGCTCGATGGTTTGATTGAGCGATTGCGCACTGACGATTGGTAGCTACGAATGGTCTCAGGGACCCAGCCTAGGGAAGGTAATCAGGTTCTGGTGGCTTGAACTATGGATATGAGAGTGGCTGTCCGGTCGTCACCGCAGGTCCTGTCGTGAGGGTACGATGGGCCTGTTAGGAAGTGGCTCTACCCAATATGATGCCCAAGAAATACGATCTTTATGAAATCACCCGGGATAGAAGAGGTAGAACTTTGCATGTACTGAAAGTGTGTTGTGAAGCGATATTGAAGACTACCAGGCATTTTGATCGTGTGGGACATGGTCTTTCAAGAAATAAGTCCTAAAGTTACTTCGATGATAAATGGGAGCTCGATCAACTGCGAAATAGTAGTCAAGCAAGGTGAGATGCAAAGATAGATTCAAGACACCTAGGACCCTTGATGCGATCTGTAGCGCACGGGCACCGACGCGACAACCTCAAGCAATCATCCCTCTCACCAACCCCGCGACATGACCCCCTCCGTACGTCGACATGCGATTCTGATCAACTTCTACTAAGCAAGGCTTTCTGTATAGCTTCAACATAGGTCGACACATCTACTTCCTCCACCATGGCGCCGTCTGCGATGAGCGATGCGCCGCTTGCGCCAGCGAGGCTCTACACCGTTAACGAGCCGCCTTTCGAGGGCTACAAGCCCGTGGACCCTGAAGGATTTGCGCGGAGCAATCAGGAGACGGCCATAGTCATCGACAATGGCTCATCGGCGGTCCGCGCAGGCTGGTCATTCGATGCGAAACCACGCCTATCAGTGCTACCGAACATGGCACGGTACCGAGATCGCAAGCTGAATAGGACATTCACGTTTGTTGGGGCGGACGTCTACTCCGATGGCACAGCACGAGGACAATCAAAGCCGATATATGAGCCGGGCAGCAACATCATCAACAACTGGGACGCTATGGAGGGCGTGCTTGACTACTGCTTCATCAAGCTGGGCATTGACGGTCGCTCAGGGCGCATCGACCGTCCCATCGTCATGACTGAGCCCATTGCGAATCTGGGATACGCGAGGAAGAGTATGTGTGTTGATACCGCATAGTAACACTGCTAACACCAGTCTACAGCCATGTCCGAGATCCTCTTCGAGTGCTACGGTGCGCCCTCAGTGGCATTCGGCGTCGACTCCCTTTTCTCCTACTCGTACAACGGCGGCCGCACTGGCATGATCATGGATTCCTCATATACTTCTACACACATAATACCTGTCGTCGACTCAAAACCTCTCCTCGCACAAGCCACGCGCCTCAATTGGGGTCGCTTCCAGTCAGCACAATACCTCCTCAAGTTGCTGAGGCTGAAGTACCCGACTTTCCCAGGCAAGATCAGTGACAGTCAGGCAGAGGACCTTGTCCGAGAGCACTGCTATGTTGCACAGGACTACGAATCAGAACTGACCAGCTATCTTGACTGGACAGGCTTGGAGGACAGGGACCACACTGTCCAGTTCCCGTACACAGAGCAGATCGTGGTACAGAAGACCGAGGAGGAGCTGGCGGTTGCAGCAGAGAAGCGCAAAGAGAGCGGCCGAAGATTACAAGCACAGGCGGCTAAGATGCGCCTGGACAAGCTCAAGAAGAAAGAGGAAGAGCTGGAGTACTATGTGCAACTACAGGCTCAGCTCGTGGATATCACGACCAAGAAGGAAAAGGCACGTGTTCTCGAATCCAACGACTTTGACGACGAGAATCAGCTCGACAAACGCGTCAAGGAGCTTGAAAAGGGCATCAAAAAGGCCCGCAACAAGGACCTTGGTGAGATCGAAGAGGAGCAAGTCGAGGAGCCCACCTTCCCGCTGCTCGATACCCCCGATGACCAGCTCGACGAAGAGGGCATTAAGCAGAAACGTCAGCAACGCCTCATGAAGTCGAACTACGACGCCCGGCAACGCGCAAAAATCGAGAGGGAGAAGGAAAAGGCCCGCCTAGCAGAAGAGCAACGACTCGACGACGAGCGAAGAGAAGCCGACCCCCAGAACTGGATTGACGAACGCCGAATAGCACGCCAAGTAATCGTCCAGAAAATGAAAGACCGCGAACGCATGAAAGCCGAGCTCGGAAATCGCAAGTCCCTCGCCAACCAAATGCGCATGAAATCCATTGCCAACCTCGCCTCCGACAATCCCACCAAGAAGCGGAGGCGAGGCGGCGGCGACGACGACACATTCGGCGCGGACGACGCAGACTGGGGTGTCTACCGCACCATCGCGACGGGCGAAGGCTCCGATGACGAAGAGGAAGAAGACCTTAACAAGAACCTCAAAGAGATTGAAACCCAGTTGTTGAAGCACGACCCAAACTTCACCGAAGACTCAACACGAGAGGCGCAAACAGACTGGACAAAGAGCATACTCCACGCCTTCCTACACGGCCCGTACCCCTACGACGCAGAGAGCCAGAAAGAAACTAACCAGATCCACCTCAACGTCGAACGCATCCGCGTCCCAGAAGTCGTTTTCCAGCCCACAATCGCAGGCCTCGACCAAGCCGGCATCGTGGAAATCGCATCCAACATCCTGACCGAGCGCCTTGCAGATTCATCGCATCGCGACTCCGTGCTCAAAGACATTTTCCTGACCGGCGGAAACACCATGTTCCAGGGCTTCGACGAGCGACTGAGAGCAGAATTGCGTGCTGTATTACCGGCCGAGCAAACGATCCAAGTACGTAGGGCGCAGGATTGCGTGTTGGATGCGTGGAGGGGCGCGGCGCAGTGGGCGGGCAAAAAGACGAGTCGGTCGGGGTTTATTACGCGGGCGGAGTGGGCAGAGAAGGGAGGCGAGTATATCAAGGAGCATAGTTTGGGGAATGCTGGGTACTAGGACGGATGGGCTGAGAAGTAGAGGGAGGGAAAATGGTGGCGTGAATATGGACTGGTACTTCAGGCGCATGACCTATGACAATCCTCAACACGCACAGAATTTCCATCTGTCAGCCTATCTACCTTCAATATGGGAACTACTCATGATATTACACATGTTACTGATATGGAGCAATTCTCAGGCATCTTAGCTATTCCATCATCAAATTTGCTCGATCGAACCCCTCCTTTCCGACCCCACAACCACCTTCCTCTTCTTGTCTTCCGTCGCGCGCCCGTTTCACAATGACAGTCCCCATGTGTTCTGTGCCGACGTTCCGTTTCGTTCAACAATGGTGCGTGGAGGGTTGGCGTTTCAGTGCTGGTGCCGGGTTTCGGCGGTGACATGACATGTTGGAAACGACGGGCGAACGAACGAAGACTCCGAAAAAATGTAACAGCAAATGGTGCTTGGATACGCGGTAAGAACAGGGCTCTGACATGTTCACGTGTGCAGCATGGATGATGTGAAGGATTTCGGGTCGTGCGTGCATGTACTTTGTAGACTGCAGTGGTATTGTAAAGTGCCAGTAATTCTCATCTGTTGGCATGCGCCCGTGATAAAACGCCATGCCAGGTATATCCCATAAACCATACTCGATATGCGCCTATGTCTTTCAAAGAAAGAAAAAAGGAAAAGTCAATAGCCATGTCATCTTCTAATATACACCCAATTCGTCCCATTCATGACCCCGCATTCCACAACCCTACACAAAGTGCGAAAAGTGCCCAGGAACCCGCTGCTGACACTTCTCGCAGTCGGCGCGGAAGCCCATGATATACCGTCCCTGGCCCGTGAGAGCCCCACTACGCTTTCTCGTCCGTGGTGTGGGTGGCGGCGCGAGTGCGGTGGGTGACAGCTCCATGTCCATCTGATCTTCCTGCGAGACACTAAGTCGGGAGAGCCGTGACTCTGTGAGCGCGGTGGGCGTGTCGGGTATGTCTTCGTCTTCTGAGATGGGCGACGGCATGCGCCGACTTCGGTCGTCGTGGGAGCCCTGCTTATTGGTCTTTCGTGATGCAGGGGCCTGGAGGGAAGGTACGCTGAAGCCGCCGGCTGAGCCGCTCGTTGGATATCCCAGGCCGTTCATACCTGCGCGTTTGAAGGTTGGATGCATGGGCGTCGATATACGGCCGTTACTGGCGTATGCAGGCTCTGTGCCGAACAGTGTGGTGTTGATCATCGCCGGACGCATGAAGTTACTCGTTTCGGGTGATTGCGGCGGCTGGCTGGTGATGTCGAAGTCGTCCTCGTCCATATCCATGTCGTAATCGTTCTCTTGCGATGCTCGTACTGGCCCTCCCCACGCAACGTCTGGAGAGCCACTGTATTCTGACTGCGCGGGAGTCATGGTTTCAATGTCGGATATCGTGCGAGGAGGAGTCGGTGAGGGCCGTATCTGTAGTGTCTGCTCCGACGTTTCTTTGGGACGCTGGGACCCAGGGCTGCTCAACCATGTTCGCGATCGCTGCATACCACAGTTAGCTTTTTGCGCTTTTTTGCCTAAGGCGACACTTCATGGTCCAGCAAATCACTTCGCTGGCAATAGACAGTTTGCTTTGTAGAACGTACCTTGACCTGCTGACCGCCCCATCCGTAGCCGTCGCCGCCCTCAGAGTCGGAATCGTCCTCTCTTGCGCGCTTGGAGCTCATGTTCTGAATCGGAAACATTATGAGAAGTGAACCGTGGTTGTCGAGTTACGAATTTCGACGTTCCCGAAGGTGACACAATAGTGCGAATGCTTTCGTAGCGAGCGTGCCCAAAAGAATGGCAAACGCGGTCAACGCGCTGGATGCGGGGAAACTCAGTCTTCACAGGATTACGTAGAGATCTCGAAAGTGACAGCGTGAGTCCGGGACCACGGTTGGGGTGCTGGGCAGTGCATATGTTTTGTGGTCGCAGAGGGGTGATCAGGGGAAGAAGCGGTTGGCTGTTTCAGGTCCCCGAGGTTGCGCATGAATTGCAGTTCCTGACCTGAGAGTGGTGGAGTCGCGCACCTTCCTGATCGGCGGTCCTGTGGAAGGTCACTTGGCTGGATGGTGGTGATGAAGCACGCCCGGTCGCCTGCAAACGGCGCCCTGGTGGTTGCGCGTGTGATGATGCTTGGAACTTGTGGCTGAACCTTGGAACTGCGCCGGGTCCCGTGACCTATGCCTGTAACTGTCGGGCAGTGTTGCGATGTTTCGGCAGTCTTCGATTTGGGGCTGCGGGTAGCTGTAAGAGGGGCCTGGCGGCTTCGAGCTGAAGATGCTGCTTTCTTCAGCTCAGGACGCCTCACATGTTGGTGTTCCGTGTCCGTTCACGGATCGCAGAGGAAGCAAATGTAGGCTCCAACACGAACTGGTAGTGCGGGCCTACTCGCTCACGACACTCCAACTCGACCTAAATAGGAAATTGACATGTTTTGCAACACTTCTTCACGATGTAGTGAGCGGCCAACGGCAGCACCGCCATTACGGGCAACTTACTTGGCGTGCATCGCTAGTATCGATAACAAGCCTCAGTTCACATGCAGCCCCGCTCTAGACCCTGGTCAAAGAATTTGGTACCTATGTGACTCTGCAGACAATTGCCATCTAGGGCGTGACCTAATAGCTGTAGCTCCCTTAAACTGTCTCCAGGCAGCCGATCTCGGACTCAGCTACTTGCATACAATCTGCACCATCCTGCAGGAGCTCTTGAATACACATTCGGCGCGCATCCACAGCCCAATTGACTGTTCCGACTCGACTGCGTGGCGCATTGAGATTTCTGAGCTCAGCGTGATACACACCGTATATTGCACTGTCGCTTATAAGAACACGCAAGGTAAGTTTGGAGTCATACAAACGAAGAAGCCGCACTTCAATCACCAGCCGCACATCACACTGACAGAGTGAGATTAATATAAAGATTCGCCCCACTCGACCTACATCATGGCCTCCTCCCAATCAGACCTCAAGAACCCTCCTACGAAGACTGCAGACATGCCTTCCTTCGACGAGTCAAAGAACGTCAGCGACGACGTACGCGGTACATACTCCAACCCAACATCATCTCACAACCCAATGCTAATCGACTACTCAGTCCTCGGCTACGATCCGCTCATCCCACCGCAACTCCTCGCCCACGAATTGCCCATCCCCGCACACGCCGAAGCAACCATCATCCAAGGTCGCAAAGAGGCCGCAAAGATCATCACACAGCAGGATGACCGCCTCCTCGTCATGGTGGGCCCTTGCTCGATCCACGACCCAGAGACGGCCGTCGAGTACTGCAAGCGCCTCAAGGTGATTGCGGACAAGCACCAGGACAAGCTCTGCATCATCATGCGCGCCTACCTCGAGAAGCCACGGACAACAGTCGGCTGGAAGGGCCTGATCAACGACCCAGATATCGACGAGAGCTTCCAGATCAACAAGGGCCTGAGGGTATCGCGCAAGCTCTACATCGATCTCACTTCTCAGGGTATGCCTATCGCGTCCGAGATGCTCGACACAATCTCTCCCCAGTTCCTCGCAGACCTGATCTCCCTTGGCGCCATCGGTGCACGCACAACTGAGTCACAATTGCATCGCGAACTCGCCTCTGGTCTCTCCTTCCCTATTGGCTTCAAGAACGGAACTGATGGCGGTCTAACTGTCGCGGTCGACGCCATTGGCGCCGCAAAGGCCAAGCACCACTTCTTGGGTGTCACCAAGCAGGGTCTGGCTGCCATCACACGGACGGCCGGTAACGAGCACTGCTTCGTCATCCTGCGCGGTGGAACTCGCGGTACCAACTTCGACCCCGAGAGTATCAAGGGTGCACGTGAGGCGCTGAGGAAGAAGGGCCAAGCAGAGGTCTTGATGGTTGACTGCTCACACGGTACGTCTATCTATTTCTATCACGTTTTCTCCAGAAATCCTAACGTGATGTAGGCAACTCCAACAAGGACCACCGCAACCAGCCCAAGGTCGCAAAGGTCATCGCCGATCAGCTCCGCGAGGGCGAGACCGGCATCGTCGCCGTCATGATCGAGTCCAACATCCACGAGGGCAACCAGAAGGTCCCAGCCGAAGGTCCCAGCGCGCTCAAGAAGGGCATCTCCATCACAGATGCCTGCATTGACTGGGAGAGCACCGTCACTGTGCTCGATGACCTCGCCGACGCCGTTGCAGCGAGGCGGGAAAAGAACTCCAAGAAGACGAACGGCGTGCACTAGATGGGTGCAGATTGGATGTGGGAAGAGATGACTGATGGCCGCGTAAAAGTAGCCCTAGTGGGCCGTGTATAAAAGTCTTACATCTGATTCTTTGGAGTACTGGCTTGGTTGGACCTGGTAATCTTTGGGTATCTGACGTGCCAAATGAAATGAAATACAATCATGCCTCCCACGCTATGTTTCCATCCGTATCGTCGCATCTATCGCCATTGGCTTTTTTGCAAGAAGACTACCCTGTCTCCGCGCTCCAATATTTCGAATGCTCCACGTCTTGCCATGCTTTCGAAACACAGCAGATGATGGTGTCGAACAATGGCGTTACGTCGCCTTGTGCCTCTTCTCCCATGAGCAAATCAAGCAGGAGCCGTTCCTTGAGAACGACAGCCCCCAATGTAGACCTAGATCTGCTTCGCGCCGCTGTTTCTTCGCCAGCAAGCGCACTACTCGCTCTCCTCTTCCGCAGCCATCGTACTCCTCCTACCACCAGTACTCGTAGTCCCCCTCGCAGAAGGCCTGTCCGCCCTCTCACCCACAAAGTAATCACCCTTACACTCCGTCTTGCACTTCGGACAATCCCTGGTGCCGATTTTCCTCCCTCTGTAGAAGCTGTTGCAACACTGGTCGTGCCACCTCACGTCGCACTCCCTGTTATTGCAGCGCACGCCATACGTTACTATCTCCTGACAGCCCTCGCAGTCGTGTACACGGATGACAGGTGCGTCCGACTCAGATGCGTCTTCGTTGTACGTTTCCTTCAGGTATGCGCGGAGTTCCATGAGCGCGCGTGGCGCAAGGGTGTAGTAATTCGCGTGCGACTTCGTGAGGAATTGTTCGTCGAGGAGTGCGGCGAGGACGTTGTCGGCTTCTTGGATCGAAATACCGAGGTCGGCGGGCTGTGAGGCTTCGCCGTCTGCGTCGCCATTGACCTGGCTCTGCCGGCCTTTCCGTGCACGCGCGAGCTGCGATGCCTCGGTGTGCCGCAATGCCAGGAGCTCGCGGGTAGGTGTGTTGTTGGTCTCGAACATTTGGTCCAGCAGTCGTCGTATGTACGCGATCTCCGAGGGCGAGAACTTTGTCGCGAGCTGTGTGAGGGCGTCGGATGTCTTGTTTACGAGGGCGTAGCACTGTAACTTTGTTTGTTGGTCTTTGGTGGAGCGGATTTCGAAGTCGTAGTGCCCGATTTTGGCGTTGACGGTTTGCATGGCGTTGGTGATGGTTGGTAGGGTCACGTCGCCGGCGGTTTGGGGACGGGCTGGATCTGGGTTTGGTGTCAGCATTTTGGAAAGCATGGAGTCCTTCCGGAAGGATGGTATGGAGAGTTACTGTGCGCGGTCATGACATGTGCCAGGATTGGCTTCACTTCTTCCGCTGTCAACACGCCATGGGTCATGAACGCGTGAAGGAAGGCGCGATGCATGTACGAGTAGCCTTCATCTGGGGAGACTTCGCGTACGAGGGGCGATTCGTCGCGAGACATGATGCGGGTTGCGAGCCCTGGCCGATGGAGGTCGTGTGGTGGAGAGACACGCGGGGCACTTTCTTTGGACGATTCACGCTATCGCGTGTACACGTGACCCTACCCACGATCACTCAGGGTTGTCTGAATGAAGAAGGTGCGCGACATGCCCACAGGCTGCCATCT
>Ga0265780_10000913_pt1 | contig 43591 bp, 73 predicted proteins | sample P1T30metagenome_FD_192432 | JGI IMG/M metagenome (GOLD analysis project Ga0265780, IMG submission 192432) | Plant litter microbial communities from East Loma Ridge, Irvine, California - P1 T30 | ecosystem: Environmental > Terrestrial > Plant litter > Unclassified | place: USA: California...
GTCCTTACCGAGGGCCATGTTGCGAAGTTACAACATACCCCCCTGGCGACTTGCCTAAAATTTAATCTGATTAAATTTTAAGCGCCTATTTTTTAATCAGTTTGGAACTTTATACCACGAAATCAAACTATCGAGACAGATTCCACTTTTGCCAGAGCGAGCGATTGTAAGAACTCACCCTAATCTGATCCGAAATCGGTTGGATCTCGCATTCCAACATGGGGAGGCGGCGGTGGAGGCACGTACAGGCTATCTCGAACTCGCTGGAACTCTTCCTCTTGCTTTCGTACTGCCTTGAAAGCAGAGGCTCGGCCCATTAGCCAGCCACCTAGCCATAGAAGGATGGCGCCAATGACAAGAAGGAGATCGTTCATTGCTTGCTCTCCTTAGCCTGACTTGGATTGCATAGTGCAATCACACCCTTTGCTGTGAACGGATGAGGGAATGGACGACCATCATCGTAGTAGTACTCACCGTCAGCGCCCATATAAAAGCCACTCGGCTCCTGCTTATCTTGGCTCTTGTCGGTCATAACTTTGCCTTCTGCTTCTGCTCATCGGTGAGCATGGCCCATTGGATCAGGTGCCGTCGGAGGATGAAGTCAGAGTCGCTTGCGAATTGGCGCTGAGCCGGCGAGCACTCTTCATCATTCACCCACACAGCATCCATGTTCGTTGGCTCTGGTTCCTCTGGCGTGTCAAGGTGGACTACCTGGCGAGCGCCGGCGCCTTCCGTTGGTGGGGCCTGTTCAGCATCGCCGCCCATAGCCATGAAGCGAGCAAAGGAGCCATAGCGGCTCTTCTCGGCAGGACTGAGCGCGTTGTAAGCCTGGCGCATTTCTTCGGGCGCAGGGTATGGAACTGCAGACAGATCGATCTCTGGCTCGGCTACGGACTCCTCACGCATCACCTTCATGCGCTGAGTGATGCCCTCGATATCATCGATCGACAGTGGGATCTCAAAGACCATCACCAGCTCACCGCTATCAGTGAAGCATTCCTTCTTGCGAATGCTGGTATCGGCTAAGCCGAAGTAGGATGCGGCCGCATCGAGGAAAGCGGCGCTCATTGATGTGCCCCATTATGTATTTCGCTTTCCAGATCCCATAACACGACCAGTTCTTCGTGACTCATCGTCTGGAAGACTTCCGTGCTCTCAAGCTCCCACATATGCTTTACATCTTCTTTTTGAACAGCTGTCATGTACTTCTTCAGCAGTTCTTTATAATCCACTGCTTCATCAAGCATTTCGAGCTTCTTCATATGGGAGCGATGCTCAAGATCGTCGTATTCCATTTTGATTTCCTTGGGAGGGATAAGAGACTTCAGGTTATCACGTACTGTTCTATGGGGCAATCACTGCAACACGGGCAGGGGCGCCCGACACATTTACCATTGCCGCCAGTAGAAGCTCTAGGCCAAGCACCGTTGCACTAGAACGCTGCACCAGACGAATGCTAAAGCCGGTGGTGCTTGCAGATACCTTGATCCATACTTGATTGCCGGCCAGCGGTGGCTCTGGTTGAATCGTAGGTATAGCGGCGAATGGCGTGGCGAATGTCACCGTGTACAGGCCGTTTGCATCGGTAGTTCCGATATAGGTCTCAATACGTTTAACTGCGGTTGCGTCAGCCTTGGATGCGAGTGCGGCAGACAGCGCGGCATTGGTAACTACATCTGGCTTGCCAGTGAGGCTAGCCCACGTGCCATCGAACAGAGTAGGCTTTCCCGTAAGATCTGCATATGCGCCACTGAAGAAAGTGGGCTTACCGCTTACTTGCGCCCAAGTAGAGGGATAAGCAGAGGGCTTGTCTGCAAGGTCGTTGAAAGATCCCGAGAACAGGCTAGGCTTGTTAATCAGGTCCGAATAGCTGCCACTGAAAAGCGCCGGCTTGTTTGCGACCTGCGCCCACGTAGTCGCATAGGTTGCAGGCTTGTTCGTCAGCGAGTCCCATGTGCCATCAAATAATGCCGGCTTACCACTGAGCGATTGCCAAGTGCCGTCAAATAGCGATGGCTTGTTCGTAAGATCGGCGTAGCTACCCGAAAAGAAGCTCGGTTTATTTGCTACCTGGCTCCAAGTCGTCGGGAAATTCGATGGCTTGCCCGTTATCGAATCCCACTTCCCGTCAAAAAGCACCGGCAGGCCGCTTAAATCGGCGTATGAGCCAGTAAACTGCGGGGGCGCATTCTTCAGGTCTGCATAATCGCCCGATGCTGCCACGGCGCTCATAGAAGGCTTGCCAGTAAGCGAACTGTACTTGCCGTCGAATAGCACCGGCACATCAGTCAAATCTCCGTACGAACCACTAAATAAACTAGGCTTGTCAGTGATTTGCTGCCACGTGGTTGGGAACGTCGCAGGCTTGCCCATCACCTTATCCCAGGTAGTTTCACCTGGTGACATCGTGTTTGTCTCGGTCAGTGTCAGCGCCTTATCTGGCGTCACAACGGCAACGGTCTTACCGGCATTGTTCTTGTTGTAGATCGGCAGGCGGTTCCAAATACGCTTAAAATTCGACAGTGCTTCGGGAGTCATGGAGCCTCCAGCGAGCTAACGAGGAACCACGCCGATTCCGCTTGCAGAAGGCCGTTTTCCCACGTCGAGGTTTGGCGCACGAATCGCCCCGACTTATCAGGACCGAAAGTGGCCGAAATCATATTGCCGTCTGCATCGTACTTGTAGCGCGATGGCATCGAGTTCGTGTCAAAGGTGTATTCCCCGCTTTGATCCGTCACAAGGCCCGAACCTGAAGCCGGCGCGAAACGGTCGGCATAACTGCCATCAGCAAGCTTGACCATAGCACGCGTCTTGCCTTGGCCTATGCCAAATAGAATTTTGTCGGGATTGTCGTCTGCCATGGCTTGTCCTCAAGGGGTTGCGATTGAGGGAGGGATACTCCATTGTAAGGCAGTCAACGATATTTCGGAACAGCTTCCGGCGAATCGTGCTATATTCTCGCCATCCTTTCTTCACATCTCCCTGTGATGTAATTAGACCCTCTCCGCGAGGGTCTTTTTTTTTCCTATAGCCTACGCACCGCCAATGCCTTCGTTTTTCATGGCTATCTCCTTATCGTTTCTTTTGTCACCTGCCTATGGGCGGCGGGCAGGCGCCAGATTGGCTTTTATTGGCCGTTTACTGGATAACGCCGTTGCGACCTGATGTCGCGCATTACTCTATTCGATGGGCCAGCCATCCGGCCCGATCTGCGGCTTCGGAGCGTGCTTCTTCTTGCCCTGCTCCTCTTCAGTCTTCACGGCATGGCATGGATCGCAGATGCACTGGCAGTTCGCCTCTGACTCGGTGCGCTCCTTGCTCCAACCTAACTGCTTTGCGCGTGCGCGGCTAGTGATGTGGTCGACCGCCTGGAAGCGAGTCACGCGGCCTTGCTTTAGGCAGGGCTGGCACAGGCCTTTGTCGCGCTCGATGACCTTCTTGCGCAGCTTCTCCCAGGCGGCTCCGTAGCCGCGCTCTTGGCGTGTTTTAGGTCCCCAGGGCATTTAGCATAATCCGTGAGATCGTTTCGACCATCAAAACCGCTACGGCCAATGCCACCGCAACCATGCAGCCGATGAGCAAAATCACAACGACTCGCATTACGCCACCTTCTCTTCGTTCGACCGAATAGCCAAGTAAAGCGCCACGACCCACAGAATCATGGTCCAGCCGCCAAAAAGATTGATGACGAACACGCCACCACGACGCCCCTTGCGCGCAATCCAAGTTGGCGCAAAGTAAGCGATGAAAATAAGTGCTGCGTAGATAAATGGTTCCATTCTTCTCTCCCTGTCGGTTATTTCTTCTTGCCAGTGACCACGAGGATCACCAGCACTATGGTTACGATAACAATCCCTGCTTCAATCACGCTGACGGTCCTTTCGCAGACCCAATGCAAGCCGTGCTTCTTCGCTGGTGAACTTGTGCGCCTTGCCCAAAGCATGCGTAGCCTTTCCGCCACGCGACGCAATATCTTTCCGCATCTCTGGTGATGCAGCCTTGAAGAACGGAACCTTGCCGTTTGCGTGCGCTGCCTTGCCGCCCATCGACGCTATCTCTTTGCGACGCTCTGGTGAGAGCGCAGCCATACCGCGAGGCTTCTTTACTGGTTCATTCATCCATGCTCCTGTGCGTGTTTCGATGTACTCCACAATAACAATAACACGCACAGGATGCAAGCACTATTGCTCGCTATTTCGCGCCTCACTCACTTTCCGCACACGCGCCCTTCGATCCTTCCCGCGCCTGCGGTCTTCTTGCGCGCCTCTGCTAATCATGCGGCCAGTCAGCCAGCCTAAAAGCAAAGATGCTGCAAGCCATGCTAGTGCGTAGTCTGTCCAGGTATCGAAGTGCATGTGCGGTCTCCGGGGCGTTATGAGGTAGCGAACATCGGGTTCAATGCAGTAACCCAGTATCCCGCCGCATTCTTGTCCATCTTCTTGGCGCGCATTTCCTGCTCAGTCATACACCGCCTATCAACGCCAAAATCGCCATGCCGATGCTTTTCAAACGCAGCGCTGCTGTTGAACAACTCGTTGCAACCTGTGCATTGATTTCGGTCGCCTGAAACTTTAGCTTTTTCGCGCTTCATTCTCTTCTCCTAGTTATTGTGAGAGCTGCTTGATAGTGTCCCGCACATCTTGCATGCCAACTAGCGTCACGCCAGCCCCACGCCGATATACAAGCTTTGCCTTCTCTGGATCGCCATACAGCACGGCTGGCAGAATTGGGCGACCGTTTGCGCTGTTGTGCGCGTTAGCCTGCCCTGTAAGCCGTGCTGGATATTCGGTCACTGCTCCGCGCTGTGCATAGGCGCGGTAACGCTGCTGGAACTCCTTTGCAACGAACGGCCACTCCTTGTCATCCTTGCTACCTACAAGGATCCAGCCGCCCATATCAGCTAACACGCGATGAATCGTGGCGTCATCAAAGATCACATCGTCCCAAGTCCCACGGACACGAACGGCTTGATCTACCTTACTCCACGCGATCTGTGAGCGGTCATCCGTACCGCCGTCGATCATCTTGATAATGTCGCTGTTGCGCGGCATCCAGCGGCCTGCTTCATCCGGCAACTGAGTGTGAGCCCAGCACGCTTTTTCGATTGCCTCATAGCTGTACTGGCGCAGGCCAGCCCAATAGATCGACAGCATCGAGCGCGACAGTTCGGACTTGTAGTAATCGGCCATGTGCGTGAGCAGGGTAGCGAAACGCTTTTTCTGCTCTAGCGTGTCGTCCATCGGTTCATCGCCAATCCACTGCTTTGCGTTCTCTGCGGTTGCATTGCCGTGCTTTCCAAGCTGCGGCAGGCCGGGAGCAGCCGATACGCGCTTGCCGTCTTCTTTCGGCACGTAAAGGTCGGTGTATCCATTCACCGTTGAGTTGTCGAGGATTGCCCCTACGTCATGACCAGCATCGCGAAACTTTTCCAGATCCTTGATACGCAGTTCCATGGCGCGCAATGTCATCTTCGTCTTTGGCGACCTTGCGCGCATCTCTACGTAGCCAGCCCAGGCTTCAGCGGGAATCCAATCCGGCAACGAGAACGCTATCATGGTTGCACTCCTGCTGCCGAGCCAATGAACTGCACACGATACTTCCCGTGCTTATCTTGATGCTCCTGCGCACAGTATCTACGCATTGCCCCCTCGTGCATTTCTCCTGGCAGCATGTCAATCGCAGTACCCATCACCCCACCTTTCCACGAGCCTTTTTCAGTGCCAACTTCGGCACTAAAACTAATATCGAGACGCCGACGAATCTTCGACTTGCGGAACATGCTAAGCCATTTGAACCATCCCTCACCGAACCGCCATTCTCGCTCATCAATGCGAGTCGTGGCGATAACATCAGCGCCATCGTAGTCGCGAATAATGAAAGAAGCCGCTGGACATGCCTTAGACGCTTTGTACTGATCGGTGAAAGCGGTCATACCCCGAATGTCGTTGCGCTGCCTCTTCTCCCAAAACAAATTGCCATCCAGATCATAAAGGCTGTAACGAACATGCCGCCACTGCGTCCAGGGCAGATGCTTGCACCACATTTTTCTAGTTTTACTGGAATCTGTCTGAATACCATGAAAAATCTGAAGAAAACCTTCGCCGTACTGAAAACCGTACTCCTTGCCAATCTCCTTCCAGTAACCACCTTCAGGCTTCGACCAAGCATACATAGAAGTATCATTCCATTCGCGCCCCGGCTTGAGCACTCCCGGCGCCTCCATTATCAGGGTCCACTTGTACAGATAGAATCGAACATGGCACTTATCACCATCCTCGCCCGAATCCAGAATGACGCCAATCATTCGGGTCGAACTGTCGTCACGCGAGCTAAAGGTGAACGGCCCAAAGTGTTGATCGTTACTGCTCCAGCGCCTTTTTGTAGTTTTGAACCACGAGGAATTGAACATTTTTCTTCTCCGTTCTTCTGTTTGATTTGAGCATAAGACTAGCCAAGGGTTTGACCTACCCTCCAGCCACCCTAGATCAAGATTCCGACCTAGAACTACTGCTGCTATAAGCTACCGATTCAATTTCCAGAGCGCCCTTACGTGGGCTAACCGCCATTCGTCAAACTGTTGCTCTGTTCCTGGGATACCTCGGTAAAGTTCCACGCGCCGGCTAGTCAATAAGCGCAGACCATCAACTCCAAGCGGGTAGTCTTACTTCCCCTCTGCTATCGGGTGGAGTCCGGTCAATGTGGAAACTTGAGTCTGAAAACAAAAAAGCCGCTGAGGTTTTCTGCATTCGGACTTGTGGAGGCAAGTAGGGCTTAACCCCTGAATGCAGAAACCTAAGCGGCTTCTAAACTCGTCAACGCCTCCACATCGACAAAAGTAATTGTAGAGATTACGGAACAATAGATCAAGCGAATTCACACATTTTTTCGATGGATTGGAACTTTTTCTGCTGAGCGAAAAAAAGCCCGCGAGAGGCGGGCCGTTGGGTGGAGCGTTAAGCATGACAAGTCATGCAGGCCCGAACAGCGCAACGTGCAGCGGATCGCGTACAAGGTGCGGCGTCCACGTGCTGGTGATGATCTGCTTTGCCCGGTCGATACGCGAACCCATGGACATATCCTTGCCGGTGGCTTCCCAGCTGGAGAAGCGGCTACCCGGAATGGCTGTCTTGCGGATGCATTCGACGCGCGCCAGGTGTGCCAGCTCACTGCCTGCGGTGCGCTCATCGATGTTGAAGGCTTTGGCAATCTGTCGTGCGGTCAAGCCGGGGTTGTCCGTAATGTATTGCAGGACCATCGAGCGGCGGCTTTGTTCTTTAGGGAGGGTCATGTTTAGAGTCCTAGTGCAGAGAAAATGCCTTTCGGCGCAGTGTTCGGTTTGATGCCACGTGCCTGGCGCTGTTCTTCGCGCGACATACGGCGGAAGCTTATGCGTTCCTTGCTTGGCTCGTTGCCGACCGCGTAGACAGCTGCGCGCGATCCTTTGGGATGTGGCAAGATCCAGGCGCGTACGTGAATCGAGTCTTCTTGCTTAAGCGCGTAGATAATGAAGCGGGTATAGCTGTAGCTGATACCAAGGCGTTTAGCGAGGTCGTAAGTCGTGCTAGGCAGGAGTAGCGCAGCCAAAACTTTCTCTTTCCACATATCGGCCTTTTTTTCTATCTTGCTCTTTGGCGCCGGCGTGTAGATAGCATCGGGCATGCTCCCAGTGCTATATACCCTTGCAGGCTTGTTGCGGTCTACAGGCTGCCAGGCGGCCACGTAGACGCGTTTCTGTTCGTGCAGGATGCTTAGATAGTCGCGCGCTGTATCATGGCTTACATGCATGGTCTGGCTTAGTTCTTTGGCGGTCATTTGCTTGGCGCTTAGCAGCTCAAGGATGCGTGCAATGCGGCGGTCCATGCGTGGTGTTGCGCGGCTTGCTTGCTCGGGTGTTCGTGGATTTCCCATTTATTCCTCAATCTTAAGTTGGCGCGGATCTACTTCCCGCATTACGTAGACAACATCCGTTTCATCGCAACTGCTCATTCCTGCCAGGGCAGCTAGTTCAACAGCCTTGTTGCAGACAGAGACACGCTGACGCTGAAAGATGCAGGAGCCGCAAGCCCTGCCAGGCTTGGTGATGAAGTTCAGGCTGGCAGGGTTTAGGGGCTCGTCGTACAGATCAGCCAGGGCTATCATGTTCATGGCTAATGCGCACGCTGGCGATTTACGTAAGCCCTCGCCAGCTGGCCAGATGCATCGTCATGCGGAATATCGCCACGATCCATCTTTCCATTACGCCAGCCATGCCAAAAGCTTTTGCTCTTATCGCTTCCAGGCTCCGCACCGCCTGCAAAGCCATAGCGATATCCGTCAAGGCAATCATCCATATCCAACAAATCGACTTCTTCAATAGTTCTCAGCGGTTGATACTCACTCACTTTGTTCTCCCTGTATAATCACTTCCAATACGGCCCCGCCCTCTGCGCAAGCACGGCGGGGTTCTTTTATGCCTGCTTAGCTTCTTTGATACGCCGCAGGTAATCCGCTTTCATGGCTTGCAACTGTTCAACGGTGTATTTGCGTGGCGTCGTGTCTGCTTCTAGCGCCTCGACAGCATCCAGGCCAATACGAGCCACCAAGCCTTTGCGGAACAGGATCTGATTCCCGCTAAGATGCACGTTGCACCAGTGGCATTGCCGCGCCAGGTTCAACTCTTCCAGTGCCAGATTCGGACGCGAGCCACGGCTGATGTAGTGGCCCGCATCGAATTTTTGGCCATGGTCAGAGTGGCCGCAAGAGATACACGGCTTGCCGGCGTCCCGTACTTCACGAATCCACTTGTTGAGTGCTGCTTGCGTCTCTTTGAAGTAGTCTGCGCGTCGCTTCAGCTTTGCTAGCCCTTCCTGGCGCTCCCTCTTCAGCTTGCGTTCCTTTTCTACTTGCACATGCATCTGCGCGCATTCCGGCTTGCAAGCCTTGTGCGTCATGCTCATGGGCTGGAAGGGCGTACGGCATACGATGCATTTCCGCATACGCCGCTTTCCTTCCTTGACTGGCTCGGGCCGTTTGAAGCCGGCTCGCTTCAGCGTGCTAGTACGTTCCAGAGTCACATATCACCCCGCGCGCCAAAGCGAACGCCTAGGCTCGCGCCAAACGCTTCTATCGCTTCCCGGTACTGTGCATGCCCTTTGATGGTCAGTTGCGTAGTAGAGCCGATTAGTACGCGATCACCAGCTGGATCAATCGCCCACTTCGCATAGTTTTCCATTGTCAGCTCTGGGTCGAAACTTTCGGGTAGCAGTTGGCGTTTGAAATACTGCGCCCAGACCTCTGGCGAAAACTGGCGTCCATCCAGCCAAGCCTGCTCGCTAATGTCACGTAGAGGTCCGGCCCATAGAGCGGCGTTCTGATCTGCCTTGCGCGCCTTGACCTCTTCCCGCGCCACCACTTCAACAGGCCGAAGAGGATCAATAGGCAGGTTACGCACAAGCGCCAGGAGGCTATCGCGCACCTTCTCATCGCGCAGGATGAACTTGCGCGGCTGCATGGCAGGGCGGTTACTCTTCGCTCGCATACACGCCTCGTTGTTCTTCCTCGATACCCTGGTGATAAGCCATTACATAGATGCCGAAGCCTGCACCGAAAAGAAAGCCCAAGGTGATTAGGCTGAATACGATGAGAAAGTCGTTCATTGAGATTTCTCCTTGAAGTAGGTTGCCAGTTTCCGTACCGTCTCAAAGGACGGGCTTTTTTGCTTGCCAGATGAGATGTTACAGACCGTGCGAGACGACAAACCAACTGCCGCCGCAACCTTCGCCTTGTTCGCGCTTTCCAGCATCTTTAGTACGTATTCCAAGTCATTCATGGTGGTGGTCTTTCGAGTGGTGATGCGTAATCATAGCGTGGCACAAGAGGAACTGTCTAGCACTATTTGGTGAAAAAAGAGCTTGCAAACGGTGGTGGAAATATGGGATGATTCATCTATGGCAGCGATGAGCGCGGCCAGGTAACCGAGAACTAGGATGAACACTACCAATGCCCAGCCACGCTACTTCGTCAGCCCATGCGGCAAGAACACTGACTTCTTCTCTGCTGGCCTGGAGCCTGCTGGCTGGACTGACGTTACACATTTGGATGACGCAGCTGTCAGTGATCTGATGGTGCGTAGGATGTGGGATGTATCGAAATCTAACGATGTATAAGCCGTTCGGGCTATACATTTTTGGCTAACTAAAGGGGAATGAAATGAACCGAATCAGCACTAAGCCCACCCTATGGGAGCGTATGCAGCGCAATCCACCTGTAATGTTTGCAGTGGTGATGATTGCATTCTTTGCCTTCATTGGATTTGCAGAGTTCGCATCTACCATGCTGGGTGCGGCATTTGATGTTCGTGCGGGGTGATGATGACTGATCGTGAACTGCTGAAACTGGCTGCAAAGGCAGCCGGAAAAGATGTGTGGACGGATGCAGATGGCAACCTCTACACAGATACGCCAATCGGCATAGAGATTACATGGAACCCGCTTACCGATGATGGCGATGCGTTGCGCTTGGCAGTAAAACTAAATATATGGCCTGTACGTCAGTATGACCGCCCGATGATCGTGGTGCAAAGAGGTGCGGCCTACTTCGATGAGATTGCCGAATGCGAGATCGAGGGTGATGAACTGGCAGCAACACGGCGCGCTATTGTTCTAGCTGCTGCGGAACTAGGGAAGGAGATGCCATGACCAACTACAGAGTCGTCATTAACTTCTGTCGCGGCCCTAGCTACGGCCCTACTGAGGTAAGAGCAAGCGATGAGCAGTCAGCTAAGTTTGCAGCGCTTAGGGAAGCCCAGGGGTATGGGTTTGATGAAGTACCGAAGGATTACGAAGTCAGTCAGGAATGGGTAATGTAATGCCGCCCTTCGCGGCACCCGCTAGCTAACTAAGGGAGCGAAGATGAACGATAAAGAATTGGCAGCAGCATACAAGGCGCAAAGAGATTCTTTGCTCGGGTTTATTCAAAACGCAGACGTATCATCTGGCGTGTGTTGCTGTGGTGACGCCATGGATAGTCATGGCATGTATTGCGGGCATAACCCGGTTGATATGTGGGACCACAGCGTTCTTTGCTACACAGAAGAGCTTGGAAAGTTCGATAAGTTTCTTGACGCAGATCAGCCTGCGTGACGTAGAAGCTAGACAGATTAGTTTTAATGAAATGGCTTTTCATGTCCAAAAAGGTATATAGAGCCATCCTGCATGGAAATTGATCTGCGTCAAAGATTCAGAAGTTGTGCCATTGAGCCGGCTTATGGTTGTGCGTCACAGTCGAGTCCGCTTAGGATGGTCTTTATAGGCTTTACGCCTTTAGGGCTACAAGCCTCACGTAACTGCATCGCTCAACCAGCCGCTCAGGCTTCCAGTTTGTATGCCTCAAACCCACTAAAAAATGCAGTACCTACAGGGAGATTGAAATGAGTGGAGCCCAAAAGATTGAACTCTACCGCCCAAGCAACGGAACAGAAGGTGCCGGATTCATGGCGCATTACTGTGAGAATTGCAAGCATGACGATCACGGAGAAGGTTTACGCGTATGTGAGATTATCGGCACAACTATGGTCTACAGCGTTGACGAACCTCAGTATCCAACCGAGTGGCAATACAAGCCAGATGGCTGGCCGACATGTACAAAGTTTGAGGCTGAATCATGAAGCGCATTGCGCCGCAGGTGAACACCTATTGCACTTTCTGTCTTTATGCTGGCGTTGAGAAAGTAAACAGGACTGAAGCAGATGGATCAAAGTATTAGACTAAAGACGCCAGAAGAAATTGCAAAAGATCATCAGCGCACACGAATCCTCGCCAACTTCAAGAAAGCAACAGAGAAGTGGAGCGGCAAGACGTTCTCGCACTTCGCTACGATTGAGGAATGGAAAGTGCATCGTGAGCAGGTTGCACAAGCTGAGGCTGAAGGCGCACCGTTCTAGCTAAAGACAAAAGGGAGAAGATAATGGAAGTTTACAAAGCAATCGCAGCCGTGGCCGGCGAAATGGCTCATGCTGGCATAAGCAAGGCCAAAGAAAACAAGATGCAGGGTTTTAAGTTCCGTGGCATCGATGATGTATACAACGCATTGGCGCCTGTCCTGGCGCGTCACCAACTCGTTATCCTTCCGCGCTGCGTGGAGCGTGATGTGGTCGAGCGCGTGACAGCAAAGGGTGGCAATCTGTTCTATGTGACGGTCCGCGCTGAGTTCGATTTCGTCAGCGCTGTTGACGGAACCAAGCACACCGTTGCAACTTACGGCGAGGCTATGGATAGTGGAGATAAAGCCACCAACAAGGCCATGAGTGCGGCATTCAAATATGCGGCCTTCCAATCGTTCTGTATCCCCACCGAGGAAACGGCTATTGACGCCGATGCAGTTACGCACCCGGCGACTACTGCAAAGCCTGTCGATATTGAGCCTTGGATTGCCAAGATGCTTGCCGCTACCAGCTCCAAAGAGCTTAACAAGGTAGCTCAGGAAGCATGGGATGCGACGCAAGACGAGCGCATCACTACTGAACACTCGCGCATCCTGGCTGAGCGTAAGGCCGCTGCAAAGCAATTGGCGGAGCAGGCGTGAGCACCCTGACCGAAGAACAAACCGCCTTGCTTCGTCAGGCTCTCGGCCTGACCTCCGAGAATAACGACAATCCAACTAAGAACCGCGTTGACCGCACGCCACAGAACAAGCTAACGATCCACAGCTTGCAGCGTTTGCGCTATCTGCGCATGACTTCCGGATGCAGCATGTCAGATGGCCGCGTGACTGACTACTACTATGTCACCGATGCTGGCAAGGAAGCTGTGCTAGCTCAGCCCTGGTAGTTGCCCGAATGCGAGCCGAGACAGTCGGCCTGTGACACGAAGCCGCCTAGTGCGGCTTTTTATTTGCACATATCGTTGCGAATAGTGTTGCGCATCGCGGCTTGCTTGTGTATATTGGAGTTCATGGGCAGCGCACAGGGCGATGCTAAACAGGGAGATTAACAATGGACGAGAAACTTGTAGAGCTTCTGGAAGATGCACTTGTTGCTTTAGAAAACAGCAAGCCAGTAATGGAGCACTACGTTGAACCAAATATCAGGCACGTCAAAGCAACGGAAAAAGTTCGCGCAGCACTCGCTGAAGCCATTCAAAAGTAAAAAGAGTAGCGACAATGCCAACCCCAATCAGCGAAGCAGCCAAGCGCGCCGTAAAGCTTCTGAAGAAGAAGCACCCCGAGCACCGCTGGCGCAATTACACGATCACAGAAGCCGCCGCAATTGAAGGCGTGTCACGCAGCACAATCTACCGCCACCTTGGCGAGAGCAAACAGGGAGAAAAACAATGAACGACAACACTAACCGCGCAGCTGAAGCAGCACAGCCTGCGAGCAGCGTGAAGTCGTGGCAGGAGCGCTGTAGTTGGCAGAGCAACGAGCCTGCTACAAAGCTGATGGTCGAGGCGATGAAGGCAGAAATAGCTGAACTGCGGGAGGTGATTAAAGCGCGGATAGACGTTGACCGGAATGAGTTTTGGGATGGCGTCAATGCTAAATATCCGAACGCCGAGTTGTGCGATTACACCGACTCTTGGGCAAGACAAAACGAGAAACGAAACGCTATGTGGCAAGGTATTGCGCTTGCTTGCCATGTATTTTCTCGCAGGGTTAGCGCTTAAAACAGGGAGAGAAAAATGAGCAACAAAACTGAATCCGGAACCGACCTGCAACAGCTCAAGGCGCTGGCACTGGCGGCAACGACCGGCGAATGGTTGCATGAGCGCGCCATGGTATCGGCAGTTCATCCGCGAGCCAATGACGCGGACGGCACGACTGTATTGGCGCACTTTACCGGCTATTTCGATGAACAGCAGTCCAACGCCGCATTCTGCGCCGCCGCCTCGCCTGCCGTTGTTCTCGACCTGATCGCCCGCATCGAGCGCGCCACCGCTCCCCATGCTGACCGCCCGCAACAGATCAATCTGCCAGGCGGCGAGACCTTGCGCTATGAGGCGAGAACCACCGGCGAGCCGGGCTGGCTGCTGTACAACCGGGACGGGAAACTACTTTCGGGCTTGTCCCGCCCCGATGTTGGGATGATCGAGGCAACGATCGACGCAGCGCTCGCCGCTCCCCATGGAAGCGCAGCGCCTACCGAAGCCGCGCCGACCGATGTTGTCTACGGATACGAATGCCTCCAGCCCGGAGGTCAAGGCATCTGGTGCGAGTTCTTCAGTCGTCAGAAGCCCGGAAGCGAGGGATCAGAGTGGCTTCGCAATGTTCGCCAATACGCCCCAGCATCCCAGCGCGCCGCAGCGCCGGTATCGGGCGGGGAGCTGCCGCCTCCTGACGGTGATTGGGATGGTGACGACTGGTACACCAAAGACACTTTGATCGAATACGGCAACCGACACGCAGCAGTATCTGCCTCTCAAGCAAAAGATGGTTTGGGCATTCCGCACGACGCAGAATACTGGCGCAACGAAGCGGCCCAAGCCCGCTCTCGCGTTCTGGTGATTAAGAAGGAGCGGGATGCAGCTATGGCCGCCTCTCAAGCTGCGCCGGTAGGGGGCGAGCTGACCGACGAGCAAATAATGAGCATGTACGAAGGCTTCGTGAACGATCCGAGCGCCCTCAAGTCCGGGGATTATGCCAGCGCGATTAAGCTTGTCCGCGCAGCAGTAGCTGCCGCCAAGGTTCCGACCGAGGAGATTTTTAAGCTGCGAAAACGCATCCAGTGGCTGGAAACTCTGGCTGATGCTTACGGCCCGAAATCCCTGCAATACGACATCGAGCACCCGAACGATGGGCTGAACGCCGCCGCGCCTGTCGAGCAGGGCCAGGGCGCAGCGCCGAGCGAGGTGGAAAAAGCCCGCGCCACTCTCCGCCGCTATTGGGCTGATGGAAACTGGAACGAAGCCAGCACCGAAAGCACCGGCGAAATTCAAGCTGCACTCACGGTCTTGGCAGCCCCTGTGGGCGCAGGCGTAGTGCCTCACCTGAACTCAGACGGTCGCTTGTCGGACGATCTGCGCGACCTGATCGAAGGTATGTCGGTCTCCATCGACGTGAGCACCGGCGAGCACGATAGTGGGAACCGCCTCTTCGGCGTTGTCAGCGAGGTCATGAACGACAACAACGACAAATGCGGCGTCACTTTGCTGGTCTATGACGCGAAGCCGAACTTCACGCAGGGCGCAGGCGTAGTGCCTGAAGCCGATCCTGATGCTTGGATTCGCAAGACTGACATCACCGAACTTACCGACAGCGAGCCAGAAACCGAAGGCTGGACACCACTCTACGCAGCTACAGCCCATCCTGTAGCGGTAGACGATCAGGTGCGCGACCAGGCGCTGGAAGAGGCGGCGTCCGCGTGCCTTTGCCTCGTCAAGAACCGCCGGGCTGTCTACGCCAGGGATTGCGCCGACGCCATCCGCGCCCTCAAGTCTCGCACTACCGCACATGGTGGTGCGCAAGGAGATCGCAATGCATAAAGAGCGCCCAATCCTCTTCAGCGCGCCGATGGTGCGCGCGCTGCTCGACGGCAGCAAGACGCAGACGCGGCGGGCCTTGAAAGTGCGATGCCAGGAGATCGGCGAGCGCGACGACGGTAGCCGCTGGCCATGGTCCGAGCACCCGGACAACGCTGGCGACCACTGGCACGCCTGCCCATACGGCCAGCCCGGCGACCGCCTGTGGGTGCGCGAAATTTGGGGCGTCGTCAGCAACGACTGGGACGCCGACGGCAACCTGGTCGACTGGACGCCCGACCGGCCGGCGACGGCAGTCAACGAGATGCGCTTCGGCCAAGGCTATTACTCGGGCCATGCGATCTACGCGGCCGACGGTTCGTACGAGTGGGCCGGCGACGACGATGGCGGCGGGGAGCCGCGTTCAGCCTGGCATCCGTCCATCCACATGCCGCGCGCGGCCAGCCGCATCCTGCTCCAGATGGTGTCGGTGCGCGTCGAGCGCCTGAACGACTGCAGCAAGAAGGACGCGATCGCCGAAGGCATCCATCGCTACGAGCACGTCTGGCGCGACGCCGAGTACCCGCTGGAGGACGTCGCCTACGAGCCGGTGAAAGGATCGCCGACCCGCTACTCGTGCCCAGTCCAGGCGTACCAAGCCCTGTGGGAAAGCATCAACGGTCCCGGCAGCTGGGACGCCAACCCCTGGGTGTGGGTGGTCGAGTTCAAGCGGGCGGCAGCTCCTACCAGCCAGGGAGAGGCCAAGTGAGCGACAAGCCGATCAGCGAAATGACCAATGCCGCACCATTAAATAAACCTCCAATGAGCGAGAAGGAGAAAGAATAAATGAGGAAGCTTGGAACCAAAACCTTTCAGTCGAGGAAGTCGCAAGCAAATATCGAACGGATCGTCCAAGCCCTGAGGCGACCGATGACGGCAAACAGGGCAGCCGACATGCTTTGCATGACACATGGAACGGTAGCGGGATACCTGAGCTATCTACAATGCGACCCGCCGCGAATTCGCATTGTCGGCAACGAAAAGCGGGCGCCCGTTTATCAGTCCATTAACGCGGCGAGTCCGAAATGAGCGACATCATAAACCTGCGCGAGACACCGATATTTGCACTGGAAAGCGAAGTGTCCCAACGAGTCAAGGCTCTGCTGCACGAATACGACGGGCGGCTGTCGCTAGTCGCTGCGCTTGGAATTCTCGAGGTGGTCAAGAGCGAACTTCTGAAGACACATTAAAGATCAATGCCCGCCTCAATAAGGCAGCTCTGGCACGGGAATGCTGGGTTTAAAGCACCTAAATCTAGTGGGTGTTTGCCGAATAGATTGGATACCGGGGCGGGCGCCCTATTAAGTCGCCGGCGCGCTGCACTCGCGCGGCCCACAACGAATGGCTTGCTGCCGAATTTAAGGAATGAACCATGACCACTACCACCCAAGGCGCGAGCGCCGAACTTCTTCCATGCCCGTTCTGCAAATCAGAAGTGAGCAATTCGGGGAAACTCATGCACGAAATTGATTGCTACATCATGCGCCCGAGCGAAGCGGCCTGGAACCGCCGCGCCGCCCAGCCTGCCGCCCCTGTAGTACCAGAAGGCTACGTGCTGGTGCCGAAGGAGCCGACCAACGAGCAGTGGCGCGCCGGCATCGATGAGTGGAATAGCGTGCACGGCACACCAGCTGGAGAGGACGAGCTGCCGAATACTCTCTACCGCGCGATGATCGCAGCCGCCCCACAGGTAGTACCGCAAGCCGAGCAGGTGGCGAAGGCTGCGTACGGCCCGGTTCACGTTGTTGGCGACTTGGTGCGCAACCTGCTCACGCTCGACCAGTCCGCGCCGATCTACGCCGCATTTCATGTGGACTTCGACGGCAGGCGCCGTTGCCGGACGCGCCCCGTTATGACCTCGTGGGAACGTGTCGTAGCTGGCAAGTGGGTAGAAAGCTCACGCATCGACGCTCCCTACTCTGTGGTCGTGTGGGCCAAGCCTCAACCGGGCGAAGCTGTCGCCACTCCCGAGCGCGCAGCGGCACCGGAGCATGAAAAGAAATAGCTTTTTCGAAGCCTAACCAGTGATATTATTGATGTGTCGGCTTGGTCTCCGATAACACAAACTGGTAAGGCTTCTTGAGCACCCTGGCGGATACCAGTCCGCTAGACCAACCCCTATCCGAAAAGATGGGGGAGGGTGCTTCAAGAAGCCTTTTTTATTGGGCGAGCGAAATGCAAAAGAGGACGATTGCACTAGAAAGGTTGAAGGAAGTTTATTCCTACAATCCGGAAACGGGATTATTCGGTCGCCTGAAAGGGCGCGCAAAGAAGGTGGGCACGATCGAAGATGGGTATGTGGTAATAAAAATCGACAAGGTAAATCACAGGGCGCACATACTTGCTTGGCTTTACGTTTATGGGGAAATCCCGGCAAAGGAAATCGACCACATAAACAACGAGCGTGCCGACAACCGGATTGAAAATTTGCGCTTGGCAACGGCAGGACAGCAAATGGCAAATAAGATGCTTTCGAAGCTGAATACTAGTGGTTTTAAAGGCGTCGGCTTGAGAAAGGGAAGAAAGCCATATGGTGCCACGATCAGTTTCAACAGAAAGCAAATATCGCTCGGCTCATTCGAAACCATAGATGAAGCTGCTCACGCCTACAACAAAGCCGCAATCAGGTATTTCGGTGATTTTGCCGTACTGAACCCAATCGGACAAGACAAATGAAACCGCCCCTCCGCTGCCGCCTCGGCTTCCACGCCTGGCGCTACGTGGGCAATTCACACCGCCACTGCACATGCTGCCCTGCTCGCGAGTTCTACGACCGAGACGAGGACATGGGCTGGGGTGGGCTGTGGGTTGACGATAACGAGAGCGCCAAGAGTGGCGCACAGAAAGGAATGGAATGAAAACTGCAGCGCAAAAAATGTACGAAAGCTGGCAGCATTCTCACCCAAGCCGGGGCAGCATCCCGCCATGGGAAAAAGCAGCGCCTGAAGCGCGGGCGGAGTGGGAAGAGCGTGCTGCGCAGCCAGTACCTGAGCGAAGCGAAATGCAGGGCGAGAGCATCGCAACTTGGCAGGAGCGGGCGCAGGCCGAACTCGGCACCCATTGGCGCGGCTACAAGCCAGACAGTTTCATGAAAGCCGAGATTGCCGAGCTGCGCGCTGCACTCGCTCGCCGCGCTACCGCAGGCAATGCCGCACCGAGCGCAATTTGCGAGGCATGCGGCGGGGATGGCAGCGTGCAATGCGGTGGATTCGGGGATTTACTGGGCAATACCGCACCGACCGAAGCTGTTGAAGGGGGAGCATCCGCCCTGCGCGCGGAACCGGCAGGCCAACACGATGCAAGCGCGTGCGACCACGATTGGCCTGAGAAGGACGGACAGACCGACATTGACGGCGCGTGCACGAAGTGTGGTCGGTCGTTCCAACGGTACATCCATATGGATTGTCTATGAACACAGGCGCTTACTGGTGCGTAATCTGTGGCCGTGCCATCGAGCCAGAGCGGAAAGACAGCGGCAATGTGTATGTGCATGACGATGTGCCGCATCCCGAAACCATGACATTTGACGAAGAAAGCAACCCGCAATGAGCACTCAAGAGAATAACCAGAGCGATTCGCAAAAGATGGCACGGGATGCGTCCTTGTATCGGGCGCTACGCTCGATGCACTGGAACGATGGCAAGCTCGCTGTAATTGAAGCGCGTGATCTGAAGTTAGGTGTGCAAACCTATTCCGGCGATATGCTTGATGAGGCCATTTTTCGATTCGCCTCGGTAGCTGAACAGATTGAACCGCTCGACCTAGCCAAGATCAAGAGCGTAGTCATGCGGGAGCGTGCGCAGCATGAAGTGGTTGTTCAGTTCGGGCGCTCGAATGTTGCCGCTAAAAAATTCCTTCGCCAATTCGGCGGGATGGTGCTAGCAGTAACCGCGACGGCTGAACAGTCCGAGGCTACCCGGTGCCGCGCGGAGGGCGGCGTTACATGCAACAACGACAGCGCCAATCTTGCCACTGCACCGGGCGAACTGACAGATTCGATCCTTATCGGCATTGGCTCTGCTATGCAAAACGTCGGGATAGAAGAAGGCTTGCGGCGGGCTCGCAAAGTCCTCGCCAGCACTGCCGGGGCTGTGCCAGTCACGCCGCAACATATCGAGCAAATTAAAGACCTGTTGCTGCCTCCAGTCACGGAGGACGACGCCCGCACGGCCCGCGACTTGCTCCAATCGCTGCATTTCGATTTGTCGATGGCTCAGCAAGATGCTACCCCATCTAACACTTCGCCAGTAGGCGCAAAGGAGAAAGAATAAATGAGCGCACTTGGTTTAATTACGATTTATATTGGCATGTTGTTATTTGATGCTGCAGTACTTGCCGGGGCAGCCTTTCTAATTGCAGAGCGCGATTGGTCGGCATGGTGGATGCTGGCCGCATTCTTTATCTGCGCCGGTTCCAATCCTAAAGGCATCATCACAGCTTGGCGGTCCCAGAATGTTTCGGATTCATCGCCAGTAGGCGCAGAAAGGAAAAGACCGTGAGCCAGGAAAGCGAACAGTACCGCGTCGGCTTTGAAGCGTGGGCGCGTAGCAACGATATAACTGTGGGGCGCTACAGCGACGGCACGTATGTTGGCATGATCGAATGGGCGTGGAAATCGTGGTGCGCGTCAAAAAGCGAAGCCAACATTGGTGCTATTGCAGAAGTTCCACCACTGCCACAAGGATTAGGCGGTGGCCGATACATTTCGGCTGAAGATGCGCAGAAATATGGCGAGGCATGCTATCAAGCAGGATATCGCGATGGCAGTAAATCATGTGGCTTTACAGGCGATCCAACTACCATCCACAGCAGTACATTTAACCAAGGGGAAGAGAATGCCAAGTAACGAGAAGATGAGGAAAGCGATGGCAGAGGCTATCGCTGTGCTGCAAGCTGGGCTGGCCGAGGATGAGCCGCCGGTGGTGACGCCGCCTGTTGTCGAGCCACCAGCGCCTGTGCCTGTGCCGCCAGTCGTTCAACCGCTGCCGCAGGAAAAGTCCATCACGCGCGTGATCGTGCAGAGCACCAGCGACAAGGTGCAGACGAACGTGCCGATCACCTTCGGTCAGGTGTTTGCTATCGGCGATCTGCCGGCTGGCAAAGGGCTGAAGGGCATGCAGTTGGACGTCAAGGCTACGCACCCTGACGGCTCGGTGCGGCATGCGGTGGTGTCGACGATCCTAGTGCAACTGGAGCATGGCAAAGATGTCACACTAGAGCTAGTTCCAGTGATCTCTGCGGCGCAAAAGCCAAGAAAGCTGATGCCACGGCAGTTTGTACTGGCGCGCTTCAGTGCAATCATTAATGGCTTCACATACGTCGCGGAAAGCGAGGCTAATGTCGAGAGTCTAGGGTGGCTGGCAGGCGAATTCGTAACCGAACTAGAATCGGCATCGCCCCTGATTGGCACCGATGGAAAGCCGCACCCGCATTTGCACGCGAGTTTCGCTACCCGCTGCTACGATGAAGGTCGAGTGCGCGTCGATGTAGTGGTCGAAAACGACTGGGCCTACGAGCCTGCACCTCAGAACTTTACCTACGACGCCGTAATAGAAGTCGGTGGCAAGGTGGTGTACGAACAGAAGGCGATGAACCACTACCATCACTCGCGCTGGCGCAAGATTTTCTGGCATGGAGAAGAGCCGCAGGTGCACGTCAAGCACGACACCGCCTACCTGATCGCCAGCCGCGCGCTCCCGAACTACGACCAGTCCATCACCATTACGGAAAAGACGCTGGCCGACTGGGCTAAGCGTTGGGACAAGGCGCCGAAAGAACCGATGACGGTCGGCTTGTCCGTCAAGGGCATGGCCATGACCGGCGGGCGCCCTGACATCGGCATCCTGCCGGCGTGGTCCGCACTGTACCTGCTGTCGATGGACAAGCGGCTCAAAGACGCCATGCTCGGCACCGCCGATCTGGCTGGCACGTGGTCAATGCACTACCGCGACAAGAATACCGGCCAGCCGCTGAGTTTGATCGATTTCCCTTATATGACCGAAGTAGGCACAAGCGGTGACGCGAAGAACCCGGTGACCAAGAAGTCGGAGAAAGCCCCATCGACAGTCAAGGGGCTTAACAAAACCCCTTTCAGCCACGATACCTCGCACCAGCCAGGTTTCGCTTATCTGCCTTATCTTGTGACCGGGGATCGCTACTACCTGGATGAGTTGCAATCGTGGGCCATGTGGAACGTGTTCCAGTCGAACCCGGGCTACCGTAAGAACATACAAGGCATCGTGTGGCGCGGCCAAGTACGTGGAACGGCCTGGACTCTGCGCACACTGGCCCAGTCCGCGTACATCACACCCGACGGCGACCGTCTGAAGGAACACTTCGCTCGCATAATGAAATCGAACATCGACTATGGCATCGAGACCTTCGTTCGTGCGCCGACCGCAAACAAGATCGGCATCTACACTGCGCCGGGTGCTGTGGTCTACCAGGACAAGACCGCCATCGGAACTTTCCAGGATGAGTTCCTGACCGCCGCCCTGGGCTACGTGGTTGAGCTCGGGTTCACCGAGGCGCTACCGCTGCTGGAGTGGAAAGCCAAGTTCGTCACCGAGCGGTTGCTGGGCGCGGGCACCAACTGGCTGGCTGCGGCCAACTACACTTGGCCGGTGAAAGAGACCCCGGACGGGTCTGAGTTCACCACCATCGAGCAGGCGTATAAAGAACTGTATTCGCGTTTGAACGTCGGCACCGATAAGGATGATGTAGCCGCTAGGAAGCGCCTCGACAGCGGCGGCAAGGACCTGGGGGGCTATCCGACGTCGCCTGAGGGCTTCCCGGCCAACATGCAGCCGGCTGCCGCGTACGCCGCCCAGTTCAACCCGGCAGTGTGGGCCAAGTTCGAATCGCGCGATCCGAAGCCCAACTACGGCACAGGCCCACAGTTTGCTATCGTGCCTCGCTAACTAGCGCAGCGAATCGTAAGCAGCGTAGCAAGCCCTCAGGGCTTCTCGCTGCTCGTCGGCGTCTCTAGCGATCCCGAGAGCCACTGCTGCATCCTCTCGGTATAACTCTGCCCCAGTGGCGCCTTGGCAATTGGTGGTGGGACTGGACACTGAACCTGTGCTGGAGGGCCTTGCGGAACGGTTCTGCAGCCTGGCAATAGCAGCAGCACTGTCAGAGCGAATACGGGCGATTTCATTGGCTTTCTCCTGTTCAATCTGGCCGGCACGAGCAGACAAGCGTTGTTCTTCTTGGCGCGCGGCGACTTCATCTTTCACGCGCTGCACTTCGCGTTGCCGCAGTTCTTCGTTATACTGCGCCTGAATCTTGTCAATCTTGTGCACGTAGACATAGCGCGTGCTCACACCGCCAGCAGCTACCCCGACAGCCAGACAAAGGGCAGCGATTGGCCAAGTTGGAATAATCTTCATAAGGCCCTCACCTTAACGTGTTTGATGATCCTCGCAGCTATCTTCTCGCAATCCGGCTCCAACCCATGCAACGCTGCGAAGAAGCCACACATGCGAGCATACGGCATTGCCCACCAGGGGAGCGACAAGGTAACCGTAATGTTCTTCGCAGCCATATCAAACCCCCACTCGGTTAGCAATCCACCCGTATATGAATGCACGGTTAGCAGGCCGCGTCTCGGCCAGCTCAAAGTAGCGAGCACCCTGCAAACAATTCAAAGCACGGACCATGACTACTTCCCCCTCCGTGCCTCGGCGATTGAGGAATGACTTAAGGGCCAAGACGGTAGCTTGGCCTATCTTGCCATCTACGACCAATGGTTGAGCAGCGTCGTTAAAAAGGTTCAGTGCGCGCTGTAGCCACAGACCTGGCACGCCAACCCCCATGTTCACAGCGGTATCGAACAGCTCTTCGGCAATCGCAACGGAAAGCAGATGGATTTGATCGTACCCCGGCTTGATGAAATACTTGTCTCGGTAGATTTTCTCGGCCAACCCGCGCGGAAGGTCTTGCATGCGACCGGTATAGCCGTTCTGGCGTGCGACTGCCTCCGTGATCCCAAAATTGGTGGAGCCACCCTTGTCGGCGGGATGGTTGCTGTATCCGCCTTCTTTGCGGATTACCTCATCGATCATCTGGTTGATGGTCAAGCGTGGCATTATTGCGGGCTTTCTTCGCGGGGTGCAGCTGGAGGATCTTGGGTGGCGACAGTGGTATTCTTACCTAGTGCTTGAGCTACTCTAGGGAAGAAACCGTTGTTCAGCACCATATCAATAAATTTAGCATTACCTGCTCCGCCGAGGATTATGGCAAGGCAAGTTTGTGGCCAAGCCCATTCCCACCAAACTGCCACCAAGAAGAGGATGACACCGGCCAGCAGAGAGAAAATAACGTCTTTGATAATCTCTCCCCATACATTGATAATGATGACGGCGGGGTTGATTATTTTTGGAAGCGTGGCAGCCATGCCACCGAGAATAGAAAGTACGGCTACATAGCCAAGTGCTTTCAAAGGAATAGATTCGATACCTTCAGCGAATGAGAGATCGGCGGCGTATGCAATTCCAGCCCAGCAGAATAATAGATAGACCCACAGTACGTGGTTTAGCTGGGTTTTCTGTGCCACCAAAGTCTCCTTGATCTGTCTCCGGCATCAATAAAGGCGGCGACCATATTAGCTATTGCCCACCAGTAGCATATTACCGCGACGGCAACCGGTTGACCAGTGACATCAGCTATTTGTGGTTGTGCACAATAGCAACCTGCAATTCCAACAAAAAGCCAATGTCGATTTTTCCAAATGTTTTCCCATCCAAGATTAAATGTAGCCTTGCCTAACCTTACACACGGCGGCGTCCAGTCGTTCACAAACAAATCTAGCCATAGCAGAACGCCAAGTATCCCAACTATCCAAATAATCAGACCGCCATCAGAGGTTCTGGACAATGCATGCAGAGTTGAAGTTGGATTTGACAGGGTGGTATACCAAGTAACTACTGCTTGGCCCCCAAGAAAGAATCGAACAAACGGCGACCAATGGTCTTGAAGTCTTCGCATCACGGCATCCTATTTCGTAAGCTTGGTAGAAAGCCCTTAGAAAAGATGATGCAAGAGCAAAGCATTGCATATTCACAAAGCTTCACGAGGACACGGTACGGGCTTAACGGAGGGTGTCCGTCTATATAGTACGCCATAACGTGCAAAGCGATCAGTACGGCAGCAATCTCAATAACAATTATGCTAGATCGAGTTTGCAGAAACACTGCGCCAACAATCACGCATATCTCAGCCATGATGCAGTAGCCATAGAACTCAAAAGCCGAAGATCCTGGAATTGGTACGAATACGTTCGCACCAATTAAGATCGTCAGCGCTAGCATACGCCAGTCGCGATAGTTGGCTATCAGGCCGGCACCAAGCAACACGACGTAGCTAGGAAAGAGCATGGTTAAGGCTCGATAGGGGTTTGATCGTCGTCTTTGTTTGGCTCTTTGATTGGAGGTGGATCTTTTGGTGGCGGGTTGCCGTTGCCGGCGTCCGAGAACAGTTTGCGCTTCAGCATGTTAGCTCCTAACAGGTTGGTGAGACTTGGATTCTACGCAAGTGGTTTCTATTGGTCAATTAGGCGTTGCCCCAAGTGATCGATCCTGTGAGCAGAGCTGTGGAAGCCGTAACACCATTGGCATCAGTTACTGTGCACTTCGCCCTGGCAGTAGCTGTACCGTTGGAATTGGCGTTAATTGTTCTTTCGAAGTTCAATGACGGGCCGTTGGTTTCTGACTTCAGAGTCATGCCGTTAGTGACAGCTATCTCGCTCCATGAATAGGTTAAAGGACGGGCACCACCGGTGACAGCAACACTCAGATTTATCGACCCTGTCATCTGGTTAGGCACGTTTCCATAGTTTAGATTTGAAGCAGATGGATACAGTGTCATTGGCTGCACCGGGGCCGCAGCACTCTTGCCATACAGATCAGACAGCGAGATCGGACCGCTCAGTTTTCCAGCCAATGCACGAACGTCAGAATCGCCAAGGCTAATCGGATACGCGCGCCCCGGTGTAGCAATGCGCAGCTCGTTCATCACAAGTGTCAAGCTGATCGTGCCGGATGCTGGAAGCGTCATAGCAGACCTTTTTCTTTCATACGGCGCAGTTGAGCCTGCAGAATAGCGAAGTTCAAGCCGCCGTAATCTACGTGAAGCTTACCGCCGGTCTCGTACACCACCTCGGGGATAATCTTTTGGATGGCCTGGGCCGAACCGCCCGCAGAGCTGCCGCCGGCAACCCAGTCGAACACTCCGGCCTTCTCCATATCGGCAATGGCGTCGAGCTGTTCGTCTGTAATCTGGCGCCAGTTCGTTTTAAGCCGTTCGTCGGAGGTTTGCGTGATTTGCACGGTAGAGAACTGGCCGGTGTTTGTCAGGGTCGCCAATACCGTATTTTGTTCAGCGTTCCACCACCGTGTGCCGGGGGAAGCCCCAAAATAATTTAGCCAGTTATCCCCGCCGATATAAGCGATGTCGATCTCGCCACCACCAGTGTAGCGCATCCGTAAAGCACCGTTGTTGTTGAGAACGAAAGGCCCCGTCATTCGTCCGCCGGCTGTAGGCAACGCCCCTAGAGTGGCTAAAGCACCCGCCGCCGTTGTTGCGCCAGTGCCGCCATTTTCGATAGGGATGGTGTCCGAGGAAGCACGTACCCCCAAATTAGAACGCGCACCGGCTGCCGTGGTCGATCCTGTACCGCCGTTTGCAATCGGCATTGTTCCGACTGCGTCTCGAATCTGCTGCTGAGTGGGGGTGCCCCCTCCCTCGCCCTTATCCCCTCTGAACGAAAAGAACGCAATGAGCTGATCGTTTTGTGCAAAGACATCGCCGGAAGAACTGCTCGCGCGCACCGTGCCTGTGAAATTAAGGTAGCCCCCTAGCACGCCAATTACGCCCGTAGATACGTCAAAGATAATCCAGCGCGAAACGTCGTTAAGTGCTTGAAATCGGATGCTTCCTTTGATGTTGTTTGAGACCGCAAGAAGCGCAAGCATGACTGGATACACGTTCGCCCCAGCAGTACTGTAGGTGTTCATGCGTAAAACAGTCGAAGTTGTTTGTGTCGGTCCACCGAAAGCAATACGGCCTGATCCAGGATCCATATCCCCCGAAGGAACCGACAGACCGTATGCAAAAGAATTAGCCCCGCCTGCCGACAGAACGCCCAAATCACTTTGAAACGCTGCCAGTTGCGGGATCAGCTGAACTAGCCAAGTCAGAAAAGCATCGACTCGTTGCGAGAAAGTGGCACGGTCGCCCCGTTGCGGAGCCGGAGGTGGCGGAGTAAAAGCGGGCATCAGATTAATCCTTTAACAGTTGCATTCAAAGTAGGGCTGCCGTAGTCGTCGTACTGTAGGCGGGCGCTGAGCAAGCCAAACACCGTAAGAGCCTCGTAGCCCGGCTCCGTGCTGCCTACGACCACTACCGGGACGTCAAGAAGTTCCTGAACTGTGCCCAATACGGTATTGGCATCTTCGAGATCCATTTTTGCTTGGATCGCCAAACCAGTCGCACTACTGCGTTTTCGAATAGTAGTATTTCCGAAAGCGTCCGTTGAAACGTAACTATAGCTAACTGGCTCTACACTCGCACCACGTAATGGTGCGCCTAGCGGGCGCAAATCTCCGAGGGCGATCATCCCAACCAAGGCATTTCCGCTCGCCTTGCTCAACGTAATTCTGATCTCCGAAGTGCTATAGGGCTCGATGTCGGTGGCGATAAATTTGGTCTGAGGCTTGAACGGATCGAAGAAATATTCGTAGTAGTCAGCCGGCATTGATCCCTCAAGCGGCGCTGAGTATGTATAGATCGTTTCGCCGGTCGAAGTGTTCACCACCAGAATATCCAGATCGTCTGCGTCCAAGCCAAATATAGCTAGGCCGTTGAACGCACCAGGGCGTAGCGTAACCACCAGTGGCCCAGGAGCCGCAGTCTGCGTTGAAATCAGCGCGTCGAACATCGAATAGCGGTTGGTCGGCCCGATATCGATCCACCAAGTGGTCACGCCGGCGGCGTTGAATTGATTCGACACGTCGGTCGGATCTTTGTTGAAATTGCCGTCCTTGACGCTCTCGTACACTCGGTGCGTTGAAGCCGCATACACTCGCCCCCCCGCTTCGTATGTCGTAGCGCCATTCCATTGCGGATTCGGATCTTCCGGAACAGGCTGGCCGTTTGCCGTCACCGATACGATCATCGAATCGGTTATCGTGATCGGTGCTAGAACGCTAGCAATGTCGTCTGACTCAATCATGCAGTTTCCACCAAGAGAGCATTGCCGCCACCTGAGGCTTGATCGAACTGAGTGGCCAACTGAGTGACGGCATTAGCAGTGCGGTTCATTGCTACTTCCATATTTGCAAATCGGTCGTTGATTGCGGTTTGCTGAGCCATTGCCGCAGCACTGCCACCCATTGTACCGTACTGTTGCGGCATGCTAACAACTGGAACAGATGGTTGAGCCAAATTCGGATTTGGATTAGCAACGCTGGTAGGCAGCCCAACGCTTGTGCCTGGCGGTGCGTAGCGGAGTGCGTCGAGCGCCTCTTCCACGCGCCGTACAGCTTCGGCCACCGAATACACGCGGTCATCAACACCGGTCAGTGCATTAAGCTGTTGCTGCTGGAAACTCACCAGAGAATCGAGGCGCAGCAATTCATTTTCGGACGACGTGCGAGCCTGTTCCTTTTGATCTTGCAGTGCGCGTAATTGACGCTCAGCCACGCTCAATTGATCGTCGGTCAACCCACCAAGTTCAATAAGTTGGTTATTGGTGCGCGCCACCTCGCGCTGATAGTCGGCCAGAGTGGAGAACTGATCCGATGCATCGCGGCCAAGAGACGACAGAGCATCGCGCAGATCGTCCGTAGAAGGCAAGACGCCGCTGGCTTTAGCGATAGCTAAGGCAGTGGCGATTTGCGCTTGTGCGGCCTGTCGTGCAGCGTATGCCTGAGTAGGTGACGAGACAGTGCCGATTGCGCCCTTCAGTGACTCCGACAGATCACGAGTGCGCGAGATCGAATCGTTGACGCCATCAATCTGGACTTCAAGCTCAGTCATCGCAGACTGGTACGCTTTCGTTACGATGTCCTTCTGTGCATCCACAGCGCGGCTCAGCGAATCAAGGCGAGTCGATGCAAATTCCTTCGATGCCTCTTTGATTTCATTCAGATAGTCGGTAACGGTCTTGAAGCCTGGAGCAAGCGCCATCAACGCCGAATACGTCTTTGCTCCCTCTTCAGTAGCTAAAGAACCGGAAGCAATCAGCTGGTTCACAGCCAGTTTGAATTGGTCGCCAGTTTTGACACCGGCGTAGCCAAGTGCTGCAAGCTGGTCATTTACCATACGCTGGATAGGCGCAACTTGCTCCGCACGGCTCAGGAAGTTATTCACGTAAAACTGAGACTGAGAGGCGAATGAATCAATTCCGCCAGCCAGCGCAACAAGCCGTTCACGCGCTTCGAGACTCGCTACTCCAACGGCACGGAATGCTTGCTCACTGTTCGTGCCTAAAGCAGCCAGGACAGCATCTACAGCCTGGAAGCTAACAACTACTCGCTGCAATGCGACCGCTGCCGTTTCGCCTGATTGCTGGAACTGCGCAATGTTCGGCAGCAGACGAACCGCGAGTTCATCGCCGATGCCTGCGAACAGGTCAGCGACCATCTTCTCGTTCTCTTCAGCGTTTTCAGTCCACTTCAGCTGAATGTTCTTGCTGTAGCCTTCGATAGCACCAGTCTGCACCCCAAGCACATCTCCAAAGGCTTTCACCGAACCCATCATGGCCTGGATCGTGCCCGAGAAATACTGCTGCTGCTCCTTCTCTAGCGCTGCGGTTTGGGTAGACCATTTGTCACTACGGAACCAGCCGCCCTTTTCCAAGATGTAGGCATAGCTGTTGCCAGAGAAGCCCGAGCCGCTCAGAGTTCCTTGCAAGCCCTGCTCTTTCACTTCTGGAGCCTTGCGGCCAAAAGCGCGAGCAAAGACAGCCGATCCAGACAGCAGCGATGCAAAGCGATTGTTCACGCCAAGACCGCCAAGCAGCTTTTCAAACGAAGCCATGCTTGCCGTCATGATCGCAGTGATGGGCGCAAAGCCGTTACCCTTAAACATGCTGCTTAGCTGCGACTTGATGATGTCGCCTGCCTGGCCTTCCAACCTCCAGCCCTGCGCATAGAACTTATCGTTCGCCATCATGCCGGCAACGATTGCACCAGCAATGCCGCCCGCGCTAGCAGACGACGAAATGCCGCTGCCGAATGATTGCACCGCCCTGCTTCCGAAGGTCGAGCCGAGCTTGCTGATAGCGCCACCGAGGCTGGTAGAAATGCCCTGGCTAAAGCCCTTAAAGATGTTCATGCCGGCATCGAACAGGCCGGAGAAGCCCTTTTGTTGGAACGTGTCAAGCAGGGATGCACCGCCCGCAGAGGTAGAACTCTGAATGTTGATGATCCACTTCTTCAAGGTTTGCTGATAAAGCCAATCGAAGAACGTATTCTTCGCAGTTTCCTTCAGGCGCCGGAATGCATTCTTGCCGCCATCAGCGATGGAGACGAAAGTATCGTGCGCGGTCTTCTCGATGTCTTCCCAGAAACGCTTGGTCTGTTCCAATTCCTCGCGGTCAGCCACGGCCTTAGCGCTGCGCTCTTTCAGGGCGATTAGCGTTTCAAGATGCTTGATCTCGGTGACATTAAGATTGTTAGAGTCCTTTTGAGCAAGCTGCTCACGAAGTCGGGCCAACTCTACGCGCTCGATTTCGGCAGCAGTCATGCCAAAGGTACGCGCCAGCTCCTCGTTCTTCTCGGCTTCATCAGTCGCGCTCTTGATTTGCTGCTCACGCTCCTTGTCCAAAGTCTGCTGAGCATCAATCAGACCTTCCATATACTTATCGTATTCTTTGCGCTGATTGGCAAGCTCTTGATTCGCTTCGATCTCTGCGTACTTACCACGCAAATATGCTTCTTCGATAGGAGTAAAGGCTTTTCGATTGGCCGCAATACGCGCATCCAATTCCGCAATCAGCTTTTGGGCTTCGGTCAACGGAGCTAGGCCAGCAGCTTCCCGCGCAGTCTCAGCCACACGTTTATCAGCTGCGACCTTTAGGTCGTTGTAAGCCTTCAAGCGCGCCTCAGAGGCCTTCTTTTCTTCTTCGCTGAGTGCTTTGCCACCTTTGCTAGCAGCAGCCAGGGCAGCAGCCATTTCGCCGCCTGCGTCATTCCACACTTCCGATACCGAATTGAAAGCGGCTGCTGCGTCGCTAGCAATGCCGCCGTAGACATCAGTGAAAGTCTGTCCGGTTTGTTTTGTGTTGCGTACAGCCTCATTCCATGCGCCCGTGAAGTCACCAGCGATGACAAGCTTGATCTGTTTGATGAACGAGGTGAAGCCGTTATTGAGCAAGGACAGCATGCCGCCGAACATCTTGCCTAGAGTATTAAATGCCTGCCACACGGCCACCCCGGCCGTGTACAAGACTTTCATTGCAATGGAAATAGTGTTAGCAGTCTTGCGGACGCCATCACCCTTCACGATGAATTCCAGGAACTGGCCGACGAGAGAGTTCAGAGTTGGCAGCAACTCTTTTGCAACTTGCCGCGCAACGCCCTGCGAAGCCAAGCCGAGGAAATCGAGCGTGTCGTTGAAGTTACCAGCAGCATCTACGGTATTTTGATCGAACGTCAGGCCGAGCTTATCGGCCATCTCGTTCATTTGACGCAGCCCTTCAGAGCCGCTATTGAGAATAGGAAGAAGAACAGCCCCAGATTTTCCAAACAGCTCAAGCGCCTTTGCAGTCTTGGCCGTGCTGTTCTCCATCTTGGAGAAAGCATCGCCAGAATCCAGAAGAACTTGGACGTTGCTACGTAGAGTCCCATCCGCGTTACGGGTTGCGACACCGATGCTCTTAAATGCTTTCTCGCCTTCGACGATCTGCTTTGACAGCTTAATCATCGATGACTCAAATTCTCCAGCCTCAGCCCCGCCTATCTGGAACCATAGCTGAAGACCCGCGATTTCTTCGATTGCTACGCCTGTTCTTTGTGATAGGTCGCTTACAACGTCTGTGGCGTCGATTGCACTTTTGATCCATCCAGCAAAAGCGCCAACCGCGAGACCAGCAGCCAGGCCAGCAAATGCCGCACCGGCCTTCTTGACCATATCGGTAATGCGATTCATCGCGCCGCCAACCTGCTGGCGGGCACGATCTAAGTCTTGCTGGAGCCGCGCAATGTCAGCCCGTAACCGAATTTCAATGTCGCTTACGACTGCCATTGCGCTTTTCCTTTTCTTCTAAACGATCCCAAGACTTTTCAGCCTGCATGTTGCGGGCTTTCTGCCACATCAGAGAGCCATCCTCCCATGGGCATTGCGCGTCGGCTTCACGCGCTGCATGCATTTCGGACAGCCACGCTTTAGAGCATTCGATAATCAGATCCGCTTGCCAAGGAAGCAAACAGATATCTCTGCGCGCCTCCCAAGCCTGTAAATCACGTTCTGTTACCCAAGCCTCACCAATTACGGGGCCGACTGCAAAAAGCACATTGACTACGTGCTGTACTTCTTCGATCTCCGGCGCAGGAACGTATCCTAGCGCCCTCTCAATCGTCTCCCTCCGTGGTGCGCCTGCCCACGGCTTGGGATTCTTCTCGGCCTTCTCAGGCGTGGAATTTAGCCATGCGACGTAGCGGACATATTCGACACATCGCCTGGCGATTCCACGCTGAAGTTTCCCCGGTCGTTGAAGTACTTTTCAACGCCGTCAGCAATGTGACCAAGCTTCAGATTCTTGTACAACTCGACCGGGCCACCAGCATAGCTGAAGCCGTCAAGCGATTCGGTGATCTCGGCGAGGAATCCCGCACGTTCGCGTACTTCATCATCTTCGGTACGCTTGGAGTTTTTGCCAGCCATTTGACCGACTACACGCGCGCTGCGGGCTTCATCGCGCTTGAACTGTGCGCGAGTAGCTTTCTTCGTGCCAGGGCTGGTAACGGTGATCGTGATCGGATTGCCTTTGGTGTCGTACTGCGGATCACCCTTGGCATTGGTAACGTGGTATTTGCCGGAGTCGGCGATTTCAAGCGAGGTGATATCAAAAGTCATTTCTAGTCCTTGAGAGGGATTTAGCCCGTGCCGCGCGGGCGCTCCCTCCCAAGGAATGACGCCCGCGCAGTCGGTGCTCGGTTATGCCCTTGCGGGCTTGATTAGGCTACCGTTGGGATAACGGGAGTGGTAGCCTTGAAAGCTTCAGTCTGCAACAGCAGAGGCATGGTGTAGGTCAGGTTATCGTTACTGCCGCCGCCTGGCTCGGACAGGTTCATGATCTGCGCGGTGAAGTACAGAACAGCACCCGATTGACGCACAACCGCGAACGAGCAGATAGTTCGATTGCGCATAGCCTCTTCTGCGATCAGGTAGGCTGGGTCATCGTCTTCAGCGACAAATCCCCACTCCGAATCCGGCAACTGATAGTTACCAAGCTTGCGGCGCACCTGACCCTGGCTCACAACGTCCAGTTCCGAAGTGTTATACGCACGGCCCTGGATCGAACCGACTTGGGTAATCGTGAACTCTTCCCAGCCGGTCATCGTCTCAAAAGCCGCTTCCGTGTTATCGGTCGGACGGCCCTCAGCGATGAACAGCCGAGAATCGGCATAAGTTTCAAAGTCTGCTGGGAATGGCATTTTTTTCTCCTAAATAAAGCCCGCGCGCGGAATGCGATACGGGCGGGCTGAAGCATTCCGATATTCTAGTTTGCTTCGATGAAAGTTACCATAAAATCACGCGATTGCTCGTATATTTTGTCATCACCGGGTGGAATCTCGGGATTCTCGCCTTCGGGCAATACGCTATTTACTTGGAATCCAACTATCGTGCCTTTGTGTACTCCTCGACCGAGCGAGCAGGCTTTTAGTAGGTTCTTCATCTGCGGATAATTGCTCTGCGTATAAACAGTAACCTGAACACGCTCACGGTTCTGCTTTTTAGGATTTAGACGCGCTACCGTCGAAAATTCCTCTGCATATACCGTGCTCACGCTAATCGCAGGAAGCTGTGTGCCTTGCGGCGCGATCCCTGCGAATATGCGAGCATTCGGCACGATATCCGTCACTGGCTTATGCGCAGCGAGAAGCGCGCGGACAATGGCTACTCCACTCATTCTTGAGGGTCCACAGGAACAGGTGCCGGCGTGTTAATGCCCGCATTAGTCAGACGCTCACGCACCTTAGCCTTGACCGCATCAATTGACTTCACGAACGCGGCCTCCGCAGCGGGTCGCATGAACGGGCGAGCACGAATGCCAGGGTGCTGAACTTCTCTGAACGGATTACCAGAGACATCGAGTGCGCCACCAGCCTTTGCTTTGATAATGTGCGGACGAGTGCCAAATTCCACCATCTGAGCATAGAAGGCAGTTCGGTTGCCCGCCTTTACGCTGGCCGTGATCTCGCCCTTCTTCGCTTTTGTCGTGATACGCACGCTCTTCGCGAGCGCACCGCTTTTGCGCGGGACTCGCTCTCTTACCTCTTCACGCATCACTGCGGCGCCAGCACGAATCGCCGCACGCATAATATTCTTCTCCATCTTTACTGGCAGAGTCTTGAGCAAATCATCTAGCTCACGACCGCCAGAGATAGTCGTATCAGTTGTGCTCACGATGAATACCTCGCCACAGTAAATTCTAGCCACTCGCGCCGGCCGATCTCTGCCGGCGTGCTGCTGATCTGGTAGATTCGGTCGTTCTCATCATGCACGATCACGCGCATATCTGAGGTGATGTCGTTGCGGTAGCGGATGCGGATACGTGCGGGGCTGTTGGACAGACGAAGGCCGTTCTGCACGCTCTCGGTGTTTCCTGGCAAATCATCCTTCTTGTTGGCAGGGATGCGCAGCGGGAGAAGATCTTCCCATCCGCTATCCTGCGGACCGTAGACAGGATCCACAACGACAGCAGGCCGCTGGATGGTGATTCGCCTATCGAGCGCGCCGCCCCTCATTCGTACACCATGTAAGGCTGCAAGAGCCACTTAAAGAATTCTTCAGGGATTGACGTAACGCTCACGCCAGCTGACATTGTTTCGCGGTTCTCGTACATCGTGCCAATTACTAGCAGCATCCACTGAATGATTGGCTGTGGCACTTGGCCTTCAGGGTATCCAGCCACGTAGCGAACGACGATAGCCTCATCGCTAGGCTGAACAGAAGGAGCCGAGAAGCCGTAAGGCAGCGCAATGCGCGCAGGTTCTGAACGGCTGCGAACAGCGTAATCTTCAAGGTATTGCTCCTCGCCCGAGCTGTCGATATACGAAAGCGACTCTACCGAAACGAAAGGTGGCTTGCGCAAAACGATGTTCGTCCAGTTGCAGAATGCGGACTCTCGGACACGTTGCTTGATCGTGCGGTTAAGCTTTCCCTCTGCCATTTCACGCGCTGCGACGATAAGGCCGGAGATATACGAGTCTTCGTCGTCGTAGACCACCCGCAGGTGTTGCTTGGCCTGCTCCAAGGTAATAGGCTCTGCTGCCTCAACGGCTTGTGCTGCCATCAACTTCATGGCAGGCTGTGACGGTACGAGTTTAGTAGCGTTAATCATCAGTTCTCAACCTGTTTGAACCAGATCGTCTTGTCGAATTGCTGATTGTCTTCAGTATCAATCCGGAACGTGCAGAATGGTTGCGAAGTACCTGCAAATGGAACTTTCAACTTCACAGGCAACAATCCATTCAGGTCACCCTGCGGCTCGCCTTGCTCCATTACCGTAACACCTTCCGTAACCAGCTCAAATGAAGCCGCTGTCGTGTTGGAGTCCTGGAGCCATTGGCGCACATCTGCGACATAATACAACTCGTCGTCAGGGTCAGTGTCAATCGTCCACCTATCTGGATTCGCTGGATCTTTATATGGTAGCCGATTAATCACTCAAACCTCACTATTCTGTTTCCTCCCTCAAATCTTACCATGCGCTTGCTGCCTTCAAAAGCAACTATGCGAATTGATCCCTCAAATCGCACTGTGCGCGCAAGTGGAACTAGTGAGGCATCAATATCATCTTCTTGGCCTGCTTCATTTTTAGCTGTCACAAGACCAGATGCAGGATTCGCAAAAACGCCGACGATTATGGCGTTTGATGCACCGGAGACTACTAGATCTACAGCGCTTGGCTTTGCAGCGACGCCGCTAATTACAGCAGCTCCAGTAGAGCCAGCGCTTATTGCCCCGGCTGCTGGATTAGCCGATACGCCAATAACGATAGTGCTAGCACGACCCAATGCCAACGGGATACCAATCCCAGGTACGGCGAAAACCCCTGGAATCTGCGCACTTGAAGCACCGGAAGCTACAACAGTGCCAGCTGATGGAAAGGCAGCCACCCCGATAAAGATTGCCGACGAAGCACCGGATGCAGACGCAATGCCAGCGGATGGATTAGCACGAATACCGGTCAACGCAGCCGAGCTTGCTCCAGATGCAAATATAGTACCGGCCGAAGGAGTGGAAAATGCTCCAAGAACTGAAGCGTCGCCAGGTTGTCCCGCTGCCTGTGGCGTGTCCACGCTAAAGTTATCCAGCATATAGCGCGAAGCTAAGCCATTTAACGACCTTATGCCCGGCCTGCCAACTTCTGAAATATTGCTGTCAGTAGCTGAAACTACTAAGACATCATCGACGTAAAAATTAATCGATGTGCCAATCATTTCTAATCTGAGTCGGTATGTCTGCCCATTTATTGTCGTCGCAGACAATGTTCCCAAAGTACTCGAAGAGCCATTTAGAATACGTTGTAATTGCCAACTACCTGTGCCTGCACCAGCAGAAGTAACCTGCAACCAACGCGCGCTGTATTGCGTATTAGCGCTTAGTGACGCTCTACCAGTGATGCCAAATGCAGGTCCAGCTGGCACATTGCCGAATGTAATATCAGCACTGACCGAATAGTCAGGAGAAGATGCAACTATATCCGAACGAAAATACCCAGCAGTTCCGCCTGTTGAGTTGACGGCCACCTTGTCTCCGCCAGAAGTGATTACCATCACTCCGGTAAGCCCTGGAACAGACACCCACGCGGGGTTATACGTAGACAGCGCTTCGCCTGGATTACCAGTAAAGGTATCGCTGCCGATTTGCGCCATTTACAGCTCCATCTGAACCGAAGTAGGCACTAGATTTCCTGAGTTAGCACGGAGGGCAATCGCAGCAAGGATCGCGCCAAAGTTTTCTGCCGTATCTACGATTGATTCCCCAATTTGGCGACGAGCCAATGCGGCCCTAAGACTTTGGATTTGTTTTTTGTCAATTTGGCTGACGAGCGTCTCATTTGGAACGTTTGGCAATGCATCAATTCGTGGGTCATCCGACAGAACTGATATATCGCCACCTATCGTTTCGAGAAGCATCCAAGCGCCCGGAGCGGTCGCGTCGTAGGTAGTAGCGAGGGCCTGAAATGAGACAGGGTAATCCATTACAGCAGGATCATAACTCGTCTCGTATTCATTATCGTAGCGAACTACATCGCACAAAAATTTAGGATTCATGGCAGCCTTAGATGCGGATCAGGCCAGCAGCAGCCGTAGGGGCCGGCAGCGTGACCTTGAACGTGTCGTTGGTCGAAGTTACGGTAGCGCCGAAGCTGTGAACACCAATGATCTTGTTTCCCTTGGTCTGGTTCACAATCAGCAGTCCACCAGCCGAGATAGTCGCAGTCGGCCACGAAGGATCAGCAAAGTCGAGCACTGCCGTATCCCCATCGAGCACCGCAGAATAGCCGGTTAGGGTCTGACCGCCAGTCGTATAGCCATTGCCGCCAGCGACTTCGCCAGTCCCATCGTACACGGTCGCGCTCTTATCGAAGTTTGCGCTAGGCTGAAGAAGCACGGCTTTAAATACGTCCGTCGAAGCGGCGATAGCCTGGAGCGCTTCCAGTTTGCGCGCGTTAGGGAATGCGGTAGTGATCGCCATGGCTTATTCAGCTTTCTTTGCGCGCGATTTGTTGGCTGGGGCGTCGGCCATCTTGTTTTCGGGAGCGTCGGCCATCTTCGTGTCAGCTTCGCTGGCGTCACCGACGATTTCGACAAGGCCGTTCTTTTCCAGATCGTGAGCAACAGCTTTGCTGAACTGCTCGCTTTCTTCACCGCGCTTCACTTCGACGTTGCCGTGATAGAAGGTCGATCTTGCTTTGACTTTGACGTTCATTTCATTCTCCTATGTGGGGAAACTATTGCCCTTTGACTGATTTAGTGCCGCAGGGATGATGCGTAAATTGTACTCGTTATGCAGTCCGCAAACTAAATCATTTACTAGAGGATAGTAGTGATCCACATGGTGCTTAATTCCTGTCTCAGCGCTAATACGCCGGCACTCTTTGTAGATTTCTCTTATCTTGTCGCGGTCTGCCCAAATGGGCATAGCCTTCATCTTCCTCGTCTGCCTTGCCCTTACATGCTCGGCGCCTCGGTCAGGATTATTCGCGCGGTATAGCTTCTTCGCTGCTCTTCTTTTTTCATTATGCTTCGCCCAGTCGCGGCGGCTGTATTCTTTCCATCTGTCAGGATCTTTCAACCTACTTAACCGGTGCAGCTCATTCAGTCTTTCTCTATTCGCTTGCGCCCAGGCTTTTGCCTCACGGTTATGTTTTTCTGGATCTTTCCTGTACCGTTCGCGCATCCTCGCTTTGTGCGTTTCCACGTTTTCCGCATGGTACTTTTTGCTGTGCGCATTTGCACAAGGCCTGCATTCTGTTCCGAGACCGTCAATCTTCGACTTGTTCTTATTGAACATCGTCAAAGGAAATTCCTCTTTACACTTTGCGCATTTCTTCAATGCGCTATAATCCACTTTAGCCATCCCTGAACTCCACTTCAGTTAAGGTTAAAGAAGCCCAAGCGATTCGTAGTCGCTTGGGCTTCTTGCTTTCTTACGCAGCGCCTGGAGTCAGGTCGCCGCGAATCAAGGATTGAGGACGATAAACGGCCAGGGCCAAACGCTCCTCTGCGAGGATGGTAACGCGATTTTCCACGAAGTCATTTTCGTTCTCGGTGGAAACAACAACGTTCGCATCTTCGCGGTCGAAGATTTGCGCAGCCTGACGGAAGTTACCGGCCAGGAAGGTATCAACGTCCATTGCCATCGAAGTGACGATACGGCGGCCCCACAAGGTTGCGCCGATCTGGCCGCGCGGGTCGCCAATGATGTAGCGGCCTTGCGTGTCCTTGGTGAGTTCGATGGCCGCCCAATCCGAAGGGTGAATAACCGCGCCATCAGCTGGGAACAGTGCCAGCTCGGCCTGCAAAAAGGCCAGACGCAACACGTCAATGCGGGTAGCGCCAGCAACTGCGATAGGCGCAGCGTATGCAGTGGCTTGCGTGTACATGCCATTCAAGTTGTTACCAGTTCCCGAACCCTTCAGCAGTTGCAGGTCTTCCACGAAGTCCAGACCGTAGCGCAGGCGCTGGTCGATCATCGATTGCAGGCCAGGCGCATCAGCCAGGATCTCGGTGGTCGCTTTGATGAAGTGCGCCAGTTTGATAACCTTCGCGTCCTGCTGGTCGAATTGCAGGTTCGATTCAGGCTTGCGGGTGCCTTCAGCCACCGGAGCAGCGTTGTTGGTGAAGACGGTCTCGCGGAAATACTGGATCAGGTTCGATGCAGTACGGCCTGGCGCGATCAGGTCCCGCACGGTAGGCGGACGCTGCGGCAGGGCGATGATGCCTTGCTGACGGTCTGGAGCAATCAGAGTGCCACCGCTGGAGCCGAGGCTAGTGATCGCTTTCACATCGACGCGCACGTTCTCACCGCGTTGCAGTCGGCCACCGCTTTCGTTCACGCGCTTGAAGGCTTCAGAAGCGATGAACTTTTCGCCAGCGGTACGAGGCTGATTTTCGTCAGAGCCGCCGCGACGAGCGGCCTTTTGCAGCAGTTCCTGAACTTGTGCGTTCAGTTCGCCCTGCTTCACCAGCAGTTCATCGACACGCTCTTTCTGACCTTCGGCCATTGCGATGCCTTTCTTGGCTTCGGCGATGGCTTTCTCAGCGTGCTCTTTGACCTGATCGGAGATTTTCGACAGTTCCTGCTTGATTTCGATTTCGGTGCTCATGGATTTTCCTTAGATAGTGAAGCCGCGAAGTGCGGACAAAAGATCGGACTCGCCCTTTTTGCCCTCGGCCTCACACCGAGCAAGCAGTTTCGACAGGCCACTACCGGCGATAGCGCGGGCCTGAGTGTTTGAGAACCCTGCCTCACACAGGAAATCCTCGAATTCTTTAAGGGACGGCAGTTTGCCGACTTCCAGCATGCTTTTTACGCTAGCAATACGCGCATCATCGTGCATTGGATTGGTCACAACGCTGATTTCCACAAGATCCAGCTCGATCAAACGATTTGCGCCGGTCTTCTTATCGTATTCCTCGCGCTTAATGCGATAGCCGATAGACAGGCCGGTAATCGTCTTGGTCTTCATGCCCTTGTGTGCAATTCGCGCATATGGCGCGTCATCAGTCCACAATTTAGCATCGCCAATCAAGCCATGATCGTCTTCGCTCAAATCTGCCCAACTGCCGATAGGCTCATCGGTCTTATGCTGCCAGAGAACCGGAACTTGACGCCCATTATCAGCCCATTTCTTCAGGCTTTTGGAGAAGGCGCCAGGGATAACAATGTCGCCGCCTTGATCTTTGGTATTGAATACTGATCCATAGCCGGTGAAACTACCGTCATCCTTCAGGCTTTTCAGGTCAAGTTCGACCGACTTAGTTAGCAGATTCATCGTTTTCCTCTTCTACTGCGTCGTTTTCTTGTGGAATTGTATCAGTTTGCGTGCCGGGTGTAACCTGTCCCAACTTATCGAGCGGAAGCATAGCGCTCTGCATAAATAACTGGTCGCCACCTGGCAGCGGCTCAAGATTTTCAAGAGCGCGGCAGAAATTCGGGGTATAAACACCGGCCTTAATCATTTTGTCGTAGTAATTGGCTCGGCTACTGCTATCCATGCGCAAACGGCTTTCGCGGCCAAACTCCGCGAAGTAAGTAAGGCGCTCGACTGGACTCATAAGCCATTTAGCGACGCTCTGCTCGATCATCATCAAGTCAGGGTCCAAAACCTCTTGCAAGAAGCCGAGATTCTGTTGCTCACGTCCAGTACCCCAATTGGAAACAGCAGTGCCGTGGCCAATCTTTGACGGGGGCATACCAAACCAGCGACAGATATCCTCGACACTGGCGTTCATCTGCTCCATCATCTGCGCGTCAACAGGGTTGATGGTCAACTGCTGATATTTCGCGCCGCCTTCAAGAAGATGAAGTTTGCCGATTGATGGATCGCCAAATACACCATCAATCAACTTCTCCTTCATCTGATCGCGCTGCGGTTTATCCAAGATCGCATCGATGGATACGACGCCAGAAGGCCGCATAGCTCCACCAAACAGTCGCAGAGACGCATCATTGACGTTACGAGCACGCGCAAGAGAGCGCCAGCCTACACCAATAGGAGAAAGGCCGGTTAATCCGTCTTCACTTGGCCCCATAAGATGCCAAACTTCGTCCTCGCCATAGACTTTTTGGCCCGTTGGATCGGCATAAACGTATTCGCGCTCACCGTATTGATTGCGGCGAACCGTCATAAGCCACGGGTCCAACGGGTCTAGAGTCTTGATTACGCCTCGACTTATGCCCTTCAGAGCGTAGAAATTCCCCCATAACGACAGCCGCCAGGAGACTAAACGCCGGAATTCAAAGGCGGTTTGGTCAGCATTTGGGGAATCGTGAAGCAGGGCATACAGGGGATGTTCTCGGGCGATCCTACGTGTCTCTCTGCCGCCTGTCTCCGTGCGCTCGTAGACGAACAGAGGCATGGCAGCAATAGAATTGGAGATAAGACGGACGCAAGCCCATACAGTAGAGAGCTGTAACGCTCGATCTACCTTCGGCGAGCAGTCAGTATCGGGATAATCTCCGTGTGTGATGTCTCGGTTGCCTGGATCGCGGTCCAGTTCGCGGAATGAGAGTGCGGCTCGGATCGAACCATAGATAGCCTTCAGCGAAAACCCGCTGGCTTTGTTTTTTGCCATTACGCTTCCGCCAAATAGTCGGCCCATGTTCGTTTTTTCTTTTCCGTTTCCTGAGGCATCACCCCAACCGCCATCGCCAAGGCAACCATGCCGTCAATGCGGCCGCGTGCTGTCTTTTTGTCGAACTTGCGCGCACCGCTGTCACCAATGACCTTTGCGTTATGGCTGCACCAGTTCAAGACTGGATGCTTACCATGTTTTAGCTGAGCATTGAGCAATTTTACTTCTAAATCACGCAATGCTGGCGTCATACTAGCAGTTCCTTGCCCAAACTCCACGAATTTCTCTATCTCCTGCTCTAAAAAACCAGCTTCTTCAAGCCAAGGAAGAAGAAATTTCATGTTATATCTGTCAAATCCTACAGCCTGGACATCATATTTGTCGAACACTGACCGCAAATATTTAGCCACAAACTTGTATTCGATCGCCTTTCCAGGGGTAGTTTGAAGGAATCCTTGCTCCCTCCAGAGCGGATATTGAACCCGATCCTTCTCTGCTTTTGCGGTTAAACCATGCTCAGGCAGCCAGAATGTCGGGTGGACACCGCCTTTTTCATCAACTGCGACCAACGCAGTAAGGTCATTCACGCTGGATAGGTCAAGTCCCATCCAAACCTTCAAGCCAGTAGCATCGCCAGGCGTTTCGCCGTTTGCTTCCCATACCGAACGCGATACAAATGGCGAATCCGCTTCAATCCTCTGATTAAGGTAGAGGTTACGAAGCGCCGGTTCGTTGGTCGGAATATCCATGGCGTCCTGCACCAGGTCTTCCATGTCTTGCAGGGAGCGGAACACGCCTAGAGCAGGGTTTGATGCCTTCCATGCATCACGGTCATCTAATGCGCAATCCTGCGGCGCTTCGTACACGTGGCAAACAGTGCGAGGATTCGGATTGGCACGATGCGCGTCAATCATCCTAGAAAGCAAATCGTTATCGGTCGGTGCCTGCGTGCTAATGACCAGATACAGCGGATTCTTATGCGCGCCCTGAGCGGTCTTAACGACGTTGACAAACTCGTTTGTTGGCCCCTTTACCTGCCCCAATTCGTCCATGATGACGAGAATAGGACTCAGGCCGTGCTTAGTTTTCGCATCAGCAGACAGCGCTTTGTACTTTACATTACGAGCAATGCCTAGAAGCCGCTTGCCAGATGGGAAAATCTTAATCCGCTTATCCAACTCGGGATTCATCTTAATCATTAGCGTGGCAAGCTCAAAGACGATAGCCGCCTGATCCAGTGACATTGCGCCACTGACGATCTGTGAGTTCTGGATAGCTTCAGGGCCGATTAAGTGCGCGAGAAGAATACAGGCAATCAGAGCCGTCTTGCCATTCTTACGGCCAATGGAAAGAATCCCGGTGCGCGTGCCGGCATGGTTGTCATAGATCGCTAAGATCCACTCCCGCTGCCACGGCTCAAGCTTAAGCTTCTTCCCCATTAACTCGCCGTCAGGAACGATGATGTACGTTTCGATGAACGCGCATACGCGCTCGCCGCGCGTCATTAGCTTAGGAGTGGCTTGTTTCTTACGGGCGACCATTATTCGTTAAGCAGGGACGGTTCCTCGTCCTCTACGATCTCACCGCGCAGTTTGCGAGCTTGCTTCTCAAGATCAGCCGCTTTCTGCATATTGCGCGGGTCAATAGCGACTCGCCCACCAAGCTGCAAAGTACGCATGATCGCGCCCTGCATGGTCTTGTAGCGCGCGATGACCTTGATGCGCGGGTTCTCTTCCATCTTGCCGCTGTCTTTGTGGACGATAACGACATCCTCGCCTTGCAGAATCAATTCCTGGCGCTGAATATCGGACATACAGCGAGCAAGCTGCGCCGCTAGCTGTATGTCGACCTCGCGCCAATCATCACGAGAGCGTGCGTGCAGAATATCAGTGAAGAATGGAAGCTCGTAATCCTTGAGTGGGTACGATGCAGGGGGGTCATGATCCGGTAGAGCTGCGTTCTGAGCAGCCTTGATTGCCGCTTCGCCGCTGTCCGAACGCTGTCTACGAGGTTTTGCCATAGCAACTAAAGTTTCTGAGTTGTGTGTTAGCGTTGAAAGGAAGG